>Ga0182015_10000374_pt1 | contig 64171 bp, 60 predicted proteins | sample 712P3MmetaG_FD_120478 | JGI IMG/M metagenome (GOLD analysis project Ga0182015, IMG submission 120478) | Permafrost microbial communities from Stordalen Mire, Sweden - 712P3M metaG | ecosystem: Environmental > Terrestrial > Soil > Wetlands > Permafrost | place: Sweden: Stordalen | collected...
AGGAATTTAAAACCAGGAATTTAAAACCAGGAATTTAAAACCATGGATTTCAGGTTCGACCCGCAAGAGCGAATCCTCCGCATCCGGACACTGATCCCTGCCGGGCAGCAGGCGCGCATCTTTGCGCCCAATGACCGATTCCAGTTCGGTATCGAGGAAGAATATTTTTTGGCGGATGCGCAGACGCTCCATGCGCCTGCGGAGACGCCGGATGCGCTCTTTCATACGGCGGACTTCGGCGCGTCGGGCCATATCGGACGGGAATTCCTGCAGGCCCAGATCGAGGTCGCCACCGAGCCGCATAGCGTTCCTAACGACGCGCGACTCGAGCTTCGTCAATTGCGGCTGAACGCGGCGGCCGCTGCAGTGGAACACGGGCTCGCGATATTGGCGTGCGGAACGCACCCGCTGGCGTATTGGCGGGAATCGGTGCAGAGCCCGAAGGACCGCTATGCCAAGGTCATGGACGACCTGCAAATGATCGGCCAGCGCAACATGCTGTGCGGGATGCACGTCCATGTCGAGTTTCCGGATCCAGCACGCCGCATAGACGTGATGACTCGGATGCTGCCCTATCTGCCATTGTTCATCGCATTGGCGACCTCATCGCCATTCTGGCAACGCCGCGCGACCGGGCTAAAGGGCTATCGTCTCGCCGCCTATGACGAGCTGCCGCGCACCGGCTTGCCGGAATTGTTCCGCACCAACGCGGAATATGAGGCCTATGTCGATGCCATGGTGCGCTCCGACGTGATGCAGGACGCCAGCCATCTGTGGTGGGCGATCCGGCCCTCGCTCAAATATCCGACTTTGGAATTGCGCGCCCCGGACTGCTGCACGCGCCTTGACGACACGATCGCCATAGCCGCCCTCTATCGGGTGCTGGCCCGCTTCCTTTACGCCCATACCGAGCATAATGCCGGTCTCGACGTCGTCGACCGGGCCCTTGCCGTCGAGAACAAGTGGCGCGCCCAGCGCTACGGCGTGCAGGGCACCTTCGTCACCCGGTCGGGCGCGGTCGCTGTCGGCGAGATGCTTGGCCGCATGCTCGAACTCGTCACCCCGGACGCCGAGGCGCTGGATTGCGTCGAGCAGGTCGAACGCTGCCGCGCGATCATCCTGGAAGGGACCTCCGCCGACGCTCAAATACGCATCTTTACTGAAAATCAACACGAAGGTGCCGAGATTGCGTTACATAAGGTGACTCAATGGATTAAAGACGCCACCTTGGTGGCGTGATCGTTGGGCCAAAAAGGCAGTATTATGTGCCGCTGGATCGCATATCGCGGAGAAACCACAGCGCTCGAGCACTATGTGACCGAGCCTTCGCATTCCTTGGTTTCGCAGAGCATCCATGCGCTCGAATCGACGGCGAGCACCAACGGCGATGGCTTTGGGCTTGGCTGGTATGGGCAGCATCCGGAGCCGGGACTTTATCGTGAGATCAGGCCGGCTTGGTCGGACGAGAATCTGCGCTATCTATGCCGCCATCTGCAGTCGCATCTGTTCTTTGCCCATGTCCGCGCCGCGACCGGCACCGCCATCACCCGCGTGAATTGTCATCCGTTCGCGTCCGGAAAGTGGATGTTCATGCATAACGGCTTCCTCGGCAATTGGAGCCGCCTGCGCCGTCAAGTCGAAGCGCTTATTCCCGATGAAATTTATCCATCGCGCAACGGCACGACGGACTCAGAAGCAATCTTCCTTGCCATGATGGGTGCCGGCATCGAGAATCCGCTGTTGGCGGCGGAGCGGACGCTGGCGACGCTCACGGATTTCGTCAATCAGGCCGAGCCGGGAGAACGTTTCCGTTTCACCGCGGCGCTTGCAAATGGGCGCGACCTCTATGCCTTCCGTTATTCGGTAAACGATCGCGCCAACACGCTCTACTATCGGGAATCGGAACGCGGCATTGTTGTCGTTTCCGAGCCGCTCGACGACGACCACAAAAACTGGGTCGCTGTGCCGGAGAACCACGTCGTGGTGGCTTGCGCCGGCGAACGCGCGCGCATTTTGCCGATCCTGCAGCGGCACCAAGAAGCGGCTGAATAGTTCTCGTTATCTGACAGCCGGCGTCCCTGGCCGGCGGCGTTCTCCGCCGGCCCAACGGCATGCGCTTAGGGGAATCAGCGCGACGGCGCGAACGCCGGTTCGTCCGCGTGTGTGTTCATCGCTTGTTGTAACGTCGCGTGGCCGCCGTCGGACAGCCGGCGCGGTGCCGCGCCGATGTCCTTCTGCGGCGGCGGCGTATTGGTAGAGCCCGGCGTCGCATCCGCATCCGCGTCATCATCATCCGTCTGACGATGACTGTGGCGCGTGGCCTCGTGAACACGGCCATAATGGCCGCCGCCCGCGACGCGGAAACCGCCGGCGGCATATTGGGAGATCGCGCCTTGAACGAGACCCCCGAGATTGAAAGCCGAGGCCGAAGTCGGCATCGCCACCAATGCCGCCGACGCGAAGAGCGTCCCGACGGCCGTTGCCACGAAAGATTTGCTGATTCCGTTCCCCGAAACGGTGTGATCCCAATCGGTGCGCATCTGTCCCTCTCCCACGTCGGTGCCTAGCCCGTTCCATCATGGTCGCGGGCGCGGCGGCGCGCTGTGACGCCGATCACAGTCAGTCGTTTCGAAGACGCTCCGTAAATTCGGCGCTAAAGCATTTGGAAGTATTATGGTTTCCAGCCCTGCTGCCAGGCTGGCGGCGCCTTGCCGTCGATGAGAATGAAGACAACCCGGCACGGCTTGGTGCCGTTATTGACCCAGGCGTGATTGGTGCCCTGCTGCACCAGGACATCGCCAGCCTTTACATGGACCTCGCTGTCATCGAGCAGCATGTCGATTTCGCCGTCGAGCACGATGGCGTAGTCGATGGTCTTGGTCCGGTGCGTATTGGCGTGGCGCGCGTAGCCTTGCGTCGCTGGATCGATGCCCATCGAGATCAGGATTTGATGATGATCGACCGGGCCCTCATGGGCTTGCGTCGGTGCGAAATCGACGATGCGAAATACGGTACCGTTCGCGGCTGGGGGCACCCCGACATGACCTTGCGCTCGATCGGTTGAGGCGGATGCGTCGACGGGAAACTCGCTCGTCGTCCACAACATGGTCATGCCATTGCCGCCCGCGCTGCGTTGCTTCGCCTGCAGTGGACTATCGAACAATGCGACCGCTTTGCCTTTGGCGTCATGCCCGGTCACGATCCGGCGCGTCGATCTTAGCTCCATCGTCAATTCCTCCGCTGACTTGCTATTGCTGAGCGCATTAGACAATTATGCTCGCCTTTGCCAAGCGCAAAACCAACTGTGGCCGTGTAACCACACGTCAATGGCGTAGGGAGGGGTAAGTGAGCGTTGAGTCGCCGCGTTTTGTGCTGCAGTCGGCTGAAAATTCGGGATCGGAATACGATCGCGAGCCGACCTATCCCTCGATCGCGCGCGACATGGACGTCATGGTGCCGATGCGCGACGGCGTCAAAATCTGCGTCGACGTCTATCGGCCCGATATATCCGGAAAATTTGCCGCGCTGCTGGCGTTCGCCATCTACAACAAGGACTTTCAAGGTCCCGACATGGCGGCGGCGCTGCCGCCGCAACCGGCTTGGTCGCCGTTATGGACCGGTCCGATGGAAGCCGGCGATACCAAATTCTTCGTCTCGCGCGGCTATGTCCACGTCATCGGTTCGCCGCGCGGCGTAGGCAAGTCGGAGGGCGGCGGGTCGCGCGAGTGGGATTGCTACGACCTGATCGAGTGGATCGCGGCGCAAGACTGGTGCGACGGCAATGTCGGCATGGTCGGCATTTCCGGTTTCGGCGCCGAGCAGCTCGCCGTCGCCAAGAAACAGCCGCCGCATCTCAAAGCGATCTTCCCATTCGATTCACGCGGCGCCTATGGCGAGTTCGGCGGCTTTCGCGACGAATATCCCGGCGGTGTCATTCACCTGTTCCGCTATCTCGTCGGCCATTTCTCGGCGATGCATCAACACAAGGGGCCGCCCGGCGCGTTGCCGGCGGAGCGAGAGAAGATGTGGCGCGATGCCATGAACAATCCCGACTACAAGATGTATCCGCACGTCTACAATCTGATCGCGCAAAAAGGCCAGCACATGCCGCCATACTACAATGTGCTGGTCGATCCGTTCGACTCTGAAGCGGCGGTGAAAAAGAGCGAGGCGGAGTTCGAAAATATCAAGGTTCCGACTTACACCGGCTCCGGCTGGTACGGCTACACCTACAAAACGCATCTGAACGGCTGCCAGCACTGGTACAGCAACATCAGAGCGCCGAAGAAGCTTCGTCTCGCCGGGCCGGCGCATCTCGAGCGGCCGTATCACACCTTCCACAACGAAGTGCTGCGCTGGCACGATCATTGGCTCAAGGGCATCGACACCGGCATCATGGACGAGGCGCCGGTGCGATTCTGGGTGATGGGCGCCAACGAATGGCGCAGCGCGAGCGATTGGCCGCTGCCCGAAACGCAATGGACGAGACTTTATCTTGCGAGCTGGGAGCGATTGAAGAGCGATGCGCCAGTGCCGTCGAGCGTGACCGAGACGCAGCCGCCGGATTCATTCGTGCAGATGCCGCTCGCGCAAACGACGGCGATCCAGCGCCTGCGCTACATGACCGACCCGCTCGCGCACGACGTTCTGGTTGCCGGGCCGATCGTCGTGACGCTCTATGCCGCGATCGACCAGGATGACACCAACTGGATCGTGATCTTGAAGGATATCGGCCCCGACATCTCGGTCATGAGCGTGCGCGAGGGCGAGCGTGAAGTGCCGAAAAATCTTCACGAGCGCGAAATCACGCGCGGCTGGCTCAAAGCCTCGCACCGCGCGATCGATCCCGGCCGTTCAAAGCCTTGGTGGCCGTGGCATCCGCTCACGCGCGAGGCGCAAAAGCCGGTCACGCCGGGAACGATCGAGGAATATCAGATCGAGGTGATGGCGACCGCGAATTTGTTCCGTAAAGGGCACCGCATCTGCCTCGATATTACCAGCCTCGATGTACCAACCGGGGTCGCCGGCGCGACCAACGCCGAATATGTGCCGTACCACATCTGTTCGAGTAAGACGGTGCTGCACAAGGTCTATCATGACCTCAAGCGGCCCTCGCACGTCTTGCTTCCGGTTGTTCCGGCGTGAATTAATTTGGAACTTAGGACCATGCGGTTCCACGCCGATTTAATTCCCGTTGAAAAGGTCGTCATTTTGAGTAATGTCGTTTTGAGGGCTCCGATTTGCATTATTGCTGGCTTCGGGCAACCGCCAGGCCCCCGATAGATCGGGGAGTGCCGGACACCGCTCGAAAGCACGTGAGCGATTGAGGGAACTTTCATGACCGCAGCTGTAACGCAGATTGTGATTCGCCATTTGAGCGGATCCAAGACCAACCAGATTGAGCAATTCAATCTCGACGGGCTTAGCGAAATCACGCTCGGGCGCGACCCAAGCTCAAGGATCGTCTACGATCTGCAGCGTGACGACGCCGTCAGCCGCAAGCACGCTGTCATCCGCATCAAGAACGACAAGGAACTCTACTTCCGCATTGCCGATCTCAACAGCAGCAACGGCACGTTGTTGAATGGCGAACGCATTTCCGGCGAAGTCGAGTTGTTGCCCGACGACGTTGTGGAACTCGGAGGGGGCGGCCCGAAATTCGTCTTCGACGTCCAGCCGAGACCCGAGAATCTGCCGGCGCGCACGCGGGCAATGTCGGCGATGAGCGCGATCGAAGCGGCCGCAACCCGCGTCGTCGGTTCCACCGAAGTTCCCGAAACGACGGAAGTTGCCGCCTACACCGACACGTCGCAACGAACCGCGGTGAGCGATCCCTCGACGATGGGCAAGGTGCCGGTCGGCAAGGCGACCATCTTGCGCATGTTGACCGAAGAGCGCGGCAAAGCCCGGCAAGTCTGGATCGCAGCGCTTGCGGCGGTGGTCTTGCTTTCGATCATCGGCGGCACCGCGCTATATTGGCACGGCCAGAACGTGTCCAGTCAGTTGACGCAGCAGCTTGCCGAACAGCAGAAAGTTGCCGCGGCCGACAAGCGCGAGCAAGAGGAGAATTTATCCAAGCAAATGGGCATCTCGCCGGCCGACATCAAACGGCTCGGCGAGTCGACCGTTTTCATCCGCAATCAGTGGCAGCTCTACGATCGCCAGACCAATCGGCCGATCTATCAGAAGATGGCCAATGTCGACGGTGAATGGGTGCCTTGTTACGTACGGATGGATGATGGCAGCGTCGTGCGCTGGCTGACGCTCGATAACGACAAGGACAACAACTACCAGCAGATCGGCGGCGGGCAAAATGGCAGCGGCTTTGTGATCGGGGAGCAGGGCTTCATCCTGACCAACAAATTCATCGTCGCCGGGTGGTCCTCAACCTATGAAGATTTCTCGAGCAACGGCGGTGCGCGTGGAGCAGTCTACAATTTCGAAAATCGGGGTGGCCGCTATCCGACCAAGCAAGCGATCGATCTCGAGCAGCTTGCAAACTGGGTCCCCGACAGCGGCGGCTGGCTGTTCGAAGCCGCTCGTCCGTTCACGATCTCGAACGACTCGCGCGAGTTCTTTGGCCGCAACGAACTGCTCACGGTGCAATTTCCCGGAACCAGGATCGACATCAATGCCACAATGCTGCGGACCTCGATTGAGGCCGATGTTGGCGAAATCAAGATCGACGTCGGCCAGCCGGTGAGCAAACTGGAACTGGCCGACGATTACACCGTGCAAGTCGGCGAGAAGGTTATCTTGCTTGGCTATTCCGAAGTGTCGAATAAGACGCACGCCAAGCAGGAAACCAATGAAGGCGGGATGGTGCGCACGCAGGACATCTACATCCCCGAGCCCACAGTGACCGAAGGTGTCGTCTCGCTCCTGCCCGCTAAAAAGGACCAACAGGCCAATGCCGACGTGAAAACCTACGCCACCGTCGGCAATACCTATCAGCTCGACATTTATGCGGGGCCGGGCTCGAGCGGCGGCCCGGTGCTCAATTCGGCCGGCAAGGTAATCGCGATCGACTCGCTGCGCTCGAGTTCGGCGCAGCATGTTGCCTTCGCGGTTCCGATATCGTACGTGCACGAATTGCTGCAACCGCAACGCAATGCACAGTAAAGGCGCTTGGCGGTTTCCGTAACTACACTTTGCAGTCCGGTGCCGCCGGGCAACCACGCATCGAGTAATCAGACATGGTTCGGTCTCTGCCCGCGATGCAAATCATCGGCGCCATGCGCACCGACCCCGGCTTGGTGCGGGAGCTGAACGAAGACACCGTCGCGTGGGTTACGCCACAGGATAAAGCGATCGCCGAAAGTCGCGGCAGCCTCGCTTTGGTGGCGGACGGGATGGGTGGCCATGCCGCCGGCGAGGTCGCAAGCACGCTCGCCGCCGACGTGATCCGCCGCCTCTATTACGATCTCGAAGGTCCGGTGCCCAAGGTGCTGGCGGCGGTGTTTACCGCGGCTAATCGCGCGATCCTCGAATACGCCGCCGAGCACTCCGAATGTAAAGGCATGGGCACCACCTGCACCGTGCTGGCTTTTCGCGACCGCCAGGCCTGGCTCGGCCATATCGGCGACAGTCGCGCTTATATTTTGCGCGATCGCAAGCTGATTCAGCTCAGCGAGGATCAAACGCTTGTCGCCAAGCTGGTGCACGATGGAACGCTGTCGCAGGAAGAGGCCGACCACAGTCCGATGCACAATGTCATTCTGCAAGCGCTCGGCACCAGCCAACAAATAAAGCCGATGATCGGTGGGAAGGGCCTGCCGCTCGAATTTGGCGACGTCCTGATTCTGTGCTCCGACGGCGTCTCGGGCTTGGTGCCGGACGCCAAGATTGCCGAGATCGCCGGCCGGTTTGCGCCCCAGGAAGCTTGCGACGCCCTGATCGAAGCGGCGCTCGCCGCCGGGGGTCACGATAACGCCTCACTCGGTGTCTTCACTGTCGCGGAAGCGGCCGAGCCGAAATCCACTCCCGAGCCGACGACCCGCCGTATCAAGATTCCGATCGAAGCCGGACCGAAGCCCGACGCCGCCGGGCAGTCGAATCAGGCGGCAACCCGGATTTCCTGACCAAAATGCAAAAAGCCATCGGCCAGTACGAAATCCGTGAACAGCTCGGCGAAGGCGGCATCGGGCGGGTCCATGCTGCGTACGACACCATTCTTCAGCGCGAAGTGGCGCTGAAGTCGCTCCGTCCGGAACTGTTGAGCGATACGAACTTTGTCGAGAGATTCCGTGCCGAGGCAACAAGCCTCGCGCGGCTCAATCATCCCAACATCACGACGATCTATTCGCTCATTCCCGAAGGCAACAATCTCTACATGGTCATGGAGCTTGTTCGCGGCCATACACTCGACGACATCATCAAGGAGCGCAATGCGCCGATTGCGGCGCGCGAGAGCCTCGCCATTATCGCGCAAGCGGCCGATGGTCTCGCCTACGCCCACAGCATGGGCGTGATCCACCGCGATATCAAACCGTCGAACCTGATGATCGCGGAAAACGGCGTGCTCAAAATCATGGATTTCGGCATTGCGCGCGTGCGCGGCTCGCAGCGGCTGACGCGCAGCGGCAGCATCGTCGGCACGCTTGCTTATATGGCGCCGGAACAGTTGCGCGGCGAAGAGGGTGATGAAACCTGCGACCTCTACAGCCTCGCCATCGTGCTTTACGAGATGCTGTCGGGCTCGCCGCCGTTCAGCGCGACCAGCGAATACGATTTGATGCAGGCACAGATCAACCAGCGGCCCGACAGGTTGACCCCGCGGGTGCCCGGTCTCGATCCGCGGGTCGAGAACGCGCTGTTGAAGGCCTTGTCGAAAAAGCCGGCGCAGCGGTTTCCGTCGACCCGAGCGTTCAGCGATGCGCTCGGGGCCTCCGCGCTGCGGATGGACGCCCCCAAGATTTTGCACAACGACACGCGACTATTAGAAGCGCCGGCAATTCCCATCCAGGTTGCGCCCGTTGAGCAATCACTCTGGCAAAAGCTGATGGCGTTGCCGTCGGGTCTATTGCCGTTTTGGGAGCGGCTGTCGCCCGATATACGCGCTGCCGCGCTGGGTGCCGGCGGCGCCTTGGGGGTCGGCCTTCTCGTCCTTGGCTTTATGGTCTTCCACTCATCAAAGCCGCCGCCCGTCGTTGTCGCCGTGGCCAAGCCAGTCGCACCGGTCACGACGGCCGTCTCGGTCGCGCATCCGCCTTTAACAACGGCGCTGACGTCGGCGACGCCGCAAATCCCGGCTGGTGCGGTGCCGGGAAATGTTCCCGCTCCCGTACTTGCCCAGCCGTTGGGCTCATTAAACGACATTATCGCCGCGGCTAATCGCGGCGATCCTGCGGCGCAGAACGCGTTGGGCGTGAAATACGCGAACGGTGAAGATGGTCTGCCGCGTGACGACACCAAGGCCGTCGAGTGGTATCAAAAAGCCGCGGATCAGGGCTTTGCCAAAGGCGAGACCAATCTCGGCGATATGTATTTCTTCGGCCGCGGCGGTTTCGATAAAGATCCCGCTCAAGCATTGTCCTGGTATCTGAAAGCCTCGGATCAGAGTTTCCCCGACGCGCAATACCGGCTTGGCTACATGTACGAGAAGGGCGTAGGCGCCACTCAGGATGTGCAACGCGCGGTGAAGCTCTATCGTGCGGCGGCGAGCGAGGGGTATCCGGACGCCGAAAATCTGCTCGGCATTCTGCTGGCGACCGGTAGTGACGGCGTGCCGCAAGATGATGACGAGGCGGTGGTCTGGTATCGCAAGGCAGCCGACCAGGGATTCGCCAAGGCCGAGAAGAATCTTGGCGATATTTATTTCTTCGGCCGCGGCGTCGATAAGGACTACCAGCAGGCAATATCGTGGTACACCAAGGCCGCAGATCAGCAATTTGCCGACGCGCAGTTTCGGCTTGGCTTCATGACCGAAAAAGGTCTGGGAACGCAGCAAAGCGACCAGAATGCCGTCGACCTATACCAGAAGGCGGCGCGCAACGGCAGCGTCGACGCGCAACACGCTTATGACCGCCTGAGCCCAAAAGTCAGCAGCGGCAATAGCAATAATCAGTAATTTTGGATCTTCACCGGCGCCGATCAGCGCGACGGCGAAAAGCTCGGCTCGTCGCCCGACGATTTGGGGGGCCCGCTTGATGATCCGCCGCTAGGTCCGCCGGACGGTCCACCTTTGGGGGGCGAATCCGTGGACGCAGATTGCGGGGTGCCGGAACCCGAGCCGTGCGAGCCACTGTTGCTGTTGCCGCTGTCGCCGCCGTTGGTGCTCTTGATGCCTTTGCCGTTCTTGCTGTCGGCGGCAGAATCATCGTCCGAATCGTCGCGGTGCGACGATGAATGCGACGAGGAATGATGGCTCGGCCCGCGATAACCGTAGCCGCCGCGCCCGATAGCCCCGCGGATGAGGCCGTCGATATTGAGCTGTGCCGAGGCTTGCGTCGGCAGCAGGACGACGAAACCTGAAGCGAATACGAAAGCCGCACATATTGCGATCGAGGATTTAGCGACCGAAAACTTGCCGAAAAAGGGTGTGCCGGTCCCGCGCATCGAATTCTCCCGAGCGGAGCGCCATATTGGCCCCAAGTGTTGGGTCCCAAGTATTGGGCCCCAAGTGCTGGCCCGCTGTCTATTGAATGTTGCCTGATGAATCGGCTTTCCGCAATGAGCAGGGCTTGCCGGTGATAAGTTCCGCTTGTATTGGCCGAAAAAGGCATTGGGGGTACTCTGTTTCCGCCTGGGGGCGACCTTGAACTGCCGGTCGGAACGCGAGGGGTGAGAATGCGTCATTTCGGGGCGGATCGACGCTGATGCCGAAAATCAGCATTTCCTATCGCCGTGCGGATTCGGAGGCGATGACCGGCCGGATTTTCGACCGGCTCTCCAATCATTATGGCAAGGACGCGATATTCCGCGACATCGATAACATCCCGCCGGGCATCGATTTCCGCATCCATATCAACGAGACGTTGCGCAAGACCCACATCCTGCTCGCGATCATCGGACCGAACTGGCTGGGTGCGGAGCGAATTCAGCAGGAATCCGACGCGGTGCGCGTTGAAATCGAGACGGCGTTGCGCCGGCGTTTGCCGCTTATCCCGGTGCTGATCGGCAATACCATTATGCCGGGTTCCGATCAGCTGCCGCCGAGCTTGAAGGATTTTGCATTCCGCAATGCCGTGAGAGTCGATACCGGCCAGGACTTCGACTACCACATGGATCGGCTGATTCGTTCGATCGATGCGATCTTGAGCCAAGCGCCAAAGTCGCCGCCGAGCGGCGAGACCAAGATGCCGCCGGGCGGCACCAAAGCAGACACCGGCTCAAAGCAAGCGATTTCCGGCGCCATCGATCCGCAGCGCAAGAATACCGGCTCCCGAGCGGCGGTGGTTGAGCCGGCCGCTACCGGTCAGACAAGCAAAGAGCGCGCTGCGTTTTCGGTGACCATACCGCGCATGCCCCGCATTTCGCCCGAGCTGTTATGGCCGGCGGACCGGCAGGGTCAAATGCTTCGGCTGGGAATCGCAGGCCCGGCCGCGCTTGTGCTCCTCGTCGTGGTCCTCGGCTTATTTCTGCACGGCTCCGGCGGCGATGAGGATCGCTTGCTTTCGCTGACGGGACATACCGGTCCGGTGGGCACGGTGGCGTTTTCCCCGAATTCCGGGTTGATTGCGGCCGGAAGCTCCGACAAGTCGGTGATGATCTGGGACGCTGGCTCCGGCCTTTTGCGCCAGACGCTGACCGGCCAGTTCGACGCAGTTTACGCGATCGCGTTCGAGCCGAACGGCAAGCGCATCGTTTCGGGCGGCAAGGACGGCGTCATTGCGATCCGCGATACCGACACCGGCCAGCGCATGGTCCACGCGCTCCGGCCGGAAATGACTTACGGCTGGGACGTGCTGCCGTCGGTTTTATCGCTCGCAGTCGCGCCCGATAGTACGACGATCGTATCGGGTAATGCCGACGCCACCGCCAAAATATGGAGCGATAGCACCGGTGCGCTGTTGCATACCCTCAACGGCCACAGCGATGCGGTGACGTCCGTGGCGTACACTCCCGACGGCAGAACCATTGTGTCCGGAAGCGCCGACGGCACGATTCGGACTTGGGATGCGATTTCGGGCAACCCGCTCCGGACGCTCAAGGGCTCTTCCGGACAAATACTGTCGGTCGCAATTTCGCCCGACGGTAAGCGGATTGCCGCGGCCGGCAGCGGCGATGCAGTGGTGATCTGGAACGCGACGAACCTGCAGCAGCTGCAAAAGCTTTCGACGCAATTGAGCGCGGTCAATGCGCTCGCCTTCGCCCGTGACAGCCGGCAGCTGGCCGTCGGAGGCAGCGATACCAGCATCCAAATCTGGAATGCCGACACAGGCCAGCTTTTGCACTCGCTCGCCGGGCATTCTGAGAGCATCAGGGCGCTTGCTTATTCGCCCGACGGCCGGCGTCTCGCCTCGGGCAGCGACGATCGGACGGTCGGCATCTGGCCGGCAAATTGATCTAGATTGTCCGCGATTTCGGCTTACTTTGTTGGCGGGCTCTTCATGACTGCGCTGCAAAACATTCCCGTCATTGACCTGCGCGACGGCGGCCCGCCGCGCCATGCACGGCAAAGCGCGGACAAAGCGCGCGCATTACGCGACGCCTGTCTTGGTTTTTTGCCTCGCGCGGCGTTGCCGCTCGTGCCGGCACTCGATTGGATCTCACGGCATTGGCTGGCGCGGGCACGCTCGCCCTATATGCCGGAGATCGCGCAGATCGCGGATACGCTCGGGTTCTCAGGCGTGTGGCTGCTCAATGCGTCCTATCAATGGGGCTGCACGTCGCTTGCTCGCGAGGAGAACGGCGTACCTTGGCTCATCCGCACGCTGGATTGGCCTTTTCCCGGTCTCGGCCGCTATGCCGAGGTGGCGCATATGCAGGGCGCCCACGGCGATTTTTTCAGCGTCACTTGGCCGGGCTATGTCGGCGCGCTCACCGCGATGGCGCCATTGCGCTTCGCCGCCAGTGTCAATCAGGCGCCGATGCGGCGGCGCACCGCGCATCGCTACCTTCGCGCTTATGATTTTGCCGCGAATGCGTTCGCGATTTGGCGATCGGACGATCTCATGCCGTCCGATCAGTTGCTACGCCGGACGTTTGAACTCTGCGGCGATTATCGCGACGCGCGGCGCATGCTGGAAACGACCCCTGTGGCGCGCCCGGTGATCTACACGCTGGTCGGCTGCGCGGCGAACGAACGTTGCGTGATCGAGCGCACCGAGACCGATTTCGTCACCCGCGAGGACGAAACTTGCGCGGCCAACGACTGGGTGCCGAGCCGGCCTGGCTGGGAGGGCCGGATCGGAACCCGCCGCTTCTTGTCGAGTTCGCTTGCTGATGCCGCAGGCTACAGCCGCGCGCGGCGGGACGCGCTGAAGGGTTGGGACGGCGTCCTGGCGGCGCCGACTTTCGACTGGGTTCGCGAACCGGTGCTCAATCCCTATACGCGGCTTGCGGTCGCGATGTGCCCCGTGTCCGGACTTCTCAGAGTCTTAGGTTATGACAAGACCGAGTCGATTGTGCCTGAGCCGGTAACGCTGATGTGCGAAATTTCCGGGCAGCCGAGCGCGAATGCCGTTTGAACAGGCGCGCGGCCGCCGAGTAACGCACTGCAAATACCGCGAAATATTCGTTAAAATACATTCAATATCAATGGTTTATATGAAAAACGCAGAACTGTGCTGCCGATCACATCTCGCACTGCAAACCAGGCTTAGAGTGCAAACGTGATTACTAGCCGGGTATGGAGCGAGCCATGAGCACGATGACAATGACCAGCTTCCGCACTTCTCACCTGTCCCAGTGGAACCAAGTCAAACGCCGCATCGGCGAGTGGCAGCGCCGATCCCGGTCGCGCCACGAATTAGAAAGCCTCAGCGACGCAACCTTGCGTGACATCGGAGTTACGCGCTGCGACGCGCACCGCGAGATCCACAAACCCTTCTGGATGGCGTGATCGCCACGACTGATTAGCCCGCACCATATCAGGCCACGCGGATGGGCCGCCCAGCGATGGGCGGCCCTTCTTCTTTGAAGGGTGTGGCGCAGGCGTTTGCAGCCGGTTCGGCAATTTAGGTAGCATGCCGCGATAACAAGCGGACGCGGCGGCCGCCGCCGGGAGAAGGAAAACGCCTAAATGCCCAAGATCAAAACCCCCGACGGCGTGCAGCTCTATTACGAAGAGGCCGGTGCGGGGACGCCGGTTGTTTTCGTGCATGAATTCGCCGGCGACTACCGCACCTGGGAGCCGCAGATGCGGCGTTTCACGCGGTCGCATCGTTGCGTCACCTTCAGCCAGCGCGGTTATCCGCCGTCCGACGTGCCGAACGATCCGGAGCGCTATGGGCAGGATATCGCACGTGGCGATGTCATCGCGGTCATGGACGTGCTCGGTATCAAGAAGGCACATGTGGTCGGTCATTCCATGGGTGCCTATACGGCGCTCCATGTCGGCATTCGCCATCCGGAGCGGTGCATCTCGGTGACCGCGGCCGGCTGCGGTTGGGGTTCGGTGCCCGACCCGGCCGCGCGCCAAGCGATGCGCGCGCAAGCCGCGGAGACGGCAAAGATGTTCACCGAGAAAGGCATCGCCGCGGCTGCGGCAATTTACGCCGATACTCCGACGCGCCAGGCGCAAAAACATAAAGATCCGCGCGGCTACGCCGAGTTCTCGCGGATGCTCGCCGAACATTCGGCGCAAGGTCATGCGCTGACGATGACGATGCTGCAAAGCAAGCGTCCGACACTCTGGGATTTGGAGGCGGAGCTGAAGAAACTCTCGGTGCCACTTTTGGTGATTTGCGGCGACGAGGACGAGACCTGTCTCGACGGCAGCGTGTTTCTCAAGCGCTCCGCGCCGACCGCGGCGCTGTTCGTCGTCCCGCGCTCCGGTCACACCATCACCAGCGAGGAACCCGCGGCCGTCAACGCCGCGCTGGCGGAGCTATTCGCCGCCGCCGAGAACGGCCGGTGGCTTGCACACAAGCCGCCGGCCTGATGAGCGCGCCTGGCGGCAACACGTCGGGTCGGACGGTGCCTTTTGCCGCCCCGTTTCGCCATCCGGCATTTGCGGTGATCTGGACGGCGACGTTGGTTTCCAATGTCGGTGGCTGGATGTATAGCGCCGCCTGCGGCTGGCTCATGACGAGCCTCAATCCCGATCCGTTGATCGTCGCGCTGGTGTCGGCGGCGAGTGCCTTACCGATCTGTCTGTTCGCGATTCCGGCGGGTGCGCTCGCGGATATTTTCGACAAGCGAAAATACCTGATCGTCGTCGAAATCCTGACGACGGCGGTCTCCGCGGTTTATGCGGTGATGGTCGGCCTCGGATTGGCGACGCCCGGCAATTTGCTGTTGTTCACGTTTCTGATCGGCGCGGCCGGCGCCTTGACCGTCCCGGCCTGGCAGGCGCTCGTGCCGCAACTCGTGCCCAAGGACGATCTGCCGCCGGCCATCGCCGTCAACAGCGTTGGCGTAAACATCTCGCGCGCGCTCGGGCCCGCGCTCGGCGGCGTGACGATTTCTGCCTACGGCATTGTCGCACCGTTCTGGCTCAACGCCATTTCCAATCTCGCCGTCGTCGGATCGTTGCTGTGGTGGCGGCCGGCGAAAGGGCGCGTCACGCTTTTGCCGGCCGAGCGTTTCGGCCAAGCCATCTTGGCCGGACTTCGCTATGCCAGGCATAATTCGCATCTGCGGGCGACACTGGTACGCGCGGCCGGTTTCTTTCTGTTCGCCAGCGCCTATTGGGCGCTGCTGCCGCTGGTCGCGCGCGAGCAAATTGTCGGCGGACCGGGACTCTACGGCGTGCTGCTCGCCGCCATCGGCGTCGGCGCAGTGGCCGGCGCGTTTTTCCTGCCATGGCTGAGAGCCAAGCTGGGCCCGGACCGGTTGATGGCGTTGGGCGCGCTCGGTCAGGCTCTTGCCATGGTGCTCTATGGTATTGCCCGCGAACCGGCGCCGGCTTTGGTCGCGAGCGTGATAGCCGGGGCGTCCTGGATCGCCGCATTGGCGACGCTGAGCGTATCGGCGCAGGTTGCGCTGCCGGATTGGGTGCGCGGGCGGGGCCTTGCACTCTACACGACCGTATTTTTCGGCTGCCTGACGCTCGGCAGTGCGGCTTGGGGAGAAATTGCCGGCCTCATAGGACTGCCTGACGCGCACTTTCTTGCCGCCGCCGGCGCCGTTGCGGCCGTCGCGCTGACCTGGCGGTGGAAATTACAGACCGGCGCCGGAATCGACTTGACGCCGTCGATGCACTGGCCGGCGCCGCTGACGGCACAGAATATCGAGCAAGATCGCGGGCCGGTCTTGGTTACGGTCGAGTACCAGATCCGGCCGCAGGATCGCGAAGCGTTCCTTGATGCCCTTGCCAGACTTGAACATGGCCGGCGTCGCGACGGCGCCTATGCCTGGGGTGTGTTCGAGGACGCGGCCAAGGAGGGGCGAATCCTCGAAACCTTCCTCGTGGAGTCGTGGATGGAGCATCTGCGCCAGCACGAGCGCGTCACCAACGCCGATCGATTGGTGCAAGAAGCCGTGCATCAATTCAACTTGGCCGGCCCGCCGAAAGTGACGCATTTCATCACTGCGGAAGCTTAGAGCCCGATCCGCGATCGGCGTGTTTCTACTTTTTCGCGCTCGGTATCGCTTCCGACAATATGGTTTTAGCGATCGTATCCCAGGCTAAATTCTTGATCGCCACCAAAGGTGGATTGTCGAGCACGGCAACGCTTTCGGCCCGCGTATTGCAGCCTGCCACCAGCACCGAAATCTTGATGTCGCCATCGGTGTAATAGATGTCGCCCTCGCCGTTGTGGCCGTCGGCCGTCGGACCGATGCCGGTGACCTCGTAGATCGTCTGCACCGCGCGCGCGGTCTTCAGGTCGGCGGTGAGCAAGTCGCGCTCAGCGTCGATATCCGGACCGATATGATGGGTCACGCGCGCGTCGTCACGGCTGAAGCCGACACCGCGGTCGAATGTGACGGCGCCGAGCCATACCGCGCGGCCTTCCTCGCCGTGTTCGAGCGCGCGCCAGAAGCGGACATGGTGGCGGCGGTCCGCGCTGTTGCCCGCCGGTTTCTCGAATGCCAAATCTTGGCGCTTGCCGTTGTAATAAAGATGGCTGACCGGCGCTTGATGATAGGGCCGGTCAAGCAGCACGCTCCCGGCGATCTCGATGCTCGACCGCAATGTGATCGGATCGGCCGGATACCACGCGGCGGCGTTCATGGCGCAGAGGATATCTTCGCGCGATCCGACCAACCCGACATTGATCGGATCGCCCGGAATGCCGCTGGCCGTGCGCGTGACCATGGCCAGCCCTTCTAGGGCGTGCTGATGCTCGTAATGCCGCCAGGTCAAAGGCAGGAAGATGTAAGCCAAAAGAAAATAAAGCCCGACGATCGTGCCCGCGGCCGAGAGCAACAATGCTCCCCATTTGATGTGATGGGCGCGGATCTGCATGGCGTTGCCGATCACCGGGCCGCGGCGGCTCGGATCGATCTCTTCAGGCGCTTCCGCGCGCGGCCCGAACCGCGCAATGCGGTTTGCAGGTCGCGCAATTGTCTCTCGGCCACAACGGTCGCTTGCGTTTCGATGGTACGGTATTTTTTAATCAACGCTCGCCCGAACGGCGTGAGCGCCGCGCCGCCGCCCTGCGCGCCGCCGGGTTTTTTGGTGACGACGCCGTCGCGGAAGCAGCGATTGAGATCCTCGACGAGAAGCCACGCGCGCCGATAGGACATGCCGAGCGATCGACCGGCTTGCGAGATCGAGCCGGATTTATGGATCGCTTCGAGAAGCCGAATTTTCCCGGGGCCGAGCGCCCGGTCCGCGCCAAAATCGACCCGTACCGTCAGCCGTACACCGTTCATCGCTATCTCGCGCGAAAGAGCGCCGCTAGGTTAGCACCGAAGCCGATTTGTCCTGCAATATTTTGAGCAGCCGTTGTGGTGTGACGGGAAGCTGCGTAACGGCGCCTGGCCTCCCCAGCGCGTCGTCGATTGCCGCGGCGATGGCGGCGCCGACGGCATTGGTGCCGCCCTCGCCGGCGCCTTTGACGCCGAGCGAATTGAGCGGGCTTGGCGCGTCTTCGGTGATCAGCACGTCGATCGGCGGAATTTCGCGCGCGGTCGGCATCAGGTAATCGGCGAAACTGACGCAAAGCGGCTCGCCGCGCGGGTCATAGAGGAATTCCTCGAACAGCGCGCCGCCAAGACCCTGCGCCACGCCGCCGGCAATCTGCCCGTCGACCAGCATCGGGTTGACCGCTTTGCCGATATCATAGGCGACAAAATAGCGCTCGATGGCGACCGCGCCGGTGTCGCGGTCGACGCGCACCACGGCGAAATGAATGCCGTAGGGATAATTCATGTGCTGCGATTCGAACCAGCCTTCGGCGGCAAGCCCCGGCGTGGCGTCGCCGAGAAGCTTTGCGCCGGGGTTGAGTGCGCGCGCGACGTCGCCGAGCGTCACCGAAGGTCCCTGCGTCGTGTTCTTGCGCATGACCTTGCCGTCGATCACGTCAAGCGACTCGGGCGCGGATTGCAAAAGACCCGCTGCCGCTGCGATCGCCTTGGCGCGCAGTTTTGCCGCGGCAATGCGCGTGGCTTCGCCGGTCATCACGGTCACGCGCGAGGCAAACGTGCCCATGCCGTAGTCGATCCGGTCGGTCTGGCCATGCACCACGCGCACGCGCCGGTAGTCGACGCCGAGCGCATCTGCGCAAATTTGCGCGATGACGGTCTCCATGCCTTGACCGACTGAAGTGGCGCCGGTCACGATTTCGACCTCGCCGCTGGTGTCGACGCTCGCGTGCACTCCGTCGTAAGGCCCAAGCCCACTCTTTTCGACGAACATCGCGAGCCCAGCGCCGACGGTTTCGCCGGCGGCGCGACGGCGCGTCAAATCTTCACGCAAGGTTTGCCAGCCGATCGTTGTGAGTGCCTTGTCGAGGAGGCCGGCATAATCGCCGGAATCGTAGGTCATTTCGGTGCCCAGCGTGTCGAGATGGCGAGCAAACGGCATCTCGGCCGTGGCAATGAGGTTGCGGCGGCGGATTTCGATCGGATCGATGCGCAGTTCGGCGGCGATGGCATCCATCAGCCGCTCGCGCACGAAAGTGCTCTCGAATCGGCCCGGGGCGCGGTAGGTGCCGCATGGCGTCTTGTTGGTGAGCCGAATGCGGCCGACCATGTGATAAGCCGCGAGGCGATAGGGGCCCAGCAGCATGGTGGCGGCGAGATCTGGCACCGTCGCAGCGTGGGTGCGCACATAGGCGCCCTGATCGTGGAAAAACTCGCCGTCGATGGCGAGGAGCCGGCCGGCTTCGTCGACCGCGGCGCGGACGTGGTAATGCTGCTGGCGCGAGTGATTAGCCGCGATCAGGTGCTCGCGGCGATCCTCGATCCATTTCACCGGACGCTTAAGCCGCAGCGCGGCGAGGCAGGCGAGTACGTCCTCCGGATAGAGTTCGCCGCGCACGCCGAAGCCGCCGCCGGTGTGGCCCTCATGCAGATGCACGGATGAGGAGGCGCGGCCGAGCATGCGCGCGAGCGCGTCGCGATTCCAGTGCGGGACTTTGGCCGCGCCGAACAGCTCAAGCACATTACGCCCCACATCGAGCCGCGCGATGGCGCCGCGCGTTTCCAGCGGCACGCCGCTGTGCCGACCGATTTTCAGCTCGAGCGCGACCGTCGCGTGCGCGGCGGCAAAGGCCACCGTCACGTCGCCGTAGCCTTTGCGCACCGTGGCGGCTTCGGTCGAATGGCCGGTATCGAATTCGCCGGGCAGCGCATCGGCCGCGAGCAGCTCCGGCAAAATCTCGATCTCGACCGTCACTAAGTCGGCGGCGTCTTCGGCAATGTAGGGATCGGCGGCAAAGACGACTGCGACGGGCTCGCCGACATAACGCACCCGTTCCGTGGCGAGAATCGGCTGGCGGTAGGGCTCAAGTCCCTCGATGCGCGTGAGGCGAAAATCGATCGGCGGAATATCGGCGACGTCGGCTGCGGTCCACACCGCGAACACGCCCTCGGCCGCAAGCGCCGCCCGCGCGTCGATCGATATGATGCGCCCGTGCGCATGCGCGGAACGAACCACGCGCATATGCAATTGATGAGCGAATGATACATCGGCGGCGAAGCGCCCCTGGCCGGTGACGAGCGGGCGGTCCTCGAGACGCGGAAGCGAACGACCGACGAAGGCCATAATGTTCAGGCCGATCTATGTGAATGGTTCATCGCGCGTCTTGCTCCGTCGCGATCGCGTCGAGGTGTTGCGTCTCGTTGACGCGCTGCACGGAAATTCTTTCGCCGAGGACGTCGATTTCGTTGAGGCAGCAGGGATCCTGCGCGACGCGCCAATAGGCTGATAGCGGCTGGTCGAGGAAGCCAAGCAAAAATGCGCGGTTCACGCTGTCATGGCCGACTAGGACGATCGTCTCGTCGGGATGGCGGGCAAGCACCATCCGCAAGGCGTTGGCTGTTCTCGCCACCAAGTCCTGCAGCGATTCGCCGTTTGGGAAGCGCACGAGCTGCGGGTTGGCAAACCACGCGTCGAACAAGCCGGGATTGAGCGCCTTGGCCTCCGCGAGGGTTTTGAATTGCCACGTCCCGTAGTCGATATCGTTGAGATCGTCGCACGTTTTGGCCGCAATGCCGCAGGCCCTGGCGATTGTTGTTGCGGTTTCGATGCAGCGCCCCATCGGGCTCGTATAAATATGGCTCGGACGCCAGCCAGTTGCGATGCGCTGCGCGACCGTCGCGGCCTCGGCGCGGCCGCGCGCGGTCAAATCCAGCGGCTCGCGACCGCGGAACCGCTCGGGCTTGATGCCTGCGACATGGCCGTGGCGGGTCAGCAGGATTTTTGTCATGCCAGACGGCTATTTCCATCCGAGCCGTTCGAGAATCGCGCGGCCCATGACCCAGTCTTTGTCCTCTGCCGAGAGAAAATCGAGCGTCTCGGTGAAGTGCGTGATGCGCTGTTTGTAGGTCGCCTTGCTGTACGAGTTCGTCAGGTCGGTGCCCCAATAGCAGCGGCGCGGGCCGAACGCGTCGAACAGGCGGCGGAGGTGCACCGTCATGTCGCGGAACGGATAGGACTCTGCCGAATAGAACGGCGTGGTCGAAAGCTTGACGGAGACGTTCGGATATTTGGCGAGCGCTGCCGTCTGTTCGATTGCCTCCGGCAGCTTGCCGAATTTTGCGAGTTCGCCGGTGACGCCGAGATGATCGGCGATCATGGTGAGTTGCGGATGCCGCTCCGCGACGCGCGCAAAATTCGGCATCGGCGCGCCGTAAAACATCATCGGAAGATTATATTTATCGGCGGCCGACCAGAACCAATCGACGGTGCCGTCGGTCAGCCAATGCCACTGCGGCGGATGAAAAGTCACCCTGATGCCGAGCATATTGGGTTGTTTCTTCCAATCCGGAAGGAGCTTTACCGTATTCGGGTCGTCGACCGGAATGCGGCCCATGATCGCAAAGCGCGCCGGATAGCGGCGCACGGCTTCAAGCGCGTAGTCGTTGCGATCGCCTTCCCACGATGGCGGCACGATGATGGCGCGATCGACGCCGGCCTCATCCATCATCGGCACCAGCTTTTCGATCAAGAACGGCTCAGGAAGCTGAGCCACGCGATTGGGCAGCCACGGCCGATCCGGCGTATTCGCCTTCCACAAATGAACTTGCGCGTCGACGATCAATTTCTCCTCCCGGATTTTTGCCGCAAGAGCCCGCAACCAGAGTCTGCCGCGCGGCGCGGTGCACCGCAATGCCGTCGAATTCACTCCGCTACAAGCGGCGTAGCGGGATCGACCACGCCAGAAACGCGCCGACGCCCGTAAATGTGGCAATCGTGATAAAGGCGGCGCGGAAAGCTTCGCCGATCTGCGCTTCGACGATCGCCTGGCGCGCCGGCGCCAGCGTCGCGAGCGCTTCGGGTCCTCGCTCGATAATGGTCCCGAACAAATTCGCGGTGTCACGGTCCTTCGCGGTGAGAATCGAGAACAGGATCGCGGCGACCGTGGCCGTGCCGAACGCGGCGCCAACCGAGCGGGAGAATTGCACCATGGCAGCGCCAGTGCCCAAAAGCCGCGGGCCGGACACCGCCTGCACCGTCACCTGGACGACGCCCATCACCGTGCCCATGAACAGCGCGATGATGCAGAATGTCCACGCCATCTCGCCGGTGCTCAGATGGGGTAGCCAGAAGGCGAGAAATAACAGGCCCGCGGTCGCAGCGATCAATCCGTAAGTTGGAAATACCGCGGTGCATCCCGTCCTTGTCACCATTTGCCCGGTGACCATTGAGCCGATCCCAATGCCGGCCGTCAGCGGCAGCAGGATCAGGCCGGTTTCGGAAGGCGATGCGCCGCGGACCGCACGCAAATAGATCGGCAGGAACGTGATCAATGAAACCAGCGCCGCGCCGTGGCAAGCCGCCATGGCGTCGCTGCGCCAGATCGATGCCTGCCTGAAAAGCTTGGGCGGAATGAGCGGCGAGGTGGTCAGGCGTTCCTGCCAAGTCAGCAGGCCGAGCGAGACCAGTCCGAAACCGAGTAGTCCCAGCGCCATCGGCAGCGCGCTCAGCTCCATGCGCTGGACCTGTTCGAGCGCCAGGATGACCGGCCCCACAAAAAAGATGAACAGCACCAAGCCGGGAGCATCAAACGTCGTGCGGCGGCGGTCGCCTTGGCGCCCGGGAATGCGGAATACGAATGCCATGGCGATGAGCCCGAGCGGCAAGTTGATCAGGAAGATCGATTGCCAGCCGAACACCTGCGTGAGATAGCCGCCGGCGACGGGGCCGAAAGTATTGGAGCTGACCGCGATGCCGGCGAGGTATCCCTGGTAACGGCCGCGTTCACGTGGCGGGATCGCTTCGCCGATCAACGCTTGCGACAGTGTCATCAGGCCGCCGCCGCCGAATCCCTGCAGCACCCGGAATGCGGTGAGGAGCTCGATGTTGGGGGCCAGCGCGCAAAGCAGCGACCCGAGCATGAAAATGCCGAGTGCGAAGATCATCATCGAGCGCCGGCCGAACGTGTCGCCGAGACGCCCATAGACCGGGGCGGCAATAGTATTGGCGATCAAGTAGGAAACCACCACCCAAGACGCGCGTTCGATTTCACCAAGGGACGACGCAATCGCCGGCAGCGCGGTGGCGACGATCGTTTGATCCGCGACCGCGAGAAACATCGGCAGCATGATCGGGGGAAAGACGGTGAGGAACTGCGATCCGGAGGAGGGGGCTTTGAGTTCGGGCGCCGCCGCGTCCGGTCCCACCGCGGCGGCGGGCGCAGGCGCCGGGGTGGACGCCGCCGCCGACTCGACGGCCGCTCGTTGGGCAGCCTCCGACTGTTTCAGGGAGTCGTTCATCGTATGATTTTTGCCGAATGATTTGTCACGCCAGGTTCATAGTGGCTTGGGAGGCGGCTTCGGCCAATAGAGATTGGAGGTGATTTTCTACCTCTTGCAGGTTCGAGTCACGGCAATACCCGGGCGGATAGGCATCCGTCCGGGTCAGGGTCCTTGCATTAAAACGCCGACGCGCAAACCGTGTCCTCGCCGGGGAATTCAGTGTCCGGCTGTCCATGGCGTTGCACAATGCGCGTTGCGCTGCAATCGCTCCGCAATGCAATGCAATTCAGGACATCGTGATTGTAATGTCCGGTGCGGAACGCAAGGTCGTCCCTCTCCATTAACAGGATGGAAGGCTACAAGAAGGAGAAAACGATACGCCTATTGCTTGCGGTAGCACTGTTCGCCGCGGCGGGGATGCTCAGCATCGATCGCGCCGCGGCCCAGGAAAAAATAACCTATCCGTGGTGCTCGGTCACGCCGGGCTTCGGAACGCAATGCACGCACCCGAGCTTCGGCGAATGCATGTTTGACGTTCAAGGCATAGGCGGCCTCTGCAGCCCGAACCTCGCCTACGACAAAAATGCGCCGAATTGGGTCGGATTGGACACCCAGCTACCGCCACCTCAATAACTTGGAACGGTCCCACAAAAACAGCCGGCCGCCTGATCGGCGGCCGGCTTCCTTTTACATAAGTGCGTCTGCGGAGTGCGTTTCAGCCGACGTAATTGACGCGCTCCTGCTCGCGCGCCTCCTCGTCATTCTTCGGCTGAGCCGGCAATTGCAGCACCGTGGCCTCTTGGCCTTCGCACACCAGCGTCAACAGCACGTTGTGCCCGTCCGGAAATTCGAGCGCGTCGTGATGCGCGGCCATCTTGTCCTTGTTCACTTGGCGAAAGATGGCCGTTTGGTGGTTGATCGTCTTGGTCTTCCAGCCCAGCAAGCCGGCCGGAAGGCAGGCTACGTCGCCGGCGAAGGCCAGCTCCGTGCCTGGCAGCACGCATACTGCCATTCCGGGGTCATCCGAGGCGGAGAACCCGCGGGTTCCAGTTCCGAAGTCACGCGTCACGAGCTTGTCACCGACTTTCGCCGGCCTCGACCGCACACTTTGAAGGCTAAAGTCACACATTGGCGACTCCTTTCTTCCCAGATCGATCCTGTGCCAGTCAGCCCCCCGCAACCCCTTCGACAACATCAAGCAAGATTGGTGCCGTAGTTTGGCGCTCGTAGGACATTTCAGCGCAAGTGCGCGATTGTGCGCGGCGCTGGCCCATAGGTGCCGTTTCCGCCATCTGAGATGAAGCCGCACCGGGACGGGCGATGCGTCCGAACGGGAAGGCACATTTTTCAGCAGCGTGCCTTCGATGAAGGCGGGGCGCGGGACCAATATCACAGCCCCGGCATGCGGCGCGATCGCAGCGCTATTGGACGACAATGCCGCCGACCATCCCATTCCAATCATGATCGGCGCATCGCAGGTCGTATGTGCCAGGCTTGCCCGGGGTCAGGAAAACATCTTTGCTCTCACCAGGCTGCATCACGATCTCGGTGCGCTCGTGATTGAGCATGTCGGGATTGTCGATTTTGGCGGTGGCGAAAAATATCGGCGCGGTGAATTCGTGGGTTTCCTTGCCGTGGTTCTCAAGGTGCAGACGATAGTGCACGTCGTGCTGGAAGGTGAGGTGATCGGGCATGAACTTGTAGTCGACCATGGTGACATTCATGGTGACTGGGTCGGGCGCGGCAGCGCCGGGACCCACTCCAAGCATGACCAGCAAACTCAGTGCTGCGATATTCCGAATCATAAGTCCCATCCCCTGGGCCGGCGCCCGTATCGACGTTTCCTCGTCGAGCAAAACTTCTGCGACTTGGCCGCATTGAACTTGGCCGCAGTGCTTGCCTCGTTGAACGAACACATGTTTGGCAGGAAAATTCCGCCGGTTGTTTGCGAATGAATTATATTTAATGTCCGGCCGCCGCGTGCGCTTGATTCTGCACCCGGCGAACCAGAATAAGGACCAGCGGAATCATCAACGCCGCGACAATAGCGCAGACATGGAATACGTCGATATAGGCCAAAATCGTGGCCTGGGTGTTGACGAGCTGGCCGATGAGGCCCATGGCTTGGCCGTTGGCTTCGCCGGCCGAGGAGCCTTGTGCCATGAAATATTTGGTCAAATGTTGCACGGTGGATTGAAAGACCGGTGACGACGGAATGGTATTTTCGACCAGCCGCGATTGATGAAACTGGGTGCGTTGGGTCAGCACGACATTGGCCAGGGAGATGCCGATGCTGCCGCCAAGGTTGCGGGCGACATTCATCAGAGCGGAGGCTTGATTGGTTTTGTTCGCCGGCAAGCCGTCATAGGCCACGGTGTTGATTGGAATGAACATGAAGGGCAATCCGACGGTCTGATAAACGCGCACCCAGGCGAAGTAATCGAAGCTCGCGTCGGGTGTGAGCGAGGTCGAGTACCACATCGACAGCGCGATGCCGCTGAGCCCTAGCGCCATCAGATATTTGGCCTGGAATCGGCCGGTCACCACGCCGGCAATGGGCATTATCACCAGCATAGCCAGTCCGCCCGGCATCATAGCGAGACCCGATAGCATTGCGGTATAGGGAAAGCTCGTTTGCAAGAGTTGCGGCATGATCTGATTCGAACCGAACAGGATCGCGCCGATCATCAGCATCACAAAAAAAGCCATGCCGAATTGGCGACGGAATAAAAGCCGAAGCTCCAGGATGGGCTCGTCTTGACTGAGCTCCCACGGAATGAAAGCCAAGAAGGATATTGCGGCGACAATCGAGAAGGTGATGATCGTTCCTGATCTGAACCAATCGTCGATCTGGCCGCGATCGAGCACGACTTCGAGACAGCCGAGTGTTATCGCGATGAGCGCGAAACCCACCCAGTCGACTTTCAATCCGCCGGCCAGACGCTCCTCGCGTTCCCGTTTGAGCGTCTCGGGCTCATCGACGAACCAGTGTACTAGCGCCAGCGAAGCGATTCCGATTGGCACATTGATGAAGAAAATCCAATGCCAGGAAAAATTGTCGGTAATCCAGCCGCCGATCGTTGGACCGACGGTCGGCGCCACGATCACCGCGATGCCGTAGAGCGCGAAAGCCTGGCCGCGCTTTGACGGCGGAAAAGTATCGGCGAGGATGGCCTGCTCGCTGGTGGGCATGCCGCCGCCGCCCAGTCCCTGAAGAATGCGAAAGACAATGAGCAAGCTAAGGTTTGGCGCCAGCCCGCAAAACAGCGAGCTCACCGTGAACAGTGCGACGCAGATCATGTAGAAGCGCTTGCGGCCCAACACATTCGACAGCCAGCCGCTCGCCGGTAGAATCACCGCATTGGCGATGAGATAGGTCGTGACCACCCACGTGCTTTCGTCGACACTGGCGGCAAGGCTGCCGGCGATGTAACGCAGCGAAACGTTGGCGATCGCGGTGTCGAGTACGACCATGAAGGTGGCGATCGAGACTACGATGGCGACGAGCCAGGGGTTATGGTCACCTGCGGCCGATCGGCTGGAATCCCAGCCTCCGGATCGCGATTGATCGCTCATCGCACCTTGACCGTGGGGACGGCGGACATTCCCGGGCCCAGCTGCACGTCGGGTCGCTGATCGAAGACGATTTTCACCGGAATGCGCTGAACGATCTTGACGTAATTGCCGGTCGCGTTCTCGGCCGGCAATAGGCTGAACGCAGTACCGCTGCCGGATTGAATACTGTCGACGTGACCTTGGAACGCCCGGCCGGGATAGGAATCGATCTCGATAGAGACCGGCTGCCCGGGCCGCATCAAGTCGAGCTGTGTCTCCTTGAAGTTGGCCGTCACCCACACATCGCGCGGCACGAACATCATCAGGGCCTGGCCGACCGCGGCATAACCGCCTTTCGCTGCGGTCAGTCTGGTCACGCGGCCGATGACCGGCGCCGTGACGATGGTGCGCGACAGATTGGCCTCGGCCTGGTCAAGCTGCGCTTGGGAAGTCTTCAGCTGCGCCTCGAGCACAGGAACCTCCTTCGCGATCGCAACCGCATTGGCCTGCGCGGCCGCGAAGGACGCTTCGCTTTGCAGAAGGTTCGACGAATATTGTTGAGCCTGTTCGGTGGTGGCAGTGCCTTTTTGCGCGAGCTCCTGATAGCGGTTGGATTCCTGCTGCGCGAATGTCAACGCCGCGAGTGCCTGCGCAACCTGCTTGTCGGCTTGCTCTATTTTTGCCTGCTGCTCGGCAATTTGCGCAGTGAGATTGTTGACGCTCGCTTGCGCCTGATCGCGCTGTGCGATGTAGTCGCGATCGTCGAGCCGGACCAATTCGGCGCCGACGCCGACCATTTGATTGTCCGTCACCGGAACATCGGCAATGGCGGCGGCGACTTGGGCGCTGATCTGTACCGTTCGGGTGTCGATAAACGCGTCGTCTGTGGTTTCGTACTGTCTGGCGTGCAGCCACCACAGGACGAGCAGGAGGAGCAAGACCACGGCGCCAATGACAATCGCGATCACCAGACCGCGACGCCTGCGCAACGTCTCACGCCATGACATCTTTATCGCCGGCTCGCGGCCGGCGGATCCGTCTTCACGGTCGGTTGCCGGTTCCTCGCGACGCACAGAATTCTGGCGGCGTTCGGAATCGGGGCGACGCTCGTTGTCGACGCGTTGATCCATGAGCGACGCTTAAACGTTTGACCCGCCAATAGGTTGCGGATTGCAGGGGCTGGAAATCGCCCCTGAGGCCTGGCGCGGCTTGTTTAACCCTTAATGGCCGCGGAGGCCAGTCAGGAGGGCCCGGGTGGGTGCACGGCAGCCGAGACTTTCTGTACGAACTCGTCAAGCTCATCCCCGGCGAGGTCGCTGACGGCCCAGAAGTCGAGGCCTTCTTCCGACCAGTGACGGACATTATAGCCTTGGATCGTCTCCGATATCGTGCCGGCATGCTTGGCGCCCAATCGCTGCGCGACGAACAGATTGATCACGTGTTTTCGACGCTGATAGACGACCGAGGCCACCGGCTCGCCATCGATGTAATCGAGACGGCCGCCGAGGAGCGTAAAGCCCTGCGCCGTCAGGTCGATAACGGGTGGTGACACGTCGACCCTGCCGTTGAACCAGGGTTTGACCGTGTGCTGGTCGCTGGTTTCCACGTCGATCAGGTGTCCAGCCTGCAGCGAGCGGATATGCGCCGACACGACCTGGTCCGCGACCTGCTGATTCTGATCATTGCGGAAGACAGTCAGCACAAGGCTCGCGGCGATGGCCGCGGAAAGCGCGGAGCCGACGGCAAAGCCTCCAAAGAAGGTTCGGCGGGACGGCTGAAAAAATTTGCGCGGAGCGATGATCTGCGCCGAAGGCGGGGGCAGTGCCGCTTCGATGCGGCTGCGCAGGCTCGGGGGGGCGGCAAATTTCAGGTCCGCTCCCGCCATGGCTTCGCGCATGGCGCGAAATGCCTTGAGCTTCTCCGCGCAAGCCACGCACGTCGTCACATGCGCTTCGATGTCGCGCGTGTGGCCGGCGTCGAGCTCGCCGTCGATGAGCGCGTGCAGCAGGATTTCGCATTCAGCGCAGTTCATGGCGTCGTTCCTGTCGCCGTTTGTGCCGCCGGTCCCTCCGCGGCATTCCATGCCGAACGCAGCATCGAGCGTGCGCGCGCAAGCCGCGACATCACGGTTCCGACCGGCACGCCGGAGACTTCGGCGATTTCCTGGTAGGACAGATCGTTTACTTCGCGCAGCACAATGGCCTCGCGGAACGGCTGCGGTAATTCGGCAATGAGGTGGCGGGTCGTGGCGCCGTCCTGTTCGCGCAGCAGCACGGTTTCAGGTGACGCTTGCGGCTCCTGCCACATCGGCAGTTCCTCCGCCGGCGCTATGTCTTCGGAGGAACCGGCCGCAACCTCCTTTGTGCCGCGCCGCGCGAACTCGGCGTTGCAGACGTTTCTCAAAATCGCCAATAGCCACGGTTTCATTGCCGGTCCACGATAGCTGTCGAAATGACGCAGGGCGCGCAGATAGCACTCCTGCACTGCATCCTCGGCGTCGGCGGTGTTGCGCATGAGATAACGGGCCAGCGCATAGACGTCGTCGAGATGCGGCAGCGTGGCGTCGCGGAAACGCCGTGCTCTGTCCGGTTCGGCATTCGCATCACCTGTCATCGTGTGCGCTCGGCCGTTCAAAATGCCGTTGGCCTTTCCCTCCCTCCCATGCGGGGAGGGAAAGGTGGGATCAAGCATCACTGTGTGGTGCTACTGCCCGAGGCCGCTTCTACCACGATCGTGCCCACCATATGCGGGTGAATGTAGCAGAAGTACTGATAGGTGCCCGGTGTGGTGAATGTGAACGAATAGCTGTCGTCGGTGTCGAGCGCCCGCGATTTGGGGAAGGCATTGTTGGTGGCGGCAATCCCATGCGGGATGTCGTCCTTGTTGGTCCAGGTGACGGTGGTGCCGGCCTTCACGGTCAAGGTCGGCGGAGTGAAGGTGAAATTGTCGATCGATACCGTGATCGCTTGCGGCGCAGTATCTGCCCAACCGGGCAGCACGACCGCGGCAAGCGCGGTGGCGGTTGCCGCGCCAAGTGCGGCCGCGACAATTGCGCTTCTCATTGTGTTCGAGACAGACATAGCGAACTCCTTCAGGCTTTGAGCGGCGCGTCGACGATGGCGAGACGCTGCTCGTTCTGTTTGAAGGTGACGTTGGCGATGCCGAGCATGTTGCGCAGTTGATCGTCCGGAACCTTCATCGGGCCGGGCGAGGGCGCGGTGCCAGGCGCCGGCTGCGGGAAGGCCGTCGAGCGCGCGGTGTGGAACGTGACGTTGCCCTCCACCTTTTGCATGACTTGGTGGATGTGGCCGTTGAGCACTGTCACCGAGCCGAAGCGCTTGAGATATGACAGCGCCTGGGCGCTGTCGTCGGTGCCCCAGCCCCAATCCGGATAGATGGTCCAGAGCGGGATGTGGGCGAAGACGACGATGGGAGTAGAAGCCGACCGGCCTTTAAGGTCGTCTTCGAGCCATTCAAGCTGATCCGGCCCGAGAAAGCCGAGGCCACCGGCCTTCAGATTCACGACGTTGACCAGACCGATAAAGTGCACGCCGTTGGCGTCGAACGAGTACCAGCCGTCGCCTTTGGCGGCCTTGCCATAACGGTCGCGGTAAAATTTCCGGTCCGGATCGAGAAAGTCGTGCTCGCCGGGGACGTAATGCACGTCGAGGCGGGACTGCGAAATAATCCGGTCGGCGTCGTCGAATTGCGATTCCAGCGACAAGTGACTGATGTCGCCGGTGTGGATCATGAAGGCCGGTTTCTTCGGTAGCGCATTGACCTTGGCGATCGCTTCTTCGAGCGTGCCGAGCGCATTGGGATTGGCGGGCTTGTCGAAGCCGACATGGCTATCGCTGATCTGCATAAAGGTGAACCCGCGCGCTTCCTGCGCCACCGCCTCGCCCATGAGGCCAAGTGAGTGGGGAACGCCGCCGGAAATGGTCCACAGCACGCCGGTGCCGACCCAGGTCATGCATTCCAGCACCTTGCGCCGGCTGACGCCGTCGTCGCGATCGGATTCGCTCATCGCCTGTCTCCTCTGATGCCCGGGCCGCCAAAGCCGTTATGGCTTTGGGAGCTTTTTCGGCTTCCGAGGGCGTGACTGGGTGAATTGAGGGTTTATTCCCGGTCCTGAGAAAATTTTTGGAGCGCCGGCATAACGGCGCTGGCGTTCGGCGGCAGGGAATAATCCGGGCCGGAGCTAATCATTCCTCCGTGTGGCCATCATGGCCATCTGTGCCCGCAAACAAAGATCAGGAGATACGACAATGTCTGCCAAGACAAAAATTGCGCTGCTTTCCGCTGCAATTGTTCTCAGCACTGCTTTCGCGGCGTCGGCTGCGACCAAGCCTCGCGTTACCCAGGCCAATCAATCGGCGGCCTACAACTTGATCCCCGGCTACGATAAATACGGCCGTACGGTCGGAATTCCCGACCCCGATCAGTCGGCGCGTTGAGGCGTTCCGCTGCGCCGTAAGTGGCGTAGTTTCGGAGCGAGGGTAAGGCCGCCGCAGCGGCGGCCTTACTCCTTTTTCAGACCTTTTCAGAACCTGGCCACGCGATGTCTGCGTATGCGCAATTGAATGAGGAGATAATCAAAATTCGTCATCATTTTTCTGGGCGATGAAGTCGTTTCGCTGCTATATCGGCTTTCTTGCCCCGCCGGGCGCGCCAGCAGCGCGGAATAAATGCTGAACACAACGTCATTACCGTCGGTCGAGACGCGGACCTCGTGGGTCGTCGCCAGCGCTGTGCTTGTGATCATGGCGGTCGCGTTTGGCGCGCCGTGGATCACTGTGGTCGCACTCAAGGACATTGCCGCAGAGGTCGGTGGCGAACGTTCGGCGCCGGCCTTCGCCAGTGCCCTGATGTGGATCGGCTCCGGCGTCGGTGGCATTCTCATGGGCCGCGTCGCCGAGCGCGTCGGCATCCGCTTCACCGTGATTTTCGGCGCGGCCATGATCGCCGTCGGACTGGTCCTATCAAGCCGGGGTCCGACTTGGCCGCTCTATGTCGGACATGGCCTGTTCATCGGGTTGATCGGCATCGGCGGCATCAATGCGCCGTTCTACGTTTATGTCAGCCGCTGGTTTGACCGGCGGCGCGGCTCGGCGCTGGCGCTTATTTCGAGCGGCTCCTATCTCGCCGGTGCGCTTTGGCCGCCGATCTTCGCGCGTGCCATCACTTATGCCGGCTGGCGGCAAACCATGCTGTATTACGCGGCATTCGAGCTAATCCTGATCGTGCCCGCCGCTTTAGTGGTGTTGGCGCCGTCACCGGATACGCCGCATCACGCGACAATGACGAACGTGCCGCGCGCGCAAAAATCCATCATGGGGTGGCCGCCCAATCTCGTTTTTGCGTTGCAAATGGGCGCGATCTTCACATGTTGCATCCCGATGTCGATGCCGCAGGCGCATCTCGTGGCGTTTTGCAGCGATCTTGGTATCAGCGCCGCGCATGGCGCCGCGATGGTATCGGTGCTGCTCGGAGCGGCATTCTTCTCCAGGCAACTCTGGGGCGTGATCTCCGATCGGATCGGCGGGCTGTACACAATGCTTATCGGCTCCGCCTGTCAGGCGGTCGGCATGGCGGCATTCGTGTTCACGCAGGATGAAGTCGGATTATTTACCGTTGCGGCGCTATTTGGCCTTGGCTTCAGCGGTCTCGTTCCCGCCAATGTGCTGGCGTCGCGCGAGTTGTTTCCGGTCAGCGAATCTTATTGGCGCATGCCGACGCTGCTTTTGTGCAGCGGGTGGGGAATGGCGGCGGGCGGCTGGATCGCGGGAATACTCTATGATCATTTCGGCTTTTACGCGCCGGCCTTCGCCACTGGGCTGGGCGTCAATATTTTGAATTTCATCGTCGTCAGCACGCTTGCGCTTCGGCGCAGCCAGACCGTGATGGCATAATCGCTTAGTGCGTGGGCGAAGCGGAATTGACGTGTGCACGCGGCGCGGCTGTCTTCGCCGCAGCGGCGTGTGTCCGCGCCGCGCAAAATTTCTCGACGGCTCCGACGATGGCCGCGCTGGCGAGCGCGCGGCGCTCGGGTGTCGCCAATTCCAGCTCCTCCTGCCGATTGACGATCGATCCGGCCTCCAGCAGCACCGCCGGCATGTGTGTTTGCCGCAGCACGATCAACTGATCGTAACGGTAGACGCCGGCCTGCGCGTCGACCAGTTCGCGGCGGCGGTGTCCCATTAGCGCCAGCGTGTAATGGGGCGTGTAATGCAAGCCGCGTGCTTGCAGCTCCTTGCCGAGAAGACTGCCGAACATCAGGCTGCCAGCCGGATCGGCATTGTCGTTCGAGATGAAGAGCGCATAGCCTGGATAATCGTCGTTATATTTTTGCTCTTGGCCCTCGTACTCCCAGGTCTGCAGCAGGTCATCCGGTACTGAATCGTGATGGATGGCGATAAACAAATCGGCGTGCATGCCGTTTGCCCGCGCCGCGCGTTCGACCAGGCCTTGCCAAGGAGCCGTGGCGGTGATGAGAAGCACCGTCTTATCGAAGCCGGCATCGATGAGTGCTTGATTGACGTCCTGGCCAAGCTGAAGATTGAACGCGTATTCGGGAACGCCACGCGCGCTGATGGCGCCGGGCACATCGACGGTATGGCCGACATCGACGACGACGCGAAATGCCGCGCGTTGGCAGTGTGCCGCCGCCGGTATCCCAGCGACTGGCGCTTGCCCCTGGCCTCGCGCCGGATGCCGATCGGCCGCAAAGAGGGTGATCGAGAGGATGGCGTAGAGCGCCAGTCCGGTGTGCCGCGGAGCAGTCATGACTCGCGCATTCCTAGCATGGAACCTGGACCCGCGCCCTTGTGTGCGGTTCGCTCCTGTCGTACCAAAAGCCGAGCATTTGTTGGGTGGGTCAAGCCTTGAATGTCTAGATTTGTCGGTATCGGCGTAGTCGTCTTTGTCTTGGCGATCGGGTTCATTGTCGTAACCCAGGCGCAAGACATTGCCGCATTATTCGAGGCGTTTCGCTCCGAGCCGCTGGCGCAAAAGCTGGCGTGGTTCGTAGCCGTCCTCATTCCGCTCGCACTGATCCCGGCAGCGCTGTGGCTCTGCGACGCGCTCATCCGGCAGCGCAAAGTGGCGAGCGCGCTGGAGCTTCGGCTCGGCGGCCTGCGGCAGGGCGTGAAGGAACTGGCGAGATCGCAGGTCGATGCCGAGGGCTCGGTGCATCATCTTGCCCGCACCGATCCCGAGGACGCCATCGGAGCGATCGCGCAGCGGCTGACCGAAGCGGAGCGCTCCGCCCAGGTCCAGCAGAACCGCAACGAGATGGGCGATCTGCAATCCCGCGTCGACGAGTTGCGTGTGCAGCAACAGGGCTTAAGGGAACGGCTCGTTCCAGTACTCGAGAAGCGGCGCTCGATCGAGCAGCTTTTCGCCGATGTCGACAGCCGCGAGACCGACATCGATCGGGCACTCACCGAGATCGCAAGCGGTGACGATGCGACCGCTATCGAGCTTCGGCTCAGGAATTTGATGGAGTTCGTCCGGCGCAGCCACGAACGCTGCGACGAGATCGAGCATGCGTCGAAAACCATCGCAAGCTTGAAGGAAGACTACGCCGGGTTGCGCGCGCGGCTCGCTCCCTATGCTGCCGCGGATGTCGGCGTCACCCGCCGGGTCAAGGAGCTGAGCGAAATCCGCGACCAACTGGCAACGGAGATCGATTCCCTGCAGCAGACGCCGCAAGGCAGCCTCAACGCCCGCGTCCAGGCTTTTGCCGACCAAAAGGCTAAGCTCGATGACGGCCTGGCGAATTTGGAACTGCAATTCTCCAAGCTGACGACGCTGCGCAAGGACGTCGAAGGGCTTTCTGACAATTTCGACCTTGCGCTCGATATGCTCTCGGGGTCCGCCGCGGGCGCAGACGATGCCGATACGCCGCTTGAAGAGGTTTCCGAATTCATCAGGGCGACGCAAGGCCAGTTCGATGAAATCGAACGCACGATGGTCACCTTTGGACAACTCAAGACGAAGCTCGGCGACCTGCAATCGCGGCTCGTCCCGCTGGAGTCCAAGGACGGCGGCATCGCGGATCTCATCTCGCAGGTCCAGGATATGCGCGACCGGCTCATCGCCAAGATCGAACACCTCGAAGCCGACGAGAACGGCAATCTCGCCGCGCGTGTCGACACGTTCGTCGAGGCCAGGCAGGAACTCGAAAAACGTGTGATGACCGTGACCGAGCATTTTTCCAAGCTCGCGACCATTCGCAGCGATATCGCCGGCCTGTTCGACAAATTGTCGAATGTCGCGGACACATCGTCGAACTGATCTTTAGGCCTTCGTCTTCGCCATTGCATAGTCCGGGCGGCTTGATTTTAGATTGGCCATCGTGCCGATATGCCGGATTCGGACATTTGTTTGAGGAGGCGAACATGATTCGCGAGCCCATACTCACCACGGTCGCTATTACCGATCTTCGTCCGACCCAAATCACCGTCGGCATGCGCGAGGTCATGGCCAAGCGCAAGCACTGGCGCGAAACCGAGAAGAAAAAGGGCGGCAAATTCCTCGGCAAGCATATGATTCCGGTGATCCGCGGCCCGAAAGGGCGTCACTATGTCATCGATCATCATCATCTGGCGCGCGCACTTCATGACGAAGGGCAAAAGGACGTTGCCGTGACCGTCGTCGCCGATCTGAGCAAACTCAAGCTCGACGCGTTCTGGGTCGTCATGGACAATCGCTCCTGGATGCATCCGTTCGACGCCAAGGGCGAGCGCCGGCACTACAAGGACATTCCTAAATCCGTGACCGACCTCGTCGACGATCCGTTCCGCTCGCTCGCCGGCGAATTGCGCCGGGCCGGCGGTTACGCCAAGGACACGACGCCATTCAGCGAGTTTCTATGGGCGGATTTCCTGCGCCGGCGCATGAAGCGCAAAAGCGTCGAACGCAACTTCGAGCGGGCCATTGAAAAGGCATTGGAATTGGCTAAGAGCGGGGATGCCGGTTATCTGCCCGGCTGGTGCGGGCCGGCACCGGAGGACTTGGCGCCGGGTGTGCCAAAATCTGCGCTGTTCAGTGCATGATCGACACGGCTATGTCTTGTATGATGTGTGGTGTGACATGAAAAATGGATTGGTCCAGGTGTGCCGAGCCAGGATGAAGCTTAGCGCCGGCGCTGCGGCAGCGCTTCTGGCCGTGGCCCTTGCCGGCTGCGGCAGCTTTGGTGGGCCGAAGAAGCAAGATGCCGCGCCCACCGATCCCAACGCTTTTCCGGCAAATTACCGTACTCAGATCACGGAATTTCTCCGGCAATCCTTAACGACCCGCGCCGATTTCCGCGGCGCACTTATTTCTCAGCCGGTACTCAAAGCGGTGGGAGACAATCAGCGCTACGTAGTTTGCGTCCAGTTTAATGGCAACAGCCAGATCAAGAATAAAGTCGCGATCTATTTTGCCGGAATGATCAGCCAGTTCATCGATTCCACTCCCGAACAGTGCGGCGACGCGGCCTATCAGCCGTTCAACGAACTGAGCGCCGCGTTGCCTCCGACGTGATCGGCGAAATAACCACGCGGCCGACAGATGAGGCGCAATGGATAGCGATGTTCTGATTGTGGGCGCCGGACCGACCGGGCTGACGCTCGCCATCGACCTCGGCCAGCGCGGGGTGCGATGCACTCTCATCGAGCAAAAGCCGAGCCCGGCATTTTTGCCGAAGATGGAGCGCATCAATGCGCGCACTATGGAAATCTATCGCCGTATGGGACTCGCGCGCAAAATCCGCGACGCCGGATTGCGTCCCGATTGCCCCATGGACGTCTACGTCATTCTCGCGCTCAACGAGCCGCCGCTCTTGTATTTGGCCTATCCGTCGGTTGCGCAGGCACAGGTCAATACGCGGGCAGTGAATGATGGGACGCTGCCGCTCGAGCCTTATCAGCTCATCTCGCAATACACGCTCGAGCCGTTGTTGAAATCCGTCGCCGATTCTATTCCCGCGATCACGGTGCGGTTCGGCTGCGAGTTCCTCTCGCTGCGGCAGGACGCCGAAGGCGTCACCGCACGCGTGAAAACCAGCGATGGCGCCACCCAAGACATCCGCGCCGCTTATCTCGTGGGTTGCGACGGCGGCGGGAGCTTGGTCCGCAAGGAACTGGGTATTGAGCTTTCCGGCGAAGGCAATTTGTTGGGGTTGCGCCAGGCGCTCTACCATTGCGACGAGCTATTCGACCGCTTGCCGATCGGAGACGGCCCCGGCAAGGGCAGGCATTATCATGTCGCCGACGACAAGGCGACATTCCTGATCATGCAGGATTCGACCAAGCATTGGACGCTGCATTCCATGGTCGACAGCGATGAGGAGATGAAGGCGGCGTTTGAAAAGACTGTCGGAATTCCGGTCAAATATGAAATGCTGTCGTGCGCGCCGTGGCGGCAAAATCTTCTGCTTGCCGATCGTTATGGCCAAGGTCGCGTCTTCCTCGCCGGCGACGCGGCGCATCTGGTGATCCCGACCGGCGGGCTGGGCATGAATTCCGGCGTCGGCGATGCGATCGATTTGTCGTGGAAGCTTGCCGCGACGCTGGCCGGCTGGGGCGGCCCGAGGCTGCTGAAATCCTACGAGGTCGAGCGCCGCCAGATTGGCGATCGCAATGTCGGCGCATCGCGCTATGCGACGATTGGTCGCCGCAAATGGCGTTCGATGTGGCGGCCGAATATCCGCGAGGATTCGCCGGCCGGCGCCGAGGCCCGCAAAAATCTCGGCGCGGTAGCCGACGTCGAGCAACGCAAGAGCAACGAGATGATCGGCGCCGAGCTCGGCTATCGCTATGTCGACTCGCCGGTCATCTGCAACGTGCCGGGCGGGCCCGAGCATCTGTTTCGCGACTATCAGCCGACCACCTGGCCGGGCGCGCGCTTGCCGCACATCTGGCTCGCCGACGGCACGCCGATGCATGACCGCGTTCCCGACGGCTACACGATCCTCAAGCTCGGCGGCACCAAGGCCGATGCGGGCGGCCTTGAACGCGCCATTCGCGCCTGCGGCACGCCGGTGACAGTGCTCGACGTGCCGGATCGCGCCGCGCGCGAGGTCTACGGCTACGATCTCATCTTATTGCGGTCCGATCTGCACGTGGTCTGGCGCGGCAATGCGGCGCCCGAGGATGCGGCCGAAGTCGCGGCAGTTGCGACGGGGCATTCTCCTGATGGAGTTTAATTCGGCAGGCGGCGGTGGTGATCCGCTTCCCGCGGGGGCTGCTTACAATAATTCAGGCGCCGAACGGCACGAACGCCAGCGCCGCGCCGCCGATGGCGCAGAAGACGACGACCAGCCAAGGCGGCGTCTTCCACATCAAGAGCAACAGAAAGGCGGCGGCGCCCAACGCGAAATCGCCGGCGTTGGTGATGCCGGACGTCCACACCGGACGATAGAGCGCCGCAAGTAGAAGCCCGACCACTGCTGCGTTGACGCCGCGAAGTGCGGCCTGCATCAACGGCCGCTGCCGCAGCGCATCCCAGAACGGCAGCGGCCCGATGACCAGAAGAAAGGCTGGTAGGAACATCGCAACGAGGCAAAGGAGCGCTCCTGCCCAGCCATTGGGGGCAGGACCCATCACGGTGCCGAGATAAGCGGAAAACGTGAACAACGGGCCCGGTACCGCTTGGGTTGCGCCGTAACCGGCAAGGAAGGCGTTGTTGCTGACCCAACCCGGCGGCACGACGGCGGCCTGCAGCAACGGCAGCACAACATGGCCGCCGCCGAACACGAGCGACCCGGCGCGATAGAACACATCGAACAATTGCAGTGCATGGTTCGGCACTGCTGCGGTCACAAGCGGCAGCCCGATCAGGATAGCGAAGAACAGCACGATAGCCGCGATAGCAACATTGCGGCTCACCGGATGGGGCAACGCGGCGTGGTGGTCCACCGGCGCGCCGCGGAATAACGCAAGTCCGATAACGGCGCCGAGCGCGATGGCAACGACCTGACCGAATGACGATGGCATCGCCAAGACCAGGACTGCTGCGGCGATCGCAAGCGTCGCGCGTTCGCGGTCGGGTGCGAGCGAGCGCATCATCGTCAGCACCGCATTGGCGACGACCGCAACGGCGGCGATTTTCAGCCCGTGCAGCCAACCGCTGCCGAGCGCATTGCCGAGCGAGGTGACGCCGTAGCCGAACAAAACGAGCGCGATCGCCGACGGCGCCGTAAAGGCGGTCCATGCCGCCAATCCACCCGCATAGCCGGCGCGCGATAGGCCGATGGCGATGCCGACTTTGCTGGAGGCCGGGCCCGGGAGGAATTGGCTCAGCGCGACGAGGTCGACATAGGTCTTTTTCGTCGAGCCATTTGCGGTGGACGACGAACTCTTCGTGAAAGTAGCCGAGATGCGCAACAGGCCCGCCGAAGCACGTCAATCCGAGCCGGAGAAAGACACCAAAAACTTCTCCGGCGCTGCCTGCGCGATGAGTTGGGTTCGATGCCGAACCGGCGATTCTCTGCTCGCCGTCCATTTACAAGCCTGTGGATTTTAGGGGCATTGCTGACAAGTCCCCGGGCGCAGACAAGGATTTCGGATCGCGAGATACGCTTGGAGCAGCCGAAGCACGTCAGAGAGTGCTTGATCTTGCCGAGCTGCCGGCTCGGAAGGAGAAAGCATCCCAAAAGAAAGCACGGCGCCGATTAGCTCCGGGAGTTTCAAATATCAATAATGCCGAGGAGAATCGCTTTCGCGACGGCATGCGTTTTATTCGATACATCGAGCTTTTTAAGAGCGCGCTTGATAAGCGTGTCCACCGTGCCGTCTGAAATATTCAGAATCTCCGCAGTCTCGGTGACGGTCTTGCCGCGCCCAGCCCAAGCCAGCACGTCGCGTTCACGCCCCGACAGGTTGGCGTCCACATCATTGTTCGGGATGCCGATGAGGGATTGCCCGTTACGATGTTGGATAGCGATGAGGTCAACACAACGTTGAATGAAGTAGATCATTATCAAATGTAGCTCGCGTCGTTTTCCGGCGATGAGAAATTTGAATTTTTGTACGTCGTCTTTCCAGTAAAATACGCTGGAGGCCGAGTGAACACTTCCAATTTTATCGCGGAAGTGAAAGGGGATTACGAGACCCTCGGAGAACCCGAAGTCGCGCGCAGCGTCCATCAGCCGCTTGACCGGCGACTTTGGACCCGGACGCGTTTCTGGTTGGCTTGTGTCTTCCCAGATGAACGGAACGTTGGTGCGGCGAACACGAGCGACACAGGGATCAGCATGGACGAACCGATTGTTCTCATAGGTCCTCTCCCAGCTCTCGCCCGAAGTGCCAAAATAGAATGGCGTCTCAACGTGAGGCCGCCCCGCATCTAAAAAGTTGTAAGACGCAAACCCGTAGCTTTCGGCAATTTTCTGCATAGAGCGTTTGAGTTCAGCGGTGTTCTGGCACGCTTCGATGTCGCCGATCGCCTCATCTAAGCTCATGGGGATTGTACCTGAATCTGGGTATTTCTCGGCAATCCGGCTCGCTGCAACATTACCGGCGTAGCTTACGGAAAGCTGATCATGATGAAAACACGCGCATTACGTGTGCGAGCCGTTTTCTGCCGCGCTCTAGACCAACCTAGCATTGTTACAGAGTTGCAACGGTTTCGAAAACGTTTGTTTGTGGATCATTCAGGCTGGGCGCTACAAACAGACGGCGACCTCGAAGTCGACCAATTTGACCGGCCGGAAACCAGCCACTGCGCTCTTTACGTGGACGAGGTGCTTGTAGGCGGCTTTCGCGCCATTCGAACCGATTGCACGTACATTGGGCAGGCTGTCTTTCCTCACCTTGCGACCATTCGTGAATATCCTCGCCGGCACGACGCCTGGGAGATCAGCCGGTTCGGTATCCTTCCCGAATTTGCTTCCGAGGAGCTCGCGCGCCTGAACTATGGCCTCATGTTTCTTTTTGCAGAAACAAGGCGGGCGACGGCGCTCGTTGCGATTACCGACCTCATATACGAACGATACCTGCGGAGCATCGGTATTCGGACGCGCCGCTACGGTCCGCCGCAGGTCATTGGTACCGATAGGTTCGGCCGCGAACTTCGCTGTGTGGCAGGCGAAATCCCGCTTGCAGACCAAGGCGCGTCTCGAATTACCCCACTCCTCGCACTGACTGACTCAATCGAGGTTTACGATGCGACATTGGTTCGCCGATCTACTGCCATTTCAGCGTGATCCGCTCGGATTTCTGCTGGAACGTGGTGGCAACTCAACGCAGCCTCTCGTCCGGCTTGCCTTCGGCCCAAGACGCGTTTGGCTGGTAGCAGATGCGGATCTTGTAAAGCCGATCCTCAAGGCGAGCGAAGATCATATCGACAAGGGCTATTTCATTCACAAGCTGCGGCTGATTTTCGGTCACAGTTCCTTGACGATGAGCGGTGAAGAACATCGCCGCCGGCGCGAGGCATTGCACGCAACCTTTGCACGGGGGACGGCGCAGCAATTCGTCCCACAGATGTGTGCGGTAATCCGTGAAATGGGCGGCAGGCTGGTGAAAGAGGGCCTCTTCGTCGCTCACGAAATCACCGCGCCACTTACCCTCCGGCTGATCTGCATGGCAATGTTTGGAAAGGATGTGCTTTCGTCGGGAGACGAAAATGCGATCGTAAATGCCGTTAAGCTTGTCGAGGATGATTTAGCCGATGAGCTGTTTCGGGTCTTGCCGCGGACTCCTTGGAAGGCAAGAGCATGCAAACAGCGCCGTCAAGAAGCCCGCTCGATGCTCGAGTTTGTTGTCCGGCGCGTACGAGATCGCGCCACGAGCGATAGCGCGGTTGGAGCCCTAATGGGTCTCGGCTTAGGCGACGAAGACATCCGCGACGAAATCATAACGATGCTGCTGGCAGGGCATCATACGACCGGCTCGGCGGCGGCTTGGGTCCTTTATTACCTAGCCACGGTCCCTCGCTTGGCAGAAAGAATCGCAGTCGAAGCAGCCTCTATCACCGGCGCCGACGGAGAATTGCGTCCTGAGGCTTTATCGCGCGCGGAACACAGTCAGGCACTCGTTCGTGAGGTGCTCCGGCTGTTCCCTTCGGCCCACTGGTTTTCGCGCGATGCGAAGATCGACCTGACGATTGCTGGAATCAAACTGCGGCGCGGCGACTCAATGATCATTAGCCCCTGGCACTTACACCGTGATCCGCGGTGGTGGCCGCAGGCAAACGATTTCCATCTTGATCGATCCTATGGTGGGCGAGCGTATCTACCGTTCGGTGTAGGTCCGAGGGCATGCCTAGGCATGGGCTTGGCGATGTTGGAGCTGCAGTTGTTGGCGCTGGAGTTTTCTTCAGCGTTTTCTCTCAACATTCGGGGCCCAGTTCCGAAACCAATCCCGACTCCGTCGGTGACGCTCATTCCGCCAAGGATATTGATTGAGTTGCAAGTACGAGACGCACCGGCCGCTTCCAAGGCGACCCAAGAAGGGTTCCGAGTACCTGCGTAATAGAGAGACTGGACATGTCACGAGCGACGAATGCCGTTGCACTCCGAACCAAGCCTAAGAGATCTGCCCTGCTGGATTATCTACGCTACGCGTGGGACGACTTAGCGCAAATAAGCATGCTAAGCGCGCACCTTGCGAGGATGGCTACTGAGAACTTAGAGCAAAAAGATTTGTTGATCGTTGCGCCCGCTTAATCGTCGCCAAACATAGCAGCCAGGACGGAGTGAGAGCATGTCAAAGAATAAAGAGATACCCGCCTCGGATCTTACCGAGCTTACGATTCTCCGCCTTGCTGCGATCGCTGTCGACCTTCGCGTCCAACTGACGCCCGAAAGGTTGGCTAAAGCGCCGAGCCTCATCACTGTCCTCGACGCCTGTGATCGTGTGTTCGAAGAGCTGGGATGGGGCGATAGTGCTTCCCAACAACAGGTACCTCGCCGGACCGGCCTGCACAGCAAGGTGAGTCCGCGGACGACCTGAGAGCGCTGTTGGTTTTTGAGGATTTTGCCGACAAAGTCGGGAATGCATTCACTCTGATCGACGCAGGCGGGCGCTCGCATCCATTGGTTCTCCGCAAGATTGAGCCTTGGAGCAACGGCCGGTGGCGATGCGTCCCGATAAGCATCTCCGCAACGAATACGGAAGTTCTCAGAAAAGGGGCCCCCTTAAGCTATTTTTCTATCCAAAAGCTCATATTTAGCGAAATATTCTGCTGTTTGCGGAGCTCTGAGCCCTCATATATAGAAAAGTATTCTATCCCTTTGGCGGCGCTCTGCTGCCTCATCCTGACCGTGGGTGCCATGACTTCTCCGCTCGAACAGAAAAAGATCAAAGTCACCGGCCCGGTGGTGGTGACCGCCAATCGCGTCGGCGACGGCGCCGTCGTGTATCGCCGCGCGGACGGCAGCTGGACCACCCGCCTCGATGCCGCCGCGGTCGCAACCAATGCCGCCGGCGCGCAAGAGCTGATGAGCGGGGCGGTCGCTGACGATCTCGGCGCGGTCGGGCCCTATGTGGCGCCGGTGAAACTCTTGCCGGGCGGCCATGTGCAGCCTGGGAATCTGCGCGAGCTCATTCGCCTGGGCGGCCCGACGATCGAATTGCCGGCGGCGTTCGAAGCCGAGCGTGCATCGGAAAAGATAGCCGCGCATGTACGTCTATGATGCCTTCGATCGCACGCTGGTCACCGAGCGCGTCGCCGAATTCCGCGACCAGGTCGCACGCCGGCTCTCGGGTGAATTGACCGAGGAAGAATTCAAGCCGCTACGGCTGATGAATGGAGTCTATCTCCAGCTTCACGCCTATATGCTGCGCACCGCCATCCCCTACGGCACGCTGTCGTCCGAGCAATTGCGGATGCTGGCGCACGTCGCGCGTAAATACGATCGCGGTTACGGCCATTTCACGACGCGGCAGAACATTCAGTACCACTGGATCAAGCTCGCCGAACTGCCTGATGCTATGGCCGATCTCGCCAGCGTCGGCATGCACGGCATGCAAACCAGCGGCAATTGCGTCCGCAACATCACAACCGATCAATGGGCGGGCGTCGCGCCCGACGAAATCGAGGATCCGCGGCTGTGGGCGGAACTCATTCGCCAGCACGTGACGCTGCATCCCGAGTTCTCTTTCATGCCGCGCAAATTCAAGATCGCGCTGGGGAGTGCGAGTCACGATCGCGCCGCGCTGCGCACGCATGATCTGGCGCTACGGCTGCATCGCAACGGCGCCAGCGAGTTGGGCTTCGAGGTTATGGTCGGCGGCGGGCTCGGCCGCACACCGTTCCTCGCCCAGACGATCAAGCCGTTCTTGGCAAAACGCGACGTGCTGAGTTACGTCGAAGCGATATTGCGGACCTACAATCAGTTCGGCCGCCGCGACAATATCTACAAAGCGCGCATCAAGATCCTGGTGCATGAGCTTGGACCTGAGGCCTTTGCCAAGGAAGTCGACGCGGAATGGCAGAGCATCAAGGACGGCGCGCTGGCGCTTGATTCCGCTGCGGTCGGCGAGATCGCCGCACGTTTTCGTTATCCGGCCTACGAGCGGCTCGACGACAGCCCGCCGGAGCTTGCCACCGCGCGGCGCTCTGACCGCAATTTTGAAGCCTGGATGAGCAATTCGGCGGCCAATCACAAAGTCGCCGGCTACGCCATCGTGACGCTTTCGCTCAAGCCGGAGGGCGGTACGCCGGGCGACGCCACCGCCGCGCAGATGGATGCCATTGCCGATCTCGCCGACCGTTATTCGTTCGGCGAAATCCGCGTCGGCCACGAGCAGAACCTGACGCTGCCCCACGTCGCGCAGCGCGATTTGCCGGCGCTGTGGCGCGACCTCGACGCCGTCGGCGTCGCCACCCCGAATGTCAATTTCATCTCCGATATCATTTCGTGCCCCGGTCTCGATTATTGCAGCCTCGCCAATGCGCGCTCGATTCCGATCGCGCAGGAAATCACGCGACGTTTCCACAATCTCGATCTGCAGCGCGACCTCGGCCGGCTTCACATCAACATTTCCGGCTGTATCAATGCCTGCGGCCATCACCACGTTGGCCATATCGGCATCCTCGGCGTCGAGAAGAACGGCGAGGAGTTCTATCAAATCACGCTGGGCGGCAAGGCCGACGAAAATGCGACGCTTGGCGCGCTGATCGGCCCCGCCGTGCCGTATGCGCAAGTGGCCGATGTGGTCGAGGACATCGCCGCCGCCTATCTCGAGCTGCGGCAGCGGCCGGACGAGTTGTTCATCGACACGGTCAAGCGGACCGGCGTCGAACCCTTCCGGGAGCGTGTCTATGCCGCTCGTTGAGAACGGCAAGATCGTCGAGGACCGCTATGTCCGCGTCGACGACGACGCTCCGATACCCGAGCGCGTGCCGGTCATCGTGCCGGCGAGGCGCTTCCTCGCTGACGCCGACGAATTGATCCGCCGTGACGGTTCGCTTGGCGTGGCGTGGCCGAACGATCAGCGAGTTGCGGAGTTGCAGCCATGGCTCGGCCATCTCGCGCTCATCGCTCTGCATTTTCCCAAGTTTCGCGACGGCCGCGCCTACAGCCAGGCGCGGCTGCTTCGCGAGCATTACGGCTTCGGCGGCACGTTGCGTGCCACCGGTGACGTGTTGCGCGATCAGTTCAGTTTTCTCGTGCGCGCGGGCTTCGATTCCTTCGAGGTGAAAAAACCCGCCGATGCGCGCGTTTTTGCCGAGTCCGTGGCGCGCTACAGCGTGTTCTATCAGCCGAGCGCCGACGGCCGCGCGCCGGCATTACGGCGGCGATTGCAAAATGCCCCGGCCGCGGCCAAGCCGCGCGCCAAGGTGTAGTGGCTGGCGCGGAACAATAGCAAACTGCTATTGATACTCGTCGCAAACGAGGACATCATGACTCCTGTTGTCGCAGTGATCGCGCCCGGCATGATGGGCGCCGCGGTCGGAAAAAGGCTCTCTGATAACGGGCTAAAGGTGCTGACTTCGCTTAACGGTCGCAGCCCCGAGACGGTCGCGCGGGCGAAGGCGGCCGGAATGGTCGCGGCGAGTGACGAGGAAATCGCGGCGACCGATTTCATCCTCTCGATCTTGCCGCCGGGTGATGCGCTGTCGCTCGCGGAGCGCTTTGTGCCGCCGCTGACGGCCAGTAATGCCAAGCCGGTCTATGTCGATTGCAACGCGATCAATCCGAAAACGGTCGAACGCGTCGCTGCGGCGATCGCGCCGACGGATTGCTCCTTTGTCGATGCCGGGATCATCGGTCCGCCGCCGAAACCGGCGCAGGCGGGGGAGGGCAAGGTAGCGGGCAGTCCGCGTTTTTATGCGTCCGGCGCCGCGGCGCCGCGCTTCGCCGCATTGCGCGATTATGGCCTCGACGTCCGCGTCCTTGGTGGCGCGATGAGTGCGGCCTCGGCGCTGAAAATGTCCTATGCCGGCATCACCAAGGGCACGCAAGCGATCGGTGCGGCGATGATGCTGGCGGCGACGCGCGCGGGCTCCGCCGATGAATTGTTTGCCGAGCTGCAATTCAGCCAGAAGGAAATGTTCGCCTGGTTCAAGCGGCAATTGGCGGCGATGCCGCCGAAAGCCTATCGCTGGGTCGCGGAAATGGAGGAGATCGCCGGCTTTGTCGCGGAAGATCCGGCGGCGCACGATCTCTATGAAGGCGCCGCGCATTTCTACGAACGCTTCGCCGAGGATTTCGAGGCCGACAAGAAGGACGCGGCGGCGCTCGCGAAGTTTCTCGGCCGAGATCCGCCGGCCAATTAAAGGCGACGCCTCGCCGGATTTTTTCACGCAACGTTTGACCGATCCCATTCCCAGGGCGACCGATCCGGCAATCGATTCAGGTCGAAAGCGACGCGTTGTCGTTGCGTGAATCGCTGTGCAATCTTGACCCATTACGTCTTATCCTTGTAACTTATACGTGCTCAGACTCCCTTTATTACAGCTGCATTACGCTGCGAAATTCCAATTTGACATCGGAGGCGACAATGGTCAGGGCCAAGGCGCTTTTTGCCTTTCTGTTCTGGTAGCGTCCGCCCCCGGGCTTGCCGCGACGTTCGCAGACAACGTTCCGAGCTACCAACCGGCAGCGGTGTTCTGCGCCGATTCGACCATCAAGACCCTGTGCCCGGTCATTCCCGGAAACGTCGGCACAGATCCTCCTTTGACGCGGTTTGACTACGTCGGAAAATTGCCGGAGCCGGCAACGGCACAGGATGACGTCCAATCGCCGTTCGATAACTATTCTTGGCAGCTTTTTGTGGCGCTCAACTGGGCCGGCGCCCCGATCGGCAGGCCGGCAAAGCAAGGACTGAACAGCGAACTCGGGGCGCGCGTTTGGCAGGGTTGGGACCGGGTATCGCAAGTGTTCGGCCCTGCGCCCGGTCTGGCCGATTGCGGCCCGACACCCGCGGGAATGGAGCGCTTCGACATTGGCTCAGATAACAACGGCTCGCCCGTGGCCGAGAACGAAGAATATATCCAGGCGGCAACCGGCGATCCGGTGATCGATGTCTCCGGGAACTGGAGGATCTACGAACGCCGCGTCAACGGCATCGAGTCGCCTTTTTGAAGGCGCCTTACGGCAATGCGCAGTGAACGCTGACCACGCGCGACGGCCAGAAGCAGCTGGTCGCAGGATACCAAGGCGATCCCAAAGTCTTCTTTCCGACCGCCACGCCGCAACAGCCCAATGGCGCAATCGAGATCAAAGCGGCCTGGCGAATTCTCGATCGTGCGCGGCACGCCGAAAATGCAAAAAATATTTTGTCGTGCCCGCCTTCCTCACCGTGCCACCCGATCTCGTGCGCGATGCCAAGGGGGCGCCCGCCGGAAAAATCTGCGTGAAGGTCGACTTGGGCTTGGTCGCGATGCATATCCTGCAAAAAAATGCGCGAATAGGCGGATTGCAACCGCAGTGGATATGGTCGACGTTCGAACATGTCGACGATGATCCGCTGGCGAAAGCGCCGTGCGACCCGGCCAATCCGGATCAGTGCCAGATTGACGGACAATACGACTGCCCCGTCGCACTGGACGGCAGCAAGACCGACTATTCCTATTTCGACCCGAAATGTCCGAAGTGTTCCACCAACGAGCCGCCGAAAAAGTCGGATCAAAAACCCATCTTCGCGTGGAATCCGCGGCAGCCCTTCGCCTTGTCCTACTTGCGAACCAGCGCCAGCGGCCGTCGCATCGGATCGCAAGTGTCGCGTTGCTGGTCGATTTATTCCTTGACCGATTCGCTTAACCACCAATGGCAGGCCGAGCTCGGCAAGATCGGGTCGGTGTTTCAGAATTACATGCTGGTGGGTTCGCAATGGGGCGTCAAGACAGTCGGGCCCTCCCCTGTGCAGGGCTTTCTTCCGGAATACATGGCCAATACGCTGGTCGAAACGTACCTGCAGCACGCCGAAGATCCGGGTGATTCGTCATGCATGGCCTGTCACATCCAGGCGACGCTTCCCCCGGAGAATCTGCCTTTGCCCCAACCCGTGCCATCGGATTTCAGTTTCCTGAGCGGACTGGCTCCCGTACCGGGAGCGCCGCTCATTCGACGGGCGCCGATGCAGTAGCCATCAGCAACAATGACCGGCACCGTCGCCGCTGGACCGCCGTGAAAGGCGCGCCCGCTACCGGTTGAGCCACCTGCGCGCAAAGCCAAGCAGGCCTTGCGGCAGGAAAATGATCATCACGATGAAAATGACGCCGAGCGGGATCAGGTACGGGAACTGATCGCCGAACAGCCGTGCCAGCAATTCGCGCATGAGCTGGAAGAAGCCAGCGCCGACGATCGGCCCGACCAAAGTGCCGATGCCGCCCATCACGTTGAAGATCACGGTGTCGCCCGACGTCAAAAAGTAGACGAAATCCGGCGCGGCGAACTCGTTTTGGATGGCGTAGAGCACGCCGGCCAGTCCTGCGAACAGGCCAGACAGCATCACAGCCATCATTTTGTAACGCTCGACCGAATAGCCGACCGCGCGGGTGCGCGGCTCATTTTCGCGGATCGATTGCAGCACCATGCCGAACGGCGATTGCGTGACCCGCCGCAAGATCAAATAGGACGCCGTCACGACCGCGAGCACGAACCAATGCATGGTCGTCGTGGTGAACCGCGCATCATAGAGGAACGGAATCCACAGATGCGGCCGGGTGAAGATCAGGCCGTTCTCGCCGCCGGTGACCTGCGTCCAGGTAAAGATGATGACGTAGAAAATTTGGCTGAAGATCAGCGTGGTGATGGCGAAATAGATGTCGCGCAGCCGGGTGGAAAAAAACGCCACGAATAGGGCGGCGCCGGCCGCGCCGGCAAGCCCGAACAGAATGGCGAGCCACAGGTTTGGCGGGCTCACCGTCAACAGCGCTCCCGCCGCGCCATACATGCCGAGCCCGAAAAAGGCCGAATGGCCGAACGAGATCATGCCGGTATAACCGATCAAAAGATCGGACGACATCGCCAGCAAGCCCCAGATCAAGACTTCGGTGAGGAAGCGGCGCCAGAATTCGGGCAGCACCAGCGGCGCCGCGATCAGCACCGCCATCACCACGCAAAATCCGATCCAGAAAACCGCGGTGTGGCTCAACCTCATTTTACTGAGCGGCGGCACTTTATCGAGCGGCGCGAAGGTCATCGCGGTGCCACGAACAGGCCGGTGGGGCGGAACAACAGCGTGAGGATCAGCACGACGAAGGAGACGATCACCGCATGCGATGGATCCACCCAGATCGCGGCGTAGGCTTCGAGCAGGCTGATGAAGATGGCGGCGACGATCGAGCCGGCAAAATTGCCCATGCCGCCGACCACGACAACGATGAAGGCTTTGAGGACCCAATCGAGTCCCATCGTGTGATTGACGCCGACCATGGGAGCAAACAGAACGCCGCTCGCCGCGGCCATGGCGGCGCCGATCGCGAACACGCCGGTGTAAACCAGCGGCACCGGAATGCCCATGGCCTGCGCCATGACGCGGTCTTGCGCGGTCGCTCTGATCCAGATGCCGAACTTTCCATATTTCAGGAATAGCCAGAAGCCGCCGATGATTGCGGCGGACAGCGCCGCAATCAGGATGCGGTACCAGGGATATTGCAGATAGAACAGCGTGAATTGGCTGTCGATCGGCTCCGGAATCTTGCGCACCACCGGCCCGAATTGCCAAAGGGCGTAATTCTGCAAAATGAGCGAGATGCCGAAGGTGGCAAGTATCGTGTTCAGCGGGTCGCGTCCGATCAGCGGCCGCAGCGCTACCATCTGTATCGCGGCGCCGAGGATGGCGACTACTAGCGAGGATCCGATCAGCGCCAGCCAGAAATTCCCCGTGGCTACAAAGACGACAAACCCGATATAGGCACCGAGCATGAACAGCTCGCCGTGGGCGAAATTCACAACGTCCATGATGCCGAAAATCAGCGTCAGCCCGGACGCAATCAAAGCGAGGATCATCCCGGTGACGATGCCGTTCACCGTCTGGATGATAATGAGGTCCAGCGGGATGGCTTGGAAAAACTGAGCAATCGCGCCCATCGCTCAGACCCCCAGATACTGCTTGACGACGGGATGGTTGAGGTCGATTTCGGCCGCCGCGCAATGATGACGCACGCAGCCTTTCTCCATGATGTAGACGCGTTCGCTGGCGGCGAGCGTCAGCGGCACGTTCTGCTCAACCAAAAGGATGGCGACGCCTTCATGGTGCAGCAGCTCGATGATGTTGCGGATTTGCGAGACCATCCGCGGCATCAAGCCCTCGGTCGGCTCATCGAGCAGGATGATCCTGGGTTCCAGCATCATGGCGCGGGCGATTGCCAGCATTTGCTGCTCGCCGCCGGAAAGCGTGCCGCCGGCTTGCCCGCGCCGCTCCGCCAACACCGGAAAGAACGTGAACACCTTATGAAGCAGCGCCTGACGCTTCTCCTCGGTCACGCCCTGGCGGTCGAGGCCGGTGCGCAGGTTCTCCATCACCGTAAGCAGCCGGAAGATCCGCCGGTCTTCCGGGACGTAGCCGATGCCGAGACGAGCGAGCTTGTGCGGCGCGACGCCGGTAATTGCGGCGCCGTCGAACAGGACCGCGCCGCGGCTCGGCTGGACCAGACCCATGATGGTCTTGAGCGTGGTGCTTTTGCCGACGCCGTTGCGGCCGAGAAGGCCGACGACCTCACCGGGATCGATCTTGAGCGATACGCCATGAAGGATGTGGCTCTTGCCGTAATAGGTGTGCACCTCCTCGACCCGGACGAGCGGCGCGATGGTGCTGTCGGCCAAAGTGCTCATGTCTTGAGATAGACCTCCAGCACCTTGGGATTTTGTTGGATTTCCTCCGGCGTGCCTTCGGCGAGAATTGCGCCGTAGTGCAACACCGTGATGCGATGGCACAGCTCCATCACCACCTGCATGTCGTGCTCGACGATCAGGATGGTGAGATTCTTGGCAATCCGCCGAATGAGCTCCTTGGTTTCGTCGGTCTCGCCCTGACTCATGCCTGCGGTCGGCTCGTCGAGGCAAAGAAGTTTTGGTTCGGTGGCAAGCGCAATGCCGATCTCGAGATTGCGCTGCTCGCCATGCGACAGATTTGAAGCGAGCTCTCCGGCTTTGCCGAGGAGGCCTACGGAATGAAGCGCGGCTTCGGCCTTTTGGTTGATATCGGCGAGCGCACTGTAATGCGAGATCATGTTCCATGAATGCCGGCGCGATTGCGCGGCGATGCGCACGTTTTCCAGCGCGGTGGCATTGGGCAGGATGTTGGTGATCTGGTAGGAGCGGGCGATGCCCTTTTGCGAGATTGCGTTACTGGGCAGCCCGCCGATCTCTTCGCCGTTGAAGATGATGCGCCCGCCGGTCGGGCGCAGCACGCCGGTGAGGCAGTTGAAAAACGTGCTCTTGCCCGCTCCGTTCGGCCCGATGATGGCGCGCACCTCGTCGCGTGCGAGTTCGAAATTTACCTGGGACAGCGCGGAAAGGCCGCCGAAACGGACGGACAACAGTTCGGTCTTGAGGATAGGGCCCGACCCCGCTCCCCGGTCTGAAACCGGGGAGCGCAAGTCGACCGACGGTTCGGCGCCCACTTATGCGGAGAAACTGCAAGCCGGCGGCACCATAGTCTTGGCGCCGGGCACCGTCTCTTTAAGGTGATACGTCCCGCCGCTGACCTCGAAGATGAATTCTTGCGGGAAGGCCTGATGATCTTCCTTGCGCAGAGTCTTGTCGCCTTGCGGGAAGTCGTCGCTTAGCTTCATTTCGAGACCTTCCAGCGCCGCAATCAGTTTATCGGTGTCGGGGCGGCTCTGGAACTTCGATTTCTCGATACCGAGCTTTACGGCGTTGAGCGCCTCGTAGTTCGACTGCACGTATTTATCGGGCAGCGGGCCGGACGGATCGATCTTCGCCAGCCGCGCCTTGGCGTTGTCGAAGAAGTGGTGGTGATAAGGCGTATCGAGCGGCCCTTGGAACACCGGGATGTAGCGATTGATGGCGGTGAAGCCGTCGATCTTGTTGCCGATAGCGATCAGATTGGTCGATTCGGAAATAGAGCCGTCGCCGGCCCATTTGTATTTCTTCGTCAGCCCGAGATCGTAAGCCTGGGTCGCGATCGTGACGCCGTCCTTACCGAAGAAGATGCCAAACAGTCCGTCGAAATCGCCGGAGATTTTCGACAGGAACGGCGTCATGTCGGGGGTGCCGAGCGGGATGCCGGTCGTGCCGACGACTTCGCCGCCGTTGTTTTGAATTTGCGCGACATAGGCGTCGCGCGTTGACTGACCCCAGGAATAATCGGCAAAGGCAATGTGCCACTTCTTGCCCATCTTGGTCAGCGTCGGCGCAAAGGCGACGGCTTGTGCCGGCGCGAAATCGTAGGGCCGGAAGCTGTAGCGATTGCACTTCGTGGTGGTCAGGGTGGTGTCAAGGCAGACGCTGATCATGTTGACCACCTTGGCGTCTTCCCACACCGGCATGCAGGCGAGACAGATGTTGGAAAGGAAGCCGCCGACATGCACGTCGATGTTGTCCTCCTGCACCAGCTTCTCGCTCTTTTGCCGGGCGACCGCCGGCGAGCTTTCATCATCGGCGATGACCAGCTCGATCGGACGGCCGTTGACGCCGCCATTGGCATTGATGCGGTCGGCGGCCATCTGCAGGCCGACCACGGCGGTTTTCCCGCCGGCGGCTCCGGCGCCCGATAGCGGCTGCTCCGAACCGATTTTGTAGGATTGCGCCGCGCCGAAGGCCGCTCTCCAGGGCGCCGGCACCAGCATCATGGCGCCGATGGCGCCGCCGCCCCAGCCGATAACGCTGCGGCGCGTGACTTTGCCGCTGTACCAGATGTCGTCAGCCCACTTCTCTTGTTTCCACTTCTCAGTCATTGCATGTCCCTCCTACTGGAAATTTACGTGTCCCCGGGCAGATCCTTTTATCGGCCTTTTGGCCGGCATTTCGCTGCTAACAAACGCGATCTTGACTGGAGTTTCAACCGGATTCGGTTAGGCGCTCCCGGTCCGGCAGTGCACGAGCACGCGTAAGATCGTCGCGGCGGCCTGGCTTTTCCCAGGGTCGCTTGATGATAAAGTGGGCAAAGAGAGCTTCACGCCAGGACGGAAGAGGAACCGGTAATGGCAACTGCCACGATGCGACGGGAAAATCCCGAGGCGCTGCTGACCAGTCGCGCGGCGCGGCTCGCGATCAGGCGCAACAGCCATTCCGGCCCGACATCGGGTCTGGCGCCGGGTTTTGTGCAGGCCAATCTGGCTATTCTGCCGCAAAACTTGGCGCACGATTTCCTGCAATTCTGCCAGCGCAATCCGAAGCCGTGCCCCCTGATCGGTGTCTCGGCCGCGGGCGACCCCCATATCCCGGCTCTGGGCGAAGACCTCGACATCCGCACCGACCTGCCGCGCTATCGGGTCTGGCGTGACGGCGCGCTGGTCGACGAGCCGGGCGATGTCCAAAAATGGTGGCGCGACGATCTCGTCACATTTGCCATCGGCTGCTCGTTCTCGTTCGAACAGGCGCTCGTCGAGGACGGCATCGAGCTGCGGCATATGACGTGCGATTGCACCGTACCGATGTACCGCACCTCGGTCGAAACCGTGGCGGCGGGACCGTTTCACGGGCCGCTTGTCGTTTCGATGCGGCCGATGAAGCCGGCGGATGCCATCCGCGCCGTCCAAATCACCACCCGATTTCCGTCCGTGCATGGCGCGCCGGTGCATCTCGGCAAGCCGGAAGCGATCGGCATCAAGAATATCGCCGCGCCGGATTGGGGCGACGCGGTGCCGATCCACGACGACGAAATTCCGGTGTTCTGGGCCTGCGGGGTGACGCCGCAATCGGTGATCATGGCTGTGAAGCCGGAATTCTGTATCACGCATTATCCGGGCGCCATGCTGGTGACCGACCGCCGCAACACCGAATTTGCAATCATGTAAGGTGCGGGGCACAACCCGGTACGGAATGCTCGTCGACTTCCAGCAACATTACACGCCGCCTGAGCTGCTCAAGGGAGACCCGGGCAAAGCTACGGTCGAGCTCGATCGCGACGGTAATCCGTCGTATTTGCTCAATCCGCTGCTTGCGGATCTTGGCGCGCACATTCGGGTCATGGACGCAGCCGGCATCGACGCCGGCGTACTCACCTGCGGCTCCGGCTTCGATCAGCCCGAGCTTGCGATCTACCGCACCATCAACGACCGCATGCGTGAGGCCGAGCTTGCCTATCCCGGCCGCTTCATCGGATTGGCGCATGTGCCGGCGCTCAAGCCCGCCGAAGCCGCCGCGGAATTGAAGCGTTGCGCCGTCGAGCTTGGCTTTCCCGGCGTCGTCATCGGCTCGGAGCTGCAGGATCAGCCGCTCGACTGCGAGGCGTTGCGGCCGTTCTGGAAATCGTGCGCCGATCTCGGTCTTTACGTTTTCATCCACCCGCTGCCGCGCGTCATCCGCTGGAGCCGCATGGATGCCGACGATCTCGGCCGCATGCTCGGCTGGGAGTTCTCGCTGATGACGGCCGCGGTGCGCATCGTCAATTCCGGCCTGCTCGATGAGTTGCCGACGCTGAAGATCCAATTCTCGCATTTTGCCGGCGGCATCGGCCGCTATCTCGGCCGCATCCGTGGTTTTCAGCAGCGCGATAAATGGGGCACGGCGAAAGTCCCCCGCCACGGCCGCCGGCCGCACCAAGCATTCGACCATTATCTCGATCATCGGCTGTTCTTCGACATCGCCGGTTGGGCCGGACCGGATCACGCCGGAGAATGGGGCGCCGATTGGGTGCGCTTCGGCATGGAGGAGCTGGCTTTCTCGCAGCTTGTGTTCGCCACCGACTATCCGCAGGCGGTGCGCGAAGCCGCCGAGGTCTCGGCTTATGTCGACGCGGTGCGCGGGCTCTCCGCCAACGGTCGCGCGCTCGCGGCCGGCGTAAATGCGGAGAAGCTTATTCCCGATATCGCCGCGCGGCTTGCGGCGCGGCGCAGCGGCGCGGCTAAGGTGCGCGCATGAACGATCGCGCGGGAGTGACGGAAGGGAAGATGTTCGACCCGGCCGCGCATGGCTGGGAACGCGTCGAAGGACATAATTTCGGTGAGCTTGTCGGGCCGATTTGGCGCCGCGGCGATAATCTGTTCGGCTTCGCCGCGGCCGAGAAGCATCGCAATCATATCGGCATTATTCACGGCGGCATGCTGATGACTTTCGCCGATCAGGCCATGGGCATGACTGGCCGGCGCGCGACCGACGAAAAACCTCATGCCACCATCGAGCTGAGCATGCAGTTTGTCGGCGCGGTGCAGCTTGGCGACTTCGTCGAGGCGCATTGCGAGATCGTGCGCAAGACCCGTTCGCTTCTGTTCATCGAGTCGAAGCTGAAGGTCGGCACGCGCGTCGTCGCGGCTGGGAGCGGCATCTGGAAGATTTTGGGCGAGGCGTAGCGCCTCTACGAATCCATTTCCCGGGCGCAGCGCAGCACGCAGTGGTGCGCTGCAGACCCGGGATCGTAGCAAGCTCAGAGCTTGAGACGATCCCGGATCAGCGGTGCACCGCTTCGCGCTGCACCGCATCCGGGAAACAATGACAGGTCACCCCCGAAACTTCTCCAGCGTGCCGCCTTTCATCACTGCGCCGGGCACGGGGTGCCCGACAATGTCCTCGGCGAGATTTGCACATTCGATCAGGGCGTCGAGATCGATTCCGGTCTTGATGCCCAATTCGTCGCACATGAACACGAGGTCTTCGGTGCATACGTTGCCGGCCGCCCCGCTGTGACCGGCAAACGGGCAGCCGCCTAAGCCGGCCACCGCGGAATCGAAGCGCGTCACCCCCATTTCGAGGCCGGCAAATGCGTTGGCGATCGCCATACCCCGTGTGTCGTGCAGGTGCAGCGCGAAATCGAGCTCCGGCCAGCGTTCGCGCAAGCTCCCGATGACCCGCTTGATCGCGAGCGGCGTGGCCCAGGCCATCGTATCGGCGAGCGTGACGTAGCTCAGCTCGACGCCGTGTTCCTTTGCGACATCGAGAATCTGCTGCACCACCGCGACAACGCGCAAAACCGGAATGTCGCCTTCAAAATTACAGCCGAACGCCGCCATGATGCTGCCGCGCTCGACCGGAATGCCCGCGGCTTTGTACATTTCGACGATGGTGTGCTGCGCGGCGAGTTGTTGCGCGGCATCGCGGTTTTGATTGCGTTTCGAGAATTTCTCCGATGCCGACAGCTGGATCGTGCCGGTATTGCTGAGCCGATCCTGCCGCAGCGCGCGTTCGAACCCTTTCTCGTTGAGCCATAAGGCGGTGTAGACGACGCCCGGCTGCGGCGTGATCCCGCGCACCACGTCGTCGGCATCCGCCATGCCCGGCACCGTCTTCGGATTGACGAAGGAGACGATCTGGATGTGATCGAGGCCGGTCCGCGACAACGCGTCGATCAACGCGATCTTGCGCGCGGTCGGGATCGTGCCCTTTTCGATCTGGAATCCTTCGCGCGGTCCTTCTTCGGTGATGCGCACCGCGGCCGGCAGGTCGCTCATGATCGGTCTCCGGCTGTAACTATGCCGCGCTTGCCGAGCGCCGCGATCTCGCTCGGCGCGATGCCGAGCTCGGCGAGAATTTCGGCGGTGTGCTGTCCGAGCGTGGGCGCCTGCCGCTGCAACGCAAAATCATGATTTCCGATTTCGATCGGCAACCGCGGGATTTTCGCACTTACGCCATTGGGAAATTCGATCTCCAGCATGCGGCCGCCGGCATTGAGTTGCGGATCCTCGAACAAGTCACTTGGCTTTGCCACCGGAGCGAATGGTATATCGATGCGATCGAACAGCTCGGTCAACTCGCCAAGTCTATGCCGTGCGATGATTTCGCCAACGAAGGGGCGCAGCGCGGGACGCTGCCGCACCCGGTCCTCATTGGTCTTGTAGGCCGGGTTTTGTAGAAGGTCCTGTCGGTCGAAATGCTCGCAAAAGCGGCGCCATTGGCCGTCGCTGGTCAGGCCGACAAAAATCTGCTCGCCGTCGGCCGTGGCGAACAGCTCGTAGATGGCCCAGGCGCCGTCGCGCGCCGGCATCGGCGGCAGCGGGCGTCCGGTCACAGCTTCGCCGGCCATGTGCTGCATCATCAAAAACGCGGTGGATTCATAAAGCGCGGATTTAACGAGTTGACCCGTCCCGGTGCGTTCGCGCTCGCGCAGCGCGGCTTGAAGGCCGATCACCGCGAACATCCCGCCCATGATATCGACCACCGAGGATCCTGCCCGCAGCGGCTGACCGGGCGGCCCCGTCATGTAGGCAAGCCCGGCCATGAACTGCACCACTTCGTCGAGCGCCGGGCGATGCTCGTACGGTCCGCTGAGAAAGCCCTTGAGCGCGCAATAGATCAGCCGCGAATTTCTTTGCGAAAGATCGCCGTAGCCGCAGCCGAGACGTTCCATTGTGCCGGGCGCATAGTTTTCCAGAACGGCGTCGGTGGTCTCGACCAGTCGATAGAGCATGGCACGCCCCTCATCGGATTTCAGGTCGATGGCGAGGCTGCGCTTGTTGCGATTGAAGGTGGCAAAGAACCCGGCCGCAAAACCGATGCGCCGCCGGGTCGCGTCGCCGTCGGCTGGCTCGATCTTGATCACGTCGGCGCCGAGATCGGCGAGGATCAGGCCGGCGGTCGGCCCCATGATGGTGTGGCAGAATTCAAGCACGCGAATGCCGGAGAGCGGCAGGGGCTTGGCACTTTTGGGCGGCTCGGTCGTAGCCATGCTCTATAATGTAGGCTTTCATGACTGGGCATGACAATTTGAGGGCAAAAAGTCGTGAAAAGATCAATCGGTGACGATCGAGAGTCATGGCGTCGCGGTTATCGCTACCGATTGCTCCGTCAGAGCGTCCTCGCAACCCGGAAGCCAATGCCACTGCTCTGGACCTCGGTCGCGAGCTTGCCGCGCTCGGCCGAGCGGAGGAGTTGCGGGCTGCTGTGCCAGGAGCCGCCGCGGACGACATGGCGGCTGCAGTCTCCAGATGTCCAGGCCGTGCCGTCCGAAGGGGCGCCCGAGTAGTTTTCGTCCTGGCAATCCTCGACCCAGTCCCACACATTGCCGTGCACTTGATAGAGGCCCCATGGGTTCGGCTCGAACGCATTAACGAGAAGAGTTTTTTGCTGATAATCGCCTGTGCTGCCGCCAGCGTAAGTGCTGGTGCCGTTGTAATTGGCTTGGCGAGTGGAGATCGAGCCGCCCCACCAGAACGGCGTCGTCGTTCCTGCCCGTGTGACGTATTCCCGCTCGGCCTCGCTCAGCAGGCGGTATGTCTTGCCGGCCTTCTTTGAAAGCCACGCCACATAGGCCTTTGAATTGTCCCACGACACATTGATCACCGGCCGCTGTCCGCGACCCCACCCTTGATCGCTTGGTGTGTAACCGTTGCAGCCGCCGTCGGCGACGCAGGCATCCCATTCGTCGATCGTCACGGCATAACGGCCGACCGCAAACGGCTTGGCGATTGTCACCTTATGCTGCGGGATTTCCGTGGCCATGTGTCCCGGCTCGCCTTCTGGCGAGCCCATGGTGAAACTTCCCGGCGGCACGACTATCATCTCAGGACATTTGTCGCATTCCTTGAAGGTGTCTTTCGGCTTCAACGCGCGTTCGCGCTCCGGCGATAGCGGCGTCACACTGCCGGACGCCTGAACAGGTGTAACCGCCGCTTGCGCCGGGACCGGTGGTGGCGAAATCGGCGTAACCGTCGCTTGCGCCGGTGCAGATGGCGGCGAAACAGGCGGCGGCTCCGTCGCAACTATCGTCTGCGACGGCTGCACGGGTGTGGACGCCGCTGGAACCGGGATCCGATACATATCCGCAAACCAAATGCCGACCGAACCGAGCAAGGCAGCGCCGAGTGCGGCAACGGGCAGTAACGCGCGCGTCGACGAACGCGTTGCCTTGGGAGGCTGCTTATCGAGTGCGCCGACAGTGTCGGAGCGCTTGATCGTCGTGAACGCGCTTTCCTGCTCCGCCGGCCGCCTGGCTTCAGCCCCCTTCGCACCCACTTCTTCGACGCTCTTCGCCCCGCCGGCATTTATCTGCGTGAACGGCTTTACCGACACCACAAGCTTCTGAAGATGCCGCTCAAGCGGCAGTGTCAATGCATCGAGCCAATGCACCGGCCCCATGTAATAGGCCAGCGATTTTTCAGGAGCGATGTTTTCGATGCGAAACGGCACGACGGGCACTTCCCGGTCGAAGGCCCTCTGCACCTCGCGATGGATTTGTTTTGATCCGTTCGCGCTGGATGAAAAGATGAGAACCATCGCGCGGCAATTGTCTATCGCATCGACGATAGCCCCCGCCCACTCGGCGCCTGGGGGAACATCACGCGGCGCGATCCAGCACCGGATACCATCAGCCTCAAGCTTTGCGCACGCGGCATCGGCCGTTGCCTTATCTTGACTCGCATAACTGATAAACACGTCGAAGTTTATCATCCAAGAATCCGCCAAAGCCGATCATTGTTTCAAATTTTGAGAACTTGTGCAGGCGATCCTTTCGAAGTTAATCCGATATCATGGCGCAAGCGTCACGAACAGTGCATCTGCTCGTGGCGTTTGCGCGACTTCCGGTCAGGTCAAAACCCGGCGTGGCTGCTTCCGCCATGCCGGCTCGGCCAGCAATAGGAAACGTTACCTGCGCGACTACGAGCGCGAGCCGTTCCCGCGCGCCTCATGGACGGCGCGCCAGACTACTTCCGGCGTGGCCGGCATTTCGATGTGCTTGATGCCGAGCACCGAGAGCGCATCGACCAGCGCATTGGCGACCGCTGGCATGGCGCCGACGCAGCCGGCTTCGCCCGCGCCTTTGACGCCGAGCGGGTTGGCCTTGGTCGGCACCGGATTTGAGTCGACGTGGAACGCGGTGAGGTCGCTGGCGCGCGGCATGGCGTAATCCATGAACGAGCCGGTGAGGATTTGTCCCTCGGCATCGAACTTGATGTCTTCCATTAAAATCTGGCCGACGCCTTGGGCGATTCCTCCGTCGATTTGTCCGTGCAGCAAAAGCGGATTGATCACCGTGCCGACATCGTCGACCACATTATAGTTTACGATCTCGACGGTGCCGGTATCCTCGTCGATCTCGAGCTCGCAGACATGGACGCCGTTGGGGTACGCCGCTACCTTACCGGTGTAGATCGCCTTCTCGATGAGGCCGGCCTCCATGCCTTGCGGCAAATTCTTCGGCTCGAGCGACGCCTTGGCGACTTCCTTGATGGTCAGCGTCTGATTGGTCTTTTGGCTTGAGAACACGCCATCGGCGAAATTGATATCGCCGACGTCGAGCTTGAACATATTGGCGGCGATGGCCTTGGCTTTGGCTTCGACCTTTTCGGCGGCCATGGTGAAGGCCGAGCCCGAAAACGCCGCCGAGCGCGAACCGCCGGTGCCTTCGGCGAAAAACACCTGGTCGGTGTCGCCTTGAATGTAGGTCACCTCGTTTGGGTCGAGGCCAAGGCGGTCGCATACGATCTGCTTGAATGCGGTCTCGTGACCCTGGCCCTGGTTGATGCTGCCGGAAAAAATCGATACCGAGCCGGTGCGATCGAACCTGATCTCGGCGCCTTCGAGGCCTGCCGCCGCCGAGCGTTCGATGGTGTTGGAGAAGCCGAAGCCGCGCAGCTTGCCGTTTTTGCGTGATTGCGCCCGGCGCGCTTCAAAACCTTTCCGGTCGGCGGCGTCAAGCGCCATGTCCAAATTCTTCTCGAACTCACCGCAATCGTAGGTGAAGGTCACGCTGGTCTTGAACGGCATCGCGCTTGCCGGAATTGTGTTGCGCCGGCGCAAGTCCGCCGGATCGATGCCGAGCTGGTCGGCGGCGAGGTCGACCATGCGCTCGATGACGTAGCCGGCTTCCGGACGGCCATTGCCGCGATAGGGCCGTACCGGTTGGGTATGCGTGAACACGCAAGTGACGTCGACATGGGAGGCCGGCGTGCGATAGACGCCGGCGAGGGTGCCGAGATTGCCGGTGAAAGCCGGCATGCCGACCTGCATATAGGCGCCGATCGCGGCGACGATCTTGGCGCGGAAGCCGAGGAAGGTGCCATCCTTGTCGAGCGCAAGCTCGGCTTCGGTGACGTTGTCGCGAGCCTGGGCGTCGCAGAGGAACGATTCCGAGCGCGTCGCCACCCATTTGACCGGCCGCCCGAGCTGCTTGGCGGCGAGCAGCACCAGCGCGACTTCGTTATAGACAGCCGACTTCATGCCGAAGCTGCCGCCGATGTCGCCGCAAACGACGCGGATCTTGCTGTCGGGGACTTTCAGAACAAATCGCGACAGCTCGGTCTGGAAAACATTGGTCCGCTGCAACGTGGTGTAGATCGTGTAACGGCCGTCGATCGGTTCGAACATCCCGATGCAGCCGCGCGGCTCCATGGCCGCGGCGGTGACGCGGTTGATGACGAAGCGATGCTTGACCACATGCGCGGCGCGCGCGAAGGCGGCATCGGTCGCTTCCTTGTTGCCTTCGACCTGAATGAAACCGATATTGTTCGCGCAATCGTCCCACACCAGCGGCACGCCGGGATTTGGCGCATCGCCGGTCGTGACGATGGCGGGCAGCGGTTCGTAGTCGACCTCGATCAATTCGGCGGCGTCGTTCGCCTGGTAATAGTTTTCGGCGACGACGAAGGCGACATAGTCGCCGATCATCCGCACCCGATCTTCGACCAAAGCCGGATAGCGCGGCCGGTAACCGGGGCCGCCGTCGCGGCGCTTGAGCCCGCCGGGGACGGGCAGATCGCCGAAGCCCGCGGCTTTGTAATCGGCGCCGGTGAGCACCGCGAGCACGCCCGGCGCGGCCTTGGCCTTGGCGGTGTCGATCGAGCGGATTCGCGCGTGGGCGTGCGGCGAGCGCAGCACGTAGCCGAACGCCATTCCGGGAAACACCATGTCGGCGACATAGCGGCCGCCGCCTTTGACGAGCCGCGGATCCTCGAACCGGGGCACCGGCTGGCCGATTGCGAATTCACCCATTGCAATTCCTCACTTGTCGGCGTCGCGCCGTGGTCCATCGATCCACGCAGACGCGGCGGCGATATTCATAAACATGCCCGGCGCATATCCATAAAAGACGGCCGGGCATAAAGAAGGGGGCTTGGTCTTACCTCGACTTGGCAAGCCCTTCAATCGCTAGGCCCTTCAATCGCGCTCGACTAGGCTATACGCTCTGGCATCGCCATCACGCGAATGGGCTACCTGATGCCCGAAACGTTTGAGTCCGCCCTGCAAGCCCGCGCCGACACCATGGCCGACGCGTGCACCCGCTGCGGCAAATGCGTCGAGGTCTGCCCCGCGACCGGGGCTGCCGGCCTCACCGCCGAACAACGCCAAAATCCCGTCCATGTCATCGACGGCATCATCGATATTTTGCATCATGGCGCGGGCAACGACGCGGCGCGCAAATGGGCGAGCGGTTGTCTGCTCTCGGGCGAATGCATCAAGGCTTGCGACTACGGCGTCAATCCACGCTTCCTGCTCTATATGGCGCGCATAGAGATGGCGCGGAAAGACGATGTAGCGGCGCGGCGCCGCGTCGGCGTCAATGGCTTTCGCAACGTCGCGCGCGATGTGACGCACATTTCACAGTTGCAGCTTGACGATGCGTTGCTGGCGCGATTAGGGCACGGTGCCAAGGGAAAGGCCGGGGACGGCGCGTTGCCGGATTTCGTGTTTTATACCGGCTGCAACGTGCTCAAGACGCCTCACATCGCGCTCCTTGCCCTCGACATCATGGATGCGCTTGGCATCGTTTATGAGGTGATGGGCGGCCCAACCCATTGCTGCGGCATCGTGCAAATGCGCGCCGGCGACGCCGCGACGTCCGGCCGCGTGGTTGAGAACACGATCGATAAGCTGTCGCAAAGCAAAAACGGCCAGGTGATTTCGTGGTGTCCGTCGTGCCAGGTCCAGTTCACCGAGACCTCGCTGCCGACCGTCGAGAAGACGCGCGGCGCCAAGCCTTTCGAGATGACGCCGTTCACGCTATTCCTGCGCAAGCATCTCGACCGGCTACGGCCGATGCTGCACGAGCGCGTGCCGCTGCGGATTGCGTTGCATCGCCATCCCGGTATTCACGGCGTGGTCGCGGCGGCCGAGGATATTTTGCTCGCGGTGCCCGGCATCGAACTGGTCGACTTGCAGCAGCCGGCGGTCGGACTGCAAAGCAACAATCTCCGCATGCTGCCAAACTATCGGCGCGAATTGCAGCAGGCCGAGCTTCTGGCAGCCGAGGCGGCCGGCATCGATGCGCTGGTCGCGGTCTATCATTCCGATCACCGCGAATTGTGTGCGCATGAGCGCGACCGGCCGTTCCGCATCCTCAACATGTATGAAATCGTCGGCGCGAGCATGGGGCTGCACTATGACGATCACTTCAAGCGGCTGAAGATGATGCAGGACGCCGATGCCATCCTGGCCGATTGCCGGGACCTCGTGCAAAAGCATGGCCTCGACGTCGAAACCACGCGGCTCGCGATCCAGGCGATGCTCGCCGAACAGCCGGCGCCGCTGCGGGGCGCGCCGCAATAATAGGTCATCGCGCCTCCGTCTCCCGCTTGCGGGAAGGGGAAAGGCTCGGGCGCGCACTCATAAATCGAGGCCGGCAGCCGGCCCTTTGGCCGATGTCCGCTTCTCTAATCGGCGGTTTGGGGTCAAGCACTTTCAGACTATCCACCACTACAGAGTCGATGTCGCTCACGGGCTCGTGCTTCTCTTCGGAATCGGCACCAAGGCCCTTCCATC
>Ga0182015_10000375_pt1 | contig 64166 bp, 52 predicted proteins | sample 712P3MmetaG_FD_120478 | JGI IMG/M metagenome (GOLD analysis project Ga0182015, IMG submission 120478) | Permafrost microbial communities from Stordalen Mire, Sweden - 712P3M metaG | ecosystem: Environmental > Terrestrial > Soil > Wetlands > Permafrost | place: Sweden: Stordalen | collected...
AATCCCGATCTGCCGTTGAAGCTGGAAGAGATCATCAGCAAGTCGTTAGAAAAAGATCGCGACCTGCGCTGCCAAACCGCAGCGGAGATGCGCGCTGACTTGAAGCGTCTGAAGCGCTCACTCGATTCATCGCGCACCGCCGTAGTAATGGAGAACGCGGAGCCAATCGCGCCCGTACCAGCGAAACAATCTGCGGCCGTCCCGCCGAAGCGCTCGCCCGTTGCATTGATCGCAGGCCTTTGCTCGCTGGTTGCGCTGGCTGCCGGTTTGCTTGCCGGCAAAATGCTTTTCACCAGCCCTCCCGCGCAGCCGCCGCTTTATCGCCAGCTCACATTTCGCCGCGGCAGCATTCGGTCGGCACGCTTCGCGCCCGACGGACAAACCATTCTCTACAGCGCGGCCTGGCAAGGTGGTCCGCTGGATGTATTCACCGCGCGTCCCGAAGCGCCCGACGCGCGTTCCATGGGATTAAGTCACACGCAACTTGTATCCGTTTCTTCTGCTTCGGAAATGGCTGTCCTCCTGAACAGCAAGGCGTTGGGCACATGGGTCAGCATGGGCACGTTGGCTCGCGCCCCGCTGGTAGGAGGCGCTCCGCGTGAACTGTTGGAGCAGGTGCAATGGGCTGACTGGTCGGCGGACGGAAACAATCTTGCCGTCGTGCGTGATTTCGGCGGACGCAATCGCCTGGAATATCCTATCGGAAAGCCGCTCTACGAAACCGGAGGCTGGATCGGGCATCCGCGTTTTTCTCCGTCGGGAGACATGATCGCATTCATCGATCATCCGGTGCAGGGCGATGACCGAGGCACGGTGTCCGTCATCGATCTTGCAGGACATAAGAAGAACCTCTCCGAGGAGTGGTACACGATTCAAGGTTTGGCTTGGTCGCCCAACGGCAAAGAGGTTTGGTTTACAGCCAGCAAATCCGGCGTGGACCGCACTCTCTATGCTACTGCGCTGGATGGCAAGGAACGCATGGTCCTGCGTTTGCCCGGCGCATTGATGTTGTTCGATATCTGGAAGGATGGCCGCGTTCTGCTCATGCGTGCCAGTTGGCGGCGCGAACTGGTCGGAGTGATTGCCGGCGAGCCCAAACAGCGCGACCTGTCCTGGCTCGATTATTCTTATCCGGCTGGATTGTCCGGCGATGGCAAGACGCTGCTGTTTGACGAAGAAGGCGGCGGAGGCTCACTCGCGTATTCAAAATCGGGCGGGCTCTCCTACGCGGTTTACGTTCGCAAGACTGATGGCTCTCCTGCAGTTCTTTTAGGAGAAGGCGGTGCGCTGGCCTTGTCGCCCGATGGCAAGTCAGTGCTTTCACAAACGCAAGACACCCCTGCGCAGTTGCGATTGCTGACTACGGGCGCCGGCGAAGCCAGAGATCTTACTAAAGACAATATGAATCACACCTGGGCGCGCTGGTTTCCTGATGGCAAGCGCGTTCTGTTTTCAGGAAACGAACCGGGCCAGGGAGTTCGGCTTTACGCCTACGATCTGGCGACAGGGAAGAGCCAGCCGGTTACGCCTGAAGGTGTGGATGGCAACGCATTTTTCGTTTCTCCCGACTCGCAGTGGATCGCCGGCATCGGCCCCGACCGCAAAGGATACCTTTATCCGGTGGCGGGCGGCGAACCCCGCGTGATCCCAGGCCTCAATCCGGGAGAACAGCCGATCACCTGGACCTCGGATAGCAAATCGCTCTACCTTTATCAACCCGGAGAGCTGCCAGCCAGCGTCTATCGTCTCGACATTCAAACCGGGAAGCGCACATTGTGGAAGCAGCTTCTACCGTCTGATCCCGCGGGAGTCGAAACCATCGGGCCGATCCTCATGACGCCCGACGCGCAAACCTGCATATTCGGCTACCACCGCATGCTGGCTGACCTGTACCTCGTCGAAGGTCTGAAGTAGTGCAGGCACGAGCGTCCACGCTCGTGTGGACCGCACGAAGCACGTCCTGGAAAATATTCCCTTTGACCGCAAGATCTGGATGGTCCGCCGAAGAACGCTGTCTTATGCTTTCAGCATGATGACAAGCAATGCGATACTGAATCTCACGGAAGCAGACGCCATGGCCCCAACCCAGCAGATTCACGGCCCAAAAAATCAAGGCGCGTACTGGCGGGCGGTGATGGCCCGCGACGCCCGTCACGATGGGGATTTCGTGTTCGCCGTCTCTTCAACCGGAGTGTACTGCCGGCCTTCTTGCCCGGCTCGGCGTCCGCTGCGGCAGAATGTGACGTTTTTTCGCAAGCCAGACGAAGCGGAAAAGGCGGGCTACCGCGCTTGCCTGCGGTGCCGGCCTAAGGCGGTCGTCAACGGCACGCTGGAAACAGTGAAGGGGATGTGCCGCTACATCGAGAGCCACTTGGACGAGCCTCTCACGCTAGCGCGGCTCGGAGCAGAATTTCACCAGAGCCCGTTCCATTTGCAGCGCACCTTCAAGAGCGTCCTCGGCGTCACACCGCGGGCTTATGCGGACTCCTGCCGTATGAATCAGTTCAAGGACAATCTTCGCGCCGGACATTCGGTAACGCGATCAATGTACGACGCGGGTTACAGTTCGAGCAGCCGTTTATACGAGCGCACAGCATCGCAGCTCGGCATGACGCCGGATAAATATCGGCGCGGTGCGATTGCGGCGCCCATCCGCTACACTTGCGCTGATTCTCCTTTGGGACGCATGTTAATCGCCGCCACTGACAAAGGAATTTGCTCCATTCAATTCGCGAATTCGGATGGCGAACTGGAGCAAGGACTCCGCCATGAGTTTCCTTTTGCTATCCGGCGCCGCGACGACGCGGCCATGCAGAGCTGGAAAGAAGACTTGCTTCGTCAGATGCGTGGCCAGCGTTTACATACCGCGCTTCCGTTGGACATTCAGGCGACCGCGTTTCAGCGGCGCGTGTGGTCGCATTTGCAATCCATTCCTTTCGGCAAAACAAATTCCTACGCAGAAGTGGCAAGCGCAATCGGCCAGCCCACAGCCATCCGAGCCGTAGCCCGGGCGTGCGCCGCCAACCCGGTGGCAGTCGCTATTCCATGCCATAGGGTGGTCAACAAGAGCGGAAACGGGGGCGGCTACCGTTGGGGTGTCGCAAGAAAAAAAAGGCTTCTCGATCTGGAATCGGGCCAAACCGTGTAGAGCGGACACTCTTGTCCGCTGCCGTTGATCTGATTCTCAGCTGTGGCGGACAGGAGTGTCCGCCCCACACGAAACTAGCGTAGTCGCAGTATCAGCAGCACCACCGTGAGCGCAACGACGAGGACGGTTCCAATGGTGTAGAAGTTAGCGGCGAGCCATCCTTGCTCTTTACGATTTTCAAATCGAGCAAGGAACGCCGGAGCATAACTGCTGGCTAGAGGCGCGGGACTATCGCCCGACAGTCGGGCCACTTCGCAATCCACGCAGAGTGCGCGGCCTGGGGAAACCGGGAATCCGCAGGCTTCGCAGTGTCTAATCTTGTCGATCTCTTTCGGTTGCGGCGGCTCCGGCTCAGGTTTGACTGTGGCAGTCGCCTCCGTTTCAGACGGCAGCTTCATAACAGACGCTGGCTCCGTTTCAGTTACCAACGCGATCGTCTCCGCAGCGTCGTTTTGCGTCTTCGCGGCGATTGGAGATGGTTCTGGCCTCGGCTCCTCTTTCTGCGCGGCAGCCTGCTCGTTCTTCTCGGCAATCTCGTGCAGCGCACGCTTGGCCGCTTCCGCGTGCTCCAAGCTGGTTTGCACTATCTCCGCCAGGCGCTCTAACGCCTTAACATCGCGATCCTCGAAAGCGTTCGTTCGGTCCGCCAGCAGTTCGAAGACGCCAATCACTTCCTGCTCGCGAAGCAGCGGCACCACCATTACCGACTTGATGTTAAGAGCAATGCAAGTCTCGCGGTTGACGCGGGGATCGGTCTCGGTATTGTCACAGCGCAAGACTTGACGGGTGCGGACACTTTCCCCGGTCAGGCTCGACTTCACCTGAACCTCGGCGCCCAGAGCTGGCGCCGAAGGCCCGGCGCTGGCGCGGCAAATCATCTCGCTGTCCTCGATCAAGGCGATGGCAGCGCCGGATGCGCCGGTGATGTATTGTGCACGCTCCGCCAATAACTGGAGCGCGGCTTCGAGGTCGCGCTGCGCCATTTCTGTCAGTGAATGGTTACCGTTGTTCGCAGGAACACGTGGCGGGAGAGATTCTTCCTTTGCAGTTTCGCCCGGCGGCACAGGTTCGCCCGAACCACTGGAGGCAGTTTGATCGAGGATGGAGTAGCGATCCACGCGGTTTATCTATTATCGCCGGAGTGCGGTCCCGTGCAAATAGGGTTCTGAAGAAACCAGTCTCAGGTGCCCTTATGGGTCAGCGCCCTCTGCGGACGTCTCCGCGTTCTCTGCGATTTAAGGTTTCGTAGTTGGCGAAATCAAAATCTTAAAACGCAGAGAGTGCCGAGAACGCAGAGGGCTTCGGTCTACTTCCTTTTCCCTTTCGGCGGCAAGAACTTTTTTTCTATCGAAGCCACGACTACATAATTCGGATCGACCATTTCGTTCAAATGGATTTTTGCGACTTGCGACAAAAGCTCATACGCATCGAGTTCCGACAAGCCGTAATCCTGATGAATCCAGGCCACCAGTTCAGTGAAGGCAATGCGTACGCAATCATCCAGCGGACGATACGCGCCGATCGCCATGATTGCGCTGTCGTTTTCAAAGCGCGGCCAGTTGATCTTCTGGCCTTTTATGAGACTAAGCTGCACCCGCGCCCGCAGCGGGACTTCAATGGCCGTGCCCGCGACTTCGCCATCACCCATAACCGCGTGACCATCGCCTAGATAGAGCAAGCCGCCAGGAACATTTACCGGGAAATAAACTGTGTTGCCGACGCTGGCTTCGGGAGAATCCATGTTGCCGCCAAACTCCGCCGGCACAATCGAACTGCGAGCCTCGCCTCCGGATGGCGCAACTCCGATGCACCCGAAGAAAGGATGCAGCGGAATCTTCACCGAGAACTTCGAATCGAGCGCCTGAAACGTCGCTGTGTTGGAATCGTGGTCGACCGGATAAAACCAAATTTTCTCCGGCAACGGCGAATGCAGCATGGGCGTGTAGTTTGTTTCATTCAACGCTCCAAAGCCCGGAGCAAACGCGCCCACGCCCTGATCACCGTCGACTTCAAGATCGAGAATCTTCACGGCCAAAGTGTCGCCCGGCTCCGCGCCCTCAATATAAAAAGGACCGGTAAGCGGATTGTCGCCCTTGACCATGCTAAGCGTGTCCCCCGGTTTCTTGATGACATTGCCGAAACAGTCGAGCGTGTTGGTGTCGAGAATGTCCCCGGGTTTAAGCCGCGCAACCGGTTCCGCCGAAGCGTAGACATATTTAACATCGTTGATTGTGGCGTGATATTTCACGACGTTGCCGGGCTCGGATTGGGCAAGAACATTGGCCGCGCCAAAAATTAGCAACGTCAAAATCAGATTGTAGACATTCACGAATACACTCCTAAGCAAAATCTAGAGCCATCGCATAAGGTAGCTGCGAAGCGGTCGTGGGGGTAGTCAAGATGTTACGACAGCAATCGCAGATCGCAAAGTTTCGGCCTCAACGACGATACGTCCCTAACTAATTCTGGGTTAAGGCTGAGCCTTCCCGACTCGTTTTTCCATGCGGATGACCTTAATCGACTCGCCATTTTGCAGGGGAACATCCAGACTTTCCAGCGCGATGTAACCTCGTGCACGGTAGAGCGGCACTCCAGTCAGAGTCGCGCCCATTTCCAGGCGAGTGAAACCCGCTGCAGTCGCGGCTTTTTCGCAGGCCTCGAGGATCATGCTGCCGATTCCGCGCCGCACCCAATCGGGATGAACGAAGAATGCGCGAATCTTTGCCGCGTCATGTCGTGGATCCAACAACGAGTCCTCGCGAGCCGTCCAGTGGTCGCCGCCAAAAAGTGTTTTGCGTTTGCTCCAGCCGCCACAGCCGACCATGATTTTTTCAGCTTCTACAACGAAATATGTTCCATCGGCAATCAACTGGCTATCGACGCTGTAGACCGTTTCCAACGCGCCTTCAATCTGAGCGGGTGTGTAATCGCCCGCCTGCAATCCGCGTACCGACGCGTCAATCAGCACGCGCAGTGTTGGAATATCCGCGGGCACGGCTTGGCGAAGAGTGAGATTCATTGCTTTGGCGCGGAACTATCACGCCGTTTGAGGATTGGTTTCATGAATCAGAATCTGATCTCGCCTGCGAGCGGCGGCGTTTGATCTCCTCCATACGCTCACGGATTCGCTTTTCTACGCCTTCATTCGTCGGATGGTAGTAAGTCCGGTCACGTAAGTTATCCGGCAGACATTGCATGTCGGCGATTTTGCCTTCGACATCGTGGGCGTATTGATAGCCCTGACCATACCCCAAACCCTTCATCAGTCCAGTCGGCGCGTTGCGCAGGTGCAGCGGGACCGATTCCGCGGCAGTCGCCTCCACATCCTGCTGCACTTCGCTGTAAGCGGTGTACAGCGCGTTCGACTTGGGCGCGAGCGCAAGATACACGACAGCCTGCGCCAGCGCGAGATTGCCTTCCGGCATGCCGATGAAATCCACTGCATCACGTGCCGCCATGCACAGTGCCAGCGCATTCGGTTCCGCTAGCCCAATGTCTTCTACAGCCATGCGCACCACGCGTCGCGCGATATACAGAGGATCTTCGCCCGCTTCGAGCATGCGGGCCAGCCAATACAGAGACGCATCGGCATCGCTGTTGCGTACGGACTTGTGCAGAGCGGAAATCAGGTTGTAATGTTCTTCACCGGTTTTATCGTAGAGCAGCACTCGCTTTTGCAACGCGTCGTGGACGATATCATCGGTTATTTCCGCTCCGGTCTCACCAGCGCGTCCGCCTGCCAGCGAAGCCGCGACCCCCAGCACGTTGTAAGCGCTGCGCGCATCGCCGCTGGAGTATGAAGCGATCTTGGCTAACACTTCGGCAGAAGCCCGCAGTTTCATCGCTCCCAAGCCGCGCTCTTCATCCGCGAGCGCCCGCCTGAGCAGCACAACGACCTGCTCCTCGGTAAGAGGCTTTAGCACATACACGCGGCTGCGCGACAGCAGCGCGGAGATAATCTCGAAAGAAGGATTCTCGGTGGTCGCGCCAATCAGCCGGATATTTCCTTTTTCGACGTGAGGCAGGAACGCGTCCTGTTGCGCCTTGTTGAAGCGGTGAATCTCATCGATGAAGACGATAGTTCGCGTGCCGTACTGGCGGGCGCGCTCCGCATCAGCCATGACCTGCTTGATTTCCTTGATGCCGGTCAGCACAGCCGAAAACTCAATAAACTCGGCCTTGGTCATGCGGGCGATAATTTTGGCCAGGGTAGTCTTGCCGGTTCCCGGCGGCCCCCAGAAGATGAGCGAGCCAATATCGTCGCGCTCCAATTGTGTGCGCAAGGGCTTTCCCGGCGCAACCAGATGCTCCTGGCCGACAAACTCATCCAGCGTCCGCGGGCGCATACGATCGGCAAGTGGCCGGGTGCGATCGCTGGCGTTATCGTCGCTCGGGATGGTTTGAAATAAGCTCACCAACCTATTTCACCACAGAGTCACAGAGACACAGAGAAAAATGGGGATTTTTCAAACTCGACACCAAAATTGCTTTGCTATCTTAAGGTTTGTGTTCTCTCTGTGTCTCTGTAAAACGGAGCTAGAGGACTCGTCTGATGATGCCTTGCGTGAGTAGCGGGACATTGAAATTGATCAGCAAACCTACCTTTTTCCGAGCCAGCTTCAGGTATGTCAGGAGTTGGGCCTGGTGAATCGGCAGTAGTTTCTCAACCGCTTTCAATTCCAGAATCACTTCGTCTTGCACGATTAGATTGACCTTGTAACCACAATTCAGCTTAAGGCCCTTGTACTCGACCGGAAGATCGACTTGCCGTTGAAATCTCAATTCCCGAAGGTGAAGTTCGTGGCAAAGGCACTCCTCATAAGCTGATTCCATGAGTCCAGGGCCAAGGTAACGATGAACTTCAAGTGCGGCGCCGAGAATAGGGCTTGTTCGCGGGTCTCGGGTACCTTCTTCGTGTTTGCGAGTGTCGATGTGAATAGGTTGGACTCCAATGTTCACCTGACCATCTCATCACAGAATTGTCGAGTGGCGGAAGGAAACGAGGAAATCAGAAAACTTTCGTCCCATAACGGCACGACACTCGAACCTTAGTCCGAACAGATCAATTTCCTGCGTTCTCTGTGACTCTGGGTCTCTGTGGTGATTGTTTTTGGCGGGCTATTTCGTAAAGGATAATACTCGCGGCTACGCCTGCGTTCAGCGATTCGACATTTGGCGAGTGCGGGATAGCGACTGATTCATCCATTTCACCCAGCAGATCACGCGGCAAGCCCGCACCTTCACTGCCAATAAAGACGGCCAACGGTCCAATCAGGTTGGCTTGATCAAGAGCCGCGCCGTTGTGCGATGAGGTTGCGATTAGGCGAAGCCCGCGCTCCCGCATAGCGTCTAAAGTTTCTGCCAGCTTTGCCTGAACGATGGGGATACGGAACACTGATCCGGCCGATGCGCGTATGACCTTTGAGTTAAACGGGCTGACAGTGCCTTCTCCCAGCAGCACGCCGCTGGCCTCAAAGGCCTCGGCCGAGCGCAGGATAGTTCCCAAGTTTCCTGGGTCTTGCACGCCCGCAATTGCCAACAACGGCCCATTTTGCGATTTCGCCAGCACATCTTCGAGCTTGAATTGTTTGCATCGCACCAACGCAGCCACGCCTTGCGGGCTCTCGCTGGGAACGGCGCTGGCAAAGAGTTTGTCGGGAAGCAGTAGGGCCTCGACGTGCGCCGCCATCTGCGGCAGCAGGCGCTCGGCGCGATTTTCAGCCGAGGCCCGAAAGAAGACCGCCTTGAACTTCAGGCCGCTGCGGATGGCTTCTTCCAGAATGCGCATGCCTTCGATAGCGCAATAGCCGTCGGGCGTGAGTTCGCCGTGCGCAAAGGCTGTTCGCAGTTCTTTGACGAGGGGGTTGTGGCGTCCTTCGACGCGTCGCAGGCGGCTATGAATGGCCTTCTCGTGACTAGGCGTAGTCCGGCTCCCTGTTCTCCTGCGAATCATACCTGTTTATCTCTCCTTGCAGTTCGTGCCCGTGTTATGTTAGCTTTCGCGGATTCAGAACATTTCAGGAAGGAAACGTGTGCGCGCGGAAATCGTCAAGATAAACAGCGAGAAGCCGGAGGCGTCGCTCATCCGGTATGCAGCCGACCAGATTCGTGCCGGCCAGGTGCTGGGCATGCCCACCGATACGTTTTACGGACTGGCCGCTGACCCCTTCAACCTGCGCGCGGTGGATCGCGTGTACGAAATAAAATCGCGCTCGCGCCACAAACCATTGTCACTTTTGATTGAGAGCGAAGAGCAGGCTGAGGAGTTGACCAAGCCGCTGCCTGACGAATTCTACAAACTGGCTCGCCGGTATTGGCCGGGGCCGCTGACCATCATTGTGAAGGCGGCGTCGCGGCTTCCGTTGAAGGTGACCGCCAATACCGGCAACGTGGCTCTGCGCATACCCAGTGCCAAGATCCCACTGGCTGTGGTGCAGGCCGCGCAGATTCCAATTACTGCGACCTCCGCGAATCTCAGCGGGGAATCGGAATGCACAACCGCCGAAGCCGTCCGAGATCAACTGCAGGATCGCATTTCCATCATTGTCGATGGCGGCACTTCGCCGCGCGAGATGGCTTCGACGATTGTTGACCTGACCGACGAGGAAGCGCGCTGGCGCATCATGCGGGAAGGCGCGATTTCTGCCCAGGACATTTCGGAATTCTTCGCACAAGGATGAGCGAAGCCGTAAGGCCTTTGCAACGCCGCCGGACGCTATTAGTGGTAGCGCTCGCTGCCGCCGTTCTCCTGTGGCTGGCTGTAACTTGTGTGAGAATCGCACGCGAGGCCTCGCGGCAGGAAATTCATCCCGCGGACGCCATCGTTGTATTCGGCGCCGCCGAGTATTCTGGACGTCCCTCCCCGGTGTATCGCGCCCGTCTCGACCATGCGTTTGATCTGTTTCAGCAAGGCGTTGCTCCGGTCGTTATCACAACGGGCGGAGCCGCGGCAGATCCCAGTTACAGCGAGGGCGGCGTAGGCCACGATTATCTGATGCGCCGCGGGATTCCTGACTCTAACCTGATTGCCGAAACCCAGGGCTCGGATACGGCGCAATCCGCTCAGCGGATCGGTGTGATTATGCGCGCCAATCACATGCACAGTTGCATCGCGGTTAGTGACGCGTATCATGTGTTCCGCATCCGGAAGCTACTGGAGCATGAGGGCCTATTGGTCTATGTTTCGCCACGTCCAGATTCGCGTCCGCATTCGCACTGGCAGCGCACGGAGGCCATACTACGCGAAGCGGCGAGCTATTTGGTGTGGCGGCTGCACCTGCCGGCGTAGAAGCTTTGAAGCATGATTCGGATGCCGTGACAGGAAATATCAATCGTTGTTGGAACGTGCTGCTGTGATGGATAATATTCTCTCGCGTTCAGGCTTCAAAAAATGGACATGCACATGCATATAATAAAAAGGCGACATGCGAACAACCGCGAAAATTAAGCCAGAACACCGCAGTGCCTTGCTGGCGTTAGCCGCGCGCCGTGGGGAGAAGGGATTCTCTTCCGTTCTCGCGGAAGCGATTGAAGAGTATCTCAACGAGGAAAAGACGCGGGTCCGGCGACGAAAGGAATTGTTGTCTCTTGCCGGCTCGCTTTCTCCTGAGGAGGCCATGAGCCTCCGTAGCGCGTCCCTGCGGGAGAACTGGCCTCGTCGCTGACGCTGACGTGCTAGGACTATCTTGCGGCAACGCAGCCTGTCGCGGATCAGGTCAGGGCGTATGCCCAGCCCGACAGCTTGCAGACCAGCGCCATCACTTGCTTTGAGGTCCTCAGCGGAGCGCGGGACAGCAAACGCGGGCCTGCGTTTGCTCCCTCTTGGTCAACCCTCCAACTGATAGGCGCGGGGCCTTCCCTTGAATCTCATCGATTCCCGCTACGTGTACATCACTTTCCGATCGCCCTTAACAATGCGGCCAACGGTGAAAGCCTTTTCTCCGGCGCGCTCCAGCAGAGTTTGAGCTTTTTTGAATTTGCCGGAGGGCACCACCAGCAGCATGCCTAATCCCATGTTGAACGTGCGCAGCATTTCCTCCCGCGGAACATTCCCCAGTTGCTGCAAATGTTCGAAGATTGACGGGACGGGCCAGGAGTTGATCTCGATTACCGCTGCGACGCCTCGTGGGAGCACGCGCGGAAGATTCTCAGTAATGCCGCCGCCAGTGATGTGTGCCATCGCTGAAACGCATTCCGCATCGGACAGTAGACGCTTTATCGCGGGCCAATAGCTCTTGTGCGTTTTCATGAGCTCGTTGCCAACTTTACCTTTGAGCTCGTTGACATATGACTCGGGCGTGTAATGGGCGACGTCGAACAGCAACTTACGAGCCAGTGAATAGCCGTTAGTGTGCAGCCCGTTCGAGGCCAAGCCTAAAATGACATCGCCTACCTGGACCGTCTTTCCCGTGATGATCCGCTCCCGCTCGACAACGCCGACAATAAAACCGGCAAGGTCGTATTCGCCCTCGGGATAGAAGCCGGGCATCTCCGCAGTTTCGCCGCCGATCAGCGCACATCCATTGTGCTTGCAGGCTTCGGCCAGGCCTTCGATCACTTTCTCTGCGACCTCTGGCTCGAGCTTTCCGGTGGCCAGATAATCCATAAAGAAAAGTGGCGTCGCGCCCTGCACCGCGATGTCGTTCACGCAATGGTTTACGAGATCGGCGCCGATGGTGTGATGGACCTTCATCTCGAAAGCGACTTTCAGCTTGGTGCCGACCCCATCCACACTCGAAACCAGAACTGGGTCGACATATTTCGTCTTATCAATCGCGAACAAGCCGCCGAAGCCGCCAATTTCGCTGAGGACTCCTCGGGTGAAGGTTTTATGGGCGAGATATTTAATGCGTTTCTTAGTGCGGTTGGCACGGTCGATATCGACACCGGCATCGGCGTAGGTTATCGGCGCACTTTTCACAGAATCGTCGGGCACGGGTGTAGTTCCGTCTCTTAAAGATTGGGGACGTCGCTGGGTGTCGGTTGCTCGAGAGAAGCGTTCAAGAGCGGCTCATTGTAGCATGTTCGAGAGTGAGGATGCGCGGCGGGAAGGAGCACAGACGCAGGAAGAAACTGGACTGATTTTGGATACACTAACCCCGCGCATCCGCCACCAGCGTCCACTGCGTTCTTCCGCTCTAGTGCGTCACATACGTCGAAAAGTAGTAGACCAGTACGCCAAATAAAGCCAGTCCAGAAATGCCGTATGCCGTAAGGACCCAGACTCCGCGGCCTTCACGATGAATTGTAGTTCGAGGACGGGCTGCGGCCGTCGAAGAGTCACCAACCGAGCGATTTTCCATGCCTACCTCCGAATTTCGCAACGCTGGCGCCTAAGGCCAACGTTACCCCACACCGCCCGCTGGGCAAGTGTTGATGCGGCAAATGTTACTACAGATTGGCCGTCTGTAAAGCAGGGAAATGACTGTAATTTGTAAAATTCAATGCCCGGATTGGTTTTCAAAGATTGGACGGCGCGCCCTCCTGCGGATACGAATTTTCGTTAAATTTGCGGCTGACATTTTGCAGGTAGGTATTGAGGGTTCGGTCGTATCCCAGAACAAAACGAGAAACAAAGCGGAAAATCGGATTGTAAATCTCCCCCCGCTCGGTAATGCTCAATCGGCTACCATCCGCCGTAGGAGCAATATCGAAGATCCAAATTCCGCCAAAAGGCAATCCTGGATCGGCAATTCGTGTGACCATGCGTGATGGTGAATTTGATTCCACGATCTCCATCGTGATGGCGCCGTTTCTGCCCTTCTCTCGGAAACGGATGTGACCGTTTACAGGTTCCAGCAACTCCACACTCTGTACATCGGGACGCCACGCCGGAGCGGCTTTTACATCGGAGATTAGCCGGAAAATCTCTTCCGGTGGGCGATGAAGCAATAGGCTGCGAGCAGCCACATGCGATTTCTGCAGCAGCAAACCAATGATGACCACGAGCAGCCCCGCCCCAACGATCACAGCTCCAGCCAGTAAAGCGATCTTTAACATGTTTCCATCCTCTATTTCTCCTGGCCCGCAGTCTGCCTCGACGCCTTTGCTAATAGCTCAAGGCCCTCCAGAGCCCGCTTCAGTTCACTCCGCGTAAGTCTGGCCAGAACCTCAGCAACCCGTTCCGAATCCAGGACTGACGTCTCGGCCATAGCTTTCGCGCCTTGCGGCGTAAGCGTGAGAGCGACACTGCGGCGGTCTTTGTGAATCCGCTTGCGCGTTAAGTATCCAAGTGCCTCCAGCCGCCGAATGGCAGCCGACAGCGTCGATCCACGCACACTTAAATGCGCAGCCAGTTCGGTAGGTGTCACCGGAACGCTTTCGCTCAAATGCACCAGAATGGAAGAGTCTCTCGCCGACAGCCGATACGCGGTACTCGCCGCCCGAATGTGGCGCTTGTGGCAAGCCAGATAAATCTGCGGATAGCAGCGCTGCACCAGTTCAATGTCTGAGGCCTTCATGACGACGAATTATGGCGGTAAGCAAATAGTTCGTCAAAACGAAGTATCCAATTTGGAACCTTCATGCGGCGGATCAAAGTTGCAGCTTGACCACTCCCCGGGTCCGTCGCAGAATCCTGCATAGGTTAGTTTCCAGCAGCTCGTATCCGTCACAAATTTGAAGGAGGGATGTGAAGCTCAACTGCCTCGCTTATTGCCTCATCATCCTGGCTGGCGCGAATCTGCTGGGCCAAGTACCGTTCCTGAATCAACCGCTGGTGCCCGCGAGCGTAAAGCCGGGCAGTAAGGGATTTGTCCTCGAGGTCAATGGCACGGGGTTTTCTCCCCGGGCAGTGATCGAGTGGAATGGGTCCCAGAGAGTCACCGAATTCATTTCCCACAGCCGGCTTAGGACAACAATTAATGCGTCGGATGTGGCGAAGGCGGGAACGGCGTGGGTGCGGGTCGTGAACCCAGGCGGCGTCGCCTCCAGCGTCGCATTTTTTCCCATCCGGACACAATCGTCATCGTTGGCGTTCACCCAAAAGTTGGTCTTCCCCAATTGTCTTGGCGTCGCCGTCGGGGATTTCAATAATGATGGTTTGCTCGATGTAGCGTGGGGAAGTTCCGAAGGATACTTATACGTTTCGCTCGGGGACGGAAAGGGAGGATTTCAGTCACCCATTTCGAGCAGTGGCAGTGGGAGCGCTGTGATGATCGCAGCTGACTTCAACGGAGATGGCAACCTTGACTTGGCAGTTAATGACGGAGCAACGATAGCGATCTACCTGGGTGACGGCCACGGAAATTTAACCTATAAATCTTTAGTGTCGACCTACGGAGGCAACAGTTTTCTTGCTATTGCAGATTTCAATCAGGATGGGATCTTGGACATCTACAGCGCCGGATGGAGCACGGGACAACAGTGGTTCGAGATCGATACAGGAAAGGGCGACGGGACTTTCAACTACGGCTCGCCCTATGACACTAGTTTTTTCCCCGAATTCCCTGCTGTGGGAGACTTCAATGGCGATGGCTGGCTCGACCTGGTGATTTCGGAGTCCCAGAACAACAGTATGGAATTCTTCTCGGGGAGCAGTAGTGGCTTTAGCGACGGTGGCAGTATACCCGACGGCGGCGAAAATCCGATTGCGGCCGACATGAACCAGGACGGGAAGCTGGATATCTTGGATTATGGATGCATTTTGCTTGGCAAAGGCGATGGAACCTTCACCGCGGGTGGATGCGCGCAGTACAGTGGAATTCCAGTAGCAACCGGAGATTTCGATGGCGACGGTCAGCTGGATGTTGCGCTCGCAGCGTCCGCTTATACTCCGCTACTAGTGATCGCATTAGGAGCTGGCGATGGCACATTCAAGGCATCTTTCGAATTCCCTGCCGGGCTAAACGGTGGCCCCGCTGCGATTGGGGACTTCAACAATGACGGCCAGCTCGACGTACTCACGAACGATGGCTACCTGATGCTGCAAACGACCGCCAGCCTCACACCAGTCAAGCTCGCGTTCGGAAACCAGAATGTGAAAACGACGAGTCCGCCACAGGAAGCAACCTTAACCAATGTTGGCGCAACCGCACTGGTTATTAAGCGCATCGGCATAAATGGAACCAATCGGCGGGATTTCGCTCAGACTAACGACTGCGGGTCGAGCCTCCCCGCGGGCTCTAGTTGCCAGATTCAGGTCACCTTCACACCATTACAGGCAGGTGCCAGGTTCGCATCGCTGTTTGTGAGCTATGAGGGAGTGGGTAGTCCACAAATGGTTGCGCTGAGCGGAACTGGGATTGCGCCCGCCACCGTTTCTCTCACACCGTCAAAGCTTATGTTCGCCACCCGACTCATCCATACGGTCAGCAAAGCGCAAATCGCTACCCTGACCAATACTGGAACTTTGGACGTGAACATCTCCAACATCGGGACGACTGGGCCGTTTCCTGAAACCAACAATTGTCCTGCGACCCTGTCTGCGGGCAGTGCTTGTCAGATCCCGGTGGAGTTCGCCCCGACCACGCGAGGACCCGCCCACGGAATGCTCTCGGTTATGGACGATGCCCAAGGCAGCCCGCAGAAAGTTGAGCTTTCTGGTGAAGGAATGGTGGTGCGCTTATCTCCGCGAGGCATCAATTTTGGCGATCAGAAAGTGGGGACAAAGAGTTCAGCAGTCCCGGTGGACGTTATCAACGTGGACAGCAATTCAGTCACGATTAGTAGCATCACGTTCGGGGGAGCCGACCCGGCCGACTTCGCGCAGACCAATAACTGTGGTTCCACTCTGCCGCCGCACAGACACTGCACCGTGAAAGTTACATTTAAGCCCACCAAGCAAGGCTTCCGCTCAGCCACTCTCGAGGTCTATGACAATGGTGGCGGAAGTCCGCAAACCATCCCACTGTCCGGCACAGGGACGTAGATTGCAAACCAGTATCCAATTCGGGACATTTCCACCGATTCATTTTCGAATTCGCTTTTTATTCGCTTAAGGCAGCGTGTATAATTCGGCCTGAATCATCCTGCATTCAAAAAAGGAGCAGCCTCTTATGGCCGACGAACGTACAAAAGCGATTGATCTGGCCTTTGCACAGATCGAAAAGCAGTTTGGCAAGGGCTCGATCATGCGACTGGGATCGAAGGAAGCCATCGTCCCGATTGCTGTGATTCCCACGGGAGCGATTTCTTTCGACGCAGCTTTGGGTGTCGGCGGCTTTCCCCGCGGGCGCGTAATCGAAGTCTTTGGCCCCGAATCATCTGGCAAAACCACAATCACGCTGCAGGTTATCGCCGAGGCGCAAAAGATGGGAGGGATGGCTGCGTTCGTCGATGCCGAGCACGCGCTCGATCCAGGATACGCCAAGAAACTCGGTGTCGATGTCGACAACCTGCTGGTTTCGCAGCCGGACTACGGTGAGCAGGCGCTCGAAATTACGGAGGCGCTGGTGCGCTCGGGAGCTATTGATGTGCTGGTTGTCGACTCTGTTGCCGCGCTCGTACCCAAGGCTGAACTCGATGGCGAGATGGGCGACAGCCACATGGGCTTGCAAGCGCGGTTGATGTCACAGGCCCTGCGCAAACTTACCGGGACGGTTTCGAAGTCGCGCACTTGTTTGATTTTCATCAACCAGATCCGCGAAAAAATCGGCGTGATGTTCGGCAATCCCGAAACCACTACCGGCGGGCGTGCATTGAAGTTTTACTCGTCGGTGCGCATCGACATTCGCCGCATCGCCGCCATTAAAGAAGGCGACATTGTCACCGGTTCGCGGACCAAAATCAAGGTCGTGAAAAACAAAGTGGCTGCGCCGTTCCGCGAAGCCGAATTCGACATCATGTATGGGGAAGGCATTTCGCGTGAAGGCGATCTGCTCGACATCGCCGCGGTCCATAATATCGTGGAGAAATCCGGTGCCTGGTACAGCTACAAAGGCGAGCGCATCGGCCAGGGACGCGAAAATGCACGCGCCTTCTTAAAAGAAAACAAAGACACCATGATAAAACTTGAGGCCGAGGTGCGGAAGCAACTGGGATTGACGCCAATGGCAGCTCCAGTTGCCGCTGCCGCAACCGCCCCAAGCGGGTCGCAAGGAGCGCGGGTCACGACCATGCCCAGCGCCCCTCCCGAACAAACAAAAGTTCCGGCTACCAGAAGATAGGATGCACGGTCCACTCGCCCACTCAACCCCTCTACGATAACGCTGGGGGCATAGACGGATTGACGGTTCGTGGTGGGATCACGGTTCGTGACGGGATAGAGCAGCTGCGAAACTGGGCTAATAAGCCCAGCGCAACAGGGTAGCGCCTACTGTGAATCCTGCGCCTACGGACGCCAGCAGCACCAAATCGCCTTTCTTGAGTTTGCCTTCCTGGCGGGCAGTGTCCATGGCGAGTGGAATCGTGCCGGCGGTCGTGTTTCCGTAGCGGTCGATGTTGATGACGACGCTCTCCGGCCGCAAGCCGAGCCGATCGGCGGTGGCGTTGATGATGCGTTTGTTGGCTTGGTGGGCAATGAAAGCGTCGATATCGGAGGCTTTAATCCCGTTGCGTTCCAGAATTTTTTCGCACAGCTCGGTCTGCTTGCGTACCGCGAATTTGAAGACCGCCTGTCCATCCTGATGAACGTAGTGCATTTTTGCGTCGACGGTTTCATGCGTAGAAGGATGCAGGCTGCCGCCGCCGGGCATGTAGAGATAGCATCCGCCAGAGCCATCGACTTCGTGGATAAAGTCAATCACTCCTAAAGAGTCGGAATCGGCGGCTTCGAGAATCACCGCTCCCGCGCCGTCGCCAAAGATGATGCAAGTAGCGCGGTCGGTGTAATCGATGATCGACGACATCACGTCGGCGCCAATCACCATTACCCGTTTGTGAGCGCCAGTAGCAACAAACTGCGTTCCGACTTGCAGAGCATACAAAAATGCTGAGCAGGCGGCCGACAGGTCGAAGCCCCAGGCTCCTTTCGCTCCCAATTTGTGCTGCACCAGGCAAGCCGTCGAAGGGAAGAACATATCGGGTGTGACCGTGCCTACGAGGATGGCGTCGAGCTCGCTGGCTTCGAGGCCGCGCTGCGCCAAAGCTTTCTTGGCCGCTTCGACTGCGAGATCACTGGTGGCAACGCCCCTGTCGACAATGTGGCGTTCACGAATGCCCGTGCGTTCCGTGATCCACTGGTTGTTGGTGTCGACCATCTTTTCCAGGTCGGCGTTGGTCAAAAGGCGGGGCGGGACGTAAGTTCCGAGAGCGCTGATCTTAACGCGCACAAGTTGGCTCACTTATGAGTTCTCCAAGTGGAATGTAAACCCACTATTCTACGCACAGGATGGGCAATGTCCAACTGGATGAGGCTGGACGCACCTCCAACTTAGCTGGCGGCGCGGCGACTTTCCGCCTCTTTTTGCGAGACGTAGCGCAGCAGGATGTCACGCAGCGAGACCAACCCCTTGAGCTGCTTGCCATCCGTGATTGGCAGATGGCGGAAGCCGTACTCACGCATAAGAAACAGGCAGTTGTCGATAGTTTCGTCTATACTGACGGCTTTGGGGTTGGCGGTCATGACTTCGGAAATTTTGGTGGTTCCGGGACTGCGTCCAAGCGCCACCACGCGGTTCATTACGTCGCGCTCGGAAAAGATGCCGACGATTTCTCCTTCGCGCAGCACCGGCAAAGCGCCGATGCGGTGTTCCATCATGAAACGGGCGGCCTCGAGCACGGTGTTGTTGGCGTCAATGGAATAGACCCGCCGGTCCTTAACGATGTCGTAAACCTGTCCCATAAATGACTCCTCGGGAAGCGGCCTCCAGCGGGGACGTTCAGGGGACCTGAGCCGCCGCCAGCCGTAAGTTTCAACACTTTATCACGGCGGAGGCTGTCGAGGAGAAGCCACAAAAGAAAAAAACGGCAGCCCCTGAGTTGGTTGCATGAGAATCTGCACTTCGCCCCTCCGGGGCTTGCCTAATTCACTTTTTTCCCCACGGCTTCGCCGTGGGCTGCATTCTTGCGCCGCTTTGCGGCTTATAACGTGGAGCTGTGCTCCACGGCCTCCCTGGAGACGGGCGGGGACGCCCGTCCTCCATTGAAAACCAACCCCGAGAGCAGCCGTGGCTTGCGGCCATGCAGAAGTTCAAACTGACTAATTGCGCGTGCCAACGCTGCTGCCATCTGCTATCTTCTTGCATTCATATTGTTCAAGCGAATTTAAGCTAGTGAAGGAGTGTTGATGCCCGAATCGGTGCGGCCTGAGCCTTCCCCGCTATATCGCTGGATGGTGCTGATCTTTCTCAGTCTGGCGATGTTTGGAAATTATTACGTTTATGACGCGCTCAGCCCGCTGGCCGACGTCCTCAAGCTGCAGCTAGGCTTGTCCGATTCGAATATTGGGCTACTGCAAGCTATCTATAGCTTCCCCAACATTTTCACGGTGGTCATTGGCGGCGTACTGATTGACCGCATCGGACTGCGCAAGTCGCTGATGATGTTCGGCGTGCTGTGCTTCATCGGCCCGGCAATTACAGTGGCCTCGGGACATCTTTGGCTGATGGCGACGGGCCGGCTGATTTTTGGCATGGGGGCGGAGTCGCTGATCGTCGCCGTCACGGCCGCTTTGGCCCGGTGGTTTAAAGGCAAAGAGTTAAGCTTTGCTTTTGGCATGAACCTTACGATTTGCCGGCTTGGGTCGTTCGCGGCGCTGAATTCGCCAACCTGGGCACGCGCTGCCTACGCCAACTGGCGCTGGCCTTTCCTGATTGCGCTTGGGGTCTCAAGCTTATGTGTGATCGGCGCGGCGATTTATTGGGTCTTGGAAGTACATGCGGAGAAGGTTTATCACCTCGGCGAAGTGTCAACCGATAAAGTAGTTTTCTCCGATTTGTTCAAGTTTGGCACGAGCTATTGGTTGATTGTGGCGCTCTGCGTTACTTTCTATTCGGCAATTTTTCCCTTTCAGACTTTCGCGGTGAAATTCTTTATGGAGGCGCATGGAACCTCGCGCGAGTTTGGCGGATTCCTTTCGAGCACGCTGACCCTTTTTGCCATGATTGCTACGCCTTTGTTTGGGCTCATGGTGGATCGCGTGGGGCGGCGGGCAATCTTGATGATGCTTGGTTCCCTGATGCTGATCCCGGTTTATCTGATGATGGCCTACACGCACATAAACCTATACGTTCCTATGATTATGATGGGACTGGCTTTCTCGCTGATTCCGGCGGTGATGTGGCCGTCGGTCGCTTATATCGTGGACCAGTCGAAGTTAGGCACGGCTTATGGGCTGATGACCATGATCCAGAATATCGGGCTGTTCGGTTTCAACCTGGTGATTGGCTGGGCCAATGATCTTGGCCATGCCAGCGCGGACAATCCTGGGGGGTACCGTCTGGGTATGTGGATTTTCTCGGTTCTTGGTTTCTTGGGAGTGTTCTTTGCATATTTGCTGCACAAACGGGAAACCGGGCCCGAGGGCCATGGGCTGGAAACCATTACTACAGCCTCGGCGCGGGCATAGCAGCGCCTAAAGCCTCGCTTAGGGCTCGCCTGAAGGCGATCCCTGATACGAACATGGGGTTTTCGGGAAAAATCCATCGAGGCGTTTAGTTTTGAAGGGGCACGGCTTCCAAGCCGTGCCTTAAGTCATTGGGAATTGAATTTGGTGCGGATGGAAGCCGTGCCCTTTCAAAACTTGACCGCCAATTTATTTCCTGCGGCGAACCCCTGTTCTCAACGAAACTGCTAAGATGCCGCGCCGAGGCGGTTCTTTGGACCTTTCTTCCGGCTGATGAATCTACTAATTATTAAAGAGAATCGGCTCGTCATGGAAGGCGATATCTTACCCACCCAGGCGTTCGTCTAATGCTGTGCGCAAGCCTATGGACTGCAACTTCTTGGAATGTTCGAATTCTTGCGGAGCTCGAAGCTCTTACTAAAGTACCTGCAAGCGGTACAACGAAAAGATACTTACGCTGCATCTGACAGAGTGCGGCCGGAAATGACGACTTGACGGACGCGAAAAAACAGCAAGGCAGGCTTTCCGAAGCGGACGCGATCGAACGGGCTAAGCAGGGCAATGCAGATGCCTTTGAGGCACTGTATAACCTGCACAAGCGCCGCGTATATTCGTTGTGTCTTCGCATGACCGCCAACACGGCGGCGGCGGAGGATTTGACTCAGGAAGCCTTCCTGCAATTGTTCCGCAAGATCGGAACTTTTCGCGGTGAGTCGGCATTTTCCACGTGGTTGCACCGGATGGCGGTTAACGTCGTCTTGATGCAACTCCGTAAGAAGGGTCTTCCCGTGGTTCCGCTCGAGGAAAACATCGAGACGGAGGAAGAATCAGCACGGAAAGAACCGGGCGGTGATGACCCGAGACTGGCGGGATCGATTGACCGGATGGAATTGCAGCGGTCGATCCGGTCGCTGCCACCGGGCTATCGGATGATTTTTCTGCTGCACGACGTTGAAGGTTACGAGCATAATGAGATCGCCGAAATGGTGGGATGTTCCATTGGCAACAGCAAGTCACAACTGCACAAGGCGCGGATGAAGTTAAGAGAGATCCTCAAAACGAGCAGAGCCGAAAAGGCCACAAAGCCGTGAGGGTTTCACCAGACATAGGGAGGTAGTATGACCTGTGAAGAGTTCGAACGGGTCCTGCCAGAGCTTGGGAGCAATCACAGTATTGAGCAGGAAGAACATCTGAGATCCTGCGCCGCCTGTTCCGACCTGGTATCGGACCTGAATGCGATTTCGCAACAAGGGCGGCTCCTGCAAGCTTCTGAGGACCCCAGTCCATGGGTGTGGAATTCGATTGAAGTCGCTTTACGGCAGGAAGGCCTGATTCGTGAGCAGCCGGACAATCCCCTCATTCATTCCCCAAGACTGAGTTGGAAATTGCGCTGGCTGGTACCGGCGGGTGCCGCATGCCTGATCTTCTTTGGTGTTCTGTTGCACGAACGCGGGGGCATTCAAGTTCGCATCGCCAAGCAAACGTCCCCCGTCGGGGTGGTCACTGCCGATCTGCAGGCGGAGACGATGCCCAGCGATGATGTGCAAGTGTTGAATTCAGTGGCCGCCCGGATGCCATCGATGCGTTCCGCCTATGAACAGGATCTGCGCGCAGTTAATGCTTACATCCGCGATGCCGAGCAATCGGCGCACAACGATCCTAACGATGAGGTCGCACAGCAGTATTTGAGAAATGCTTACGAACAAAAGGCTATGGTCTACGAGATGGCCTTAGATCGGTCTTTACAATAGTAGAATAGCCGTGGCGCGGGGCCAGCCACGTACCGCTGGCATGGGGGAGATGTTGATTATGTACCGAAAGCAGTACATCGCAACTGTGTCGGTGGTGATGATTCTGATCTTGGCTGCTTTCGCCGCAGCGCAGACCACTCGTAAGGAAATGCATTTTAAAGTTGGCCGGCGCGCCAATGTTTCCATTGTTAACCAATACGGTCCAATCTCGGTAAAGTCAGGCGTCGGCAAGCGCGTGAGTGTTACCGCGACTTCTTACTCCGGCAAAGTGGAAATTGACCAGAGCAAGCGCGGGAACCGGGTATCGGTTGTTTCTCACCTCTTGCCGGGAGCCGACGGCGATTCTGGACGCGTCGATTATGAAGTTGTCGTACCCACCGACGCCAACGTCACTCTGCATTCTGCGACGGGTCCGTTGCACGTCGAGAAGCTTCACGGGGATCTGCTTTTGGAGGGCAGTACCGCGAATGTTGATGTGCGAGATGTCAGCGCCGGGCGGGTTCACGTAAAGACATTGAACGGGCCGGTTACGCTGACGAATGTGAATGATGGATACGTGGAGATCACCTCGGTGAGCGGGGATGTCTCTCTTCACGCGGTAAACGGCGCCTCGGTCCACGTAAATTCCGGCAGCGGGAAAATTCATTATGACGGCGACTTCGGCGAGGGCGGTCAGTACTCACTGACCAGCCATAGCGGTGATATCGAGGCGATTGCGCCATCTTATGCTTCCATCGAAGTAGTAGCCCGTTCGGTGCAGGGAAGAGTGGACAACGATTTTACCCTGCAGCCCGAACACACATCCTTCGTGACCCGGGCCGGGAGTGCCTTTGCAGGCACCGTAGGTCAGGCAGCATCTTCCGTTAATTTGCTTTCCTTCAGTGGTAAAATTCATCTCAAGAAACGCGAACAATAACCCTGAACCATCGGACTGAGCGGGGTGCAGAACCGTTTCGGTAAATCGTAAGTCGAAGACCGGTTCCGGTTCGCGACCTGCGGCCAAGCCGCTGGCGCGCGAACGTGTAAGCAACAGACGATCGATTTTTCTCGTAGGCTTCATGGGTGCGGGCAAAACCACCGTAGGGCGTGCTCTCGGTCGACGACTAGGGTTACCGTTTGAGGATTTGGACGACTGGATTCAGCAGCGCGAGGGGAAAACCATCGAGCAGGTATTTCGCGAGTCCGGAGAGGCGGAATTTCGCAAAGCGGAGACAGCCGCACTACGCGAAATGCTCGCTGAACTCGGTTCATCGACTGGTGTGGTGGCGTTGGGAGGCGGCGCATTCGTGCAAGCCGAAAACTACGCACTGCTTAAAGCAGCCGCCATGCATTCAGTTTTTCTGGACGCGCCGGTGGATGAATTGATGCGCCGATGTGATGATGACTCCAAAGAACGTCCTTTGCGGCAAAACGCAAAACAATTTCGCGAACTATACCAAGCGCGGCGGCTCGCATATATGAAAGCGGACGTCCGCGTCGACACGAACGGTAAAGATGTCGAAGCAATCGCGGCGGAGGTGGCATGCAGTCTGGGATTGGAATAGGGAAGTGGCTCTTAAGAACAGTGCTGGTCGTGGCGCCACTGCTTGCGCTGGCAGTTTCGATTGCTTCGGCATCAGGTAAGGACGACAAACCGGCGGCTGCTCAAATGGTCGATTCCGGCTCGTTTGGTATCTTTATGAATGGACGCCGCGTGGCCACGGAAACCTTCTCCATCCACCAAAACAACGGCGGCAGTTCAGTCGTTTCCGAGTTCAAAAGCGAGGCGGGAGTCGACAAAGCCGATCAGACGTCCGACTGGCAAATGGCCGCCAACAGCGAGTTGCGAAAGTACGAGTGGAAAGAACTGAGCCCGGGCCAATCCCAGGCCGTGGTTGTGCCCAATCAGGATTTTCTAATCGAACGCTACCGCAACAGTCCGCAAGATAAGGAACTAGAGAAACCGTTTCTTCTTCCCGCGTCCAGCAGCATGCTGGACGATTATTTTTTTGTGCAGAGAGAAGTGCTGGCGTGGAAATATCTGGCTACTACTTGTAAACAGGACAAAGGCGCGCTGCAGTGTCCGTTGAAACAACCAGTGCCCTTTGGAGCATTGAATCCGCACGCACGGGCTCCCGTGTCAGTGACGTTGGAGTTTGCCGGCAGAGAAAAAGTTACGATTCGGGGCACGGATCAGGAGCTTAATCGCTTGGACTTGAAGAGTGAATCGGACAACTGGTCACTTTGGATGGATGACCAGTTTAAACTGCAACGAATTCTAATCGTCGGCGACAACACAGAAGTAGTCCGAGACTAGGTATTGGCCATCGTTGACTCACGCACGGTGCGGGTGCTGCTGACAACGCTGCTCTTTGCGCTGGTGCTGGGATTTTTGTACATTGCACGTCGCACCCTGATTGCTTTCCTGTTCGCAATTTTCTTTGCATACCTGGTGGACCCGGCGGTTTCCAGCTTACAGAAGTGGACGCGTGGCCGCGGACCGGCGATAGCTGTCATATATCTTCTTTTCGCCATTCTCCTAAGCACGTTTTTCTTCTTCGTGGGACCACGTGTCGCACGGGAGGCCCGGCGACTCGGCGAGTCCTGGCCGTCTCTGATCGAGCGGGTCAATACTGGCGCTCTGGCCCATCAGATTGGAGAAGAACGGGGATGGAGCGGCGAAACTACGCAGCTGTTGCAGAGAGTTCTGTCTGATCCTCGCCTGGGGAATGCGGCGCAACAGGCGGGGCTGCGCGTGGCGGAAGTCGCCCAACAAGCGTGGCTGTTACTCGTGGTGCCCATCCTCGCAATATTTTTTCTCAAGGATGGGCGCGGCTTCAGCCAAGTGGGACTATCCCTGGTGCACAGTCGTCCGCGGCGCGAGTTCTTGACCGATGTGCTTACCGACCTGAACGAGATGCTGGCACACTTCATCCGCGCCCAGCTTGAGCTCGCGGCGCTTTCGCTGGTTATGTACATCTCGTTCATGGCCGCAATGCGGGTGCCTTATGCGCTGGTTCTAGGGACGGCGGGTGGCATAATGGAGTTCATTCCGGTAGTTGGCCCATTGGCTGCTGGAGTTGTAATTCTCGCGGTCGCGCTGCTCATGTCTTATCCGCATTGGCTGATGCTACTCGCTTTCCTGATCGCATGGCGTCTGATTCAGGACTACATTATTTCGCCCCGCATCATGGGAAAGAGCATGGAACTGCATCCGCTGGCGGCAATCTTCGGCGTGTTAGCAGGCGCGGAAACTGCGGGAGTGCTCGGCGTGTATCTTTCCATTCCAGTGATGGCGAGCCTGCGCATCGTGTGGCGGCGATGGCGGTTGTACGCAGAGAAGAAGCGCTTCGGCCCGCTGAATGAATATTCGTTCGGAACCGAGATTAGCCCGAAGGTTTAATTGGGCCGTGCTTGCGTTCCTTTGCGTATCTTCGTGTCCTCTGTGGTTGATGCATTAAAAAGCTTTAACCACAAAGGACACGAAGGAAAAAACCAGCCGGCACAGAGCTTATCGCAGCTCTTCCATCACCTGCTCGAGCACCTGCCGTCCCGGGCGGGTCACCGACTCTGGCAGGGTGGCCAGCGGTTCTTCCGTAACGTTCAGCATGTCGATGAAACTTGGCGCTTCGGGGTTCACGTAGAACACCCCGGTCAGCACTTCGTTTTTCTCATGGGCCTCGTGCAGCCGGCTGATAGCTTTAATTCGATTGGTGGCGTCGTATTCTTCTTCCAGTTTGCTGAAACGCAGCCGGGAGCCGTCATGCATGGTGACTTCGACCGTCGTGCCGGGATCGTAGTCCACATCAATTTCCTGGAACGCGGGAATGAAACTGATGTCCTGCAGCGGCTCTTCGTGGTCTTTCATGTATTTGTAAGATTTCGTCGAGCCCTCATGGTCATTAAAAGTGACACAGGGTGAAACCACGTCAAGCATGGCCGTACCCTTGTGAGCGATGGCGGCCTTGAGCATGCTGTGCAATTGGCGCTTGTCGCCGGAGAACGAGCGGCCGACGAAAGTCGCGCCCAGCGTGATCGCCATGGCGCAGGTATCGATCGGAGGGAGATCGTTCAGTACACCGCTCTTCAGCTTGGAGCCGAGGTCGGCAGTGGCCGAAAACTGGCCTTTGGTCAGTCCGTATACGCCATTGTCCTCGATGATGTAAATGATTGGGAGATTGCGGCGCATCAGGTGAACAAACTGTCCAATGCCGATGGAGGCGGTGTCGCCATCGCCGCTCACACCGAGGGCGATCAATTTATGATTAGCCAGCATCGCTCCGGTCGCGACAGAAGGCATGCGACCATGCACGGCGTTAAAGCTGTGAGAGCGGCTCATGAAATACGCCGGACTCTTCGACGAGCATCCGATGCCGCTGGGCTTGATGACGCGTTCGGGCTGCACTCCCATTTCATACATGGCATCGATGATGCGTTCGGAAATCGCGTTGTGGCCGCAGCCGGCGCAGAGCGTGGTCTTGCCGCCGCGATAGTCGAGAACGGTCAGGCCAATGCGATTGATTTTCGGTGCGGGCGTAGGTGTGCTGGTCGTCGCCATGTTATTTGCCCTCCATGGTCATTAGTTCGTCGGTTACCGAGCGCGCGTCGAGCGGCAGCCCGTGAATGTGCGCAATGCTGCGCAGCCGCGTGACCAGTTCCGGCTTGATGTCGAGCTTGATCAGGCAGAGCATTTGCGCATCCCGGTTTTGTTCGACCACATAAACTCGGTCGTGTTGCTCAATGAATTCGTGAACTTCCCGCGAGAATGGATATGCCTTCAGCCGCAGATAATCAACTTCGATGTTGTATTCATCGCGCAGTTGATCGCGCGATTCGATAATCGCCCAGTGCGAAGTGCCGTACGCGATAATGCCGATCTTCGATTTTGACTTTCCGCTGGTAATCAACTCAGGGCGCGGAACAAAAGATCGCGCTGTCTCGAATTTCTTGTTGATGCGCTCCATGTTTCGTTCGAAGTCGTCGGGGCGCTCGCTGTAGCCTGATTTTTCATTGTGTCCAGTACCGCGCGTGAAATAGGCCGCAGCGGGATGTTCGGTACCGGGTAGAGTGCGATAACCAATTCCGTCGCCATCCACATCCTGGTAGCGGGCGAAACCGCCCAACCGGTCGAGATCTTCTTTGGTGAGGACCTTGCCGCGGTTGATGGGTTCTTTCGGGTACTCAAACGGATCCGACATCCAATTGTTCATCCCCAAATCCAGATCCGACATTACGAATACTAAAGTTTGGAATTGCTCCGCCAGATTGAAAGCGTCTTGCGCCATGGTGAAACACTCGGCCACGGAACAAGGCATGAGCAAAATGTTCTTGGTATCGCCGTGCGAAAGAAACGCGGTCGAAAGAATGTCGCCCTGCGAAGTGCGCGTGGGCAAACCGGTAGAAGGGCCGACACGCTGAATATCCCAGATGACGCCCGGAACCTCAGCGTAGTAAGCCAAACCGGCAAATTCAGCCATCAGCGAGATGCCCGGGCCGGCGGTCGCGGTCATCGATCGTGCACCTGCCCATCCTGCACCTAAAACCATCCCGATGGCAGCGAGTTCGTCTTCAGCTTGCACGATGGCGAATGTCGCCTTGCCATCCGGATTGATCCGGTACTCTTTCATGTAATCGATCAGAGTTTCAACCAGCGACGAGGATGGCGTGATCGGATACCACGTCACCACCGTAACTCCGGCAAACATGCAGCCTAGCGCGGCCGCTGAGTTGCCGTCGATAATGATCATGCCCTGATTCTTGTCCATGCGCTGGATGCAGTAGGGGTCTTGTTTGGTAAGATTAGCGGCCGCATATTCGTAGCCGGCGCGAACCGCCGCCAGATTCAAATTGGCCGCTTTCACTTTCGTAGCGAACTGCTTGCGCAAGGCTTTTTCCACTTCGGCCATGTCGATTCCAAGCAACTGCGCCGCCACGCCGACGTAGATCATATTCTTTACCAGCTTGCGCAGCTTGGCTTCCGGGCAGACGGGCGCGACCAACTTGTCGAAAGGGGCCGGGTAAAAAACCAGATCGGTGCGGGCTTTATTCAGATTCAACGGCTCGTCATAAAGCACAACTGCGCCAGGTGCCAGCGACATGACGTCTTCCTGAGCCGTCTCGGCATTCATCGCGATGACGAAGTCGATCTCCTTCTTGCGTGCGATGTATCCGTCTTTGTTGGCGCGGATGGTGTACCAGGTCGGCAGTCCGGCAATGTTCGAGGGGAAAAGGTTTTTGCCGGAAACCGGAACGCCCATCTGAAAAATGCTGCGGAGAAGTACGGTGTTGGAACTTTGCGAGCCCGAACCGTTCACGGTCGCAACCTGAATGCTCATATTGTTGACGACGCGTTTTGGCTCCCGCTGCCCTAAAGCATCGTGGAGCGCTACATCGGTGGTGGCCATTCCCTAATCCTTCCTTTGAGTGAGCGTAAGTAGGCCCACTCGGAGTCTGCCTGGAGTAAATGAGGAGTACCCTTGATTATACGGCACCGAAGTGATGACGAACAGGCTTGCAGAGGCGGAATTCAGACACCAAAGTACCACACTGGGACTCATGCTTTTTATTCCGCACGCAGGAACTGCGCCATGTTGCGGAACTTATTATATCGTGATACGACCAATTCTTTGCCCGGCATTTTTATTAGTTCATTGAAATGTTTCTGCAGCGCTTCATCCAGAAGAGCCGCTGCAGCTTCGTGGTCTGTATGCGCTCCGCCCTTGGGCTCAGGAACGATGCCGTCAATGCAGCCAAACTCCGCCAAGTCCGCTGCAGTGATGCGAAGTGCCTGCGCGGCAAGTTCTTTCTTGGTGGAATCGCGCCACATTATCGCGGCACAGGATTCAGGAGAGATAACCGAATAGATCGCGTTCTCCATCATGAGCACGCGATCGGCGACGGCGATAGCCAGCGCCCCGCCGCTGCCACCTTCTCCTGTGATGGTTGTAATAATCGGAACTTCGAGTCGTGCCATCTCCCGCAAATTTCTGGCAATCGCTTCGGCCTGTCCACGCTCCTCCGCGCTGAGCCCGGGATACGCGCCGACGGTGTCAACGAAAGTAAAAATGGGTCGTTTAAACTTTTCCGCAATCTTCATTACCCGCAAGGCTTTGCGATATCCCTCCGGATTGGTCATGCCCCAATTGCGATAGACGTTTTGCTTGGTGTCGCGCGCCTTCTGATGGCCCATTACCACCACTTCCTGGCCGTGGAAGCGGGCCATTCCGCAAACCATGGCATGATCGTCAGCGAAGCCGCGATCCCCGTGAATCTCGCTCCAGTGGCTGAAGATGCGGTCCACATATTCGAGCATCAACGGGCGTTGGGGATTCCTGGCCAACTCCGCTTTTTGCCACGCAGTGAAATGTGCGGCAACCTGCGCCTGCAATGCATGAATACGATCGTGGAGTTGTTGGATTTGTCCGCGGACGTCCTCGTTTTGTCCTGGCAAAGCGTGTAGCCGTTCCAGTTGCTGTTCGATCCTGCCCAATTCCTGCTGTGCTTTTAATTGAGACTCCATCTTTGTGCCATTACCATTCGCGGCTGACCAGCGATGCTCCACCATCGATAGGAGGAACTCGGTTCCAGTTACCACCAGCATTGCATTTCTGACCGCCGGAACAGTCGCAGCTTGCAAATCTTGGCTCCTATGAATGGGAACTCTTTTCCGCCGCACACTCTCGATTCTACTGTAGAGACGCAGCTAGCAACGTCCCTACGGACGCGCGTATTGATTCTACAGGCGCGTCTCAGTTAATGACGCGGACTGCGCCGCGGCCACACAAGGCCTCTACGCGCGAGACAAAGTTTCGGTCTGGAAGGACATTATAGCCCTCCGCCTCCATCACCACCATGAAATCGCCCTGACGTTCGACATCAAACAATACTTTCGCCTCGCCTTTGCGCTCTGCGCAAAGTGCGTGAAGTTCGTCGACAACCGACTCATTCGCCGTTTCAAGCGGTACGCGAATGCGCAAGGAGCGCGGCAACGGAACCTTAGCCTCGGCGAGCGGAATGATGTCGTTTGCCAGAAGCTTGGGATTTACTCCTTCTTCAATTCGCAAGCCGCCTCGTATCAACACGGGCACTTCCAGCTTCACTTTATCCTGCAGTTTGCGATAGGCTTCGGGAAATACAATCATCTCCACAGATCCCACCATATCTTCCAGCGCGCCCTGAGCGTACATATCTCCCTTTTTCGATTTCAGCACGCGAATATTGGTGATGATGCCGGCGGCGCAGATGGTTTCATCTTTGCCCGTTGAAGCTTTAATGCCGGCGATATCAGCAGTGCTCAGCGCTTGCAAGTCTTCCAGCTTATCTTTGTATTTCTCCAGCGGGTGCCCGGTGATGAAGAATCCGAGAATTTCTTTTTCCGCAGCTAATCGGGTGTGCTCATCCCAGTCTGGCGTGTCAGGAAGTTTGTCATTGTTGACGGGAGATTCATCCTGCTGAAACACGCCAAACAAGCCATGCTGACCGGATTCCGCGTCACGCTGCGCTTTCAGGGCGCGATCCATGGCTTTGTCGAGTACAGCCATCAACTGGCCGCGTCGTCCCAGCGAGTCCATGGCTCCACTTTTGATCAAAGATTCCATCACCCGCTTATTGAGCAGCCGCAAATCTACCTTCTCGCAGAACTCATAGATGGACTGGTATCGCCCCAGATCTTTGCGGGCCGCAACAATCGACTGAATAGCGTTGTGGCCAACGTTTTTCACTGCCGCCAAACCAAAGCGGATTGCGCTCCCGTGGGGCGTGAAGTTGGCGTCGCTCACGTTGATGTCGGGTGGTTCGACGGCGATCCCCATCTCGCGGCATTCGTTGATGTATTTCACAACGTCATCCGTGTTGCCAGTTACCGAGGTCAGCAGCGCCGCCATAAACTCGACCGAGAAATGAGTTTTGAGATAAGCGGTGTGATATGCGAGGAGCGCGTACGCGGCAGAATGCGCCTTGGGGAATCCATATTCGGCGAACTTGGCCAGCAGATCAAAAATCTTTTCGATTTTCTTCGGCGGGTAACCACGCTGCACCGCGCCCTCGACAAAGCGTTCGCGCTGCTTCGCCATTTCCTCGGGCTTTTTCTTGCCCATGGCGCGCCGCAACAAGTCAGCTTCTCCCAGCGAGTAGCCCGCCAAACGATTGGCAATCTGCATCACCTGCTCCTGGTAGACAATCACACCCCAGGTTTCTTTCAGGATTTCCTTCAGTTCCGGGAGTTCGTATTCGATGCTCTTGCGTCCGTGTTTGCGGTCGATGAAATGGTCGATCATGCCGCCTTGAATCGGCCCGGGACGATACAGCGCGTTTAACGCGGTGAGATCGTCAATCGAGTTCGGCTGATAGCGGCGAAGCACGTCGCGCATGCCGTGAGATTCAAACTGAAAGATGCCGGAAGTGAGTCCCTTGTGAAAAACGCTTTCGTAAGTCTTATGGTCTTCGAGCGGAATTTCTTCGAGCGTGAGGTTCTGGTTGCGCGTCTGGGCGATTAGTTTAAGCGTGTCATCGAGGATGGTCAGCGTGGTCAGGCCGAGAAAATCCATCTTCAACAGGCCCATCTTCTCGATGGCGACCATATCGAAGGCGGTGACGATTTCATCATTCTTCGTCTTGAACAGCGGGACCAGGTCGGTAAGGGGCCGCGGCGAAATGACCACGCCTGCCGCGTGGACGCCGGCATTGCGCACCAATCCTTCCAACTTGCGAGCGGTATCGAGCAACTGGCGCACCTGCGGCTCGCTTTCGTAAGCCTGCTGCAGCGCGGGAGAATCTTTAATCGCCTGCTCCAGTTTGATGTTGAGCGTGGTCGGCACCATTTTTGCGATGCGGTCCACATCCGCGTAAGGAATGTCCATAGCGCGGCCCACATCCTTGATGGCGGCCTTGGCTGCCATGGTGCCGAAGGTGATGATCTGCGCGACGTTCTCCCGTCCGTATTTCCGGGTGACGTAATCGATCACCTCGTCGCGGCGGTTCATGCAGAAATCGATGTCGATGTCGGGCATCGAAATACGTTCGGGATTTAAGAAGCGCTCGAAGAACAGCTCGTGCTGCAGCGGATCAAGATCGGTAATGTTCATCGAATACGAAACGAGTGACCCCGCCGCCGATCCACGACCCGGGCCAACCGGAATGTTGTTTTCCTTCGCGTAGCGGATGAAGTCCCACACAATCAGAAAATATCCCGAGAACTGCATTTGCTGAATGATGGCCAGTTCCCGCGCCAGCCGTTGTTCATATTCGGCAATGCTGTGCTTCACTCTCCCTTGCGCTTGCAAAGTTCGCAAAGTATCCAGCCTCCGCGCGAAGCCCTGGCGCGTGACATGTTCGAAATAACTGTCTAGCGTGTAACCGGCAGGGACATCGAAATGCGGAAATGGATTGCTGACTTTCTCCAATCGCGTGCTGCAGCGCTCGGCGATGGCGAGAGTGCGCGTCAGCACATCAGGCGCGTCCTTGAACACGCGAAACATTTCGTCGTGACTTTTGACGTAGAAGTCCGTGCCTTGGAACTTCATGCGGTTGGTGTCCTGAATCGACTTGCCGGTCTGAATGCAGAGCATCACATCCTGGGCGTGGGCATCGTCTTCGCACAGGTAATGGCTATCGTTGGTCGCGACCAGCGGTAATCCGAGTTCTTTCTCCAGTTGGAAGAGGTAAGGATGGATGCGACGTTCCATCTCCAATCCCTGATCCTGAATCTCAAGAAAGAAACTATCCTTGCCGAAAATGTCGCGATAGAAAACGGCCGCATCCCGCGCGGCTTCGTATTTTTCTTCCATCAACCGTTCGGCGACCTCACCCTTGAGACAGCCGGATAGGCCAATCAGCCCTTTGGAATGTTCCGCCAGAAATTTCTTGCTCACGCGCGGCTTGTAATAAAAGCCGTGCAGCGAAGCCTCCGAGGTAATCTTGACCAGGTTGCGATAGCCTTCTTCATTTTCCGCCAGTACCAGCAGATGGTTGTACGTGTCGCCGTCGGGCGGAGTTCGCGCAATGTTGTGATCGTCTTTTTTGCAGATATAAAGCTCGCAGCCGATAATCGGCTTGATCCCGGCTTGCTTGGCGGCATTCACGAAATGCACCGCACCGAATATATTGCCGTGATCAGTCATGGCAACGGCGGGCATCCCGAGCTCTTTCGCGCGCTCGCAAAGTTTATCCACGTCGCAGGCGCCGTCAAGCATGGAGTAGTCAGTGTGCAGATGAAGATGGACAAATTGGGACATGGGGGCTCGGGGTTCTCAGGTCACGCTCATTCTAATCGGAGAATCGTCAGGTGAGGGCGGCTAGTTATCCACAGTGGTGCGCATGATTTCATCAGGACGACAGCCATCACCCGGGTAACTGAAAGTCTACGCCGCGCTCATCATTGACTTTCTTGGTGGCAGGAATATCTAGCTGATCAAGCGGGATTTTACGCGCTCGCTGCCCACTCAATATCCATAAAGTCGGTCCCACAATCGCGTAGTTCTCCACTTCCTCGGTATGCTTGTCGCGGAAAACCAGTTCAGTCGTGTCGGAGTTAGACTTTGACCGCGATTGCGAAGCCGACGATTCGCGGGCTTCGCGTTCCTGGCGCAGGCGATCAACTTCATTTTCCAGCCGATCAATATCCGCTTGTACGCGGCTGTCGCCATTGCTCGAATAATTGGGAGGCGGGTAGCTCTGATAGTAATCGGGTGGATAATTCTGATAGGAATCGGCGGCATAAGAATTGTCGCCGTAATCCCAATCATCCCCATAACCCCAGGGATAACCGGAATATGGATAACCGTAAATCCCCGCGTACGGCCAAGTCCGAAAGAAGCCTCGGTGATGGGAAAACGGCGATTGACCGGGTCGGCCAAAACCCGGCCTTGCGAAGCCGGAACCAAAGTGCGTGCCTCCTGAAAAACCGGGGGAATGACTGATCATTACCGGGCCACGACCGCCGACCATGGCGTGGCCTCCGGAGAATCCCGCGTGTCCGGCGAAACCTCCGCCTCCGCCGCGCCGCTGTCCCAATGCCGGTAGCGCCAGCAAAGCCAGGCCCAAAGCCGCGACTGACAGCCCCCGCCACATATGCATATTATAGCGCTGCTCCGCACAGCCCACGCACAAATCGCAAACAACCTCTTTCCCTGACACAACTACAGGCGGCCGGCCGATTAAAGCATCTTGCCCATTAGCCGATACTTTGTTTGACACCTTTGTAAGCTTTGCTGCGAGTCAACAGGTTTCAGAGACCCGATGCCATCTCTTGGTCTGGCGATGATCGTGAAAAACGGCGCCACGACGCTGGGCAACTGCATTGCCAGCGTTTCCGGTGTGACGGACCAAATCGTAATAGCCGACACCGGCTCGAGCGACGGAACGGTTCAGTTAGCCCGCGACCTCGGGGCCGAAGTTTTTGACTTCCCCTGGCAGGACGATTTTGCCCAAGCGCGCAATGCGGCCGTTCAGGCGCTGACTACCGACTGGGTGTTGGTGATGGACGACGACGAAGAACTCGACCCCGAAGCGCGAGAGAAAATTCCCGCTCTGCTGAAAAACCTAAAGGTTGGCGGCTATCTGGTTACCCTAAGAAACTACATCTTTTTCAGGTTTGGTGTGGGCGCGCACGGGCCATCAGCCCAACCATTGCATTCCGCCGTTCCCCACGCGGGACCAGCCCGGGCTTATACGGACTTCGCACTGTGCAGGCTGTTCCGCCGCAATCCGCACATATATTACGTAAACAGGGTGCACGAGCTCGTCGAACCCTGCATGCACGCGCTGGGATTGGATCTCGTTCCCGCTAATTTTGTGATCCATCACTTCGGCCATCTCTGCTCGCCTGAGGAATTACGCGCGAAAGATGAGCTATATAGGAAACTGAGCCGGCTTAAAGTGAAAGATGCGCCCAACGATTCGCAATCTTGGACAGAACTCGGGCAACTGGAATACGAGCGCTTTAAGAATTACAGCGTTGCCATCGAGTGTTTTGAGAGAGCCATGGCACTGCAAAACTGCTCCAACATCCCCTATCTCTCGCTAGCTAGTCTCTACCTGGAGATCCAGGACGACGAACGTGCTCTTCAGGTACTCTCCAGAGTTCTTATGAAAGGACGCGCGGCGGGAATGAAAAAACACCTTTGTGGAGACGCCTTCTACAACCTGGGACGGTTGAAAGAAGCTCGATCCGAATACATTGCAGCTTTGCGCATTCTCCCGGAAGACGCAGTCATCGCCAGCAAGCTGGGCTTGACCGAAGTCCGGCTGGGAATGAAAAAGCATGGTTTCGCCCGCCTTACGAGAGCGCTGAAGACGCACCCGGAAATACTCGAAATGCACGACCGGCTCATCAAAGCCTGCATACTGATGAACATGATGCCCCAGGCCGCGGACGCCGCGGATCGCATGGCTTTGGAGTTTGCCAGCCCTGCGACCATGTTACGCGCGGTCAGCATTCGAGCCCGGATGAAAGACTGGAATGCCGCCGCGAACGTGCTTCATCGTGGCCTTGGACTCTTCCCGCAAAACTCCGACTTGCTTCGAGCCAGGTCGGAATTGGCGCGGGAGACGCCACTCGCTGCACGCATTGTGGCCTGCAGGCGTGACGGCGTTAACCGCATCTCTTTTAGGATTCCGTGCAGGGAACAGCTAGCTAGCGCCGCTTCTTACCTTTGGTTTTCTTGACAGGACTTGCTTTCTTCTTTGCGGGCTTCGCCACTTTTGCCGCTGGACTAGACTTCTCGGCCTTAGAGGGAGCCTTTGCTGTCGCCACTTTCGCCGCTGGAGCTTTGGGTGCAGGCTGCGGAGCTGGTGCGGGGGGCGCGACCGCCGCAGCGACCTTCCCCTTCTTCTTGCCTGCGGCAGGAGCCACAGCCGCAGTCTGACCAGCCATGGCATTTTTGGCGGCCCGACCGCGTTTGGGCGGCGGTGGTGGCGGAGGCGGTGGTGGTGGCGACAACGGTTTCAAAAATTTGAGAATTTCCGTCCGCGAACGCAGCTTCCCATCCAGCAACAGCATGAAGACGTCGTGCGCAATTTTGGGATATTCCGGCATCTGTGGAGTGATGCGCAGCTCCGTCATCTCGAGCAGCGGAAGCTTCTGCTGCACTTGTCTCCATTTGCCCAAAAAATTCTTGATCTTCTGGGCCGCCGCCTGTTGCTTTGCCGTGACGTCAAGAAACAGAACCATCTCCGGTCGCGCTTCCCATAGCAACTTCCAGGTGCGCGAAGGGGTCGCAGCTTCCTTGCCAGTCAAGCGTTTGGCCAGATCCTTGGCGTTGTCCTCGAGATCTTTCCACGCTGCGACCAGATCTTTGCGCGGAATCAGCTTGCGCATGTCCGCAATATCTTTATCGCCCAGCCGTGACGTCAGGAAATACAAGACGGCCGGTGAAGGGTCTGGCGTGTATCCGAGCTGATTCATCTGCTGCCGGGTTTTCATCAACTCTGACAGCCCTGCCGTATCTACTTTTGCCGTAGACCAGTGAGGATTGAGGACCTTGAGCAATTCTTCTTTTTCCAGCACGCGGACGATGTTCAGCGGATCGTCCTCGTAGGCCAACTGTTCGATCTCTTGACCAATGGCTCGGTCGGTGATGTATTCGATGTAATTGTTTTCCTTCGCCGATTGCACGCGCGCCTGCGTGCGCTCCTCGAGCGGCCAATGGAAACGTGCCGCGAAGCGCGCGGCGCGAATCAAGCGCGAAGGATCTTCCATGAACGAATAATTGTGCAGAATGCGGATCAGCTTGGCTTCAATATCCGCGGCTCCATTGAAAGGATCCATCAGTAGACCGCGCGATCCGGGATTCAGCGACAGGGCCATCGCGTTGATGGTGAAATCACGCCGGCGGAGGTCTTCAATAATCGTGCCCGGAGCAATCACCGGAGGTTTGCCGGTCTTTTCATAGCGCTCAGTGCGTGCTGAACTGATTTCGGCGCGTACATTTCCCGGCAGCACCAGATATAAAGTCTTGAGATCATCGTCAGCCGAAGCGACTCTTGCCCCGGCATGCTCGAGTTGTTTTTGCAGCTTTAGCGGATTGCCCTGAACGGTGAAATCCAGATCGCGAATAGGGAACCCGCTGATGATGTCGCGGACCGCACCTACGGTGAGGTAAATGTTCATGCCCGCGTCGCGGGCGATATCCTGGACCAGCGCAACCCCGCGCTGCTGATCGGGGGTCAGCCGGATTTCCATCGTATAAATGTAGTCGGCCATGCCTTTTTCAGAGTTCAGCCATCACCAGGCGGTAAATATCCCGGATCCCACCAGAGTAAGATTTCCACAGGGCCAAATCTCGCCCGCCCCGCAGCCTCCGGCACGTTGTATGTAAACTGCTCTGTTGACTAGACTTAGGCGATTTAAGTTGGATGGCAGCAAACTAAAGAAAATATCACAACGTTGACATTTTGGCTACTGCGAATGAGATGACACACTATGTTCAAGGGAAACGTGTGAGAAACTGAAGTGGTTTCTTTGTATCGCCGCCGCCCCGGCGGCTGTCGTGAGGGCGTCCCGCCCTGACGGCGATGGCAAGATGCCCTCGCGACAGCCGGCAAGATGCCGGCGCTACAAAGGCACCACCAAGAAGATGGCTTTCGTCGCGGGAGTCCGCCGCCTGAGCCAGTTTGAGCCAATCCATGCCTTCCACGCACAAAAAAGTGGTGGTCCGGAAAATGGACCGCGATTCCATCAACGGTTACGTCGCTCCCGCCGATTTTGTCCGCGAAGGCAAACTGGAATTGCTCAATACCGCAGGCAATGTGGTGGCCATCGACCTGAAAGATATCAAGGTCGTCTATTTCGTTCGTGAATTCGGAGACGCCGATTCGCCCAGCCGAAAGACTTTTACTACTCGTCCACGCACCGAGGGACTTTGGGTTCGTCTGCGTTTCAAAGACAACGAAGTGCTCGAAGGCATGATGCCCAACGATCTTTCGCTGACCACATCCGAAGGTTTCTTGATCAATCCACCGGACCTGCGATCGAACACGCAGCGCATATTTGTGCCCCGCACCGCACTCGAATCTCTGACTGTATTGGCGGTGATAGGGGCCACACGGCGTGCGCGCCGTGGGGTCATTGTTGATACTGGCCAGGTGCCAATGTTCGGCGAGTGAGTGTAGGCGCGAGGGTCTCCGCTCGTGCTGGGCGAAAGAATAATTTCAAGGGTAGAAACAAGATCAACACCAGGCGCGTGACGCGCCCTGCACGAGCCAGACGCTCGCGCCTGCACTTTTGGAGTAATGGTGCGCCCGGAGAGATTCGAACTCCCGACCTACAGCTCCGGAGGCTGCCGCTCTATCCAGCTGAGCTACGGGCGCGCAAGTTTTAGTTTACATGCGGAGCTTTAGCCTATCAATTATTGGATCGATAGTCAGCGCCGACCTGCGGCCAAAATGATCGCCGAAATCTTGAGGTCGCGAATTGCGACCTCAAGTTCAGAACTAATAGCGGTTCCGACCACCCCCGCCACCGCCGTGTCCGCCGCCCCGTCCGCCGCGATCACGTCCGCCGCCCCCGCCGCGTTCAACCTTGGGACGCGCCTCGTTGACGTTTAACGTACGCCCGCCAATCTGGCTGCCATTCATTGCCGCGATCGCTTTCTCGCCGTCTTCCGCGCTCGTCATTTCGACGAAACCGAAGCCCCGCGATCGGCCGGTATCGCGGTCAGTCATGATGCTAACCCGGTCCACTTGTCCGTGTGTCTCGAACAGCCTGCGCAGTTCGTCTTCCGAAGTATTGAAGTCAAGGTTCCCAACAAAGATGTTCTTCACGCGAATGCCTCACAATGAGCTATTTGAACGTCGGCGACTTCGGCGCAATCTGGGAGGCTGGTTGGCCAAGGGGACAGCCAAAGTTGACAAACAATCAAATGCGCAGGAAGTATAGCAGGTCTAACATTGTTGTTAAGTTTTTTAGTGGTCGCGTCTGACTGTTGTTTAAAGTCCAGTTAATTCAATCCCAGGCTCTTGATCGTCGTCTTCAATAACTCCGCCGAGTGACGAAGCTTCTCAACTTCATCTTTGTCTAACTCAAGATGAATCACCTGCTCAACACCGCCGCGGTCAACTACTGTTGGCAAGCTGAAGCACACGTCACTTAGCCCGTGATAGTTATTAATCAAGCTTGAAATTGAGAGCACGGTACTTTGGTCGCGTAGGATCGCCTCAGTAATGCGCATAAGTCCCGCAGCAACCGCGTAGTAAGTTGCGCCCTTGCGCTCGATGATGCGGTAAGCGGCGTCCCGCGTCTGCGAGAAAATATTTTCCATCGCCTGCCGGTCGTCGCTGATGCCTTGCGCTTTGCAGAACTGTGCTAAGCGCATGCCGGCAATGTTAGCCGACGACCATACTGGAACCTCGCTGTCGCCGTGCTCACCAATAATGTAAGCGTGCACGCTGCGAGCATCCACGCCAAAATGCTGGCTGAGCAAATAGCGGAAGCGCGACGTGTCGAGAATAGTGCCGGAGCCAATGACGCGCTCCCAAGGCAACCCTGAAAGTTTCCCGGCAGCATAGGTGAGAACATCGACAGGATTGGTCGCGATCAGCAAAATACCTTCGGGATTGTGCTTGGCCACTTCAGGAACGATGCTGCGCCAGATCGAGGCATTCTTCTTAAGTAAATCGAGGCGAGTCTCTCCCGGTTTTTGGTTTCCGCCCGCAGCGAGGACAGTAACCGCTGCCCCCGCACAATCGGAAAAGTCGCCAGCCCAGATTCTGGTCGGGTGTGCGAAAGGCACGGTGTGATTGAGGTCCATGGCCTCGCCCTCGGCTTTGGCGCGGTTCGCATCGATGAGCACGATCTCAGCAGCCAGCCCGCTCAGCAGTAGAGCATAAGCAAAGGTTGCACCGACGCTGCCAACGCCAACCACGGCGACTCGCGTGGGGCGCGGGTGTATGCGAGATTCAGCGGTCAACTGATCCTCCATAAGTTTGTCATTCTGAGCGGAGTCGAAGAATCCTGGTTTGCAGGGCAGCGCGACCTGTGCGTCAAGGCATTCTCTCGGTGCACTTGCATGCGGTCGCTGAAGAGCGCCTTGCAGCGGTTCCGTTGTATATGTAATTGGGGATCTTTCGACTCCATATGTTCCGCGCTAACGCGCGAAACATACTCCGCTCAAGATGACAGTATGCTTGTCAGCGCTCTTCTTCCGCCATCGCCATCGAACTTCGCTTTCGCTTATTTCCCTGCAGAACCTTCTTGCGCAAGCGAAGCGATTTGGGAGTCACCTCGACAAACTCATCGTCAGCAATGAATTCAATCGCCTGCTCCAGGTTCAGATTACGAAACGGCACCAGCCGAACCGCGATATCAGAAGTAGAAGACCGCATGTTAGTCAGCTTCTTTTCGCGAACCACATTTACGTCGAGGTCGTTATCCTTCGCGTTTTCGCCAACTATCATTCCCTCATAAACGTCGATTGTCGGACCTACGAATAGCTCGCCGCGTTCCTGCAGGTTGTAAAGCGAATAAGGCGTAGTCACGCCCGCACGGTCAGATACCAGAGCGCCTGTCAGACGGTGCGGGATCTCTCCTTGCCATTCCATATATCCATCGAACAAAGAATTCATGACGATGGTGCCGCGCGTGTCGGTGAGCAACTGGCTGCGCAGTCCAATCAGTCCGCGGCTGGGAACGCGAAATTCAATTCGCACGCGTCCGTATCCGTGATTGTGCATGTTGAGGACTTCGCCTTTGCGCGCGCCCAGTTGTTCCATCACCACTCCTACAAAAGCCTCGGGCACGTCCACGGTCAACTTTTCAACCGGCTCCATGAGCTTGCCATCGACGCGCTTGGTCACGATCTCCGGCTTTCCCACCATAAGTTCGTAGCCTTCGCGACGCATCATTTCTATAAGAATAGAAAGCTGCAACTCGCCTCGGCCCATGACGACAAAAGAATCGGTAGCGTCGGTTTCTTCCAGTCGCAACGAGACGTTCGTCAGTAATTCTTTCTGCAGCCGCTCGCGAAGATTCCGCGAAGTCACATAAGTGCCCTCGCGTCCCGCAAACGGCGAGGTGTTCACCGTAAACAGCATGGCAATTGTGGGTTCGTCGATGGTAATGTGCGGCAACGGCGCCGGGTTCTCCACGTCGGTAATGGTTTCGCCAATGGTGATGCCTTCGACGCCGGCCACGGCGATGATGTCTCCAAGAGTGGTTTCCGTGATGTCTGTCCGCTTAAGGCCGGAGAAGGAAAACAGCTTCGTGATTTTCGTTTTGTGAAGGGTTCCGTCCAGTTTCGCGATGACAACGTCTTCACCGGTGCGCATGGTTCCGTTAAACACACGCGCAATTGCCAAGCGTCCCAGATAGTCGCTGTAATCGAGATTTGCTACCAGGATTTGCAGCGGTCCGGATGCGTCGCCCTTTGGCACGGGAATGGTTTTGACGATGGTCTCAAACAGAAGCTGCAGATTTACTCCGCCTCCTTTTATATCTCGCGAGGCGGTTCCGGCTTTCGCATTGGTGTACAAAACCGGAAAGTCGAGCTGCTCTTCTTTCGCATCCAGATCAATAAAAAGATCGTAAACCTCGTTCAACACTTCTTGCGGGCGAGCGTCGGATCGATCGATCTTATTGATCACAAGGATCGGAGCCAGGTGAGCTTCGAGCGCTTTGCTGAGGACGTAACGCGTCTGCGGCAGCGGGCCTTCGCTGGCGTCGACGAGAAGCATCACGCCGTCGACCATTTTCAGCGCGCGCTCTACTTCTCCGCCAAAGTCGCTGTGCCCGGGCGTATCCACAATGTTGATCTTCACATCGTGATAAAGGATGGCCGTGTTTTTGGCCAGAATGGTGATGCCGCGCTCGCGCTCCAGATCGTTCGAGTCCATCACCCGCTCAATGATGTGCTCGTTCGAACGAAAAGTGCCGCTTTGCTGCAGCATGGCGTCGACCAGCGTGGTCTTGCCGTGATCGACGTGGGCAATAATTGCGATGTTGCGAATACTGGAACTCAAATGAGACTTCCTTCCCGATAACCGCACAGCGGCCTACTATCACTTTACTATGCGCGGCAAGAAAGCGGCGACACACAAGAGGGTAGTGCAAAGTCGTCGCCCAGCGCGAATGACTGCGGGCGAAATGTCAGTCCGCTGCTGCAGCGGTGCTTTTGGGAACAGGCTTTCCAGCCATGCGGCTCTCAGTCTGATTCACCGCACGACGCGCAGCCATAATCGCCTTACTGGTAGTGGATTCCGGACCTTCGGAATCCGTATTGGCAAAGAAGACCCGGTCCATCGGCTGTCGCACCAAGGGCTGTATCTTCGTGTAGAGTCCCGGCGTCGACATATAAAGAGGATGCCCGCGGCGGTAAATGTGAACCTCGACCGGGTCGACATTGGAACCGGGGAAAAGCTTCTGAAAATCACTCAGCACACTAACAGCTTTCTTGCGCGCGCCAGCCTCGGTGAGCAGGGAACTACGCTCGTCTTCCCGTAGAGGTGTGTAGCAAGTAAGGATGTTGTACTTCTGCTGATAGAGAGGCTGGTTGCGTACCACCCAATCCGCCACAATAAAATCCGTGAACGCATTTCCCGGACACCAGGTGTCATAGCTTTTGTTGAAAACCGGCTTATCGAAGATCAGGTTCACAACGGGGTAAGGAATGTAGCGGATCTCATGCATTGCATCACTCTGCTTTTCAGGTAAGCCCTCGACAATGCGTCGCGTGATGAACTTCGGAGTGGCCATAATCACGGTCTTCGCGGCTACGGTCTTCAGTTCTGTGCCTTGCATGTAGGTGACTTGCACTTCGCTGTTGCCAGGAACCACGGCGACCGTAGTCGCGCCCAGGACCATGCGGTCAGCGAATTGCGCCTGCAAAATCTCTCCTAACTTCTTAGTAATGGCTCCAAGCCCGCCCGGCCAAGTGTAGAAATCGGGAACAGTCTCTGCGCCGATTTCCTGAATGTCCGCGATACCCATAGCGGCGGAAGTGTCTTCGGTAGTGGCTCCCCAGTTGGAAGGACCATAGTTGTCGTACCACTGCTTTACCTCGGCGGGATAGCCTTTCATGAAATCAGAAAAAGGAAGATTGTCGAGCTCGAATGCGCGTTTCTCCACATCAATCGCCAACATATCTTTCTTAAACTTCTTGAAGCCTTCGCGCACCGCCGCTGGATAAGGCAATCGGTCGATCCCCTCCGCCCACGTATTGCCAATCCATTCGCCTTTAATAATGGTGCTGTCCCGATCGTGAATGGGCAGCGGCTCCAGGCCAATTTCTTTGGCGAAGCTGTACGCGTACTCGCTTTTGCCGAGAAATGCTGACCCAGTCGCGTAGGCGCTTCCTTCGTACTCCATCAAATACGCATTGCCGCCCCAGTGCGGTTCTTTTTCCAGCAAAAGAAAATCGTGGCTCCGCAGAAGATAGGCAGCAGTCATGCCGCTGACTCCGCCGCCGACAATCACCACGTCGTGACGCGCGGACGCTGGCGGACGAGTAAAACTTTTGCCGTCGCGAACCTGATGGCAGATGCGGTTGTCTTCACTATTCACCTCAGGCTGCGGCGTTTCCGCGGCCAACAAAGAAAGATCAATTGGACAACCGGCCGCGACCGATCCCGCGACCACGAATTTAATGAAGTCCCTGCGATTTGTGCTCATAAAGTATCCTTGTGCAGCGCAGGCAAGATGCGGCGCTACAAAACTCTAAGCCGCCTTTACCACTTCAGTAACAATTTCCGGCACCGCTTCTGAACCCATCCGCAGACGGTACCAGCCGACTATAGCGATCAACGAAAACACAAAAATAATGCTAGAAATGGCGTTGATTTCCGGAGTGATCCCGCGCCGCAACCGTCCCCAAATTTCCAGCGGCAGAGTGTTATCGCGCCCAATCAGAAAAAAGCTCACGGCAATCTCGTCCATGGATAAGGTGAAGATCAGCAGGGCAGCGCCAATGATCGATAAACGCAAGTTCGGAATTGTGATCCGCCAAAATGTTTGCCAGTAGTTAGCCCCAAGATCCAGCGAAGCTTCTTCCTGCGCGCGATCCATTTTCTGCAAGCCCGCGAATACCTCAGTAGTGGCGACAGAAATTAAAGCTGTGCCATGACCAAGGACAATGGTTAGCAGGCTCAGCTTTACGTCAGCTTCGCGAAACAACATCAACAGCGAGAGTCCGGTGATGATTCCGGGAAGGATCAACGGCAAAAGCACGAGTCGGCGAAAAAGTGTCTTTCCCGGAAAGTTAGCACGGTCGAGAGCCAAGGCGGCGGGAATGCCGAATGCCAAGGAAATCGCCATCGCAGCGAATGCGACCACCAGACTGTTGAGAACGGATTCCCAAATCGCATCGTCCGCAAAAAGCATGCGATACCAATCTAAAGTCAGATTACGCGGAGGAAATCCACCGACCCCCGCTCCGTTGAACGAGTAAACGATCAGCGTGACGATGGGCAGATAAAGAAATCCGAAGACACCAATGGCGTGCCATGGCAGCCAGCGCGAATTGCTGTGTTCAGCGCTCATCGGAAGCTCCATTTTTTCTCCAGCTTCTCGGAAAGCAAAAGCAACGCCAGCACCAGCAGCAACATGCAAAAGGAAATCGCTGCGCCTAAAGGCCAGTTATACGCCGCGCCGAACAAGCTCACCACGATGTTCGAGATCATGATGCCGCTGGGGCCGCCGAGCAGAAGCGGCGCGAGAAAATCTCCGAAGCTGAGCACGAATGCGAAAGTTGCGCCCGCCAGTACTCCAGGAATGGAAAGCGGAAAAACCACCCTCCAGAAAGTTTGTAGCGGCGAAGCTCCCAGATCGTGCGAAGCTTCGACAAGATTTCGGGGAATGTGCTCGAGCGACGCGTAGATCGGCAAAAACGCAAACGGCGTATAGATATGAGTCAGCGTAAGCACCACGGCGAAAGGGCTGTAAAGCAGAAACTCTAGCGGATGTTTCGTGAGGTGAACATATTGCAACAAAGTGTTGAGCACGCCGTCGCTGCCCAGAATCGTCTTCCATGCGTAGGCACGAACCAGATAGCTGACCCACAGCGGAATAATCACCAACTGATAGAAGAGATCTTTTCTCACGCCCGCATAAAATGAGAGGAAGTAGGCCAGCGGATATCCCAGCAACAGCGAAAAAATCATTACCCGGGCCGCAATCCACATCGATCGAAAAAGAGTTTGCAAATAAACATTTACGCGGAAAAGTTCGCGATAATTGTCCAGCGTCCAGGCGTGGACAATCGTTTGCGACGGCGAGACCGACCAGAAGCTGTAGCAAAAAAGCAGCGCATAGGGCATCAGCAGAAATGCCACTACCCACAGCAACGGGGGTAGGGTGATGGCCGCTTTGTATGCGCGCGAAAACATTTAATTTCTATCTAGCGACTCGCGAACCGGTACTGCATCAGCCGGAGAGAACTCCAGAAGCACTTCCCCTTGCCGGTTTTCCCGAGTCGCCGTCCTTACCGACAGCGAAAGCCCATCGTCGCAAACAATTTGCAGTAAATCGGTGGCGCCATGAAAAGCCTGTTGCTGGATCGTGCCGCGAACGCGGACAAAATTGGTTTCGAGGTTGCCTGTTGCCGAACCGACCACCCGAATATTTTCCGGCCGCAAAGAAAACAAAGCCTGCCCGTCCGGCAACTCCACCCTCCACGAAAGCGAATGGCAACGCGCAATTCCCGTTCTGACTTCTCCACGAAGCAGATTCGTATGGCCGATGAACTGTGCCGTGTAAGCCGTGGCGGGACGACTATAAATTTCGCGAGGCGAAGCCACTTGCTCCATCCCACCCTTGCGCAACAGCGCAATGCGGTCCGACATGACCATCGCCTCTTCCTGATCATGAGTGACAAACACAAACGAAATGCCAACTTCGCGCTGCAGCGATTTCAACTCAACCTGCATTTGCCGGCGAAGATTGGCATCGAGCGCGGAAAGCGGCTCATCGAGCAGCAGCAGACGAGGCCGGTTTACCAAAGCGCGTGCCAAGGCAACCCTCTGTTGCTGTCCGCCACTGATGTTGGCGGGCTTGGCGCCGGCAAACGTACTCATCTTAACCATCCCCAGCGACTCCGAGACGCGCGCCGCAATCTCAGCCTTCGGCAACTTGGCCACACGCAGCCCGTAAGCTACGTTATCTTCCACGCTCAAATGCGGGAACAACGCGTATTGCTGAAAAACCGTGTTGACGCGCCGGCGGTAAGGCGGCAGTAGATCCAACCGTTCACTCTCCATCAAAATCTCGCCCGCATCCGCGCTCTCGAAACCAGCAATGATGCGCAATAGCGTCGTCTTTCCTGAGCCGCTTTCTCCGAGAATAGTTAGAAACTCGCCCTCAGCGATCTGCAGACAGATGTTACGAAGTACGGGATTCTTTCCAAATGACTTCGCAATATTGCGGATGTCAAGCAATGGTCGCATGCCGGACTCACTGGAACGAGCGAGAGCGGGTTCGGTGATGGTGGTCATTTTCCCTTAAGCGCCGCGTTGGAGAACGCCCGCTCCACTATTGCGCGGCCTTCACTTCATTCCATATCTCGACATATTTTGCACGCCGCGGTACGTCCTGCCAGAAATAAATACGCTTCTGATAATTGTCCACATCGTCCAGGTGCAAACTCTTGACCTGCTCTGCCGTCATATATTGCGCGGCCTGCGGGTTCGCCGGAGTGTAGCCGGTAACATCCGCGACTTTTTTCTGTGTCTGAGCCTCAATCATGTACTCAAGAAACTTGTAAGCCAGATCTTTGTTCTCACTCCCGGCAGTCACCATTAAATGATCGATCCAGCCGGTGGTATTTTCTTTAGGAATGGTTTCACCGATGGGAAAATTGAGCTTGCGAAGTTGGTTGGTCATCAATGGCCATCCCATAGCCAAAGTCACTTCGTGGTTTTGAAAAAGGTTGGTCAGTTCGCCTCCGCTCGACCAAATCTTGCGGATATTCGGCTTCAACTCCAGCAGTTTTTTCTTGACCGCCTCCAATTCTGCATCGCTTAAGTTGTACAGGTGAGTAGGGTCTGGTTTATCGAAACCGAGAACCTGCGCCGCCATATATACGGTCGAAAGTTCGTCCCATACGGAAACCTTGCCACGGTATTTCGGATCCCACAAAACATTCCAACTATCTGGCGGTTGCGGGAATGCAGTCGTGTCGTAAAGCAGCGGGTTGGGTCCCCACGTGAACGGCACGCCGAAGACCTGATCTTTGACGCGAACCAGGGGCAGGGAAGTGAGTTGAGGCGAGAGTTGCGAATAGCTGGGAAACTTCGCAAGGTCGAGCGGTGCAGCCAATCCTGCCTTAGCGATCGAGGTGGCGACATCGCTCGAAGGCGAGATTACATCGTAGTTTCCCGCGCTGCCGCCACGCAACTTGGCCACCAGTTCGTCGCTCGAACCCATGTACGAGGCGGTAATTTTGCAGTGGCATTGTTCCTCGAAGCCCCGCACGAACGACGGCTCTGCATAGCCTTCCCAGACCAAAAGGTTCAGCGTCGGCGTCTTCCTGGCGCAAGAGGCAAGCAGAATAGAAAGTAACACTAACAGCGCAACTACAAAGCGTCGGCTTGTCAACGTGTCTCCATGTCTATCGCGCGTCACGCCGGACTAAAAAGTTGGCGGCGTGTTAACCCACAACACTCGAGTCTCTGTGCGTCCGGGATTGAACCAGCTATGCGGTGTTGCACTCTCAAAATAAAAACTGTCGCCTGCCTTCAGCCGATACTCAACTTTCGCCACTGAAATATGCAACTGCCCCTGCAAGACATACAAAAACTCCTCGCCTTCGTGCGTGTAAGATTCGCCGCTACCGGCACGAGCAGAAATACGAAAAAGGTGCGGTTCCATCACCGTATTTCCCCACGCCAGCAGTTCCATGCGAACGCCCGGGCCTGCCTCGAGAACTTTGCGCTTGTCCGGCGGCACCAATCGGCTATTCGATTCCGCTGCATCGAAAAAATCAAGGATGTTGATCTTATAGAACCGTGCCAGCTTGCGTAGAGTGCTGACTGATGCACTCATGTGGGAACGCTCCAACGCGCTCAAGAATCCCACCGAGACGCCAATTTTCCTGGCCACTTGCGCCAAAGACAAGCCGCGCCGCAGACGCAGTTGGCGCAGGCGCACGCCGATCGCTCCGCTGGTTCCGTTCGGCTGTACCAAGCCTTCGCGCTTCAGGAGTTGCGCAATGGCAGGCGCGTTCAGCCCGCGAACCTTGCGCAGAAATCGGGCGCGCTTGAGAAGCTTCACATCTTCGGTGGTGTAAAGGCGATACTTGCTGCTGGTGCGATGAGGATGCGTAAGTCCAAGATGTTCCCATGAACGAATCAGCGACGAAGAGACGCCGACCAGTCGAGCGACGTCGCCGATTTTCAAGTAAGGTTTTGGGCTCGCGTTTTTCAATTCAAGCTACGCTCGCATCTTTCTTTGCAGCGTCCTCAAAGCCTATTTTTTACTTGACAGCGGGCAGGCAGGTTCTCTAACCTTGCGCGATTATAGCAAGGTTTAATTTTCACGCAAGCATTGTTGATGCAATCTGGCAGCGGAATCGGGAGGAGCTTTATGCATCCGAATCTGACGCATCGGTCGTCCGCTTTGTGGCTGACTGCACTGGCATTAATCGTTCTTGTTAGCGCTCCCGCATTCCCGCAGAGCACGAGCGGCCGGATTGTGGGGCGAATCGCCGATCCCACAGGCGCGCTTTTGGCAGGCGTAAAGATTACGCTCGTAAATGAGGCTACCGCCGCCAGCCGCAGCATCCAAACGAGCGCCAGCGGAGACTACAATTTTGTCGAAGTCGCTCCCGGCAGCTATCGAGTTGAATTCGAGCTTGCCGGTTTCAAGAAAAATGTTCAGACCGGCGTGCTCGTCGATGTCAACCAGGTGGTTACGCTCAATTCAACTTTGCAGGTAGGGGCTACGCAGGAAGTCGTAGAAGTTACTTCCGAAGCTCCCCAGGTCGACACCACCAGCACGCAATTGGGAGCAGTCATCAATAATCGCTCGGTAAATGAATTGCCGCTGAACACGCGCGACACTTATCAGTTCCTGCAATTGCAACCCGGCGTGCAGGCGCAGCTCGGAAACGGCAATGGTAGCCTGTTCTACGGCTCGCAGGATACAGGCTCAGTCTCGGTCAACGGTGGACGCACCCGAGCCAACAACTTCAGCGTGAACGGCGGCGATGCCAACGATCAGTTCGTGAATCTTCCCACCGTGCAGCCCTCGCCTGATAGCGTGGACGAATTCCGTGTCATCACCAACACTTTCGACGCCGAATACGGGCGGAACTCAGGTTCCGTCGTGAACGTAATCACCAAATCCGGCACCAACAATTTTCACGGAGACCTGTTCGAGTATTTCCGCAATACCGTGCTGGATGCTCAAGGTTATTTCAATACGACGCGGCCGCAGTGGAATCAAAACCAGTATGGCGGAACCTTTGGCGGCCCGATAAAGAAGGACAGCACTTTTTTCTTTATTTCGTATGAAGGCCGCCGTATCCGCCAGGGCATTCCCGGGCCAGTGTTGAACGTTCCCACGCTGGCGGAACAAGGTGGAGATTTTTCCGGGGTGGGTGGTTTCGCCAATGGCGGTCAGATCAGCGATGCATTCGTAGCCAACGTTCTCAACGCTCGATCCAGCGGAGGCACAACTTGTCCGAATGCGATCAGCGCCCTCGGCGGCACCGCACCCGCCGCAGGCGTGGCCTGGTCATCGATTTTTCCAACGGGCGTAATTCCGGCAGCGTGTCAGGATCCGGTCGCGGTCAACCTGATGCAGCAATTTATTCCGGGCGCGAACGTAGGCGCGGGACTGAACCAATCCGTGCCTGTGAGTACCGATAACGGAGATCAATTCACCATACGCTTTGATCGTAAGATCACCAGCCGACAGAATTTCAGTGCGTATTATTACTTCGACGACATCCGCCAGTTCCAGCCCTACAACGAGTTCGAGGCCGCGGGCGCGACCGTTCCCGGCTTCGGCAACCTTAACGACAATCGTTTTCAGCAATATAACCTGAGCCACACCTGGACCATCACCAACGCCTTGGTAAACGAAGCCCGCTTTACCTACATGCGAGAAGGACAGCTTGGCTTCCTCAAGCCGCAGGCCACGAATGCAGTAACCGCGTCATGCACAGGTGCAGCGGCAACTTTCTGCTTCACCGGCACTTCTGATTCCGCCCCGATCAACAACCTTCTGACCAGCTTCGGTATTCCCGCCGGCAAAGGGGGAATCACAACCGGTCTGCCCACGGACCTCACCGGGGTTCCCTACGTGAACATCGCGGGCGGAGCTGCGTTTGGTAACAACTTCGAGGGTTTTCTTCCTCAAGTCGGCAACAGTTTTCAGTGGTCGGATAACTTGACGTGGGTAAAAGGCAACCACACGTTCAAATTTGGTGTTGACGTCCGCCGCGCCCGTTTCGATCAGTACTATTACTTCGACGTCAACGGTGAATTCACTTTCAATAATTCGGGAGTGAACGCAATCATCCCCGGAGACGGCGATAACTACGCCGAATATCTTCTGGGTCTGGCTGATACTTATACGCAAGGATCTGGACAGCGCGAGGATATTCGCGGCACATCACTGTATCCATTCGCACAAGACAGTTGGAAGCTCAAGCCGAATCTCACTCTCAACTATGGCCTCCGCTGGGAGCTAAACACTCCACTCACCGACATCAGTGGACACGTTGAAACCTTCCGCCCCGGACAGAACTCCACCGTGCATCCCTGCGCGTTGTCTCCCTTAAGCGAAGCCTACTTCGGCGTAAGCAGTACAAGTTGTGATGCGGTGGGAGTCACGCCCACAGGTCTGGTCGTCCCCGGAGATAAGGGCATTCCACCGGGCATGACGAGCACTTATTACAATGCGTTTGCGCCTCGCATTGGCATGGCCTATAGCCCGAATTTTGACAATGGCGCTCTGCGAAAGGTTTTTGGAGGCAACGGCGCAACCAGCATTCGCGCCGGCTTCGGCCTTTTCTACAACCCGATTGAAGAACTCGTGCTGGCACAATTCGGCGCTGAACCGCCGTTCGGAGGCAGTTCGTCGCTGTTCGATACTTTTTTTAACACTCCATTTGTCTACCAGACCGGAGGAACGCCGGCGCCCAATCCTTTCACTGGAATTCTTTCTCCGCCTCCTGGCCAACCCGTGGACTACTCCCTGTTTCGTCCTCTTTTACTTTACGGCGAATTCGAACCGCACCTGCGCACGCAATACACTTCGCAGTACAACCTCACCGTTCAGCGTCAACTTACAAGAGACATGATGTTGCAGCTCGGCTATGTCGGGTCCGAAGGACTTCGCCTGCTGGCCTCGCACGACATAAACCCGTCAAGTCCGCAAACCTGCCTGGATATGATTTCGCTTTACAACCTTAATCCGAATAATGTGACTTCCTTTGGAACACCCACGCAATGCGGGCCGTTCCTCGAAGACACGCAGTGGAGCGTAACCGTTCCTTCTGGATTTCAATTTCACATGCCCAGCGGACAAGTTGTGAATGGCACGGGACAGACACTGCAATTTGTGGGATTGCGTCCGTATTCCTCACCCAATTGCAATTCCATCACAGGCGCCGGGTGCCCGGTCGACGGCATTCCGGTGTTCAGCGATATTTTCGCCGAAGACACCGTCGCGAACTCCAGTTACAACGCATTCGAAGCTATGCTCGAAAAGCGCTTTTCGCACGGTTTGCAGTTTCAGGCTTCGTACACTCTGAGCAAATCCCTGGACGATGGCTCAACCTTCGAGGAGACGCTCGACCCGTTCAACTTCCGCGCCAGCCGCGCGCTGTCGCTGTTCAATTCCCACCAACGTTTCGTAGTCAGCTATGACTGGGAGTTGCCCATATCTAAGCACAACGGTTTCAAGGGAGTATTGTTGAACGACTGGGCAGTCTCAGGCATTACCCAATTTCAGAGCGGTTTTCCCATCCGGCTTGACACCGAAAATGACAACGAGCTGATCGCCAGCATCTTCTTTCTTGGCACTGAAGCGCCCCAGCAGGTAGCGCCATTTCAGAAACTTAATCCCAAGACCAATGGCGCTTTCTGGTTCAACCCAAACGATTTTCAGGATCCGCAACTGGGTCACTTCAATATCGGCACCCAGCGCAGTATCTGCTGCGGTCCCGGACTCGATGAGTGGGACTTCTCGGTGCATAAGAAGTTCACGATCGATGAAAATCGATATTTCCAGTTCCGGGCCGAGATATTCAACATTTTCAACCATACGAATTTCTACAATCCGGATGGGCACTTTTCCGACGGCCCGACTCTGTTCGGAAAAATAACTCAGGCTCAAGACCCGCGTCTGGTGCAGTTTGCGCTAAAATTCTATTTCTAGCCTGAAATCCGGGCGGCCCTCGCGCCCGGACATTCTAATGGCCGCACAGGCGGCTTGAGATCTCTGGAGACCGGGATGTACCCCGAATTGCAAAAGGAGCTCGATACCTTCGAGCGTCGCACCCCCAAGTCCGCCGAATCGCACAAGGAAAACCTGAAGCGCATCCCGCTCGGCGTAGCCAGCAACTACCGCGCTTATGATCCTTATCCGATCTTTGTGAAGGAAGGCAGCGGCTCGCATTTCCGCGATCTCGATGGCAACGACTATATCGATCACAACCTCTGCTTCGGCGCGCTGATGGCCGGACACTGCCATCCCGCGGTGATGAAGGCTGTCGAGCCGCGTCTGAAGACGGGAACCATGTTCGGCATGCCGCACGACATGGAATGGGAACTGGCCGAGGAAATATGCAATCGCTTTCCGGTTGAAATGGTTCGCTTCGGCAGCAGTGGAACCGAAGCCACGATGCACGCCGTTCGCCTCGCCCGCGCCGCCACCGGCCGCGACAAAATTTTGAAATTCGAGGGTGGCTACCACGGTCTCCACGACGCAGCGCTCGTCAGCGTAAAACCACATGCCCCAGAATTCGGCGATCCAAACGCTCCAACGTCAGTTCCCGGGGGCTTGGGTGTGCCCAAGGCAAGCATCGCCAATGTACCGGTGGCTGCGTTCAACGATCTCGCCAGCGTCGAGCTTCGCTTCAAACAGAATCCCGGCGAAATCGCCGCCATCATTCTCGAACCGATCATGATGAACGTCGGCCTTTGCATGCCGCAGTCTGGATTCCTCGAAGGCCTACGCGAAATCGCCACCAGGAATGGCGCGCTGCTGATCTTCGACGAAGTAAAGACAGGCGCGAAATTAGGCTGGGGCGGAGCCTCCGAATATTTCGGCGTGAAGCCCGACATGATCTGCCTGGCCAAGTCAATCGGCGGTGGTTTTCCACTGGCCGCATTCGGCGCCCAGAAATCGGTGATGGACCTTATCTCACAGCACAAGGTCTTTCACGGCGGCACCTACAACACGAATCCCGTTTCGATGGCGGCCGGTCTCGCAACTTTCCGCGAAGTGCTAACCCGCGCAAATTACGCTCACGTGAACAAGCTCAGCCAGGAACTAAACGCCGGATACCGCAAGACAATTGCGAAGGTAGGCTTGCAGGCATACATCGCAAGCGCTGGCGCCAACGGAGCTCTCATGCTCTATCCCAAAGAGATCCGCAACTACCGCGACTGGACCACCATCGACATCGATCTCTGGCGCCACTATTGGTTCGGAATGGTAAATCGTGGCGTGATGCCCCAACCGTACTGGTGGGACGAGCAGTGGACAATTTCGGTTCAGCACACCGAGGCGGATATCGACCAACATCTCGCCGCCTTTGAAGATGTAGCGCCGGCACTGGCTAAAGCCCAGCAAGAACGCACAGCCGAAGTAGTAACCCACTAAGGGTGATGTAGCTAAGACTCACGTGGGGACAGCCGCCCCCGGCTGTCCAGCGGAGCAAAGCTCCGCAGCGCTTTCGCACTAAGGGTAGGGTTCAGCCCTTCGCCCGAAGATTTGTCATTCCGAGCGAAGCGAGGAATCTGCATTCTGCCGCTGCCAGAACAGCAGATTCCTCGCATCGCTCGGAATGACACGCGGAAGGTTAAACACTAGGACTGCACTTTTGTCAGCCAACGCCCAAAACGCGAATCAGCCTCATCTCAAGCGCGTACTCGGCCGCTTCGACTTGGTGTTGCTCTTTGTAGTCGCCGTATTCAATCTCAACGTCGTCCCCAGCATCGCTGCCAACGGCGGCGTCACCGTCTGGCTCTGGATCATAGCCTTGCTTCTATTCTTCTGGCCACAAGGCATCGCCGTTATCGAACTGGCGCATCGCTATCCCGGAGAAGGTGGCGTCTACCTGTGGGCAAAAGAAGTCTTCGGCGACTTTCACGGATTCCTCTCCGGTTGGTGCTACTGGACCAACAACATGCTCTACGTTCCGACAGTTATGCTGTACTTCGTCGGTGTCTCGGTCTTTGCGTTAGGCCCCGCCCACGCCGCGCTCGCTGACAACAAATCTTTTGCCATGGTGGCGTCGATCGCTCTGCTGGCGTTTCTCACCGTACTTAACATCGTCGGCCTGAGCGTAGGAAAGTGGCTGAACAACCTGGGTGGCATCGGAACCTTCGTAGCTGCCGCCGTTCTCATTGGTTTGGGTTTAACCGTCTGGTCGCGCTTCGGAACCCCTGTCACAGCAGCGGATTTCAGAATTCCCGCCGACCCTAAGTTTGTCCTGAACTCCTTCGGCGTGATTTGCTTCGGTTTAGTCGGACTGGAGCTCGCCTCCGTGATGGGCGACGAAATCCGCGACCCCCAGAAAACCCTCCCCGGAGCCGTCGCCTGGGGAGGCGTGATCTCCGGCGCTCTGTACCTAGGCGCGACTCTCACCCTGCTTGTCGCCATCGGAAAAAACGACATCAATGTTCTGCAAGGAATCGTGCAGGCAGTGAGCCACATGGCCGGCAAAGTCGGCGTAGCGTGGATCATCGCCCCCTTCGCGGTCATGCTGAGCTTGTCCATTGCCGGAATCGGCTCCGCATGGATGGGCGGCTCAGCCCGCATCCCATTCGTCGCTGGCCTCGATTCCTACATGCCCGCCGCGATGGGGAAGGTTCATCCTAAATACGCGACTCCTTACGTCGCGCTGATCGTGCAAGGCTTGGTGTCGCTCGTTCTGATCGTCCTCAACTTCACACTCTCCGGAGGCGTGCAGGAAGCCTTTCAGAAAATGCTGTCAGCCGCAGTCGTGCTGCAGTTGGTGCCGTTTCTGTATGTCTTTGCCGCCTTGATCAAGTTTGCAGTGCGCGGCTCTCTTCAAGGATGTTATGGCAGGGGAACGCTCATGTTCGCCGGTGTCGCTGGACTCATCATTACGATACTCGCGATCGTCGTGGCATATTTCCCGGCCAAGCAGATTACGTCCCTATGGAAATACGAAGTCAGCATGTTCGGCATCACGCTGGGTTTTATCGCAATCGCGGTATTTTTCTTCTTCGGATACAGTCGTCTGAAACCAACAGAAGCAGTTCATGTGGAGACGGGTGACTCGCCCGTCCCTTACTGAATTACGTGGGGACAGCCGCCGTCGGCTGTCCGGTCGAGCAAAGCTCGACTGGTTGCGGGAGGAAACTATGCCAGGTGGAGTAAAAGCCGACGTTCGCACCTATCAGATGTACGTCAACGGCGACTGGATCGACAGCAAGTCCAACAAGACTTTTCCAGTCTATGATCCATCGACTGAAGAAGTAATCGCGCAGGTTCCCGAGGCGAACGCCGAAGACGTCAACCGCGCCGTAGCCGCGGCCAAAGCCGCTTTCGAAGACGGCCCATGGGCATCGACCACGGCGCAGGAGCGCGGACGCGTGTTGTTCCGCCTAGCCGACAAAATCCGGCAGAATGCGACCATGCTGGCCGAACTCGAATCCCGCAACACCGGCAAACCCATCGTCGAAGCCGAATTCGACATCGCCGATGTCGCGACCTGCTTCGAATATTACGGCGGTCTAGCCACAAAGATTCTCGGATACGTCAACCCGGTTCCCGACAACGCGATGAGCCTCACGCTAAAAGAGCCCGTCGGCGTAGCTGGACAAATTATTCCCTGGAACTATCCGCTGTTGATGGCAGCGTGGAAACTCGCGCCAGCGTTGGCGGCAGGCTGCACGTGTGTTCTTAAACCAGCCGAGCAAACGCCCATCACCGCGCTCGAAATGGCCAACTGGCTTGCGGATGTCGGCCTGCCGCCCGGTGTGGTCAACGTCATCACTGGATTCGGTGAAAGCTGCGGCGCGCCCCTTGTGCAGCATCCCGACGTGAATAAAATCGCCTTCACCGGAAGCGCCGCGGTCGGAAAAATTATCGTCAAACAAGCCGCCGAAACTGTGAAGCGGGTCACGCTCGAACTCGGCGGCAAATCACCCAACATCTTTTTCGCTGACGCCGATTTCGAAGCCGCCATCGACGGCGCCCTCTTCGGCGTCTTCATTAATCAGGGCGAAGTATGCTCCGCCGGCAGCCGTATCCTCGTTCACAAACCCATCTACAAAAAGTTCGTGGACGCGATGACCGAAAAAGCGAAGAAGATTAAGCTGGGATCGCCCGCCGATCGCGATACCAAGATGGGCCCGCTGGTCAGCAAAGATCAATTCGACCGCGTGCGCTCCTATCAGGAACTCGGCAAGAAAGAAGCGAAACTCGCCATCGGCGGTGGACGCGCCGAGAAGTTCGCCAAGGGCTACTACGTCGAACCGACGATTTTCTACGACGTCACCAACAACGACCGCATTGCCCGCGAAGAAATTTTCGGACCAGTAGCCGCTGTCATTCCATTCGAAGACGAAAAAGACGCGATCAAAATCGCCAACGATTCACCGTACGGCCTAGCCGCGGCGGTTTGGACGCGCGACATCTTCAAAGCATTCCGCACCGTGAAAGCGCTGCGCGCCGGAATCGTTTGGGTGAACCACATGCAGCCGACCTACGTCGAAGCGCCGTGGGGAGGCTACAAGCAATCCGGCTTCGGCCGCGAGCTCGGCCCCTGGGGCATCGAAGAATATCTCGAAACCAAACAGGTGCACATAAACTTAAGCGAAACCCCAATCGGCTGGTATTAAATCACGATGCTCTCCCAATCTGTCATCCTGAGCGTAGTAACTGGTTCGCGAAGCGAAACGGTTACGGAGTCGAAGGACCCCGTGTCTGCTGCACCACGATCAAAGCCCCAGGGAATTCGCACGACAGCGTAGAAAGCATCATGAGCACGATTAACCTCAAAACGCAGATCCCCGGACCGAAATCCAAAGCGCTCTCAGAGCGCCGGAATGAAGCCGTCCCGCGTGGACTCTCGCACGGAACTCCCATCTACGTAGCCAAAGCCGAAGATGCCTGGCTCGAAGATGTAGACGGCAATCGCTACATCGATTTCGCCGGAGGCATCGGCTGCCTCAACGTAGGACATCGTCGCGAGCCCGTGATCACCGCCATCCGCGCCCAGCTGGAAAACTTTCTGCACACCTGCGTTCAGGTTACGCCGTATGAAAACTACATCCGACTAGCTGAGCGAATGAACGAAATCACCCCAGGCAAGTTTCCCAAGAAAACATTGTTCGTGAATAGCGGCGCCGAGGCAGTCGAGAACGCAGTAAAAATCGCCCGCGCCCACACCGGACGCCCCGGCATCATCGCCTTCGAAGACGCCTTCCACGGCCGCACCATGATGACCCTGGCGCTCACCAGCAAAACCCATCCGTATAAAGCAAGCTTTGCGCCATTTCCCAGCGACGTCTACCGCATTCCCTACGCCTACTGTTATCGCTGTTCCTATTCGCTGAAATATCCATCGTGCGATCTGTTCTGCGCGCGTCATCTCGATGACACATTCAAACGCGTAGTGGCAGCCGAAGACGTGGCTGCCGTGATCGCCGAGCCGGTTCTGGGCGAAGGTGGATTCGTCGTCCCTCCGCCGGATTACTTCCGTGTGCTGATCGAAATCTGTCAAAAGCACGGTATTCTTTTCATCGCCGACGAAGTACAAAGCGGCTTCGGCCGAACCGGCAAGCTGTTCGCCAGCGAGCACTATGGCGTCGAGCCAGATATTCTTGTCACCGCCAAATCGCTCGGCGGCGGACTGCCACTCGCAGCCATCACCGGGCGCACCGAAATCATGGACGCTCCCGGCCCCGGCGCTCTAGGCGGCACGTTTGCTGGTAACCCGCTCTCCTGTGCGGCAGCGCTAGCTGTGTTAGACATTTTTGACCGCGAAGAACTTCTCACTCGCGCCAACGAAATCGGAAGCAGATTTCAAAAGCGCGCCAAAGAATGGCAAAAGCGCTGGCCGATCGTCGGTGACGTGCGTGGCCTAGGCGGAATGCAGGCAATCGAACTAGTGAAATCCTCAGACACACGCGAACCAGCCGCCGAAGAGACTAAACAAGTGACAAAATATTGTTACGAACATGGCGTGATCACAATCACAGCCGGTTCGTATTCCAACGTGATCCGCCTTCTGGTTCCGCTGGTCGTCACCAACGAACAGATGGACGAAGGCCTGGACGTGCTGGAGTCAGCGCTGCGAACGGTGTCCGAGAAACGAGACGTTGCAACCATGATTACGTAGCGGCGGACGCCCTCGTCTACACGCATAATGTAGAGACGCTGCTTGCAACGTCTCGCGAACAAGAATCTTCGCGATAGCAGAGGTAACAAAACATGACAATCGCAGCACCACCGCTAACCAAAGTACCGAACTACGTAAACGGCGAATGGATCGAATCCACGGCCGCGGAATGGTTCGACGTAACCAATCCCGCCACCGGCGAGACCATCGCCAAAGCTCCGCTTTCCGACGCCGCAGAAGTCAACGCTGCAGTGGAAGCCGCCGCCACAGCCTATCCCGAGTGGCGCCGCACTCCGCCCGAAGATCGCATCCAGCCGCTGTTCAAACTGAAGCAGTTGCTCGAAGAACACATCGACGAACTGAGCCGCCTCATCACCCAGGAAAACGGAAAGACTTTCGCCGAGGCCAAAGCCGAGTGGCGCCGCGCCATAGAGAACGTCGAAGTCGCGTGTGGTATTCCCATGATGATGCAAGGCTACAACCTCGAAGACGTAGCTCGCGGCATCGACGAAATGATGATCCGCCAACCGCTAGGCGTAGTAGCGGCGATTACGCCATTTAATTTCCCCGGTATGGTCCCGTTCTGGTTTCTACCGTACGCAATCGCTTGCGGCAACACTTTCATCCTCAAGCCCTCGGAGCGCGTGCCGCTCACTATCCAGCGAACCTACGAATTGCTGGCGCAGACCGGACTGCCGAAGGGCGTGGTCAACTTGGTGAACGGCGGAAAAGCCGTAGTCAATGCTTTGCTCGATCATCCCAAAGTGCGCGCCATCAGCTTTGTCGGCTCGACTCCGGTAGCGAAGTACGTCTACGAACGGGCGGGCGCCAATGGCAAGCGCGCGCAATGCCAAGGAGGAGCCAAGAATCATGTAATCGTCCTCCCCGACGCCGACATGAAGATGGCCACGCAAATCATCAGCGACAGCGCCTTCGGCTGCGCCGGACAGCGTTGCCTGGCGGTCTCGGTCGCGGTAACGGTCGGCGAGGCGCAAAAGACTTTCCGCGATGCCATCACCGATTCCGCCGCCAACCTTCGTGTAGGCAACGGCCTCGACGAAGGCATCCAGATGGGCCCCGTGATTAGCGAGCAAAGCAAATCACGAATTGAATCTCTGATCGCGATTGGCGAGAAGCAAGGCGCCAAAGTTTTGCTTGATGGACGCAATCCAAAAATCGCCAAGCACGAAGCCGGAAACTTCGTGAAGCCGACCATCCTCGACGACGTTTCACCCGCAAGCGAGGTAGCCGACACGGAAATCTTCGGTCCAGTCCTAAGCCTGATTCATGCTCGCGACCTCGATGAAGCCCTGGCATTCCTCGAGCGCAGCAAATACGGCAATCAAGCGTCGCTGTTCACCTCGAGCGGCTCCGCAGCCAGGCGCTTCCGCTACGAAGCCCCCGCCGGCAATATTGGGATCAACATCGGCGTAGCCGCGCCCATGGCCTATTTCCCATTCAGCGGTTGGAAAGACAGCTTCTTTGGCATCCTGCACGGCCAGGGCCGCGATGCCATCGAGTTCTACACAGAGAAGAAAGTAGTGATAGAACGCTGGGCCAAAGAACACTCGCGCAAGTTCTGATTTTCTTTGTGTACCTTCGTGTCCTTTGTGGTTAATGCCTCGCGACGGCACGCAACTGGGGCACAGTCTGGCCCACGCTTTGAGCACACAAAAGCGGGTGCCCTGCCCTTCTTGCATCCTGTGCGAAAGTGCGGGGATGTAACCACCGTCCTGAAACGATCCAACGCACGAACGTGGAACTTCGTACGTGGACGCGCTCGCTCCTACTCAAATGAAGCTGTCGATTCAAGATGGCTTGCATCAAAGTTATGCGCTCAAGATTTAACGGGTGAAAATTAAAGGAGCCATCAAAATGGCTAGTTCAAAGCAAAAGACGGCTGCAAAGAAGAACATCTCGAAGGCAGCGACGGCAGCTAAGGAAAAACGAACTATTGCCGATCTGCCGAAATCAGTCCGGACGGCGCTGGGCAAAAAAGGCGCTGCTGCGGCGCGTAAGAAAAGAAAAGCTGCTTAGCATACTTCGGCGATAGCTAACCCACCCTGGGTCTAGTTGCTGCTGTCATCCCGTCGCTTCAGCGTGGGCTTGTCATCGTCACCCGAGCTTCCGTTCCCGGTGTTGCTGGTAGACGAAGCGCGGCGCAGGCTCGGCTTACTACTATCTTTGAGATCGTTCGGCTTGCGGCGATTCTCGAGCGAGGCCAGCCGCGATTTAACGTCGTCAAATTCCGACGTCGTAACCGTGTATTCCGCCTTTGCAGGAAGGATCTTCTCAATCTCCTGTTGCGAGGCAGCAATACGATCCGGCGTCTGCGGATGCGATGCGAAAGTCTTTGCCAGCGTTCCCGGCTTCTTCTTCTCCATCGCCTGCAGCTTTTCAAAGAAAGCCACGAACGACTGCGGATCGTATCCCGCCTTATACATGTACTGCAAGCCGAGGTAATCGGCTTCGGCCTCAAAGCCGCGCTGGAAGCTGAGGAAGGTTATAGGCAATGCCAGCCCAGCAGCCTGGTAAGCCGCATAGCCGATGCCGCCGCCCACGAAAATCAGCGGGATGGTAGCAAAGTTCGCATACTGCGCCCGAGTCAGTTGCCGCGTAGCATGACGCGCGCAAACGTGCGCGATTTCATGCGCCATCACCCCAGCCAACTCGGCTTCGCCGTCCGCCGCGAGAATAGTCGCCGAGTCTACATAAACGAAACCGCCCGGAAGCGACATCGCATTGACCACGTCCGAGTCAATGATCTTGAAAGTAAAAGGCACCTGCGCATCCGAGTTGCGCACCAGATTCTGCCCCAGCCGGTTCACATATTCAGTGACCACCGGATCCGTAACGAACTTAGAAGTAGAATCCACCATTTGACTATATTGTTTTCCCATCTTGATGTCGCTTTCGATGGAATACCAGTTTCCCAGGCCGCGTCCGCCTACTTTGCGGTTGCCGATGGCGTCGACGTCATCCTTGCCGCCGTCGTGTTTCACTTTGTCGGGATCGGCGGGTTGGACCGGGGGCGTTTGTGTGCCTTGGGTTGCCGAGCTGTTTTGCGGCGGCGCGCCGCCTGAAACTCCGGGATCTCCCGAGGGGACTGTTCCTGGTGTCGGAGTCGGTTGAGTGCCCGGCGTACCAGTTTGCGCGATCGCTGAGGTCAGGCTTCCGAAGGTGAACAAGGCCGCCGTGAGTAACAATAATCGGAACTTCATACCAGACTCCGTTTTTCCGCCCGAGCGGGCATCTCTGTCGATTATACCCCTGAAGACACTACGCGCAGCGCAAATTCCCCTGTGAAGTTCGACGCAGGAATAGGACAGAAGGTTATCCGCCATTGGCCGAACCAGCGATAAAAGACAGCTTTACTTAACCATTGCGGTGACCACCACGCCGACCAGCGAATCGGCGCAGCCGTAGTAGAGGAACCATTGGTCGTGGAAATACACCAGTCCCTCGGCGAAGGTGGTTCCGGCGGCATACTGGCCAGTCTTCTCATAAGGCATTTCTGGTTGCAAGACGGGCCGCTCGGTCTGCTCAATAAGATGTTTCGGATCATCTTTATCGAACAGCGCCTCGCCAGCCGCATAGGCATTTGGGCCTAGATCACGGTCGCCATCGGTGACAGCATTTTTTCCGTTGTAGATCACCACGATTCCGGCTGCAGTCAGAACTGGCGGCGGCCCGGTCTCGGGAAAGGTGCTGTCGAAATGACCAGAGCGTGGCCGCAATACCTCAATTGGCAGGCCCTTCGCATCCTCTACCGGAGTCCACTGAATCAAGTCATTTGACGTCGCCAGATGAATCGCGCCTTCACCCCAATACATCCAGTATCGGCCATTGATACTCGCCGCGATCAGCCGTCCTTTATCTTTGTCAAACCTCGTGACAATTCCCGCGGACTTGTAGCGCAGCTCCGCATACTTGCCTCCTCCGGCAGCGGCAAAGGCTGGGCCATGTTTTTGCCAATGCGTCAGATCGGTCGAAGTCGCGATGCCTACCGAAAAAGTCTTGCGATTCCACTGCGTATAAGTGAGAACGTAGCTGCCGTCTTCCGCTTCTACAATGCGCGGATCCTCGACTCCGCCCGGCCACTCCCGCGCCTGCTGCGAATCGTCAGCCGGATAAAGCACCGGATCAGCGCGCCGCACAAACGTGATTCCATCCGCGCTCTCGGCGAGCCCGAGCCGCGAGGTGTGCCCTCCAATCTGCATAGCGCCAGAGTCGTCCTCGGCCCGGTAAATTACGTACACTTTGCCATCGCGCACGATGGCTGCAGGATTGAAAGTGTGCAAGACTTCCCAATGCACTGGCCGCTTTAAAATGGGATCGATAAAAGTTGAATCCGCGCGCGGAGCGATAACCGGATTACCTTTTGCCGGACGCATGAAAGGCCCGATCTCCCACTTCGCCAACTCCTGAGCGTGCAACACCGCGGCGCACAAAATCCCCGCGGCGAGGAAAAGCTTTGCTCGAGCTTTCATCACGCCAGTATATTCGGACGGGGCGTGTACTTTACTCGCGAGCTCGCTTAGGCGGGGATTTCAAAGTTGCGGTGTGCGGGAAAACGAAAGTCAAGGTCCCCACCCTAACGTCGAAAAAATCGACGTTAGGATGGGCCACCCGGCCGTTTCTTCGGTAGTTCGATCTTCTCGATCTTATCCAAGGCCTTGATCCGGCTCTGCACCTGGGCCGCTTGATCAGCCTTGTCGGGGTCAGACATTTCCCGCTGCAAGGCTTCGAGTTCGTGGTGTAGATCGCCGACACGTCCGCTCCCTGCGATCGATTCATCCAGGACCGAACGGCCCTGCATTTCCTCGACGTCCTGGCGAAAGTAGCCGATCGTCAACTTCTTGGGGACTGAGACCGCGCCCTCGTCGGGAGTTTCCTCGCCGACCACCATACGGAATAGCGTTGTCTTGCCCGCCCCATTGGGACCGACCAGTCCGACTTTTTCGCCGGGATTCAAGTGAAACGAAGCATCCACGAAGAGCAGCTGCTTGCCATACTGCTTATTGATGTTTGAGAAGGAGATCATTTTGAAGGAGCAACTCGCCGCACGATGCCGCTTAGCTACTGTAGCCGCAGTGTAGCCCGGCCAGAAAATCGCCGGCCGGCGCTGGCACGTTGGGGATCGGTGAACAGAAATCAGGGATCGCAAAATTCACACTTGACATTGACAGATAATCCACTACCATATGGTTGTGGATAGATTGGGTACAACGTTTGCCGCTTTGTCTGATCCCACCCGGCGGGCAATGATCGAACGGCTCTCCCGTGGGCCTGCCTCTGTGCATGGATTGACGGAACCGTTTGCACTCTCGCAGCAGATGATTTCAAAACACATTGCCTACCTGGTGCGGGCGCGG
>Ga0182015_10000376_pt1 | contig 64118 bp, 56 predicted proteins | sample 712P3MmetaG_FD_120478 | JGI IMG/M metagenome (GOLD analysis project Ga0182015, IMG submission 120478) | Permafrost microbial communities from Stordalen Mire, Sweden - 712P3M metaG | ecosystem: Environmental > Terrestrial > Soil > Wetlands > Permafrost | place: Sweden: Stordalen | collected...
CATGGATTGCTCCACTTTCTCGTTCGACTTGCATGTGTTAGGCACGCCGCCAGCGTTGATTCTGAGCCAGGATCAAACTCTCATTTGAAACCTGTTGTCTGCCGACGGGTAGTTGGCAGACTGACTCAGCTCTAGCTCTTAGCTTCCAGCTTTTGGCTAGAAACCGCGAACCCAAAGCCGAGTCGCCATCGACTCCCTCGAAGAGGAGCGATGGTCTATCTTGTGAGATCGCTCGGATTCGAACCCGAGACTTCCATCTCACGACTGGCACGTTCAACCTAGTTGTCAAAGACCGAATCGCCTTCCGCCTGAGCGGCGCGCCTTCAGTCCAGGCGATTTCAAAAGAAACCGACTGTCCTCGAAACTTGTAAAGAAAACCTGTCCAAGCTACTAGCTCTGCTGCCCACTGTCAACCCGAAGAGCAACAGGATTTCCACTGTTTATGCACATGCGGGGAGCTTATGTGGAGCGGACATTCTTGTCCGCTGCCCTTGACTCTTTCTGACGAGCACGCAACAGAACGTATCTTCCGGTCCCGCAAAAGTGCCTTTTCGGCGCGAAGCCTTTTCAGACACGGGCGGACGGAAGACCATTCACTTGAAAAAAGATCTTATGGAGGTTCTTGCGAAAACGCTTGCTTAAACCCTTCGAGAAGCTTCGTTCCCGAATGAAACCCCGTGGCCGGGGCTAAATTACTGTATAGCTGATTCGATGCCGGACCTGCACGAGAGATTCAGAAAAATATCCGGCTAGCCACGCACACTGCTCTCGGTGAATTGTTTATAGCAGATGAATTTGGGAAATGCAAGCGGGGGTTTACAAGATTGCGATTGGAAGCCAAGAACGAAGACAATTCACCTACGGGCAGCAAGGCGCCTACCTTTTCCGGTTCGGCCCCCCTTCTTCATTCCGCCCGGCTCAGCGATCCTCAGGACCAGTCTCTTACCAAGAACACGCGCTGCACGAGTGACTGTATCAATTGTCACGGCTGTATTCTGTGGATCCAATAGACGATCGAGTTGCGACCTGCTGGTGCGGAGCTCCCGCGCCATCGCTCGCTTCGTTTTCTGCTGCTGCTTCATCGCTTGCTCGAGTTGCCAGGCAAGAATTCGCTTCACCGCGACAGCTTCGACTTCTTCCCGAATCCCTTCCTCTTCGAGGAAACTGTCAAAGGTAGAGCCGCTGTGGTCGTTCATTTGATTCTTTCTCATCTTTCTCCCTGTTGATGCTTGCTCTTGTTCTTCCGAGCCAATTCCAGATCCTCGTTGGGCGTCTTCTGCGTTTTCTTGATGAAGCCGTGCAGCAGAACCATTCGCTGTTTTCGGTCTACATAGAACAGCACCCGAGCGATGCGGTTCTGGGTAAGATGCGTGCGGATCTCGTAGATGCCATCCCCAAGTGGCCTGCAAACCGGCATGCCCAGAGGCCAACCGAATTCAGCTGTCTTGATATCAGCGCCAATGCGTTTGCGATCTTCATCGTAGGGCAACGACTTGAGCCACCGCCGTACCGGCTCGCCGCCAGCCTCGGTGCGAAAGAAAACAACTGTGACACGCTTGCCTCCCAGCGATGTTGGGCCGCCTGCAGACTGTCCAGCCACGAATTAAGTGTACCACATACGGTACATTTGTCAGGTGGGACGGGGAGGGTTCTCGGGCGGCCTGTCCCGCGGCATCTCCGGCGCTGCCGCCCTTGCGTCCGGGGGTTGAGCCTGCCCTTCACTGTGAGTTGCAAATATGGAATCGATGAGGCGCGTGCAAGCTGCTCGCCACCCAGGCGAGAGTGTGAATCTGTTCTCTGCAGGACACAGACTCGTTCGAGTGAGCGTCCTGGGCTATATCATGTGCCGCCCCTGCCGGGGCTGCGGTTTGGTTAGGTAGGGTACCGCTTCGTTTGAACTGGTTCAAACACTGGAAGTCATCGCCCCACAATTCGACGCAAAACGGCAGTCCCTCGGATCGCCTAGAAAGGCCGGGGCGGAAAAGCTCCAATCGACAACAACCCCGGACTGTTGGGATCCAGAACCGGCGATTTGGCTGATTCCGTCAAAGTGCACTTCCCGCCGCTCGATTTCACGTCGATCTCTGCGATGGAGGACGGAGCCCCATATTCGGCAACATACACAGTTCCTCCCGTACCTGTAGTTTCTTGGAAGGCCAATGATGCGACATAGGACCAGTCCTTGACGAAACCTTTCAGCGGCCGGGTTACACAACCTTTGGAGAGCTTGCCGGTGCTCTTGTCAAAAAAAGCGCCAGTGACTCTGCCGGATTGATTGTTGCTTATGTAGAGCAGGGTTTCATCCGGGCTAAGCAGAACGTTGCTGGAATCGAGCTCATTCCCCAAACGATAGACCACCGTCGGAGTCAATTTGCCGGATGAGATATCGGAAACTTCCACCACGGTGAATGGCGACGTATCGCCGAAAATCGCATAGTGTCCATCCTCGGTGATGTCGACGCCGCTAGGATAAGTGTTGCCGCCGTGCGAACCCGTAGAATTCTGCTCATCCCCGTTGGAAACTGGCACGCCCCCGGAAATGTCGAAGGATTCGATAGAGCCATCGCCATAGGTCACGACCATTATGTTTCCGTGGATGACCATTCCATCGATGGTGCCGCCTTGCAGTCCGCTGACCGCAATGTCGCTGACAAACTTGAGGTTGCAGCTGGGCAACACCTGAAATGTTCCAATCGTGCTGTGGTCGGTGAAGCTGCCGTACAAGTATTGAGCATTCATCGCCAGGCCGACACCGTTGGAGACGCCGGTGTCGTTGCCCGAGCCCGTTGCGTGGCCATCAACTTTCAGAGTAGTGACACCAATTCCCTCAATCTCGCCTGACTGCGCCTGGGAAGCGTAGACGCATTCCGCATTCCCACTGTCGAGCACAATTACTCGATTCGCCGCAAAGTAGCCGCCCGCGATACCGTTCCCGTCCATTACTTTTGTTTTGTAGGTTGGGAAGCCGTTCGCAGCGATGCTATAAAAACTAACGCTACTGGTCAGGCTCGGAGGCACGTCATCATTGGTGACAACGTAATGGGGCTTGCTGGCGCCCAACGCGACTCCACTGGTACAAATGCCTATCAGGACGGTAATAAAATATGCCAAGCTTAGTTTGAACGAAATCCGCATAAGTTTTCCTTCGTGCCGAAGAGAGCACTGCTCATGCTAGTTCGAGGCCGCGCGGCCGTTCAACAAAAATAGTCAAAACCGCAAAACAAAAACCGCTCGATTGAAAAATGTTTGCCGAATAGTGGAAAAAACCGGGCTTGGCAAACTAAATATTCGCGATTTTGCTGGAAATAGAAAAATCCACCCGCCCTTTTCTCCAACACGGACCGGAGACGGGCGAGTGGATTGAGTTGTCCCTAACTGCTTTGCATACTAGTTTACGGTTACTGAGACGGGAGCCGATGGGATCCCGTTCGTGACTACTTCCACAGTGCTGGCGCCAGTCTCGATAGTCGACGGCACTGCGAAGTTGGTCGATTCCGACGTGGTTCCAGTCTGAACCGCGAAGGTGCTGGGATTAATGGTCTTGGCGTAAACAACGTGCCCGGAGGCAGTGTTGGTGATACGCACAAGAGCGTAATTGGTGGAGTCCTGGAAATCATCGCCGTAGGCGGCTCCGTTGGTAAGGCCGCTAATCTGCGTGCCCTTCAATACGTAGCTCTTTCCGTGCGTGATGGTGCTGGGCACTGACGTGATTGCGGGAGCCCATGCCTTGTTGTACGTTCCTTTCGAATTGAACAGCTCAACGTCTGAGCTGAAATCGGTGAACATCAACTGGCCGGTCGGGAGTTCAAGGAAGTGTCCGTAATATGCACCGTCGGTAGGTCCGTTGGGCGGCTCGGGGAGTTGCGCAAGCTTCTTCCCGTTCCACTCAAAAAAGACCGCGCCCGTGCCAAAAACAGGTGGAGCGGTCATTACGATTACGTTGCCATTAATTTCCACCGCGGAAGGAGCGTCGTCGCAGGCCAAGGCCACACCTTTAACTTTGGGGAAATCTGGTCCCGGCTTCCACTTCTTTGTGCTGGTAGTGTAAACCGACGTGTGTCCGGCGGTGCCAGCAGGTGCGGCTCCGGCTGCGAAGACAGTCCCGTTAGGCCGCAAAACTAATGGTCCGACTTCTTGGGAACTGGGGTCTTCCAAGCGGACGATCGTGCTTCCCGCGCTGGTCCACTTCTTGGTGGTCGGATTGTAGACTTCGGAGTTGGGGGCATCGATCGCATCTACGGTCAGGACATCGCCGTTCGGCAATAGTCCCCAACCTTCTTCATCGAAGCGATCGGCTTTGCCGGTGTTGGTGATGTTGGTCCATTTCAGGGTCTTGGGATTGAAGTAGGCTTGATTGACACCATTGCAGCAATCGGCCTGCATGTAGGTTCCGTTATCCAAGAGAATGGCTTGGGCGTCACCAATGTTGGCCCAGCCTGGAGGAGGATTCACCGAAGTCCATTTATTCTTGACTGGATCGTAAATCGCACCAAGATTCGTCCAGGAAGAACTGCCGAAGTTGTATTCGCCACCCTCAACTACGTAGCGGCCATCGGGCAAAACTACGGAGCCGAAGTAGAGCGGGCCGTAGCTGGAAGGCATAGTGGCGATTTGGGTCCATTTGCCAGTTGCGTAGTTGCCGTTGGAGTCGGGTGTGAGTGTCCACCAGTTACCCCAAGTGCCGCTGTTACCACTTTCGTCATGCACGATGACGCGGCCGTCGGTGAGCATGGCCATGGCGCCGGCGCCGATATTAGGTACGTTCTTGACAGGTTGCCAACTCTGCGCGCTGGCAATACCGGCCAAAGCCAGCACCGCGAGCAGTGAAATTCCGAACTCTTTCAACCTCTGCATAGTATTTGTCCTCTCCTGATTTGGGTCCTCTAGAGGCGGTTCGGACGGGGAGCTCCTGCACGGTGCCGCCACAGATGAGACGTGCGAATCGAATAAAGAATCGCCGCAAAAATCTATCCGCTGTCGATGGCAAAGTCAACGTGGCCTTTCTTCTCCTAACCATCGCACTATGAAACCTAAGCTGGGCGCGGGATTTAACCGTTGCGTTACCTGGCCTGTGCGTTGGCGCGGGAAGGCGTAAAATGGCTGGCATGATTCCTCAGGACCTGCTCGACATCCTGGTTTGTCCGGCCTGTAAAAAGCCGCTGCTGCTCAAGGAAACCGGCGAAAGCCTGAAGTGTACGGAGTGCCGCCGTGTCTATCCGGTTCGAGATAATATCCCGATTCTGCTGATTGACCAGGCCGTCACCGAGCCGTCCTGAAGCATAGATTTAGATTGAAAGACTTCAGGTGACTTTTTGGCCCGTCCTGGGCAGTTGCGCCCTTTTATGTACCAGAACGACACCTTGTGTCAACCGGAAGAGACGAAAGCCAGCGCTTTACGGGCGATACGATGCGCGGCTAAGTCTGAACCCGGACATCGCAACTTATTGCAGTCACACGGGTTTGAATAGATACATGGGGTGGGTGCCAGTAATTGCAGAGTTGGTGTTTTGCGGCATCAAAATTGCATACAACGTGGGTGGCACTAGCGGAGTCTAATAGGTAATGCAGTCGCAAGGTCGGAGGTGAACGACCATGAATGACAGGTACAAAGAAAGATTTTCGGTTACCGAACTGACGGCCTTGAGAAATGATCTTTTGCAAGGTGGCCTAATCGATTCGCGCGAAGCCGCCGAACTATTGCAGGTCTTCCTTATGGGCCGGGGTTATGGCGTATCGCCCCAAGCGGCCTTCGATGCCGCCGGCAGAGTGGAAATGTCGGGCTGCTCGATTCCTGTGTTGCAGACCGAGTTGGAGAATCTGGCGCTGGTGATGTAAGACGCGCGATGAAATTTTAAAAGATCTGAGGGGAGTCTCAAAACCAAGTCAGTCCCCACAGGGTGATGAAAGAGAAAAGCCGGGCTAACCAGCCCGGCTTCGCTTTTTGAGAAGATTTCCTTTGTGTACCTTCGTGTTCTCTGTGCTTACTGCCTGTTCGTACTTCATTAACCACAAAGGGCACGAAGGTACACAAAGGAAAATCCTATAGCCGTGAGAGCCGTAAGCTAGCAGCTAGGGGGAGCTAAAAGCTGCGTTTCTCACTCGTATCGCAAACTCTCCACCGGATCGAGCTTGGCCCGGCTTCGCTTTTTGAGAAGATTTCCTTTGTGTGCCTTCGTGTTCTCTGTGGTTACTGCATTTCGTACTTCATTAACCACAAAGGGCACGAAGGTACACAAAGGAAAATCCTAGAGCCGTGAGAGCCGTAAGCTAGCTAGGAGCTAAAAGCTGCGTTTCTCACTCGTATCGCAGACTCTCCACCGGATCGAGCTTTGCCGCCCGCGTCGCAGGAACTGTCCCAAACAAAATCCCCACCAGCGATGACACGACGATGGCCACAATTGCCGACAATCCTGAAATCGGAATGCGATATTCGGTCAAGAATCGAACCGAGAAAGGCAGCGCCAGCCCAATGATCACGCCGGCAAAGCCTCCGATTAAAGAAATCAGGATGGCTTCCGACAAAAACTGAAAGCGGATCTCGCGATTGGTGGCGCCAATCGCTTTGCGAATGCCAATCTCACGGATGCGAGCGCTCACTGTAGCCAGCATGATGTTCATGATGCCGATTCCACTCACCAGCAGCGTCACAGTCGCGACCAGCAGTAACACTAGCGTGAGCGCGTTCGCGGTCCGGTCTGCTACGGCGACCAATTCGGTAAGGTTGTCGACTTCATAAACCGACTCTGACCGGTGGCGCGACTGCAATACTTTCTTAACCTGTTCTGTAATCGGAACCACCATGGAAGGCTCGATGGCGGAAAAATAAATCTGGTTCACTTCCGCCGTGTCGGTGAAATAACGGCTCACCGTATAGGGGATGACCATGGTGTTTTCGGTCACCTCCGACTGCCCGAAAGTGTCAACGCGTTCTTTGAAGGTTCCGATAATAGTAAAGGGCAGGCCGCTCAGCTTTAAAATCTTTCCCACCGCGTCGTCGGTCGATCCGTAAAGCTGCAGCGCGAGTTTTTGCGTGATCACTCCGACCTTGTTGTGTGCCTGCTCGTCTTCCGCGTCGAAGAATCTGCCGGAGAGAATGACCAGGTTTCGTACCGCGCTGTATTCCGGCATCACGCCCAGGACGCGAACGTCGCGCTCCTTGCCGTTTCCAACTGGAACTCTTTCGTCGATCGGAACTACCGGAGACGCGGCCGCAATTCCCGGCACCTGCGCCAATACCGCCCGCATGTCATCAATAGTGAGCAGGTCTGGATTAGTATTTCTTGCGCCGCCCTGATACTCCGCATATACCATGTTGGCGCCGATCGATTGAATCTGATTCAGAACGTATTGCTTGCCCGTCATTCCGATGGTTACCACCAGAATAAGCGAAGCGGTGCCGATAACCATGCCCAGCGCAGTCAGGGCAAACCGCACTTTATTACTACAGAAGGTGTCATAGGCAAAACTAAAGATTTCGCCCAGGACGACCTTGGGAGGATGGGTGGCCCCCGCAGTGGCAGTTGTGGGCATGCTGATTAGATGTTACGCGGTGCAGATGGGAGGCGCAATTGACGAGACTGTGTCGCAACCAACACGCGCTCAAAGAAGTGGAATTGCATCTCTGAAAAAGCCGTGCGGCGGCGTATGAATGCGCAGCCCACGGCGCAAGCGGTGGGTCATAGGAGAGGAAGATCTTAAGCCCAGCGGGGCGAAAGACCAATGGCGGCACCGATTCAACTAACGTCCTCGCGGCATGCTTTGCGGACGAGTTCGCCCAGGATAGCTGAGCATTCGCTCGTCGCAATGAATAGTCAAGCCGCAGCGATTGGCTGCGGCTTGACCTCGCGTATACGGCTTAACTCGGCTATCGCCGCCGGCGTGCCGACTTCTTGCTAGTCTTCTTGGCGGCTTTCTTTTTGCTGGCCTTCTTTTTCGCCGGCGCGGACTTTTTCTTAGCTGTCTTTTTCGCTGCCTTTTTCGGCGCGCTCTTCTTTTTTGCCGTCTTTTTTGCCGTCTTTTTGGCAGCTTTCTTTGCCGCCGGCCGTTTGGCCGCGGGCTTGGACGCACCGCCTCCGCCTCCGCCGCCCATGGGCGGTTGCGCAGGTCTGGGCATCTCGTTTCCTGCTTCCGAGCCGGTCACGCCCGGCAGTTCTGCTTCCTCTTCTTCCTCTTCTTCCTCAAAATCTTCTTCCAGCGATTCGCCATAAGCGCCGCTGTCGCCAAATTCATCTATTTCGTCGTCTCTTAGATAGAGGGTTTCGTTAGCGTTCATTGCTCCTCCTGTGAAATTTGTCCGGCTACAGATGGCGCCGGTTGCTGCTCGCACCGCTCACGCTGAAAATTAAAAAGACCACTGAAAAATTACCCGCTGGAGTGGAACGGCCCGCGATTATAGCACAGCAGTTTTTTGCGAGCAGTGACGAAAACCGATTGCGCTCCAGCTTTCCCCTGCATATTACACCGAAGTCAGAATGTGCGTTTTCTGTTTCGCAATGGACAGGTGAAAAAAGTGGATTCGATCCGCGCAGACGAATTAGTGGAGGAGGTAAGTCGACTTACCGGCTGGGATTGGAGATCACCAAAATCATGCCGGGTCTCAGATTGGCCAGATTCCGGTTATTTTCTTTCAACGCATCTACCGTAGTGTTGTGCGACTTGGCGATCGAGGAGAGTGTCTCCCCGCGCTGCACTTTGTGGTGGACGACAGTTTTGGGGGCTGAGGCGCGTAAACTGTTCTTGGGTTTAGGTTTGGAAGCCACCTGCTGTTTTGCGTCAGCGTCAGGAGCTACCGGCAAGTGGATATACAACACATGCCGTCCGCCGATGCTGTCGCTCTTCAAGTGATTCCAGCGGCGGACCATCGAGGGCGGCACGCCGAAGTTTTCAGCCACGGTTTCAACCGTGTCTCCCTTGCGAACTCGGTACGTTGTCGCGCGGCGGGAGTAGCTGGCCACTTCGTCCGCAGGGTGTTTACCTGGCGCGACTGGAATAATGAGTTCGCTTTCAAGCTTGAGATCGTTGTCCCCATCCAGATTATTTGCCTGAACGATCGCCTGGCGGCTGGTACGGAAAGCGCTGGCGACTGAGGCCAGAGTGTCTCCCGGAGCAACTTTGTGATAACGCCACCACACCCGCATGTCAGGAGGGATGGCGGTGATCGCGGTCAGATAACGATCCTTGGTTCCCGCGGGGAGATGCAATTCAAACTCGCGATCCTTGGGCGTGGTCAGCCGCAAAAGACTTGGATTCAAATCTTGAAGTTCGCTGGCGGATGCGTCCACGCATTCCGCCACCAAGCGGAGGTCCACAGGATAGTCAATCTTTACCGAGTCATAAGGCACGGGCTTGTCGGTAATTACTTTGTCCAAGCCGTATTGCTCGGGGTTCTTGGCCATAATAGTTACGGCCAAAATGATGGGCACGTAGTTCCGGGTTTCCTTGGGCAAAACGTTGCGCTTGTAGAGCTCCCAATAATCCGCGTAGCCGGTACGCTTCACCGCATTCTGAACTGTGCCCGGTCCGGAGTTATATGCGGCCATGGCGAGATACCAATCGCCAAACTCGTTGTAGAGATCCTTCAAGTGGTGCGCGGCGGCGCGCGTCGACTTCTCCGGATCCTGCCGTTCGTCGACCCACCAGTCGCGCTCCAAGCCATATCCCTTGGCGCGGCTGGCCATGAATTGCCACATGCCGCGCGCGCCGGCGCGGGACAGCGCCAATGGATGGAATCCAGATTCGGCCTGGGCCAAATAGATCAAGTCTTGCGGAACGCCTTCTTCCTTGAGAACTCTTTGGATCATCTCCTGATAACGTCCGCTGCGGGCCAGGGCATGTTCGAGAGTTGGGCGTCCGCGGCTGGAGAAATAGCTGATGTATCCAGCTACCGGGTCGGTCAGCATTAGAGGCAGGTCGGAATGTGTAGCCGCGATTTCGGCCTCGGCTTTAGCTTTTAGATTGGGATCGACCGGATACGTGACCTCGTTGGCTTCGTCGATCGGCGCCGGTTCGGACTTTTGCTGGGCGAAACCATCGCCTTCCTGCAAAGCTTGCAGCTCCAGCCCGTTTACGCCATCCAGTATGCGATCAAACTCCTGCTGCAGGCGCTCGTCCGTGCGGACATCCAACGAACTGCTGAGCAGGAGGTTGAAGCCGCGATCGAAGTTCTCTTTGGCAGCTTCGAGGTGTCCAGCCTTGTAATTTTCCTCGCCGAGCTTATATTCCTTCTCCACCTGCGCAATCAATTCCGCGACCGGATCAGTCTTAGCTTCAGTCTGAGTTTGCGGAGCCGGAGCAACCTTGGCTTGAGCGTTCGATTGAGTTACTGCGGAATTTGCGTTGAGCGGAGGAGCGGAAGACTTAACCGAAGGCACGAGCGCAGCCGGGCGTTGCGCAGTCTGACACGCGTTGCCCAATGCCAGGACAACAACGGCAGCGATCAGAAAATAAAGTTTCTGAATCCTCATATTTATCTACGACTTACCGCGCCGGATCTGGCTCGAGAATGCCCATTTCATGCTACTACCCACGTTTTGATGGGTCAATCTGCAAGTCGGTTGGATTACGTTACTTTAGGAACCGTGCCGAATATTACTTCGGCGGCGCTGCCCACTGCAACCATTGATATTCGTTGAGTTGGAGGTTTGTTTGGCGGAGGTCATTCGGCCGGTCTCATAGACGGATGGCAGAATCAAACTCGGGCGAGTTTTTTCACTCCGGCAGGCTCCGCAGTTCTGAATCTCCCACAGCCCAACCCGAATCGAAGTGAAACATGAAAGCGATACAAGTGAAGCAAACTGGTGGACCGGAAGTCTTGCAACTGTCGGATTTGCCAGTTCCGCAGCCCAAGCCCAATGAAGCTGTGGTGAAGATAGCCGCATCAGGTGTGAACTTTATCGACGTTTACCAACGCGAAGGTAGATACAGCGTTCCGCTTCCATTTGTGCTGGGACAGGAGGGCGCTGGTGTAGTAACTGATATCGGTCCGGAGGTTAAATCGGTTAAGTCTGGGGACCACGTGGCCTGGTGCGGCGTGCTGGGATCATATGCCGAATATACGGCTGTCCCCGGTGAACGGCTGGTGCCGGTTCCGCAAGGCGTCGGCGATCAACAAGCGGCCGCCGCCATGCTGCAGGGCATGACCGCGCACTACTTGAGCCACGATACCTTCCCGTTGAAGCGCGGCCAAACCGCCTTGATCCATGCGGCGGCAGGCGGCGTGGGGGCGTTGCTGGTGCAGATGGCGCATAACATCGGAGCCCGCGTGATCGCCACAGTTTCGACCGAAGAGAAAGCTGAGATCGCCCGCGAGGCGGGCGCCGACGAGGTGATTTTATATAGCAAAATAGACTTCGAAACGGAGACTAAGCGTCTGACCGGCGGCAAAGGCGTAGACGTCGTTTATGATGGAGTAGGCAAAACCACTTTTGAGAAAGGTCTGAACGTTTTGCGGCCGCGAGGAATGATGGCGTTGTTCGGCGGCTCCAGCGGTCCTGTTCCGCCTTTCGATCCGATTCAACTTTCCCAAAAAGGTTCGCTGTACTTAACCCGGCCAACACTGGTGCACTACATCGCTTCGACAGAAGAGTTGCGGATGCGCGCCAATGCAGTGTTCAAAATGATCTCCGACGGTAAGCTCAAGATCCGCATTGCACACACTTATCCGCTGGCGGAAGCTCAGCAAGCACATCGCGATCTCGAAGGACGCAAAACCACGGGGAAATTCCTACTGATTCCGTAAGAACGAACTTACGCCGCCAACGACGCCATCGACCTGCGGTAAACATAGCCGTTCCCTTTAGTAGCGCCGGCATCTTGCCGGCTGTCGCGAGGGCATTCCTGCCGTCCCCGAGCCAGGCGGAACCTTGTGAACCCAGATGGAGGCGCAACCACAGGGCTGATAGAACGTTCGTTCCCGCGCAGTCCTCAATCGTGGCGCTTCTCCTCGTCACGCAATTCACTGGTCCACGCGTTAATCTCCTTCCGGCTGCGAAAGGATTTCAATGCCCCTTTGTATTTCTCAAAACGATTGGTCTCGCTGCGAAGCGCGCTCTCTCTACTGGGCGTGACTCGCGGGTCGTCAATGGGCTTGTCCCCCACCGGGGTCAGCGGAATCGCTCCACTTTCATTTACTTGCCAGACTCCATCGAACTTAATGAAGTACGGCTCGACCGCAATGTTCGGGAAATGTACGGTCAGAAGGTCTCTGGCTCGGAGCAGTTCGGCACGGTGATGTTCCGCCTCGGCATCACGGTCTCCCTTGAAATGAGCCAGACCCCCGTAGGTCGCACAGTCGGAGTGGCTCATTACCAGGACGCGTTTGGTCCCGTGCAGGCGGATCGACATTCTGACTTGCTCGAGAATGAAATCCTGTTCGAAGTCATTGCGCGGGGAGGCCAGCGTCTTGGCTCCGCCGGCGACGACAATCATATCGGCGCGCTCTATTTTCTGATGCTTCAGAAACTCTCGCACCGCCATGTTGATGCGATGGTCGAAGCAACAGAGCACGGCGGCATCCGCCACATACTGGCCGGGCGGCGAATCGAATTGGAAGACTTTGCGCACAGGTTGCTTGTCGATTTTAACCGCTTACTCGCCTATTTTCTTCCGCGAATAGCTCGCCGCGTACGCTGGAACTTCACGCTCAGGGTTAAGTTTGGGATCATTGATCGGCTTCCCCGCAACTACTTCCAGCGGAATGACGCCTGCCCACGTCGGAAAACCATAATCCTCCTCATCATCAATGGGAGGGCCTTGTCGCACCTTTGCCGAGAACTCCTCGATCGGCAGCCGCATCACCAGCGTCGCTTTCAGTTCTTTCTCGCTCGGTTGGCGCGACTCCGCCCATCGTCCTGGCAGAATGTGTTCGGACAACAACCGCAAAGCCTCCAGCTTTTCCTTGGCATCGGTCACAGCCACCGCCGTGCCTAAAATCATCACGGAGCGGTAATTCATCGAGTGATTGAAAATCGAGCGCGCCAGCACCAGCCCATCCAGCAGCGTTACCGTGACGCACACCGCAACTCCCTCGTCGATCCTGCGCAGCATGCGGCTGGCGGCCGAGCCGTGAATGTACAGGCTGTCTCCCGCTCGCCCGTAGCCAGTCGGAATCACGAAAGGTTGGCCATCCACCACGAATCCAACATGGCAGACGATGCCTTCGTCCAGAATCCGATAAGCCGTTTCTCGATCGTAGACGCCGCGGTGAGGTTCGCGCACTACCCGCGTGCGCGCGGTAGGATTCTTGTCTTCAGGCATTCCAAGCGAAACTCCGGCAATCGCCAAGGATGAACCGAGTGTAACAGCATCCGCGAGAACTTGACTTACGTCCGCGGAGCACAAACTTACGAATACGGCGACCATCGAGGCGCTGCTTATGCTACGGATGTCGCCTCAGCACTTTAACGCGGAAATCAGGCCAGAACTCTGGGGCGAGATTAACAAAGCCATTATCAGCCACATCGATGGCGAAATGCATTAGGGTCGCCTTAGCCCCGCGGCTCGCCTCAGGATAGTACAGATTGGATAACCCACTGCTCAATGCGCTCCCAAGCACATTGTCGTAATTGAAAGTGTTACCCCCACTGTCCTTGCGAATCACCAGCGCACGGCTTATGGCATAGCCGGTCCGCGACCAGAAACCATGTCCTTCTCCCTTGCGGAAATAGCGTGGGTCTTCGCGGAAAACCGAGGCCACAACAAAATCTCCGAAAAAGTTTTGCGTGGCAATGTCGGCCACAGAAGCGGCAAAGCGCTCGGCAAATGCTGCACTGTTAACGCCGTATTTTGGATCAGTTTTGGTCACCTGCGAAAACGCGGCATTAAATACTCCTCCGCATAAAGTCAGCGGGCTGGCGGTTTCCCGCAAGAAATGGTTCCATCTTTTGCGGGTGGTGCGTATTGGCACGTCCTTCGGGCCAGGCGCAGAATTTGACTGCGAGGATGCCGGCCCAGCAGACGCAGGGTGCACGGCATCCTGCGCACGGAGAGAAGCGCAGAGACAAATTGCGGTCAAAAATGCGATCCCCTTCACCAAGGACAGTTCCCTCCACATGCGCGGCCTGTGCTTGCGCGCTGACTTGGATTGCATGTGAGATAGAAGACCGTTGGCCATGGTTGCTTTGGGATTCGTTTTGCAGTCTACGACTTTGGTGGAAGGAAAATATCTGTTTGCTGCATCCGCTTTGCGAAATCGTCGATCCCTTCGTCTATACTTTACCTCTCATTGAGGGCGCCAATGTCGGATCAGGCATTCGGATTAAGCGCAAATCAAGTAATGGCCTATGCGTCGGTGGCCAACGTGCTCCTTGTCTTGATTCTTGCCGCCATCAATATTAACTACGCCTGGCATGCTAAGCGGCAGGCCGATGCCAGTCTGGAGCAGGTCGCAGCCGCAACCCGGCAGGCGGAAATTGCCGCGGAAACTCTATCGATTCTGCGCAAGCAACTCGACCAGCAACGCACCGCCGACCTGGCCACGGTAAACCTGCAGCTCAAGGTTGCCATGCACACGCTTGAGGACTGGCTCAAACGCATTGGTTCAGACGCGTATCCGCAACTGCCTGATGAAATCGGGATTCTTCCTGAAGACTTCGGCCTCGCAACCCAAAGGGCGAATGCCATAGATCAAATTGTTGCCGAGAACATGGGAGCCGCTTCGCTGTACGCCGGAGAGGCCGAAAACAACATCAGAATCCTGCGCAGTGGAAACCCGGCTGAGCCGCAGAGCTGGAAAGAAATGCAGGAAAAAGCCAAGAAGAATCTGAGTATCGCCAAATACAAGCTCAGCGTAGCCAGAACCCGCTGGGAATCCATGACCGGATAACCTTTATATCCAATCACATCCACGGTCATCTTGCTACCTGCGTAGATCCGTTTCTAAGACCACCCTCCCGCTTTCGCCGTATCACGTTACCACTAACGCTTTATCAGGACTAAACTTGCCCACTTTACAGCAAACACCCAATAGCATCGCTGTCCGGACTCTGTTATCCCTCATGTAACCTAGGTGAGTCGCTCGCGCCCCGGGCCACCTAGCCGCAATCCGTCGGTTGTCTCGTTCCGATGACAAATCTTTGAAGGGAAAGTTATGCATAGGCAAGATTCAACATCAAGTTCACCCTCTTCTGCCGTCTCTCCAATTTGGCGGTACACGTTGGCTGCTTTGCTGCTGGCTGTAGTCGGCGTGGCGCAGTCGTCTCCGGCTCAAACCTACAAGGTGCTCCACTCATTTACCGGCGCAGACGGAGCTAATCCCGAGTTCGCCCTGCTGGTTCGAGACTCCGCCGGCAATCTTTACGGAACCACTTCTAACGGCGGACCTTTTGGTGATGGAGTGGTATTCAAACTCGATGCTGATGGAAAGGAAAAGATACTCCATAGCTTCACTGGCGGTACCGATGGAAGATCTCCTGCCGCTGGTTTAATACGCGATAACGCTGGAAATTTTAATGGCACGGCCCAACTTGGAGGAAAACCGTGCGTGACCTATGGGAATTACCAGAAACAGGGCTGCGGTGTTGTCTTTAAACTGACTTCCTCCGGGAAGTTCACTGTCCTCCATACATTCGCCGGATCAGAGGGCGCGTTTCCTACGGACAGCTTGCTGGAAACGGCAAATGGCACGTTTTACGCCACTACCGCAGGCGGAGGCATCAGCTCTGCATGCCAGGACACGGGCGATGGTTGCGGTACGGTTTTCAAATTGACGCTCACTTCTACCGGCTGGAGCGAGAAAGTGGTGTACGAGTTCGGGTGGAACAAAGGATGGCAACCTTATGCCGGTCTAATCACCGATAGCGCAGGTAATCTCTACGGCACGACGGAAGGCTGCAACAACGGAACGCAAGATCCCTGCGGGGTCGTGTTCGAGCTAAGGCCCAGCGGAAATGGCTGGACTTACAAAATGCTCCATGGATTCACCGGCGGTTACAACGGCGGCTCCGATGGAGCATACTTGTGGGGCGGTCTGGTTCGGGATTCAGCGGGAAATCTCTACGGAGTGACAAATCGCGGCGGCGGCGATAACTACGGAACGATTTTTGAGCTCACCCCAACCGGTAAGAAAATCGAACTGCACAGCTTCACCGGTACGGACGGAGCCTACCCGTATTCAGCGCTCACTCTCGACGCCTCGGGGAATCTTTACGGCACAACTTTTCAAGGTGGCGCTTCCAATAACGGCACGATATTCAAGCTCGACACTGCACACAATTTGACGCTGTTGTATAGCTTCCCCGACACGACTAAGGGGCAATATCCCCAGGGGCCCCTGCTCTTAGATGGAGGCAAACTTTACGGTACGACTCTGTCCGGAGGAGCAACCAATAACGGGACCGTTTTTGAGCTGACTCCGTAAGGCCTCGGCGAGAACGAGTTCCGAGCAATATACATGCTTTCGATCAGGGCGGCCAGGCCGCCCTTTTTTCGTGGCAGAACCCAGAATTTGCTCATAAGCCATTGTGGTGGCAGTCCAAAGCAGACAATTACCGTCTGCTCCGACAAACAGTTTGCCGCACAAAATTCATCGAAAACCTTGACCTTAAGCCCTTTGCGACGCATAATTGCGCCCGCTTTGCTTTTCCATAAACGATAATCGATTTCCGGCAAGCGGACGAGGAGCTTTTATGCCAGAAGAAACCGGCAAGCGGATTGGCGACTACCAGATTCTCAACGAGTTGGGCAGCGGCGGAATGGGCCGGGTGTACAAGGTACGAAATGTTCTTACCGATCGCATCGAAGCCATGAAGATTTTGCTTCCCAACCTCTCGGGCCGGGAAGACATTGCCGCCCGTTTTCTGCGCGAGATCAAGCTGATGGCGAACCTCAATCATCCCAATATTGCCGCGCTTCGAACCGCTTTCACCGCCGACAATCAGCTGGTAATGATTATGGAGTTCGTCGAAGGCACCGATCTGGCCGAGCGCCTCGAGCATGGATCAATAGCGCCGCCCGACGCGGTGAATTATATCCAGCAGGTACTGAGCGCGCTGAGTTACGCGCATCAGCAGCACGTGATTCACCGAGATATCAAGCCTTCCAACATGATGCTGACTCCTCAGGGCGTGGTGAAGCTGATGGATTTTGGGATTGCGCGGGCCGGCGAAGAGCGCAGCATCACCATGACCGGCACCACGCTGGGATCGCTAGGCTACATGTCTCCCGAACAAGTGAAAGGCGAGCCTACCGATGCCCGATCCGACCTGTATTCCGTGGGTGTGTCGCTGTATGAAATGGTGACCGGCCAACGGCCATTTCAAGCCACCAGCGACTACTCGATTATGGCGGCTCACGTCAAAGAAACGCCGAAACCGCCCGTCGAGCTACACCCGGGACTGCCGGCAGCGATGAACGAAATCATCATTATGTCGATTGCCAAGGACCCGGCGCAGCGTTTCCAGACAGCGGACGCTTTCCGTAACGCCCTAAGCAGCGTGCGTTTCGCGCCGGAGGAATCGAAGCCCATTCTGCAGGGAAAGCCTGACGATGTGACCGTCGATACGATTCTTCCGTCCGCATCGCAACCCGTAGCCGCGGCCACTCCGCAACCAACATTTGCTGCCCCGGTTAAAACGCCCGCAGCTCCAGTCATTCCAGCCGCGCCTTCCATTCCCATTCCGCCGCCGCAACCTGGCGGCCATCGCGGTTTGTACATGACGCTGGGAGCGTTGATTGTGCTGGCGGTTCTGGTGGTCGCCGGAATTTACATACCCCGTCGCAGCAAGACAGAAGCAGGGCATAAGCCAGCAGCGTCAGATAATGGTGCGAGTGCCAGTTCGCAAACTGCACCAGCGTCCAACGCGGTACCTGCAAATCCGCCGCAACCAGACGCGGCAGCTGCGCCTAATCCGGTCGGCCAGGTAACAGCGCAACCACAAGCTTCGTCTCCTGCAGTTCCTGCTCCAGAAAATGCGAGTCCGGTACGAAACGCTGCCCAGGTAGAAAAGTTACCGGTTGTTCATACCCACAAAATTTCACCCAGCGGCTACCAGGATGCAGCCACGCCAGCGCAAGACGCCAGCGCGAATGCATATCCGGCAGCCAACGACGCAACGAGTTTGGACGCCGCGGAGCGCGATGTCGATCAGCTTTCCAACCGCGCGGTCGCCATCAACAGCAGCCTGGATCGGCTACAGCAGCAACAAAGCGCCGCCGGCTACGGTCTTCGCGGTGACATAGCCTCGCGTCAGGCAAGCATGAAAAACAACCTGGCAAAGGCCCAGAGTGCGGTTCAGAGCGGAGACGTGCAGAGGGCCAAGAAGTACATGGATCTGGCACAGAGCGATGTCGAGGCGCTAGAACGCTTCCTCGGACACTGATGAGGTGCGAAAGTCCATGCCGAATGGCTGCATCACCAGATCAGCAGAGCTGGTAACTGCAGATGGCGCCTCACTTCATCCCGTCTAAAATCGAGCCCACGATTCCGCCGACCACGCCGCCTTCCACAGTCTGTCGCTGAGTATTGTGCGGCAAATATCTCTCGATGACGTGCGCCAGCTTCGAAATGGGTAGGGTTTGCAGCCAGATTTTTCCCGGGCCAGTCAGCGAAGCAAGAAAAATTCCGTCACCGCCGAAGATCATATTCTTGATGCCAGGCACGGTAGTGATCTGGAATGAGACGCTGGACTGAAATGCTCCAACATGCCCAGGATGAACCCGTAGATTTTCGCCCGGCGCCAGATCGCGCGCGACGAGTTCTCCCGAAAGCTCAAGCCAAGCAGTCCCTTCTCCGCTGAGTTTCTGCAGCAGGAAACCGTCGCCGCCGAACACTCCCGCTCCCAACGATTGCTGAAAGCCGACGCTGATTTGTATCTTCGGCGTAGCACAGAGAAAACCGTGCCGATGAATCATGTATTCATGCCCCGGCGATACTTCGACGGGAACGATGTGTCCCGGCAACTTCGTGCAGAAAGCCAACTCCCCCGCAGACCCAACGGCGCGGTATTCAGTCATAAAAATGGATCCGCCGCCGGCCACGCGTTTGAGCACCCCGAATAATCCTCCGCCTCCGGCGAACTGAGTATGCGTGGTCATCTGGATCGTGCTGCCCATCCACGACAATTCTCCCGCTTCCGAAATAATGGTTTCATTCGGCTCGAGAGCGAACTCGAGCACGGGCATGGTTGTACCGGTAATGCGGCTCTGCATTTCAGATCTCCTGAATTTAGGATGGGCACGCTCTCAGCGGAATCGGCGTTCCGAGTATACATGCGCCGCCAATCAGGGCAATAGCGGACGCCCGCATTCAAAGAAAAAAGATCAAGCCCCACCGTGAACGGTGCTTTTGACCAATGCCACCGCTGCCGCAGGGTCAGCCACTTCTACAATCAGTTCGTTGTAGCGTTCGTCGTTCAGTTCAATCACCACCGCGTTTTCTGGATTGTGAACGTCCCAGAACACGCGCTTGCCATCCTGATAAAACGTTCCCGCGGTGATGACTCCGGGAACACTGGTGCCCGGCATTCTCAAACCGTGCCCCCATCCGCGAGCTGTGGCCGGGTCTGCTCTGATTTGCACAACATGGGCCAGCGGTATTTCAAGCGAACTCTTAAAGGCCCACAACTTATCGGCTCCTTTGACATGCAACACCAGATTGCCTCCAGTGATCGATAACTCCACCATGTTTAACGCTCCGTAACCGTTCGAATTCTACACTGATTTTCAGTTGGCTCTCATGCGCACACCGAAGCCCGCTCTCTTCGCGCGCACTCACATTGTTTGATTAAAAAAAAGTTAATGCAGGAGGGTCGAAGTCCACGCACTCCGTTAACCGGAGCTCAACGTGGCGTTCGAGGCTGAGATGACCTTGGCGGAGTAATTACGAAGAAGACTGAAAAGGAGTCTTTACCGCTGTGGGAAAGCTCTGGTTTTGGGTGGCGCAGCGCTTCCAGCGCTGTGGTGGGTGCATTGTTTTAAGTTCGGTTCTAAGCCGCTGAGGTAAAGAATTGAGTTTTCTTAGTCAGCGCTGGCCACAGACAAAGGCAGCATCATGCGGTTGCTGGCATCATCGGTTTCCGCAACAGATGTATAACTGTACTCTGGAATGATCTGCTTCATGCGAGCGCGTATGGCGACCTCAGTGTCGTTACCGACCATGGTATGAAGCGCATTAAGATGCCAGGTGAGCGTCTCCCAACTTATAGTTGAAGTCTTGGCCCGCATGATCTTTCCAACACTTGTTGCGGTCGGTTCTTCATGCTGATAGAAAAGCTCTTCATACAGTTTCTCTCCTGGACGCAGACCAGTGAATGAAATCTCAATCTCATTTTCCGGAATGCCAGATAGCTTGACCAAAGTATTTGCGAGGTCGACGATCTGCACCGGTTTGCCCATATCAAGCACCAGTAGGTCGCGATGCTCTCCCGCGGCAAAGGCCTGCAACACCAGAGCTACTGCCTCGGGAATGGTCATGAAATAACGCGTTATGTCAGGATGTGTAACTGTGATCCGCCGCATAGTACGAATTTGCTGCTGAAACAGAGGCACTACGCTACCTTGCGATCCCAGCACATTACCGAAGCGCACAGTGACGCAACGCATATTGGAAGTCGGACGCGCCGCCAGAATAAGCTCTCCGAGCCGCTTCGTGCTTCCCATGAAACTGGAGGGGTTCACCGCTTTATCGCTGGAAATGAGAACAAAGCTACTGCAATGGCACGTCTCAGCGGCATCTAACATCGAAATCAATCCGAACACGTTATTGCGCAGTGCTTCCGACACATTGCTCTCGGTCAAAGGCACATGTTTGTAAGCAGCCGCGTGAAAAACCGTGATAATACTAAAGCGGGAAAGAATTGTCTCAACTCGATTGGTGTCATTGACATCTGCAATGCAGAATTCTACCTTTGAATCCGAGTTAAATTGGGACAAGCGTTGCTGAAGTTCAAATAGGCCAGATTCATCCTGATCAAGACATACCAACACGCTGGGTCGAGATTGTAATAACTGACAGGCCAACTCCGAGCCGATGGAACCAGCAGCGCCAGTAACTAGCACCGGTGTTCCACTAATCATTCGCCGCACTGGTTCCAGATCCAGATGAACCGGGTCGCGGCCCAATAAATCATCCAGTTTGACTTCGCGAAGCTGACCTAGACTTGATTGGCCGGCAACAAACTCACGCAAACTCGGAATAGTGCGATACCGCAGCCGCGCTCCGTAACAAGTTTGCACTACACGCTGCATCTGCGCTGCCGTCGCGGACGGCATTGCAATGAGTACTTCAAAAGCGCGGTTCTTGGCACATAGCCCCGGAAGTTGATCGATAGCACCTAGAACGGGAACCCCGTGAACCTTAGATCCCACTTTTGACTTCTCATCGTCAACACAACCCACGACGATCCACGCTGGGCCAGCCTGTTTAAGTTCGCGGATCAGTAACTGTGCCGCGAATCCAGCGCCCACGATCAGTACCCGGCGCGATCGCCGCCGGTCAGGGCCGGGTGCAACCGGCTTACTCTGCATAAATGCTCGGTATAAAAGTCGGACCCCTAAGAGCACAAACGCCGCCAGCAAAAGTTCGAGGCAATAAACCGACAACGGAAATACTTTGATTCTCAGAAAATAGCGGATACATAGCAAAAATGCGGCTGAGCTGAGCAGCAGGGCCTTCAACATATCAATGCCATCATGAAGGCCCGTATAACGCCAATAGCCGTGCAGCAAGCCGAATCGCGCGAACGCCGCCAGCCTGTAAACAACCAGTATTGGAAGCAGAATAAGCAATAGTCGCAGATTCGGTAAATGGAACTCGAATCTCAGAGCCCAGGCTGATACTGCTGCGAAACACACCAACACTACATGAAGTAACAAAATGCCGGTACGGCGGATATTAAGCGACATAAGTTTTACTCAATCGCTTTCAGCGAAGAAAGTTCCTTGTGTATTCGGAGTTAAGTTAGTAGGTTAAGTTTGTAGCCGTTGGAGACACCGGCGTCCCCGTTCTTCAGTGGACTACGCAGTAGCTTCATTCATAACATCAGTAACAACCTTGGCGATTTCATGCATGTCTGAAGTCGAAAGAGTCGGGTGCACTAAAAACATAAGGCTAGTCTCCCCCAACTCTTGTGCTACCGGAAACCGACAATCAGGTCGCCAATCAGTTGGGAAAGCTTTTTCCAGATAGATCTCACTGCAACTTCCCGAAAAGCAAGGGACTCCTTTTTCGGAAATTGCAGTCAGGATTCGGTCTCGGTTCCAATTGCGGCGAAGCCTTTCCGTCCGGACAAACGCATAGTACTTGTAATATGCATGTTCAATATCTTGGCCCGGCAGAGTCAATCTAAGTGCATTCAGCCGCGAGAATGCTTCCGTCAACACAGCGGCATTCGCCCGCCGTTTGTGCACCCAATCGGTGAGTTTGTTCAGTGCGATACGTCCAATGGCGGATTGTACTTCGGTCATTCTCCAATTGGTACCGAAGGAATCATGAAGCCAGCGAAAACCTGGAGCGTGATTTGGCTGATGTACTGTGTGATAGTTTTTTCCGTGATCCTTGAAGCTCCATGCTCGCTCCCAAAGTCCGGTATTGTTTGTAACTAACATCCCGCCTTCACCAGCCGTAGTCATAATTTTATCCTGGCAGAATGAGAATGCCGCGGCATCACCCATGCTGCCGACCGGACGATTTTTGTATGTCGCCCCTTGCGCTTGTGCGCAGTCTTCAATAACTTTCAAACTATGCTCCATAGCCAACTCGATGATTGGATCCATATCGCAGGGCCATCCCGCCAAGTGCACGGCAATAATAGCTTTGGTCCGCGGTGTAATGGCGTGCTGAATAGTCTGCGCGGTAATATTCTGACTGTTACGATCGACGTCAACACATACCGGACGTGCCCCGCGCATAACTACACAACTGGCGGAAGCGATAAATGTCCTCGATGTAGTAATAACTTCGTCGCCGGTCCCGATACCCATCGCCTGCAACGCTAACTCCAGTGCCAAAGTACCGTTGGCCAAACACACGGCGTGTTTAGTGCCACAGAACTCGGCAAATTCAACTTCAAACTGCCGCCCCTCCTCACCAGTCCAATAATTGACCTTCCCCGAGCGCAGGACCACCGAGGCAGCCTCAATCTCATCACTGTCAAAATGAGGCCAGGAGGCAAACTGTAGCTTTTTGCCAACCGGTTGAAAAGCCGGTTGTACTGCGGTAGAGGTCATAATGTAATTGAAGGGATGAATCAGCGCACAGCGAATGCTGCCGCAGTTTTTTTCAGTTCACGTGCCGGAATCCCCACTACAGTAGTCTGTTTGGGAATGTCTCGCGTTACAACCGCACCCGCGCCGACTTTCGCTCCTGATCCTACCGTCAGGTACTGTAGAATCTGGGCGCCCGTGCCAATCAGAACTTCTTCTTCTACAACCACCCCACCGGAAATATTCGCCCCGGGGTTTACTACCGATCCTCGACCTATTCGCGTCTCATGTCCTACGGTGGTGCCGAAGTTGCAAAGCGCGAAAGGTTCAAGCTCGAGATTCACCGTGGAAACGCACCGTGCCCCCACAAAAGTTCCTTCGCCTAGTTTCGCCGAGTCATAGTCCACTATTGCGCTGGGGTGGACAATCGCTGGCCACTGAATTTCGGGAAATGCCTCGCTCAATTGTTGCGAGAGGCTCACACGCACCGAGGGTGTCCCTATTCCGATAGCAAACGCATCTACCGCATGCCGATGCTTTTCCATCCACTCGAAATCACCGAGGACCGCTTCGCGGCTATCGCGCTTGCTCAGTTTCGAAAGGTCACTCACCAGGTATCCCACAAATTCGAACTGCGGTTTCTCCCGATTAATCCACTGAATCGCCGAAGCTACTTCTCTCGCCATGCCTCCAGCGCCCACGATTGCGATGCGTAGCAAGCCCATTAGACTTTCCCGTTCTCCGCCCGCGTCACACCGCGAAACTCCTGCATAGTTACATGTCCCGGCTCGCAGATACCGTCGCGCTTAAGAGTTATCCATAAAGTAAGAGCAATAATCTTCAAGTCAAGCCAGAATGATCGGTTATCGACATACCAAGCGTCATAAGTGAACTTCTGATCCCAACTGGCATTGTTTCGACCATTCACTTGAGCCCACCCGGTGATGCCAGGCTTCACCTCATGACGCCGCATCTGCTCAGCCGTGTAGCGTTCGACATATTGCATCAACAGCGGACGCGGCCCTACCAGACTCATCTCTCCGCGAACTACATTGATCAACCCCGGCAGTTCATCCAGACTGGTACTGCGCAGAAACTGTCCCAGCGGCGTCAAGCGCTCAGCATCGGAAAGTAAGTTCCCGTCCGCATCGCGCGCGTCCGTCATGCTGCGAAACTTCAGGCAAGTAAACGGACAACCCCTATACCCAGGACGCACTTGCCGAAACAGTACCGGCGACCCCAGCAGTATCCGCACAACCAAAGCAATCGCCGCGATCAGTGGCGAAAGAACGATCAGAGCAAAGCTCGCGGCAAACACATCAAACAGTCGCTTCACCAGTTCCCTCGTATGTCGAAGGCGCTGCGACTCCTGCAACATCTCGCCATACATTTCTGCATGCGCTTGCCAGATCACTTCCGGGCGAAAGTCGTGTTGCATCCACTTGCGTCCAGCGCGGCCCATCTCCGCTCGCAATCCCGGATTGCGCAATAGACTGTCAATAGCCTGGGTTAAAGCTCTGGCGTCATTCACGGGAACGATCAATCCGGTAACGCCATCACGCACCGAATCTACCGCCCCAGTTGCATTGGTAGTAACTACCGGAACCTCGCACGCCTGTGCTTCCAGAGGAACGCCGGGAAACCCTTCGCGGTGCGTCGGCAACACAAACACATCCATCAATGCATAATAAGGAGCCGTGTCACCCACAAATCCCGGCCGCAGCACCGCGGGATTCGACTCGATATACCTCCGCACTTCCCCTTCCACAGGATCGCCACCCTCAAAATCGCCTACCAGCAGCAATCGCAAATCCGGACGCGACGCGCTCAGTTCACGAAACGCTTCCACTAGTTCGCGTATGCCTTTGTCCTTGACGAAGCGCCCAACGAAACCGATCACAGTTTCGTCCCCAGTTAGTCCCAACCTCTGCCGTAACCGCGCGACCTTCTCGCTTCCGCGATTCGCCGGCGTAAAATGTTCGATGTCAACTCCGCAGCTTCCATTTCCCAGCGACAGCGCTTTTTCCGGACTGACTAATCGCAACTCAATGGCGCGCATCCGCAAACTCTCGCTTACCGGAACCACACGGTGCGAGCAGGCGCAAGCCACCCGCTCCGCCAGCCACAGAATCCCCCGCTTAATTCCGGTTGCGGTCTCCAGCCGCAGCCCACGCAACGTATAAACCCTGCACGGAACCCCCGCAATCCAAGCCGCCATAGCGCCGAGAAGCCCAGCCTTAGGAGTGCTCACATCCACAACATCGGGGCGAACGGCCTTCATAGTTCGATATAACCTGAACAACGAAACCAGGTCGCGAAAAGGACGAATCTCCCGCTCCATTGGAATGGGAATGACCGCAGCTCCCTGCGAATTCGCAACCTCATTTAAGAGCGCCCCCGGAGCAGAAACCATAGTCGTAGAGAACCCTGCCTCTTCCAAATGCCGCAACATGCCGCGATAAAATCCGCACGAGATAGAAACGGTTACCGCGAAGACGATGTGAGGAACAGTACCGGAATGTTGATTGGAACGCATCTAGTCACTTCACTTTACGCCGCAATGAAGTTGATTTCGTATCTCTAGGCGGTCGCTAAGGCAACTTTTCTCTGAAGGAGTGACTTGTATATCTCTTCCCATCGATCTACTACGGAACGCAAACTGTAGCTTTTCTCCGCGTGTTCTCTCCCCGCTATTCCCATAGCGTCCCGTACCGACTGACCAGCCAGCTCCATTCGCTCCATGGCTGAAGCTAGCGCTATTGGATCAGATGGCGGTATCAAATATCCGCTAATCCCATCGTGCACGACCTCGGCATTGCCACCCACGTTGGTCGCTACTATAGGCAGTGCTGACGCCGCAGCTTCCAGCAGCACCATGGGCAACCCCTCCCACGCGGACGACATTACGTAAGCGTCTGCTGCTGCCATCAGATTGGGGACATCTTTGCGAATACCCAAAAAACGAACTTTTGCAGAGATGTCAAGTTCGGCCCCTAGGCGCTCTATGGATTGGCGCAAAGGGCCGTCTCCCGCGATCAGCAGAACTTGATGTTCGTTCCGCAGACGTGCCACCGCGGTGAGCAGGTTGGGATAGTCTTTTTGAACTTCCAACCGACCGACTGCTAACCAAGTAAATTCGTCATTCAGACCCAACTCGGCTCGTAGTCTCCCACGAGCCTTAGCACAGGCCGCGTATGCTTCGAGTTGCACTCCGTTCGGAACCATTTTGAGCTTCCACGAGGGTACGGCGCCTACTCGCACATATCTCGCGGCCGCTGCCTCACTTACATTAGTTGTAAGGTCCGCCAAATGATCCGTGGCTCGGTATGCCCATTCCCTCCATCGGCCCCCTTCATTAATGTTCTGTGCTGTGGAGATGACAACTGGCACCGAAGCAAGAGGACGACAGACACGTCCCAGCAAATTGGCATGCACCATGTGGGTGTGGAGAATCGTCGGACGCTCATGCCGCAACAGATGCACCAACCTCGTAATGCCGCGGGGATCTGGGACGCCACGTCTCATGTCCAACGTGAAGACTGGAATTCGGAGGCTTTCAAAGTCGGCCTGCAGGGGGCCTCCCGAAGTCATGCTGATTATTTTCGGCTCCCAACCCCGCGACATAAGTTCTCGCGCTAGGAGGATAAGCTGCGTTTCCGCTCCTCCCCTGTAGAGTCCAGTTATGAGGAACATGATCGACCTCGTATTCAGTGATAGAAACGGCAAATGGACACCCTCCTGCGAATCTAACGCACCTCTGCTAGCTTATGGCTCACGCGTGAAGGAAATGACGCGACAACCAGTAGAAGAATCAAAGGCAATACCATAACTCTTTGCCGCGCTAACAGCCCGAAATTGCTGATCGAAATCGCAAACACCACGGAGAAAATCAGGAAGGAGAGAATACCAAACACTATCAATGGGTTAGATCGGGCATTCCGCAACAAACGGAAAAGACGTTTTCGCCGAAAGAAGGCGACTACAAAAAGCACTACACTTTCGCAAGATGCCAGTACAGCTGTCATGTTATTTACTTCCCACGGGAACGGTCTGAACATTAATAGCGGAGATTGGATTAGTCGACCCTGCATCGTCTCTCCCTCGCCAAATGCCGAACCAGCAGCCTGATTATTTACGTAGGCGTACTCCGCCCGGGCACTTGCGTCATCGACACTATTGAATTGGAGCGAGTCGCGAGAATAAATTATGACTGCCAGACAGATAACCACAAAAACTGGGGAGAGAAGAAATTTCAGGCCGACCATTCTCCTTTGGCCACGACCGACGTCGGCGATGAGAAAGCTCATGAACAGGCTCACGGCAAGAAAAGCCCCGATGTGTGGCCTGACCAATGATGCGAGCACCAGGCCCACAACTATAAGCGTCCAGCCATAAGGGTCGAAACGTCGTGCTATTCCATAAGCAATGAAACTGATGGCAAGAAAGCTTAGCGCGTCCTTACCGAAAGCCGCAGTCCAAAACACAACTGAAGGAAAGAAAAAAAATACGAGAGCGGCCGCTTGTCTGTTGCCGTAAGGAAAGGCTCGGACAAAGGCACGATAAAACATAAATTGTCCCCAGAATGAGGCGATCGAAAACAGAGCCATTGCTCCTGCCATGGACGGTCCGATCACAGAAAAAAGGACGGCGCCCATTGCAACGATGAAATCTGTACCCCACAAGCTGTGCAAGGAAAAATTTTCGGTTAAAGGAATCGAAGATTGTGAGAACTGTTTTGCCCCGTCGAAGTAGATGCCCTTAATGTCCGATAGCTGAAATGCCGGCAGAGCGGTGTACATCCATGCTGCCAATAGTTTCACGACCAACGCGACAATCATCACCCTGAACAAAAACGGGTTGCTGCGGGCTATGATCGTTGTCAAGGCGAAGCACCCAACAATTGCGCACGGAACTACAATTACCGATACTCGAAACTGACCTTCGATGCAAAAGCAGAACAGCATTCCGCCTGCCAAGAATCCCGCCGACACAAACGGATAAATCCAGACAGACCTCATGTTCCGCAAATTCATTTCCAGAAGTCGTTTAGGCACCGGTACGGCCGGGCATTGAATAAACATATAGAAACTTTGAGGCCAGCAGCTCAGAGTCGGGAATGACGTAATTCAGGAGATCAAGAAGCGCCCGTTTCGCGTATGCCCTACCTAGGCGCATCAGCCAATACTCCTGAAGGCTTAGCCCCGCACGCCTGCCAAGTTCCAGAGCAGCAGCGGGAGACACCCATGAAATGTGGTCCGCATTGGTTACAAGCGTTCCCCTTACGAAAGTCGAGAAAATGTGTTTTATCCAGTAAGGGTTCGGAGTTGAAACCAGGATTAACCCTTCCGGCGCAAGGTGTCGGCCAGCGAATTGCAAGAGTCGTACTGGATTGTTTACATGTTCGATCACGTCTCCTATTACCACCCGCTCGAATCTTTCACCCAGATCCTCCTCTGAGGTCGCGTCGGCCAGCCGGACGTTATATCCCTTTTGTTTCAAGAGGTCGATTCCTTCTGGAACAATGTCAATTCCTAGCGTGTGCGAGGCGCGGTCCCTTATATATTTGTGCTTCCATGTAGGCAGTCCGACGTGGTTGATATCGTGCTCAACGACGCCAATATCGAGTACAGACCGGCTGGCGACAAGTTCATCGATCCAATTCATATAGCCAGAGCGACTTTTTCGGAGCCGTTTCAACTCACTCGTAACGGGTCGCAGAACATCGCGAGAAATGGGATCATTACTTATCTGTGTCCAGTTCACCGCTTGCATAAGACTCCTCTTAACTTCCATTTCAAATTCTCACTCGCATAAGGCATTTGTGCCTCGACTCTCGCAGATTTAAGCTCGAGCATTATGCCGACAGTAAAGCCAAAAGCCTGTACTACTGCGCCTGAAAGCAGCGCAAAGGCCGCGCCCATCAATCCAAACCTAGGTATAAGTCCAAACGAAAGTAGTATTGTAGCCAGCGTTGAACCGCTAATGACTATAAGCGGGGCTTTGAAGGAGCGAGCGGCGGTCATTCCGTAGCCGAGGAATGAAGCTATCGCCAGGACACTCGTGGTAGCAACCATGACAACAAGTACGTTCAGATAGAGTGCATATTCCGGTCTGTAGACTAACGAAAGCACACATCGCCCGAACAAAGCTGCGGCCGGCACACCAAAGATTCCAATGGATATACCCAAAAGAACGAACTTGCGAAGCAGCGATTTAAATCCCCGAAACTGCTGATTGGCAAACATTCGTGAAAGCCGTGCCGACGTCGACTGCCCGAGTGCGTTGATCACTAAACTAGCCGCCGTACCCATGTACGCAAGGGACGCATAAATGCCAAACTCGCTCGGTCCCTTGTAATGTTCTAATATGTATCGCGGGATGTTAGTATTCAGCGACATCAGCGACATCACAAAACCCAAAGGCAGGCTGAGCAAAGTCAACTGCCTAAGAATCGGAATGTTGGTGTTGAGCAAAAATGTCCCCGGCTCGCCAGCCCGCCGTGCGACTGGTAAGTCGTACGTCAGGAACACAAGCAACCACGAAAGGCCCATGGCGGCAACCGCCGCAATCAGGCTACGAAACCGCCAAAACGCGCCGGTAAATACCAGGATGGATGCGGCACCTTTGAGCGCCAATGAAGTTGCCATCTGGTCCAGCCTTTCATTCTTTTGCATGAGTCCCAAAATCACGTCACTTAGCGATTCAACCACCTTAGCTAGGGCCACTAGGACTACGATAAGCGACGTTTGATGGTCATATCGTGAAAAAGAAACAATTGCCAACACTGTCGCCAAACCTACACACGTGGCCATACATCGAAGGGTAAAATAGTCTGAGAACGCAAAGTCAGATCGCGAATCGGTCGCCTGAACACCACGAAGCTGGAGGTTGGTGAACATGAATACTGGAGCAGCGATAGCCACGCCGAGCGCAAATTGTCCGACAATAGCGGGGTTCCCCAGCTTGGCCAACACGGATAGCATTCCCCACTGGCAACCGTAATAAATTAAGTTACCCGCCAGGGTCCATCCGAAGGCGATCCGAAGGGGCGACCCCACAACAGCCGCCGCGGTAACCGGAGCACTTAGCTGAGACTTCAAGCCCCGAATACTTCCCACTCCTAAACTGCCTTGTGCTGCTGTTTCGAATTCACATTCCATGACGGAGCTTCGCTCAACCCGGAGGTTATGTTTCCTCATTCAATTCCAATAATTTCGTTGTTTAATAGCTATAAGCTATGCGTGTAGTGTTCCACGTGGAACATAATGGCTATGGCACGCGGTAAATGCTTGCACCGGCCGCAGCGGGCAGGACGGCTTCCATATCCTTCATGGCATTCTTCGCTGCGCTCGTGGGGATGAAGAGGATGTCGTTGTCTTGCATGGCCAGGTCTGTGTTTTTGGATTGCAGAATCTTTTTTAAGTTCACAGGAATTTCCTGGCGGCCCTCCGTCGTGGTGCGGATCAGCTTCGCGGATGACTTCGCTGCCGTGGGATTGATGCCTTGGGCTAACGCGACTGCTTGCAATATCGAGAGCTGGCCGTCGTGGTCCATGGGGTAGCCGCCGGGGCGCATGACGTCGCCTACTACGAAAATTACTCCGGTGCGCTCAACATAAATCGTATCTCCGGAAAAAATCTCGGGATTATTTTCTGGCTTGGGCGTCGCTCCGGCTGTGACTTTCACTTGCTCGGGCGTGCTTGGATCCTTCGCGTGAGTAATGGTTATGCGTGTACCAGCGAGTGGAGTCAACCCTTGCGCAGCTGAGATGTAATCCAGAAGGTGATGCGCGCCGAATGCCGGATAAATGCCAGGAGTTTTTACCTCGCCGAGCACGGAAACATTTTGCGTCGCATATTCGGCAATGAAGACTGTGACCTGAGGATCTTTGAGGTATGCGCCGTCGACAAATTTTTGCCGTATGAGTGCGGCTGCATCTTCAGCTTTCATGCCGGCAACGTGCAGCTTGCCCACCAGGGGAAGAATTATTTCGCCGGTATTGCTGACGCGCAGTTTGCCGCTGAGTTCCGGCGTGTCGAATACTGTCATCTCGACGAGGTCGCCGTTGCCGATTGGGCCCGCGGCGCCGCTGCCGAAGCCGATGCCGCCGAGGGTCGCGGGTGGAATAGAAGTAGACATCGGCATCTGCGGATGCTCCTGCGCTATGGCATATCCCACCAAGATCAATGCGATCCAGAGGTAACCCTTCATTGACATGCTCCTAAGCGTGATGACCGTTGCCGTTACCGTTGCCATTACCGTTATTACCATTTCCATTACCAGTTCCATTGCCATTGCCCGAGGGGTTGTCGTGATAGTAGTAGGAATATTCGGATCCGTAGTGGCCGTAGTATTGGCGATATTCGACGGAGTTGAAGGAGAGATCGTTGACGACGACGCCGGCGATGTTGGCGCGAACTTTGCGAAGTATGTCGCGAGTACGGATTAGAGACTGGCGTCCAGTTTTTTCTGACCTGGCAATGAGCACGACCACGTCTGCGATACGGGCACAGACAACCGCGTCGGTGACGGCCAGTACGGGCGGCGTATCGATGACGATGTGGCGGAACTGTTCTCGCCATCTTTGTACCAGTTGAGGCATGGCTTCGGACGCGAGCATTTCCGACGGATACGGCGGCATGTGGCCGGCTGTAACCACGTGCAATCCGGGAATCTGCTCGATGGCTAGAGGAGCTTCGTCGGCAGTCTGTGCTCCGGCCAGACAGGCGCTAAGACCACTGCCCAGGCCAATGCCGAGATAGCGATGCACGGCGGGACGGCGCATGTCTGAGTCGACGAGCAAAACTCTCTGTCCGGTTTGAGCCAGGACCACCGCGAGATTTAGAGAATTGAAACTCTTGCCTTCCTGCATCATGGCGCTGGTTACCATAATGACTTGAGGCGGCGCGCCGGGCGACGACAACAATAAAGAAGTACGCAATGCACGAAAGGCTTCCGCGCTGCCCGAGTTGCGATGTTCCATGGTGACGGGAAGAATAAACTGGCGTTCTCCGCGCGCCAATGCTTTGCTCTGATTGCCATTCAACGTGGCGCTCGGGATTACTCCAAGCGAAGGCAGCTGGCAGTAGCTCTCTACGTCTTGTGGTGTGCGAATTGAGTTGTCGATGTTTTCGACAACGAAGGCAAGGGCGACACCGCCGAGCAGTCCGCCCATAAGCCCTAGCGCAATGTTAAGAGGGATGTTTGGTTCGACTGGTTCGATGGGCTGGCTGGCTTGATCAACAATATTAATGTTGCTGGATTTCAGGCCGGCCATAATGCCGGCTTCTTTTAATTTCTTGAGCAGACCATCGTATAAGTCGCGGCTGGATTCTACATCGCGGCGAAGGATGGCGTATTGGATCGCATCTTCGTTCAGCTTGTAGGCTTCGCCCTTTTGTTTATCGAATGAAGTCTGAAGCATTTGCTCAGCTTTTAGAGATGCCTGGTAGTCGGCGCGAACAGCCTCGCCAACCTTCGTTATCTCTTGCTGAATAGCTCCGTCAAGTTCGGTGAGTTGCGATTGCAGCTGAACTACGCGCGGATACGATGCGCCGTACTTGGCAGCGAACTGGGCGTACTCGGTGCGGAGTTCCGCGCGCTCTTTGTAGAGGGCGCCCAGGACACTTTCAGGAGCAATGTTGGCGATTAGTTCAGGATTTTCCGTCATGGCGATGCGGTACTTTGCTTCTTTGACGATGCGATCGCCTTCCGCCGCGGACAATCCTTTGTTGAGGTCTTCCAACTTATCAAGAATGATGTTATGAGTTTCGTCGGTACCGAGGATACCGGTTTTCTTCTGGTAGTCGGTGAGTTTCTGTTGTGATTCCTCGGCGTGTTTCTTGAGATCGTCGAGCTGCTTGGTTAGCCAGTCAGAAGTTTGCAGCGTGGCTTTGTATTTAGTCTGGAAGTTATGCTCGATATATGTGGCTGCAACGGCGTTAGCGATTTCAGAGGCCAGGCGAGGGTCCCTGCAGCGGAAATGAACTTCGACAATTTGAGTTTTTGGGATCAACTGCACGTTCAGCGATTTATGAAAAGCCTTCATTAACTTGGCGCGAGTCTCCAAATCTACGTTGTCGAACTCCTGGCTTCCTGAAACCGTCAGCTTTCCAGCGAAATCTTTGTTGTGGTGCAGACCCAACTGCTTTATGACGCTGGTGGCGATGGTATCGCTCTGCACGATGCGAATCTGGGTCTCGAGTTTGGTATTCAGATCGAGACCGATGGGCATGACGACCTGTTCGAGGCCGAAGTTATCGTTTCCATCGAGATCAAGAAGGATGCGAGCGGAGGCTTCATAACGTTTGGGAAGAATCAAAGAGACGGCGGTTACGACGATTAATATGGCGATGAGACTCCCCAGCACCAGCCAGCGACGCTTCTGCAGGACGCGCCAGAATTGGACGATCGAAATCTGGTCGTCTTGAGAATCGATAATGACGGCACGAGGATCAGAGAAATTAAACTTCTCGAGCTCAATCTTTTTATTGATGGTTAAGGGATTATCAGTCATAGCATCCTTAATCGGCTGCAGGTGAAATCGAAGCGAGGGCCGGGCTTGTGTTCTCTGGTAAAACGAATTCTGGCAACATAGCGGTCATCCAAAAGCTGGTATAGGTGGCGATGGCTTCGTCGACATTTGCGGTTCGGGCTTGGTTTCCGGTCAGAACGAATTGCAATCCCTGATGGGTCGCGACCAATGCGGCGAAGCCCAGCGCGGTTATCCCCGGATCGAGTTCGCGGATTAAACCTTTTGCCGTACACCGAGATAGATATTCGCGGAGGGGCTGAAAGAGCGGAACCAGATGTTTGCGTAAAATGCGTTCCGCGCCATGCTCCAACTCAAACAAGCTGAGATAAAGCAAGCGCACAGTTTCAGGGTGCTGGTATACGATCTCGACCAGTAATTCGATTATTCCGGGGAGCGCGGTGCGGGGATTTTCGTCGCCTTCCAAGCGGTTGCGGAGCTCGCGGCTCATGCGAATCCGGCGCAGGCGCGATTCCGCGGCTGCCCAAAACAGGTCTCTCTTTCGCGGGAAATGACGAAATACGGTGACCTCGCTTACGCCTGCCAGGCGCGCGATTTCATTCGTGCTGCTTCCGGAATAGCCTTGCCGGGAGAAAAGTTGCACGGCGGCTTCAAGGATGCGGTCCTGGGTCGGATTGTTCGTCCGGTCTTTTACAGGGGGCATTTAGTTTCTTGGAATTCAGCGGACTGCAGAGCCAGGGGAACGACGAGGGACGAGCGGTTCGACATCTGCGGCGTCGAGTTCGACCGCGACGCTCTGGTTGATCATTTGCAAGGTGATGACCACTCGAAGGCCGTTGCTGGTGCGAATGAGAACGCCTGACAGTCCAGTCAGCGGTCCGGCTTTGATTCGTACTTTTTCCCCTACGACAAAGTCGCTGTAGGGTGCGAACCTCTTGAGGTGCAGACCCGAGCGGAGAGTTTCGATTTCAAAGTCGGAGAGCGGAGCGGGTTCAACTTTAGTTCCGACAAACGAAAGCACGCCGGGAATCTCCAGCACGCGCACTTTCTGGCGCAGGCCGATTTTTACGAAGAGATAGCCGGGAAACAATGGAAGTTCGATCACATGCTTGCAGCCGTTCTTCCAGCGGTGAATCGAGCGGTACAAGGGCAAGAAGCATTCGATATTGCGGAATGACAAATATTCGTGGATACGTTTTTCGTGCCGGGGAGTCGAAGTGATGGCGTACCAGTGAGGAACCGTTGCTTCCGGCCAGTATCCTATGGCTGGGCTGGTGGCGGCGGCTGCCATTTCTGTATTCATTTCGATCATTTGCGGCAAGGCTTCGCCCCTCTCGCTTAGGTAGCGCTCTTTTAGCGGTGAAATTGAAGTGGCATTCGCGGCGTATGAACGGATGGATCGCCGGTTTAACCACGCCGCGTGCTGAATGGTTCGGGCAGCTACTGCGATGTGCAAGTAGGTGCTAACACGCTTGCGCCACGATAGGTAGCAGGCGTCGTGCCAATTTGGGCTATAAGTTAAGTTGTGTATTTTCTAAACAGTGCGGGCGGGAGTCCCAAACTGGGACGAGTGTCTTAGTCTCAAGGCGAGAAAACAGTTCAAAAAAGAGTGAGTTTGTCTCATGGCGTTGTGGGTGCGAGATCGTGGGAAGATGGGCTGGAGTTTCAGCCGCGCCGGCAGTTTCATCTTGCGGCCCAGTGGTATCGCTGAAGCGTGAGAAGTAATCTTTCGCCCCGCTGGGCTGATTGGTTTCCAACTTTCACCCACGGCTAACGCCGTGGGCTGCATTTTTACGCCGCTTTGCGGCTCTTAATTTCGCAGTTATTGACGGCGCGGCCGTGAAGCCGCGCCCCTTCAAAGAATCGACTTGACCTGTAATATAGCTTTCGCGGAATTCGGGGTGAACATTATGGATAACATCACAGCATGAAGGAGACTTGGAGATGGTTTGGGCCGGGTGATCCGGTTAGTCTCGATCACGTCAGGCAGGCGGGGGCTACGGGCATTGTTTCGGCGCTGCACCATCTTTATCGCGGGGAAGCGTGGCCGTTGGATGAGGTTTTGAAACGGCGGGATGAGATTGTGGCCGCGGGTTTCGCGTGGTCAGTGGTCGAGAGCATTCCCATTCATAATTCGATCAAGCTCCGATCCAGACCCTATCACCCTTATATCAACGCGTGGAAGGATACGCTGGCTACGGTCGCGAAGGCTGGAGTGAAAGTCGTCTGCTATAACTTCATGCCGGTGGTGGATTGGACGAGGACGGATTTAGCATGGCGGCTGCCGACTACCGGGTACGCGCTGCGTTTCGATGCGGTGGATTTTGCGGCGTACGATCTCTACATTTTGGGACGCAGGGGAGCTGCGGCGGAATATTCTGAGGAACGAATTCAGGCGGCACGGGTTCGCTACGATTCGATGGCAGAGAACCGCAGAGCTGAGCTTGAACGAACGATCATCGCAGGGCTGCCCGGAGCTGAGGCTTCATACGAGCGCGAAACGATTCGCGGGCTAATCGCCGAGTACGAGAGCATGACGGCTGCCGAGCTGCGGAGTAACCTGATTGCGTTTTTGCGGGACGTTGTGCCGGTGGCGCAGGAAGTTGGGGTTCGACTGGCGATACATCCGGACGATCCGCCGTGGCCGTTGTTTGGCCTGCCTCGCGTGGTATCGACCGCCGAGGATGTGAAAGCTATTTTCGCTGGCTGCGATATGGGGGCAAATGGTCTGACGTTTTGTGTAGGGTCTTTCGGAGCCCGAGCCGATAACGATTTGCTGGCGATGGTTCGAGAATTCAGTTCTCGGATTCACTTCGTACATCTTCGGCAGGTGACGAGAGAGTCGGATGGGTCGTTTCATGAGGCGGAGCATCTCGGGGGAACTTCCGATATATTGGGCGTGATTCGGGCTTTGCTGGAAGAAGAGGCGCGTCGCAGAAGCGCGGGGCGCGGTGATCATGAAATTCCCATGCGTCCCGACCATGGACATTTGCTGGCTGACGATATTGGAAAAAAAGTAAATCCCGGATATTCATTGATCGGCCGCTTAAAAGGGATTGCCGAACTGCGCGGCGTGATGCAAGGAATGAAGCATGCAATCCCCGAATTAGCTTAGCGACGTTGGGTTGAGTGTCTCCTATGAAAGAGTTCTTAGGGAAAGTGGCTTTGGTTACGGGCACGACGGGAATCGGGCGAGCAATTGCTCTGCGGCTAGCTGCGGGCAGCGCGCAGGTTGTGGCTTGCGGCATTGAGCCGGCAGGAAACCAAGCGTTGGCCGATGACGCCGAAAAACTTGGATTGACTGTGCTGGTCGAAAGCGGGGATGTGACTGAACTTGAAGCCATGCGTAGCATTATTGCGATGACGGTCAATCGATTTGGAGGGCTGGACATCATCGTGAATGCGGCTGCGATTCATCCTTTCGGGACGGTTGTCGAGACCGACCTTGCAACTTGGAATCACTGCATGATGGTGAATGTGGGAAGCATTTATGTGCTGGCGCATCTGGGCGTTCCGGAGATGAAAAAACGCGGAGGGGGCTCGATTATTAATTTGGCGTCAGTGCAGGGGCACGCATGCCAGCGCGGGGTGGTTGCTTATGCTACTTCGAAAGGCGCGATTCACAGCCTGACCCGGGCGCTGGCGCTCGATCATGCGGCGGATAAAATTCGGGTGAATTCGATCAGTCCGGGTTCGGTGCGCACGCCCATGCTGGCGCGGTCTGCGGCGCACTTCGCGCCGGAAGTGCCGGCCGAAGAGGCGTTTGCGCGTTTTGGGGCGGCGCATCCGCTGGGGCGCATCGGCACGCCGGAAGAGGTTGCCGAGTTGGCGGCGTTTCTGGCATCGGATAAGGCAGGATTCTGCACCGGAGGCGATTACCTGGTGGACGGCGGTTTGCTTGCGGGGATTGGCGTCCAGTAATCTCGCGTGCAGCAATCTGGAGCGCGGTTGCCGAAAATGATTCTGAGCAATTCTCCGGTGCCGCGACGGCGATGGCGAATCGCCTTCCTGCTTGCCTTTGGGGTTCTGGTCAATTTTTTCGATCGCATTAATTTGTCGGTGTCGCGCGACGCGCTGCATGTTTCGTTTGGCTTGTCGCTGGTCGCGTTCGGCTATCTCTCCAGCGCTTTCAGTTGGACTTACGCGTTGATGCAAATGCCAGCGGGGGTTTTGCTGGACCGGTGGGGAGTGCGGCGGGTGGGGCGGATTAGCGCGTTTCTGTGGAGCGTTGCGTCTTTCGCAGCGGCGATCGCGCCTGCGTTGAATTGGTTCTTCGGGGCGCGGCTTTTGCTGGGAGTCAGCGAATCTCCAACCTTTCCGGCGAACGCGAAAGCGCTCGGGTACTGGTTTACGCGGGACGAGAGAGGCATGGCTACGGCGATTACCGATTCGGCGGCTAAGTTGGCGACTGCGATTGGGGTCCCGTTCATTGGTATGCTGCTGTTTTATTTTGGCTGGCGATGGAGTTTTGCGGCGACTGGATTCATCAGCTTTTTGTACTTTCTGTTGTTTTACTTGGTCTACCGCAATCCCAGCGAAGACAAAGAATTGTCACCTGAAGAGCGCGAATTCATTTTGGGCGGCGGGGCGCAATTAGAGGATCAGGCAAAAGCGAGAAGCGGGAGTTCGCTGGGTTATCTGCTGAGGCAGCGTAAAGTTTACGGGCTTGCTCTGGGATGGGGCGCCTACAATTACACGTTTTTTCTTTTGCTGGCTTGGCTGCCCAGCTATCTTTCTATTACGCTTCATGTGGATTTACTGCACTCTGTTTTCTATACTGGCGCACCCTGGTTTTTCGCGGCAATTACCGACCTGCTGATTGGGGGATGGCTGGTTGACAGTTTGATCCAGCGCGGCTGGGATGCGAACCGGGTTCGTCAAACGGTGCTGGTGGTGGGAATGATGTTCGGCCTTTGCATTTTTGGTGCGGCGAGCGCGCATAGCCCTGCGGTTGCGATGGTGTGGATCAGCTTTGCGCTGGGCGGGCTGGCTGCGGCTGCACCCGTAGCCTGGACCGTGCCATCCTTGATTGCACCGCGGGAAAGCGTGGGCACGCTTGCCAGCGCGGTAAACTTCTGTGGACAGATCGCAGCCATCCTGGCGCCGATCGTTACTGGCTACATCGTGGCGGGGACGCACTCGTTCGCAGCCGCATTCGTTACCGCGACCGTATTTCTGTTGCTGGGAATTGTGGGTTATGTTTTCTTGCTGGGGCGGATTGAGTCGATTCCAGAAGCAGAGTGAAAATATTTGTGTCCTTTCTAGTTCTCGCATTTTAAATTCGTCGACCACAGAGGACACGAAGGTACACAAAGGAAAACAAGACAACAGAAAATATGACTTTGCGACACATTTCCCGATTAGCAGTTCTGGCGCTCATCGCGTTTGCGGTATTTTTGCTTGCGGCGGGACCGGCGGCGCAGGAACATCTTCTTTACGTTGGAACCTACACTGACCACGGCAGTAAAGGAATTTACGCTTACCGTTTCGATTCCTCTACCGGCAAGCTGACTTCTCTCGGACTTGCTGCGGAGACTGTCGAGCCGTCTTTTCTCGCTATTGATTCCAGCGGGCGATTTCTGTATGCAGTTAATGAGGTGCTCAGCTTTAACGGCCGGCCTACCGGCGCGGTGAGCGCATTTGCTATTCATCCCGAAACCGGCAAATTGTCGCTGCTTACGCAAGTCTCCTCGCGCGACGAAGGTCCGGCTCAGGTTACTCTGGATCGAGCTGGAAAGTATCTGCTGGTGTCCAATTACACATTGGGAAGCGTAGCGGTATTTCCAGTGATGCCGGACGGCGGGTTGGCCCAGGCTTCGTCATTTGTTCAGCACAAGGGTTCGAGCATAAATCCGGAGCGGCAAAAGGGGCCGCACGCGCACGCGGCGGCGCTGTCGCCGGACAATCGCTTTGCGGTGGTTGCAGATCTCGGGCTTGATCAGTTGCTGGTTTACCGGTTCGATCCGGCAAAGGGGTCTCTGGGAGGAAACCCTGAGATTGTCAAGACCAAGCCGGGTGCAGGTCCGCGGCATTTAGTATTCAGCTCGGATGCACGATTTCTTTACGTCATTAATGAGCTGCAGTCGACCGTGGTGGTCTATTCATATAACGCCGGGACCGGCGGCCTGCATGAATTGCAAACTGTTTCGACGCTTCCTCAAGGCTTCATTGGGAAGAGCACGGCGGCGGAGATTGAAATCGACCGCGACGGCAAATTTCTTTTTGCCTCGAACCGCGGTAATGACAGCATCGCGGTGTTTGCAATCGACTCAGCTAAGGGTGAGCTAACGCGGGTCGAGATTGTTCCTTCGGGTGGAAAGACGCCTCGGAATTTCGCCATTGACCCCATTGATTCATGGCTTCTGGTTGCGAACCAGGATTCCGACAATATTGTTGTATTTAGTATCGATCGCAAGACCGGACGCCTCACCTCCACGGCAGAGGCGGTCCAGGCGCCATCACCCGCGTGCTTGAAATTTCTTCCCTTGCGGTAGGCATTACGCTCTGGCTTTATCGATCATCTCTTTCCAGATGCCTTTGGATTTGAGAATAAGTTCGACGGCTTCGCGGATCGCTCCATGTCCGGCGAGAGCCTTTGTGGTGTAGTGCGCAGCATCTTTTACCTCGGGCACGGCGTCGCCGACGGCAATGGCAAGGCCAGCGCGGCGCAGCAAGGGAATGTCCGGAAGATCGTCGCCCACAAACGCGACAACAGAATCGGAGACGCCCGCTTTCATAAGTATTTCTTCGTAAGCCGGCATCTTTACCGGTTGTTTCATGAAGATAAATTCCATCTTCATTTCGCGCGCGCGGCGCAGGAGGGCTGAACTTTCGCGGCCGGTAATGCAACCGGTGCGCAAACCAGCGGTCTGAGCGAGGGTCAGGCCTTGGCCGTCGTGCGCGTCGAACTTTTTTATCTCAAGCGCACTGCCGTCGGGTTGTGAAAGCAGAATGACGCCGCCGTCCGTCATGGTGCCGTCGACGTCCATGAGCAGCACTTTGATTTGCGCGGCGCGCTTTTTAACAGCGGGAGAAATCGTCAACGAGCCCTCCGAAACAACCGCCAGTCTAAGTCAGAATACAAAAAATCGCCCTGGCATTCTAACGCGCGATACGGGGTGAGCCTCCGCGCATGACTGCTTCAACTTCGGAAAGCGTCGCCATGCTTGTGTCCCCCGGCGTGGTCATGGCCAGCGCGCCGTGCGCAACGCCGCACTCAAGGGCCCATTGAATGTCTTTGCCGGCGAGCAAGCCGTAGATGAGGCCCGAAGCGAACGAGTCGCCGCCGCCAACCCGATCCAAAATTTCCAGTGGCCGCTGCGCGACCTGAATCGTTTTACCCTGATAAAGCGCGATCGCTCCCCAATCATTATTGGTTGCTGTGTGCGCCGTTCGCAAAGAGGTTGCAATGAGCTTGAGGTTGGGGTACTGATCCGCGACGCGTCGCAGCATTGTCTCATAGCCTGCCATCGGCAGGTCGCTGAAATTGTCACTTACGCCTTTGATCGCGACGCCGAGAGTCGCGGAAAAGTCCTCTTCGTTACCAAAAAGAACGTCGACCGTCGATACGAGTTCACGGTTCACATCCTGCGCCTTGGTCTTGCCGCCAATTCCTTTCCATAGCGATTCGCGATAGTTGAGATCGTAAGAAACGACCGTGCCTGCGGAATGCGCTGCCTGAATTGCCGCCTTCGCGACCGCTGCGGACGAAAGAGAGAGCGCGGCAAAAATGCCGCCGGTGTGCAGCCACCGCGTGCCATCGGCCGCAAAGATCTGCTGCCAATCGAAATCAGCCGGCTGACAGTTGGCGATGGCGGTGTTTCCCCGGTCTGAGCAGCCAACTGGTGCGCGCACGCCAAAACCGCGCTCGGTAAAGTTAAGGCCGTTGCGGACGGTTCGGCCAATGCCATCGTAGGGCACCCAGCGAACTAGCGACGTATCGACTCCACCCTGCAGGATCAAATCTTCCAGAAGTTGCCCGATGGGATTTTTGGCAAAGGCTGTAATGACTGCGGTGCGCATGCCGAAGCAGCGACGCAGTCCGCGGGCCACGTTGTATTCTCCGCCGCCTTCCCAGACGCGAAAGTTTCGTGCGGTATGAATACGCTCCTCGCCTGGATCGAGCCGCAGCATGACTTCACCAAGGCTGACGCTGTCCCACCTGCAGGTTTCGGCCGCTTTGAAGACGATCGAACGCATGCAGCATTCTAGCTGGTTGGCCGCGGAAACACCGCAGGCTTCCGGGTTTCGCCGTTCAGTGCGTTTAACCAGGTCAGCGTATAATCGCCCGTCAGACGCCACCTATAACTTGAAGATCGTCAGACTAAAAACCGCGGTGGTTGAGGGCAATTTTGATTGGACCTTCGTTCGTATTGAAACGGACGAGGGGATTCGCGGCCTGGGTGAGTGCTTCTTCGCTCCCGGACTTACCTCCATTCTGCGTGCTCTTGAGCCGCTGCTGATTGGCGAAGACGCGCGCGACATTCATAGACTGTTTCGGAAATTGCAAATGGCGACTTCCGGCGCGGGTTCGGTTGCGGGCATCATCTACAACGCAATTAGTGGCATCGAAGCCGCGCTCTGGGATGTGCTCGGGCAGTGGCTTGATGTGCCGATTTATCGATTGCTGGGAGGAAAGTTTCGCGACCGGATTCGGGTTTACGCCGATTGTCACGGGGGCGAGGCGCTGGAGAGTTTGGATGAGGTCTTGCGCTCTCGACCTGCGTCCTGGGACGCGAACAAGACCGCACACACGCCGAAAGATTATTTTGGCCAGACTGGCGACGATTCACCTTCTTCGCCGGAAGACTATCGCCGGCGGGCGCTGGCAAAAAGAGCAGATGGGTTCACTGCCCTGAAGTTTGACTTGGATGTGCCCGGCACCGAGGGTCCAGACCCCTACAATCGAGTGCTGAGCAATCGCGCGATCGATCACATGGTGAGTCTGATCGCCGCCGTTTACGATGCGGTAGGAAAAGATACGGACATCGCCGTCGATTGTCATTGGCGCTACAACGCAAGCGACGTTGTGAAACTTGCGCGGGAACTGGAGCCGTTCCGGCTGCTGTGGCTGGAAGATCCGGTTCCTCCGAACAATACCGCTGCGCTTAAGGAAGTAAATTCGAAGGTGCGGGTGCCGATTGCAACCGGTGAAAATCTTTTTTTATTCGAAGGCTTTCAGGAAATCATCGCGCAACACGCGCTAAGCATTGTCACTCCCGACCTGCAGAAAGTCGGAGGCTTATCGATAGCTCAAAGTATTGCGCAGTTTGCCGATGTGCACACCATGCCGGTTGCTCCACACAACATCAGCAGTCCGGTTGGGACTTTAGCGGCGGCTCACTTCTGCGCGGCGATCCCGAATTTTCTGGCTCTGGAGTTTCATGCATCTGACGTTCCTTTCTGGAATGATCTGATCGAAGGCCTGCCAAAGCCGCTTGTAACTCGTGGTTTTATCGAGATGCCAGAGAATCCCGGACTTGGAGTGACGCTAAACGAAGAAGTGGCGCGGCGTTATGCGCGGCGTGGGGAGCCATTTTTTGAGTGAGAAGTCGAATTCGCGCCCGTCGTAAAGCGAAATTGAAGCTGCTGAAACTTATGTCGATTGCCAAGATAGAAGTGTTAAGGAAAATTACCGCGGCAGGTTTAGTAGCCGTGATTCGCGCTGAAAGCCCCGATCAGGCTTCGCGAATCGCCGAAGCCTGCGCGCTTGGTGGCGTGGCGGCGCTGGAAATCACGTTCACCGTGCCGGGTGCAAGTGGAGTGATCGAACATCTGGCCAAAATTTCTACGGGCCAGATTTTATTGGGGGCGGGCACGGTGCTCGATCCAGAAACCGCGCGCATTGCCATTCTCGCGGGAGCTCAATTTGTGGTCAGTCCCGCACTCAACCCCCAGACTGCGCGTCTTTGTAATCGCTATCAGGTGCCGTACATGCCCGGCGCCGGGACGATTGGCGAGGTGATCGAGGCCATGGAGTGCGGCGCTGACATTGTAAAAGTTTTTCCCGGTGAGATTCTTGGCCCTGCATTCGTGAAGGCTGTGAAGGGACCACTTCCGCAAGCACAGTTGATGCCCACAGGCGGAGTCAGCCTTGAGAATATCGGCGAGTGGATCCACGCTGGCGCGGTCGCGGTAGGGGTAGGAGGCAATCTGACGGCTGGCGCCAAGAGCGGGGACTTCGCATCCATTACGCGAATCGCGCGGCAGTTCGTCGACAAGATAAACGAGGCGCGTGCGCGATGAAGAAAAAAACGAAGGCGCGAAGACTGTGGAAGGCAGACGACGAACTTTTCGCCATCACGCAGCGTGAGCTGTTCACTTGTGTGGTGGGTGATGTGATGGACAAATTAGGCCTGCAGCATCAGTTTCTGCCTCCGCAGATACGACCTCTGCAGAAGGACATGGTTGTGATTGGCCGCGCCATGCCGGTTCTCTCGGTGGATGTGTTTGCCGAGAAAATCGCCGGCAGCGCGAACAAATTAATGGAGAAACCGTTTGGCCTGATGCTGGAGGCGCTGGACGATTTGCGCAGCAACGAAGTCTACGTCAACACTGGCTCGTCACCTCGCAATGCGCTTTGGGGAGAGTTGATGAGCACACGTGCGCGCAAACTCGGCAGCCGAGGGGCGGTCTTGAATGGGTACGTAAGAGATACTAAAGCTATTTTGAATATGGGTTTTGCAACATTCGGTTTCGGATCTTACGGGCAAGACGCTGCGCCGCGTTACAAAGTCGTCGACTTTCGTATTGCGGTTGAGATTGGATCGGTACGCGTCCGGCCCGGTGACATTTTGTTTGGCGATATTGATGGAGTGCTTTTGGTTCCCGCCGAGGCCGAGACTGAAGTATTCACACTAGCATTGGAGAAGGCCCGTGGTGAAAAACTTGTAAGGAAGGCTATCGAGCAGGGAAGCAGCGCGGTTGATGCCTTTGCGAAGTACGGAATCATGTAAAGAGGTGAGCGTGAGTGCAAGTGTCGTGAGTGGATGGCCGCCGTCCCGCCAGGAGCAGATAAAGAATTTCCTCCAGTTGCATAATCTGCGCGCGTGGATTGCTTGGCGGCCCGATGAATTGCTCATGCTGTCGGGGTATTTTCCCTTCTGGGGCGCGTCGTTGCTGATTTACTTCGCGGATTCAGAGCCGGTTCTCTTTATTCCGCAGATCGAACCACGAGACCATATTCCTGCGGGACCGCGTGTTCGGGAATATCCGTGGGGTGATTTGAAATGCGATGACCCGTATTCGGTGCTGCTATCGGCGGTTGGCGGCGAATTGACAAAGAATGGAATCGAACTTGAACAGGTGGGAATGAATCCGGGCGCTTTCAGAGCTTCTTTGCCGATTCAGGCGGCTGAGCAAATTCCTATCCCGGAAGATTTTGCGGGACGGTTGTCCACCCTTGCCACGAAGCGAAGCGCGACTTTTGCGAATCTTTATTTACGAAAAACGCCAGCGGAGATCGAGGCAATCCGGCTGGCAAATCGGGTTGCGAATGTTGGTCTGCAGACCTTCTCTGAGAATTCGCAGGCGGGAGCGACTGAGGCGGAGGTTGCGTCAGCGGTGGAGTCGATTATTTACCGGCAGATTGGCCGCGAGGGAATATTTCATTCGCGAGGTTGGGCTATGGTGCAGTCCGGCCCCAACAGCGCTGATGCTGGACGCTTCAATCGCTCGACCGGACGGCGATTAATGAATGGTGATTTGGTGCTGATTGAACTGGCAACTTGCGTGAATGGGTATTGGAGCGACCTGACGCGCACGATCGCGGTGGGCCGTCCGCCGGGCGAAGCGGCGGAGATTCTCGAAGTTGTTAGAGATGCACAGAACGCTGCGATAGGCGCTATACGCCCGGGAGTTTCTGCTGGACAAATTGATGCGATGGCGAGGGACAGAATCGCTGTGCAGGGGCTTTCATCTTTTTTTACCCATCATACCGGTCACCACGTTGGCTTTCGCTATCATGATCCGGGATTTCTCATCCTGCCTGGAGAGTCGGCTGTGCTTGAACCGGGAATGGTGATTACGATCGAACCGGGCATTTATGTTCACGAACGCGGCGCGGGTGCGAGGATCGAAGACAACGTGCTGGTAACCGAAACAGGCCACGCAGTGCTTTCGAGAGCGGGGGCGGAACATTGTGATCACAATTGATCTGTCGGGCAAAACTATTCTGATCACCGGTGCCTTGGGCGCGATCGCGGAGCACATGGTTCGGAGGCTGGCGGCAAGCGGCGCAACCTTGGTTCTGACTGACATCAAAGATGAGCAGCAATCCCGGCGGACGCTTGCTGATTGGGGGATTGCGGCTTCGTCATACGTGTATTTCGCGGCTGATATTACCGATTCGAGCCAGGTAAACACGTTGGTGAGACTGGCGTTTGAAAAGTTTCCGGGAATGGATACGGTTATTGGTCATGCGGGTGGCTGCGGGCTGCATCCGTTCGCCAGTACATCCGAGAAGGACTACGAGCAGATCTTCCGCTTTAATTATTTTGCGCAGACTTATCTGGCGCGCTCGGTGCTTGCACAGTGGATGGAACGCAACATTGCTGGTCATCTCATCTTCACGTCCTCATACGTAGCGCGAATGCCGCACACGCAAATCTCTTCCTACGCGTCGGCTAAAGCGGCGCTGGAAAACTTCGCTCGCAGCCTGGCGCTCGAATATGCGCTCACCGGTATTCGCGTAAATGTGGTTTCGCCGGGAAATGTTGCAGCGGGCAGCTCTCTGAAAGTTTTTGACGAAGATCCCGCATACCGGGAATTTGTGCTGCGAGTCTCGTTGGGTAGAAGAAACAGCCCAGAGTCGATCGCGGATGCATTTGTTTTTCTGTGTTCGCCGTTGGCCAGCGAAATCAATGGACAGATTCTCAGTCCGGATTACGGCGGCGGAATCGGCAATCGATTATGAAGATTGGCATCGGCCTCTATCGGCACATGCTCACTCGCGATTATTACGACTTCGCGCGCCAGGCCGGTTGCACGCATATCGTGGCTCACCTAGTGGATTATTTCAATCAGGGTTCTTCCAATCCGCGGACCAATCAGCCCACCGGCGCCAAGTACGAGCCCTGGGGATATGCCGGCGATCCCGATAGGCTTTGGACCGTGGAGGAACTGAAAAGTCTTCGTAGAGAAATTGAAGACGCAGGGCTGATCTTAGCTGCAGTCGAAAATCTCGATCCTGCACACTGGCACGATATCCTGCTCGACGGGCCGCAACGTCCGCAGCAGATTGAGAAAGTGAAGACCATTATTCGGCGGCTTGGGGCGGCGGGCATTCCGGTGCTCGGCTACAACTTTAGTCTTGCGGGCGTGTGCGGGCGCGTGACTGCGCCGCTTGGGCGCGGCCATGCCATCACCCTGGGCATGGATGGTCCTGCCGAAGATGTGCCCATCCCGAATGGGATGATTTGGAACATGATCTACGAACGGGATGTACCTGCCGGTACCCTGCCTCAAATCTCGCATGAAGAACTGTGGCAGCGGTTGCAGAGATTTCTGAAAGACATTATCCCCGTAGCCGAGCAGTCGGGCGTGCGGCTGGCCGCGCATCCTGATGATCCTCCCATGCCTACAATGCGGCAACAGCCGCGCCTGGTTTATCAGCCTCATATGTATCAGAGACTGATCGATCTTGCTCCGAGCAGCAGTAATGCGCTTGAGCTTTGCGTCGGAACGCTGGCAGAAATGACGGAAGGGAATATTTACGACGCGGTCGATCAATACAGCCGACAAGGCAAGATTGCTTATATTCATCTTCGAAATGTTGTGGGCAAGGTGCCCCATTATCGCGAAACCTTTATCGATGAGGGCGACGTGGACATGATTCGCATTCTCGCGATTCTTCAGAGAAACCATTTCGACGGAGTGATTGTTCCTGACCACACTCCGCAGATGACGTGCGCAGCGCCCTGGCACGCCGGAATGGCGCACACGATCGGATTTATGCTGGCGGCGAAAGCGGTTCTCGGATCCTCCCAATCCCAGGGACGCGCCGCTGATGGTAGCCATGGAGACAAATAAGCTGAACTTATCATCTGGCTCAGTCTCTTCGCGGGCTCCATTGGCGATTGCTGCCAGCGTTTCCACTCTCGGCGGTTTTCTTTTTGGGTACGACAATATTGTGATCAGCGGCGCAATCGGATATTTGAGCCGATTGTTTCACCTGGATGCGCCCGGCGTGGGCTGGGCCGCGGGATGCGCGCTAGTGGGTTGTATTGCCGGGTGCGCGGTGGCTGGAACTGTGGCGGATTATCTGGGCAAGAAAAAAGGTCTCGCGCTTTGCGCCCTGTGTTTTGCTTTATCTTCTGTCGGCATGCTGTTCGCTGCGAATTTGCATGAGTTCGTTCTCTGGCGGCTGATTGGGGGAGTAGGCATTGGAGCAGCGTCCGTAATTTGTCCGAACTACATTGCGGAAATTGCTCCCACGCGAGTTCGCGGCCGCTGCGTGACTCTTTATCAACTCGGTATTGTGGTCGGAATTCTCGCCGCTGTCTTCGTCAACATGCTCATTCAACGGTTGGGGGATGAAGCGTGGAACGTATCCAGCGGATGGCGCTGGATGTTTTTCGCCGGTGTTGTGCCGGCGATTTTGTTTGGGCTGATGATTTTGCCTGCAGTTGAAAGTCCGCGTTGGCTGATGAAAGTGGGTCGCAGCGATCAGGCCTTCGAGGTTCTAAGCAAAATCAATGGCACTGACGTCGCGAGGCGGGAAGCGGCTGAGATCGAGAATTCGCTGAATACAGAAGAGGGCCACATCTCGGAACTCTTCACCACCTTTCGCCGGCCGCTGTTGCTTGGGATCATGCTGGCGGGTTTGCAACAGATCAGTGGAATCACTCCAATATTTTCTTTCTTACCCGATATCTTTCGCGTTGCGGGAACGGCGACCGGCGACGCGTTTTACCAGTCGGTGTTAGTCAGCCTCATCAATCTTTTATTTACGTTTTTCGCGCTTTGGCTGGTGGATCGCGCTGGCCGCAGAACTTTGATCCTTGCGGGCACGGCGGTGCAATTCGTCTCTCTCGCCGTGGTCGGATGGTTGTATCACATTCACGGCGGCGGACTGGCAGTTTTAATTTTCGTGATGAGTTTCGTCGCCGGACACGCCTTTGGCAATGGCGTTGCTTGCTGGGTTATCATCTCGGAAATTTATCCCACGAAAGTTCGCGGGCGCGGCATGTCGATCGCCACCACGGCGCTCTGGCTGGTTGGCTATCTGGGAAATCAAACGTTTCCGATTTTGCAGAAGGATCTGGGATCCGACGGTACCTTCTGGCTTTTCAGCGCCGGCGCATTGTTGACGATCATTCTGGTTGGTTGGCTAGTTCCCGAAACCAAGGGCCGATCACTCGAAGAGATAACGAAATTCTGGATCAAGGAGAAACCAGTTGCGGTCGGATAAGGAAAAACCTCCAGGCGATTAAGAATGCGCTAAATTACGGCGGCGTTCGAGGCTTATCTCCTAATCATCAGATTGTGGTTCCCTGCAGGGCCTGATTTTTTTTGCGTTTAGCCAGGGCTCATAAGATATGTTCCATTTATCTTCACCCCACACGTTGAGGTGACAATAATAACTCTGGAAATACGGGATTTCCCTCTAGCCCCCCACGTTGACCCCGAGAACTGCCAGCGGTTAGGATTCCTATGGGCCTTCTCAGAGTCGACCGCGGCTGGATCGCCAGCGGCGGAACTCGCCTTTACAGCGATTCGTGCTGGCCGTTACACTACTCGTTCCTTTCTTCTCATTCTTCGGAGGTGAATCGCGATGGCTGCTGGAGACAAATTGAAAGAAACCACTGAAAAAGTAAAGCAGATTGTAAGCGAACAATTGGGAGTCGATGAAGCCGAGGTCACGCCCAGCGCTTCATTCGTGGACGATTTAGGCGCCGATTCGCTGGATCAGGTTGAACTGGTGATGGCGCTGGAAGAAGCATTCGATCTGGAGATTCCAGATGAAGATGCCGAGAAGATCCGTTCCGTTCAGGATGCGATCGACTACATAGACAAGCACGCTAAAGTGGCAAAGTAGGCGCGCTCTTCAAATGGAGGCCGGGCGTCCTCGTCCGGCTGGACGGGCGATACGCTCGTCCTCCATTGTTAAGCCTCCCGTCCAATTCGAAACCGCAAGGAGAACGCATGGCAGCCGTTGACGAAAAAGTAAAACAGATCATCGTGGAGCAACTGGGAGTAGACGAAGCTGAAGTAACTCAGAACGCCTCCTTTGTAGACGACCTTGGTGCCGACTCTCTCGACACCGTAGAGCTGGTAATGGCTTTTGAAGAGGCCTTTGAAATCGAAATTCCCGATGAAGACGCCGAGAAAATTCGCACGGTGCAGGACGCGGTCGACTACATCGGCAAACACGCGAAAGGCGGGAAGTAGTTGGCGAGACGGGTTGTAGTTACTGGGATCGGCCTGATCTGCGGGGTAGGCAACACCAGAGAGGACATTTGGCGAAACCTGCTGGCTGGCAGGAGTGGCGTGGCCCGCATCACTCAATTTGATCCGACACAGTTCGCCTGCCAGATCGCGGCTGAGGTAAAGAACTTCGATCCCCTGCATTTCGTCGACAAAAAAGAACTCAAGAAAATGGGCCGCTTCATCTATCTCGCGCTGGCAGCGGCGGATGAGGCAATGAAGTCTGCCAACCTGCGAGTGACGGAAGAGACCTCGACGCGGACCGGCGTGCACATCGGATCCGGCATCGGTGGATTCGATGTGATTGAGCGCGAGCATATAAACCTGCTCAATGGCGGACCGCGCAAGATCTCGCCTTTTTTTATTCCCGCCTCCATCGTGAACCTGGCGGCAGGACACGTGAGCATCCGCTACAAAGCCAAAGGTCCGAACGAGGCTACTTGTACAGCATGCACTTCCAGCGCGCACTCGATCGGTGACGCGTACAAAATCATCGCGCGCTGTGACGCTGACGTCATGATCGCTGGCGGGACAGAAGCCGCGATCACTCCCATGGGGGTCGGCGGTTTCGCTGCGATGCGTGCGCTCTCGACGCGAAATGACGCGCCTGAAAAGGCCAGCCGGCCGTGGGATTTGGGCCGCGATGGATTCGTGATTGGAGAAGGCGCGGGAATTCTTATTCTCGAAGAATTGGAATTTGCCCGCCGCCGCGGCGCCAAGATTCTGGCTGAAATCGTCGGCTACGGCATGAGCGCAGACGCGCACCACATCACCCAGCCGGCCGAGAACGGCGATGGCGCTTACCGCGTGATGTTAAACACCTTGAACGATGCCAAGGTGGCTCCGGAGAAAGTGGACTACATCAATGCCCACGGCACTTCGACGGATCTGGGCGACAAACTGGAAACCATTGCCATCAAGCGTGCCTTCGGAGATCACGCCCGTAAACTGGCGGTGAGTTCGACGAAATCAATGACCGGACATCTTCTCGGTGGCGCGGGCGGTCTGGAAGCTGGCATTACCGTGCTTGCGCTGCGTGATCAAATCCTGCCTCCAACCACCAATCTGGAGAACCCCGATCCAGAATGTGACCTCGACTACGTTCCCAATCACGCGAGAAAAGCCGACGTGGAATACGCCATGTCAAATTCATTCGGATTTGGCGGCACTAATGGCGCCCTGCTCTTCCGCCGCTGGACGGATAGTTAACAGACTTATGTAGTACGGGAGTCTCGCCCGCCTGAATGGGTTCATCCACCACTCGCCTAAACAAATTCCTGTGTTTGCCGATAACGCCCTTGAATGAAAGGTTTGCGGCCAAGTCATGTCAGGGGACGTAGCCTCGCGTACTTTTTCGTCATTCTAGCCGTGCTACTTGCCAGCATCGCTGCCCACCGATCCGCTTGGCAAGGCAATGCTGAACTCCATACGCTTTTTGAAACCATCGGCAGCGTGCTCGGATTTGTCACGGGCGCCATGGCCCTGGTGCGCTATTACACCAAGAAGAGCGGGATGTTTCTTCTGCTCGGCAGCGGCTACCTGGGAACTGGCGTCCTCGAGGGATGTCATGCCGTGGTTACATCATCTTTCTTCGCGGCACGTAATCCGTCTTTGCTTTCCCACTTGGTTCCTTGGAGCGGATTCATGTCGACCGTGTTCATGTCTCTGCTTATGTGCGCCAGTTTGGTGGCTTGGAAAAGGGAAAAATTAAGGCCGGAGCACAAGATTAATGCGACTTTAGTTTACTTGCTTGTCGGAGCCTGGGCCGCTATCAACCTTATTTTCTTTTCGCTGCCATGGCTGCCTTCTCCTTTCAACCCCAACCAAACCATTCATCGCCCTGCGGACTTCTTGCCGGCTCTTTTTTGCTCGCTGGCGGCAGCTGGGTATTTGTGGAAAGGATGCTGGAAAAGCGACGACTTTGAACACTGGCTGGTGCTCTCGCTCATTCTCTCTGCGCTAACCCATGTGGCCTACTTGTCGTTTTACAGCAAGGCATATGACGCCCAGTTTTTCGGCGCTCATGTGTTGAAACTTCTGGCGCTTATTGCGGTGCTGACGGGTCTTTTCATCAGCAAGTACTCGACCTTCCAGTCCGAAGCAAGAAGCGCGGCCGATTTGTTGCAGGCTAATCACTCGCTGGCCATGCAGATTGCAGAGCGCAGGCAGATTGAAGACGAATTGCGGCGAGCGCACGACGAGATGGAAGCGCATGTCCGAGAACGGACTGCGGACCTGGGCAGAGCCAACCAGGCGTTGGAAGCGGAGATCGCAGTCCGTGCCGGAGTGGAGGAGGCACTTTCGAAAGAGCGCGCCATCTTGCGCTCCCTGATCGATAACGTACCCAATTTCCTGTACGTAAAAGACACTCAGGCTAAATTCGTTGTAACCAACTTGCACTGTGCGCTGCAGTTGGGTTTTAAAACCACCGATGAATTGCTGGGCAAGAGCGATTTCGACATTTACCCGGAACATCTTGCTGCCGGCTACTACGAAGACGACCAAAACGTGATCCGAACCGGGCAGCCATTGCTGAATTGTGAAGAAATGGTTATTGACCATTGGGGAAACGCAAGCCATATCCTGTCTACAAAATTGCCAATTCGAGATAAGGACGGCCGAATAACCGGACTGGCTGGCGTCGGCATAGATATTACTGAGCGGAAACGCGCGGATGCGGAACTTCGCGCCAGCAGAGAGTTGTTCATGTTGTTGCTGGATTCAATCCCCGAGGGGATCTACGGTATCGACGTCGATGGGAACTGCACGTTCTGCAATCCCTCTTGCGTTCGACTACTGGGTTATGAGGGAACTGCGGAGTTGCTGGGTAAAGACATGCATTCTCTGATGCACCATACGCGGGCAGATGGAACGCATAACCCGATGGCGGAGTGCCACATCTACGAAGCTTTTCGCCGCGGTCAGGGCACCCACATTGATGACGAAGTTCTCTGGCGCCGCGACGGTACCAGCTTTCCCGCCGAATACTGGTCTTACCCTATGCACCGAGATGGAAATGTAATTGGCACCGTCGTGACTTTCGTGGACATCACGCAGCGCAGGCGAGCCGAATTAGTTTTGCGGGAGGCCCATGAAGCGGCAGAAGCCGCGAATCGTGCCAAGAGCGAGTTCCTCGCCAATATGAGCCACGAAATTCGCACGCCGATGAACGGTATCATCGGCATGACTGAATTAGCGCTGGATACCGAACTCAATCATGAGCAGCGTGGATACCTGAACCTGGTCAAAAGCTCCTCCGAGTCGCTGCTGGTGCTGCTCAATGACATTCTCGACTTTTCCAAAATTGAAGCTGGCAAATTGGACATGGAGGTTATCGAATTCAGCTTGCGCGATTGCATGGACGACGCCATGAAAGTCGTGAGCATGCGCGCCCACGAAAAAGGACTTGAGCTCGCCTGTCATATCCTGCCTGACCTGCCGGACGCGCTGCGTGGCGATCCTACCCGCTTGCGGCAAATCGTCACCAACCTCATCGGGAACGCCATAAAATTCACCTCTCGGGGCGAAGTCGTTATGCTTATAGAAACGGAGCATGAGAGCGGCGACCAAACCACACTCCATTTTTCTGTGCGTGATACCGGCTTGGGCATCCCAGTGGAAAAGCAGGCGACGATCTTTGAGGCCTTTACGCAAGCCGATAATTCAACTACGCGCAAATATGGCGGAACAGGCCTGGGCCTCTCGATATGCTTGCGCCTGGTCGAGAAGATGGATGGCCGCATATGGCTGGAAAGCGAACCAGGCCTGGGCAGCACATTTCACTTTACCGCGCGTTTCGAATTGCAGGAAGCCGTTAATGTCAAGCGAGCGTCCATCGGTCTCGAAAGCCTACGCGGCGTATCGGCCTTGATCGTGGACGACAACGCTACCAACCGTCATATTCTGAAAGAAATGCTGGCCGGCTGGAAGATGAAGACCGCAGAGGCGGATGGCGGCCGCTCGGCTCTGGCCCTTTTAACAGAAGCCTGCGCCGAGGGAACACCATTTTCGTTGGTACTGCTTGATGCGCAAATGCCCGAACTCGACGGTTTTCAGGTGGCAAAGCAAATGCAGCAGCACCCAGAGCTCTCATCCTCAGTTGCGGTTATGCTCACTTCAGCCGGCTTTCGCGGTGATGCGGCGCGCTGTCGGGAATTGGGCATTCAGGCATATTTGCCGAAACCCGTCAAACATTCTGATCTTCTTCAGGCAATTAAAACCGTACTAAAGCGTGGGGGGGATACAAACAGCGCAAGACCGATAAACTTGCTGCCGGAACCAGAAAAGTCCGCGCTGGTCACGGTTCATTCCTTGCGCGAGAGTCGCAAGCATTTGAACATTCTCCTGGCCGAAGACAACCGCGTGAATCAGGTTTTAGCAGTTCGCCTGTTGCAGAAAAGAGGGCACACGGTGGTGCTGGTGGAAACCGGCAAAGCGGCGCTGGAGGCGTCGCAGAATGGCTCTTTCGACCTTATCCTGATGGATGTGCAAATGCCGGAGATGGATGGACTCGAAGCCGCCACGTGCATCCGAGAACGCGAAAAGACCAGCGGAAAACACACCCCAATCTTAGCCATGACGGCTCACGCAATGGTTGGAGACAGGGAGCGCTGTCTGGAAGCAGGAATGGACGCTTATATTTCAAAGCCGCTCTCCGTCAAGGAACTTTTCCAGACGATCGAAGGCCTCGTGCAACCACCACTGGGAAGTCCGAGTGAGACAGTCATTGGTCCTTAGTCGTTAGTGGTTGGCCGTTAGTGGTTGGCAAAGCGTCAATCGCTTTGGGCTTGGCCAACCACCCACGACGAACAACCAACGACCAACTTGGCAAGAAACCTTAGGACTCCTGCATTCACGCCTGGTAATGCGACCTTCGTACTCAGGGATTGGCCTTCTTCTCCTTTGCCAATGCCGATAGTGCAATACAGAATAGATTCTAGCCGGTAAAACTTCGTCTATGGACAAAGCTTTTGGAACCCTCGTAATGCCTACCCTTGCTACGAGAAAGGCCTCGGCGCGGGTGGCTCTGGTCGACATCAAAGAACCCTTCAGCAACACCCTGGCAGAATGTTTCCGGCAGTTTGGGATCGAAAGTGTTTTGCTGAACGGGGATGCTGCTGAGCGCCTGAAGAAAGAGAAATTCGAAGCTTGCGTGGTCAAGCTAGGTCCAGATGCGCAGGAGGTAATGGAATCCGCCCGCACCTCGCCTTCTAATAGCCGCATTATTCTGTATGCCATCGGGGGCAGCGCGCAGGATGCGATTCGCTATTCAAAGTGTGGAATCAATGCGGTTTTTCAGGAACCTCTGGAACGCCAGGCGGTACTGAAGCTGGTGCGGGCGACACAAATGCTAGTGCTGCATGAAATGCGGCGCTATGTGCGCATTCCGGTGATCACGGAGATTGCCTTTGCGGCAAACGATGGTCGCAAGATCATAGCAACCAGCATAGAAATTAGTTCTGGAGGTATGTCCCTGCGCAGCGCGGAGAATATCACAATCGGTCAGTCGGGAGAGATTTCGTTCGCTTTGCTGACCTTACCACGGATATGGGTTCGCTGCACGGTAAGCTGGCGCAATCCGAGCGGCAGAACCTTCGGCATCCGCTTCGATCAGCAAGACGAGCGCCGCTTCAGAATCAAAGAGTGGATTGACGCGTATCTGGAAGGTTAGTTGGCCGTGTGTCTTGGTTTAATTACTCGCCACAGACACAAAGAATCCGAAGGCTTTGGAAAAACGCGGTATTCTCTTCGCCTTTCTCAAGATGGAGCATTCTCTTTTTTGCTCCTTGTCTCCCTGGAGAAAGGGTATTCCACGACAAGCTTCGTGAATTGCACATCGGGCATGTAAAATCTAAGAAGCAGATGGCAGGAGCTTCCCAGTTCGTCCAGATTGATCTCGCGCCGCCGATCCGCCAGCCCAAGCCAGAATGGCTCAGGGCCAAGGCTCCGGTGGGCGAGAACTTCCATAACCTTAAGAAGCTGGCTCGCGGATTGGGATTACACACCGTGTGCGAGTCGGCACAGTGTCCCAATATTGGGGAATGCTGGAATCACCGTACCGCGACGTTCATGCTTTTGGGTGACATCTGTACCCGGCGTTGCGGTTTTTGCGCCGTTCCCAAGGGCAAGCCCGGAGCGATTGATTGGGACGAGCCGCGACGCGTGGCTGAAGCGGTAGCAACGCTTGGCTTGAAGCATGCCGTCGTCACTAGCGTGAATCGCGACGACGACAATCTGGGCGGGGCGCGAGTTTTTGCAGAGACAATTTGTCAGATTCGCGAGCTGTCTCCGGAATGCCGAGTCGAGGTCCTGATCCCTGATTTTCAGGGTATCGACGAGGCGTTGCGAATTGTTCTCGATGCCCAGCCTGACGTGCTCAACCACAATACGGAAACGGTGCCGCGACTTTATAGGGTGGTGCGTTCTGGCGCTCGCTACGAGCGTACGCTGCGCTTGCTGGAAAATGCCAAAACATTTTCTCCGGGAATGGTGACAAAATCCGGCGTGATGGTCGGTCTGGGTGAGACGATTCCAGAGTTAGTGGAAGTCTTTCGCGACCTGGGTTCGCGCGGTGTCGACATCCTCACCGTCGGCCAGTACCTGCGGCCGTCGCGCGACCATCTCCCTATTGCGCTGTTCTACACTCCCGATGAATTTCGATACCTGAAAGACGAGGCTTTGCGCTTCGGCTTCCGCCATGTGGAGTCGGGGCCCCTGGTGCGCTCCAGCTATCACGCGCACGAGCAGGCCGATTCAACATCCCGCGAACTTCGCAGCCAGCCAAACGTCATTTAATCCTGTCTCTCCCTCCACCCCAGTATGAATTGTCATCGAGCAATGCGAGTAGATCCAGCAGGTTGCGGAAAAACTCATTCTCGGCAACAAAGTGCGACCTCGGCGGCTGAAGCCGAATTTAAAACACTGCACTTACCGCAGCGCTGGAAGCGCTGCGCCACCCAAAATCAATGCAACATTGAGTTTTTCAGCCTGCTAGGTGTTCGCTGGTGCAGCTTACCGCTGCAAAGGTTCCCGGACGAGGCGTTCGGGGCTATGTGTGTGAGGCGGCGAATCTCAGAAAATCTTCAACCGGATTGTCAGATATTTCTTGGGATTTTGACGTATTGCACTGATCAGCTGCTGCGTTTCCACGAGCAGCTCGCTGGTGTGATTGTAGACTGTCGGATCCTGCAGCAGCTTTCCGATCGTGCCATCGCCTGAATTCAGGCGATCACTGAGGTCCGAGAGTTTGCTCATGGTGTTTTGCAGTTTGTGGGCGAACTCCTCGTTCTTGGCCAGTACGCCAATCGCGCCTTTGCCCGCATTCACGTCGTCGGTTAATTTCTTGACGTTGGCAATGGTGTCATTGGCTGTGTTGTAGAGAGCAGGATCCTTCAAGAATTTACCAGCGGTCCCCTTGCCTGCATTCAAGTCGTCGATAATCCCGTTCAACTTATCGATGGTTGTATTGGCGTTGCGATAGAGCTGGTCGTCAACCAGCAGTTTGCCCAGGCTGCCTTTGCCCGAAATGACATCGTTTACCACCCCTTGAAATTGAGTAACCGTGGCATTCAACCGATTGTAAAGACTGGGATCGTAGATAACCTTGCCGATCGAACCTTGCCCGCTCTCAATGAAAGCCAGGATGCGATCCACCCGCTTCTCCAGGGCATCCAGATTCTGCAGAGTGCCCTGGCTGGCGCGCACCACGTCCTGAATGTCTGGGGTCTCGCGGGTTGGCAGCACGTCTCCGGGTTGGACCTCAGGCCCGCTGGCTTGTGAGCTGTCAATGTCGATATAAGTTTCGCCCAGCACGCCAGCAGTGGCGAGCAAAGTAAATGAATCCTTGCGCAGATTACTGTGATATTGCGTGTTGACCTTCATCGTAATTTCTACGGGGGTCAGCCGCCGCGCGGGATCAGATACAACGCGGATTTTCGAGACATTGCCGATGTCCACGCCCTGAAGCCGCACCGGCGCACCTTCACGCAGTCCTCCTGCGTTGTCGAAATAGGATCTGACGACAATTTTCTTGGTGAAGACCCCGCCGGTACCGCTCATGAGTAGAATCAGAACACCTAAAGTGATGCTGGCCGCCAGCACCGTCAGCCCGACCTTCAGTTGAGACCACTTCAACTGTTTCTGGCTAGGCACCGATTCTCCCTAAGAGCGTCATAGCAGCATTCCCGGTAGCAACTCGAAAAACGGAGCGAATCTCAGCATAATAGCAGACCCTCTTCAGGATCACATCGACCGAAGCGCAAGTTATAAATTGCCGGACGATTTGTTGGGAAAAGAGAGTTAAGGAGGAAACGAAGCGATTATCTGGCTACGGCAACAACCCGGCTACTTTCCGATGGGATGCTGTCGGAGCTTTTCACCTTGGAGAAGAGCATGCTCCCGTCAATCTTGTCTCAATCTTGTCTCAGGCTCGCTCGGCTAGCCCGGCGCTTCGCACTTCCTTGTCATACTCGACGTCTGACTCGGCGGGCAGTAAAACCCAAAGAGTGTAGATGCCAAGCGCCGTGCCAAATGGGACGTTGAAGAATAGCGAAGGAAACGCGAGCACTACCGCGAGGGTGCGCGCCCACGGTTCGCGTTGTATCAATCCCCAGCCCGTAGCAAATCCGGCGAAGGCTTTTATCACCACGAGGATTCCAATAAAGCTCAGCAACGGATGCAGGAAGGTCGGTCTCCCGGGGTGATTGTCCAGGCTGAAAACCGTATTGGCTACGATGTAAGACGCAACCCCCATTAAGCCATCCAGCGCCGACAGCGCCAGCCAGAAGATTCCCAGCAGCCGAATATGCTCGCGGACTCGACTGCGCCGCTGATAACCTGTTACCACTCCCGCCGCAACTTCTTTTCCGCAGCGGCTGCAAAAGAGCTGATCCGCCTGCAATGCGGCCCCGCATTTATCGCAAAACATGAACTCCTCCCAAACGGACAGCGCTACGCTCAACAAGGTACGAAGTGTATCGCATGCCCGTTCCAACAAAAACGTCTGCTTCGAGTGACTCGTGAAGCAAAATCTCAACAAAAACGAAAAGGCCACCCGGCAACTTGGGTGGCCTTCTCTTTCAAGGGAGAATAGTTCTAACGGAGATCAGGCCGTCAAAACTTTCTGGCGAAATCTTATGAGCCGAAAAAGGGGGGTGTCAAGTTATATCTCGGAAATAAATGTCTTTATTTTCAATAACTTAGTAAACGGGTAAATAAATATTGTGAATTCGTCATTGTGAGACAAAGAACCCCTTAACTCCGGTAAAACCTTTTGCTCTAATAGTTTAGAGAAGCGTTCACGTTTCGGGGGGCTTTTCCGACAGGTGTAATGCGATAAATTCCCGGCCCTCCACCCGTTCAAAAACGCGGTCAGGAAACATACGTCTGGCGAGTATTCGAATGCCGCCGAAGGCGACCCCTGCAACCAATGCGAAGCCGATGATGATGAAACAGAGAATGATTACGTTCACCAGAAGGTTCGCGAGATTGTCTCGCTTGGTGAAATGCGTATTTTCGTTCCAGGTGACGTTGGCGTCATAATTCACCGAGGCAAGCAGTGACTTAGCCTCGGCCTGCGAGAGTGGTCCAGCGACCACCACTACGATTGGTCCCGTCCGCTTGTCGAAGATGGGATTGGCAAGCATCGGATTCGAGTTCGCCGGCGATTCGTTGTTCTTCGGACTAGCGGCTTCGATGCGGCGCAGATGATCGGCCGCGATCTGCGGAGTCGGATAGGAGATCAACATCAGCGTGGCCTCGCCACCCGAGCTGTTGTAATTCCCCAGCACCACCTCAGCTCCCGAATTAAAATCCACCAGCGAGGCTGAAACAGGAGCATCCAGGTTTTGCAGGGCCGCAGCGCCTACTACATACTTTGCCGTGTTCTTTACGTAGGATTGAGGCGGCAGATAGGCGGGCAATCCCGGCAAATTGCGTGTATTACCTGCCGGTAGCGGAAGGTCTTGTGCCAACTCCCGCAACTCGGCCGCGGACATCGCGGAGAGCTTCTGAAATACGGCGTCCAGCAGAATGTTGCCGCGATAAAAAAGAACCCGCTCGTTCATCGAAGCCGCGCCATCCCCGACTTTTTCGATCTGCATCTCCGGAGTTTTGTAATAGGTGTAAGCGCCGTAGGCGCCGCTGGCATCTCCGAATCGGGCGGCACGCAGCGTGAGCTTGCGACCATCGTCCCGCGCGTAGGTGGCAGATTCGAAGCTGCTAAAACCGTATTCTTTGAGAACTGCGGCGTTTACCGGGTCGGCGACCGCGGGATCGTTACTGGTTCGCGCTGGGCCCGATATCTGCCAACCGCCGAACTCTTTGGGAAGAATTGAAGCGGACGAACCTGCGTCATTAGCCCAGAGGGATGCCGGGACCAATACCATGAGTGCGAAAGCGAAAATCAGCTTACGAAGTTTCATGAAAGCGTGAAAGGCTGGCAATGCAGAGATACCTTCTGATTAGACTACCTGCGGGGCGGGAAAGTTTCTAGCTTCAAACCGCAAGATAGCCTCCGTCGACCGGAAAAATCGAGCCTGTCACCCATGAAGATTCATCGCTGGCCAGGTAGACTGCGAGCCCCGCAATATCCTCTGGCTGGCCCAGGCGGCCAAGAGGGTGCACCCTGATCCGTTCTGCACGCACGGAATTAGGGTCTGGGGCATTATTTATCACCGCGGCGGTAAGATCAGTCTCGACGAACGAGGGGCAGATCGCATTGACGCGGATTTGTTCCTGCCCGTAATCGATGGCCATGCACTTGGTGAGCAAAACCACCGCGCCTTTCGAAGGAGCATACGCGGCGCGGTTGCGCGCTCCGTTGATGCCGAGGACCGAGCCCATGTTGATGATGGAACCACCTCCCGCTTTCCGCATGGCAGGGAGCACTGCACGCGAGAGCAGCCAGACCGCGCGAACGTTAAGGTTGAAAGTCTCGTCCCACTGTTCCTCAGTGATTTGTTCCGCGGTTCCGATGTGAAGCACGCCTGCGTTATTGAGCAAGACATTCAGGCTGCCGAAGTGGGAGACTGTTTGTTCGACGATTCTCTCAGCTTCGCCTTTTTGGGCGACATCCGCCGCGAGCACAAACGCCGAGCTGCCAATTTCAGTCGCCACCTTTTCGAGAAGTTTTCTACGTCGTCCCACCACTGCTACGTTCGCACCTTCCCGCGCCAACGCCAGGGCGCACGCGCGGCCAATGCCGCTTCCGGCGCCAGTGACGATGGCTATCTTACCTTTCAGGCGAGAACTCATGGTATGGCATTAGTACAAGCGAGACGCAGCCAGACTGCGTCTCTACAGCGGCAAATAAACTGTACAGGCGTTGCTTGCAACGTCTCTCCCCGCGCCGTCCTGTTGGCGACGTCTGTTCTAGCGAAGATTGCTCTTACGGCGCTCCCGTTCGGCGCGGCGAATTTCTCGGCGCCGTCCGGCATCATCGTAGCGGCGGCGCTGATCGTCGCTCTCAGGAATAACTGCCGGGACCTGGACATGGCGTCCGCTGGCGTCGATCGCCACGAAGGTTAAATAAGCCGAGCCTACGTGATGGCAGTCGTCGGCGATGTAATTTTCCACCCAGACTTTTACTCCTACCTCCATCGAAGTGCGAAACACGCGATTCACCGACGAGCGCAGGATTACCAGATCGCCTACGTGCACAGGAACCCAAAAGTCCATGTGATCAATCGCCGCAGTAACGACGTAATTGCGGGCGTGCCGATGCGCGGCCATAGCTCCCGCGAGATCGATCCAATGCATGAGCCGGCCACCTAAGAGAGCTCCGAGCGGATTGGCATCATTGGGCAAAACAATCTCCGACATCTCGGATTGCGAATCCCGGACCGGACGCGGCTGCATAACCTCGTCGTTCTGATCGATCGGCTTTTCGTTCATCGGATTTTGATCGTGAGTTATGCTCATCGAGTTCAGCTCGGGCTGGAAGTCGAAGGCTGTGTCCGGCGCGATAAGTACGATTGCAGGTAGCATTCCGCCATTTTCTGAATGCGTACGTTGGGATGTGATGACGCCCATCGCCCAATCGAGAGATCGTATTCCAGGGTTCCGTACTCTGCAGGGCGATGCGCAGACTCACACACAAACCAAACCTGCAGCCGATCGCCCTGGTCGCGAGCAATCGAGAATCGTACGGCATCGCAAGCGCGCTCCTTCGGCAGTCGCTGGCAGCTCGCGGCGTAACCTAGATTGCAGAAGTCGCGAATGTTCTGAGTAGGTGGTTCCGTGCCTTCATGGCCTGGCGCGCAGCAATGGCCAGACCATCCGCCGCCCAGAGGCAACCTCGATGGGTGCAGCCAACCGCCGTCTTCCAATTTGCTCGTCGGCATAAAAAATGGACATGCCACTGCCTAAACTCCAGTTGAGAGATGAAGGCATTGTACTCAGCAGAGAAATGAACCGCTAGTGTTTAAAAGGGACGGTGGTTTCCGGGCGCAGCGAATCCTGTAGTAATCTCGTGATTCAGATTGTTTGGCTGAAAGCTGATAGCTGAGGGCTGAAAGCTGATCCTATGGACCGACTGGCAATGCTCAACGAAATTCTTTCGCAGAATCCTGGCGATGCCTTCGCCCGTTACGGCATCGCCATGGAATACTCGAACTCCGGCGAAGCCGAACGCGCGTTGGAGGAGTTCACGAAGTTGCTGTCCACCCATCCCGATTACACAGCCGGATATTTTATGGCCGCGCAGACGCTAGCGAAGGCGAATCGACTCGAGGAAGCGAAGAAAATGTTGGTTGACGGAATTTCTTCAGCGAGGCGCACCGGCAATACTCACGCACAATCCGAGATGACCGCCATGCTGGATGAGTTGAAATCCTCGTAAAGCGTAGTCAGGCTGCAGACAAACCTTATCACCCTGTCATTCCGAGGAGCGAAAGCGACGAGGAATCTGCAGTTTCTCGATTGCAAGAGACTAAAGATCCCTCGCTTCGATCGGGATGACAAGGCGCGGGGCGCCAGTACTACCCACGCTGTCTCGCCATCTTCACCATCGACCATTCTACCAAGCCAGGGAAAAGCTGATAGATCTTGATCACGGGATGCATGGTCCAGGGAACCACGACTTCCCGTTTGCCTTTCAAATATCCTTGAAGGACGGCGTTGGCGACGCGCTCGACGGAAATCCCCCGCACGCTCGCCGGCCGCACCTGCTTTTGGTCTGTCCCTCTAAACGCATTCGCACCGAACGCCGTGCGCACGTAGCCCGGACACACGGTCATCACGTTGATGCCAGAATTCTTCAATTCGATGCGAGCGCCTTTGCCAATCGCGTTCATGGCAAATTTGGTGGCGCTATACGCCGCATGAAAAGGCAGTGGAATGTGCCCGGCAACGCTTGAAATATTGATAATCGTGCCCGAGGCGTGCTGCTTCATGACCGGAATCACCGCCTGCATCGCTCCCAACGCGCCGAAGAAATTAGTTTCAAAAGTCTCGCGGCACGCGGCCATATCAACATTCGCAACCGAATCCAATATGCCGTGGCCGGCATTGTTGATCCAAACATCAATGCGATGGAAATGATGCAGCGTCAGGCTGACTACGCGATCGATCTCCTCGCGATTGCGCACATCGCAGGCCAGGGCTAGAGTGCGCTCCGTGTGGCCGATTCGCGTGCGGGCCGCTTCGGTGCGTTCCGCATCGCGCGCAAGCAACACCACGCTGCCGCCAGCATCGGCAAAAATCTTGGCGATGGCTTCGCCGATTCCCATAGAAGCCCCGGTCACCACCACGACCTTGCCGGAGACGTCAGCTTGGTGCGATCCCATTGGGAGCTTCTAATCTTCTATCAGTTTTAAGTCAAGCGGCGGAACACAAACTCTGACGTACAATCAAGAAATTCGCACCGCGCATTGTCTCGGAGGCTGTTCTTGAGCACGTTGCTACCGCTGTTTCCGCTGGACCTGGTTCTGCTTCCCGGGACGCCTCTGCCTCTGCATATTTTCGAACCACGATACCGCGAGATGATCTCCGAATGCCTCGACCGCAGCCAACATTTCGGAGTGCTCAGAGGCAAGGAGCAGGAGCTTGCCGAGATCGGCTGCACCGC
>Ga0182015_10000377_pt1 | contig 64099 bp, 57 predicted proteins | sample 712P3MmetaG_FD_120478 | JGI IMG/M metagenome (GOLD analysis project Ga0182015, IMG submission 120478) | Permafrost microbial communities from Stordalen Mire, Sweden - 712P3M metaG | ecosystem: Environmental > Terrestrial > Soil > Wetlands > Permafrost | place: Sweden: Stordalen | collected...
GCGGCTCAGCGGAAGAATCTGGTAGCGCTTCGCGGTTTCAAACGGAATCAGCTTGACCACGGCCGGATCAATTTCAAAATACGAAAGATTGATGGCCGGAACGCCATACTGTCGGGAGAGAAAATTTGTGACATCCTCATCCGTCAGGAAGCCGAGCTTCACTAAGGCGGACCCAAGGCGGCTGTTCTGCTCCTTCTGGGCCTTGGTCGCTTGTTCCAACTGCTCTGGGGTAATGATCTTCTCTTTGACGAGAAGGTCACCCAGCCGTTGAGACATACTTCGATCTCCTATCCACGTAGTAAAACGTTACCCGGCAAAACATTGCCGGCACTTTACCCAAAGCGCTGCTCTTTGCTGTGGGAGAAAAGCAGTGTCTTCGTGGTGACATAAATTGTCACCGCAAGTTGATTACCGTACCAGTTACCGTGGTACTTGGACTCATCGCTGCCCCGGAGCGGTTGCGGGTTGTGCCTCGGAACCCGCGCCAGATGACCTTTTGTTTTGGGCAGATCCAAAATCTAGGCTGCGGTACATGCACTTTGGTAACCGGCGGTAAGCGAGGCTCCCGCCGAGGTGGACCGGCTTGCGCCCGGGGTACACTCAACAGTGAGGGACACGTAACTTTGCGGGCGGGCGCGAGAAAGCATCAGATTCGAACCTACTACCACGTTATGTTTCAAGCGTGGGGACCGCAGCATTGGTGGCCGGCACAGTCGCGGTTTGAAGTGGTCGTGGGCGCTTATCTGACGCAGAACACCGCGTGGTCGAACGTGGAGAAAGCCTTGGCGAATCTTCGCTCAGCCCACCTGCTCAGCGTGAAAGGAGTCCGACGGGCATCTTTGACAGAACTCGAACGCTTGATTCGCCCCGCCGGCTATTTCCGTCAGAAAGCAAAGCGGCTGAAGATCTTTGTCGCGTTTCTGGACCGACACTACGAAGGTTCTCTCGCGAAATTGTTCGCGCGCCCCACGGAAAAGCTTCGGGAAGAACTCCTCAATCTGCATGGCATCGGCCCCGAAACTGCCGATTCCATACTGCTGTACGCCGGCAACCATCCAGTCTTCGTGGTGGATGCCTACACGCGCCGGATGCTGGCTCGGCACGAGATCCTTCCGGAAAAAGCCGCTTATGAAGAGATTCGGGAACTGTTTGAGGGCGCGCTGGCGCCCCTGGCGCAATCCCTGGCCGACTCCGGCGAGGCCGGGAATCAGCCGTTGGCAGCGGAATTCGCCGGCGCTGCGCATCCTCCGTCGGCAATGAGCACGACGAAACGCACGCCTCTGGCCCAGGTCTACAACGAGATGCATGGCCTTATCGTTGGGATCGGAAAGAATTACTGTAGAAAATCACAGGCGCGGTGTGACGAATGCCCTTTGAAGAAGTTCCTGCCCCATTCGCGGAAGCACTGACGATCATCTACTTTACATTCACGGTCCCCAAGGAGGGCTGAAGAGCCACGTGCAAGAGAAAGAAGGATGCCGCCCCGACCAATCCCGCGCCTGGGAAGGTGAGTATCCAGGCCCACATAATTCTTTTACCCCATATCCATCGGACGTAATGCCATCCCCTTACCGCTCCCACTCCGGAAATGGCACCGCCGATGGCGTGAGTGGTTGAGATAGGAACTTTGGCCATCGTAGCCAACCCGATGGTAGCTGCAGCGGCCACCTCTGCGGAGAAGCCGCCGATGGGGCGCAAGTGGGGCGTGATACGCGATCCCATGGTTTTTACGATTCGCCAGCCTCCGGAGAGCGTGCCCAGAGCCATGGCCGCGTGACAGCTCAGAATGATCCACCAGGCGATCTCCTGCTTACGCCACAAAAAGGTGCCGCCACTTACCCACTCTTCTTTCCCCGCTGCCAGCAGCAGGGCAACAATGATGCCCATTGTTTTTTGCGCATCATTTGTCCCATGGCCCAGACTGTAGGCTCCGGCAGATACAAGTTGGAGTTTGCGGAACACACCTTCGGCTTTGTGACGCGAAGACTTATGAGAAATCCAGGTGACAGCCACCATGACGATGTACGCCAAAACAAATCCAAATATCGGCGACACAACGAGGAACGTGATCACTGGCACCCATCCCTTTAGCAGAAGGACCTTGAACCCTGCTTTGGCGATGGCCGCGCCCGCGAAACCACTGATGATGGCGTGCGAAGAACTGGTCGGCAATGCCAGCCACCAGGTCAGGATGTCCCATGAGATGGCTCCCAGCAGACCTCCGAAAACCACATAGACGTCGACCGCATGTGGATCAATGAGATGGCTGCTGATGGTTTGGGCTACCCCTGTTCCGAAAATGAACGCGGCCGCAAAGTTGAAAAACGCCGCCCATAGGACGGCTGCCAGAGGAGACAGGACGCGCGTGGTTACCACGGTCGCGACCGAGTTGGCGGCATCGTGGAAGCCGTTGAGAAAATCGAAAACCAGCGCCACGCCAATTACGAAGAAGACAAGATATAGCATCGGAGGCCTACCCGTTCTTCAGCAGGACTCGACCCAGGGTACGGGTCACATTCTCGCAATGCTGAATTGCGTCCTCCAGCATGTCGTGCAATTCCTTCTTTTTCATCACCTCCAGAGGATCGGGCGACCCGGAGAAAAGTTCAGAAAGAAATGCATAGCGGTTGGTGGCCGCCTGTTTTTGCAGGGCGTGAATCTCATTGAGTTGTCCGGAAAGCTCTTTCAGTTTCTTGTCGTCGCGCAGCTTGCTCATAACCTGATCTAGCGCCGTAGCTACTTTGCAGAGAATGTCGGATTGGCTTCGAAGATTGGGATAGAGCTCAGTTATCTTGTACAGAGAAAAGCGGCGCCCCACGTCGGCGACGCCCTCGATTACGTCGTAGAGGTCAGTGATGAGTTGCATGATGTCTTCGCGGTCGAGAGGTGTGATGAAGGCGTCGTCCAATCGTCCCAGGGTCGTTTCCATCACTTGGGCCGCCTCCACCTTGGCCTTCTCAATCTGATCGGGAAGACCGTCGACCGTGGGAAAGCGACCGACCAAGTCATTCATCAGCTGCGCGGATGACTTGGCCAGATGCGATAATTGTTCGATCTGGTCAAAGAACTTCTCGTCTCGGGGCACGATTTTCCACATTTGATCTTCCTAGGTCCGGGAATTAGACCATTTTAAGATGTTGTGTGGTTCGTGGAAGCGGCCCCAATGTTAATAGACGAATAATTTTGACTTGATTGACCGTGTGACGGGGACGATCAAGGAGAGCCGAGCGTTGAACAGCGACCGCTGGTTCCCATCTGATTTTCCGGGGGGTCCAATGCTCTGGCAGCGAGTCATAACTCTTCGCGCCACAACCTCAGATGTTGCATCCAAGGAGAGTGGCAAGATTTTGGTTGGAGGGGTCTTGGCAAGATGGATGAAGAAATCGTTAAACAGATCCTCGATGAGCTGTTTTCTTCCTTTGAAGATTCAGAAACTCAAAGTGCTGCTCTTTTGCTGTTTCTAAAAGATCAAGGAATCGCGACCGAGGAGAAACTTGCACCCTACTTTGAGCAAGCAGCAAACACCAGCGAAGTGCGATGGCGCGCGGCCCGAGTGAGGATGGGCGCTCTGCTGGCTTCTGCCCTGAAGACTCCAGAGCCCGCGGCAGAAAAGAAGATTACTGCCGCGCAAGAGAAGAACGTGGAATCAACCGCAGATGTTGATACCAAGGAGGCGGAAGGGCAGACTCCAGAACCCAAATCTGAGCCTCCCAAAAACGAGGCAGGAGGCGCCACTCCCCAGGAAGATGCGGTTGAAAACAATCAGAAGAGCCAGGACAAGAAACCACGATGAAGGAGCGACCACCCCTCCGGGACGGGCCGGCAGGCCCAATGCCTGCGTTGCTTATTCCGCTGCTCGGATTGCGATACCCAAAGAGCTGACCGCCATCATCACGAAGTCACGAGACCTGGGTTATAAGGCAGCGGCTGAAGGGCAGTCCGTCGATTGGCTAACGTCCGGCCGCCGCATTACGAGCGCCCTGGTTCCAGGCCAATAGTTTCGACATCGCCTGATGGTCGGCGGGTCGAGAGAAAAAGTATCCTTGCGCCATCTCGCAATTGAGCTGCTTGAGTTGGGTTACTTGCTGCTCTGTTTCTGTTCCTTCGGCTACGACCTTCAAGCCTAGATTGTGGGCAAGCATGATGATACTGCGCACGATTTCCCGGTTTTCCGGGTCGCTGCTCATGCTGGAAACAAAGGACCGGTCGATTTTCAAGGTGTCGACTGGAATCTGCCGCAGGCGGCCGAGCGAGGAATAACCGGTGCCAAAATCGTCAATGCTCAGGCGAACACCGAGTGCCTTCAACTGCGAGAGAACGTGACCAGATTTTTCCGCCTGTCCCATGGCAATCGTCTCTATGATTTCGATTCGCAAGCGGCCGGGATCAAGCCCGGTCTGATCGAGGGACTTACGGATCTCGCTGACTAGGTCGGGGTGGGCGAACTCCTTGGACGTCAAGTTCACGCTCATGCTCAGGGGCGGACTGGAGGGAAATTCAGATTGCCAGGACTGCACTTGTAGGCAGGCTTCGCGCAGCAGTTGCCGATTCATAGGAATGATAAGCCCGGTCTCCTCGGCCACAGCGATGAACTCTATGGGTGACAGGACGCCCTCCGGACGTTGCCAGCGGGTGAGGGCCTCAAAGCCTATGATCTTGGCAGTCTGCAACGATACAATGGGCTGGTAGTAAACGCGGAATTCTCCCTGCTCGAGGGCCTTCCGCAGGTCTGTCTCTAGCCGCAAACGCTTCACTGCCTCCGCGTGCATGGCCGTGTCAGAAACCTCACAACGGGCCTTCCCCGCCCGCTTAGCACGGTACATGGCGATGTCCGCATCTCGCAGAAGATCCTCCGCGTGGGTGTGAGGGCTCGTGCTCGCGGCGATTCCGATGCTTGCCGAAACTACTATCTTCTGTTGGTTTACTACGAAGGGGGTAGCAAGTTCGGCCTGTACGCGTTCCGCGACCCGAACTGCTTCGATGGGGTCCCGGATATCGTCCAGAAGGATCGTAAATTCATCACCACCGAGTCTCGCTAACGTGTCGCCATTGATGGTCTCGCCGTTGATGGTCTCTTCACCTACGCCACTGTGGTGAGGCCGCGAGACAGTATCGGACTGCCTGACCACTTCCTTCAATCTTTGCCCGATTCTTACTAGCAGCTCGTCGCCGGCAGTGTGGCCCAGGCTGTCGTTGAAGATCTTAAACTCGTCGACATCGATGAGTAACACGGCAAATTTGTAGTTGGTGTGTCTCTTAGAGAGTGTTAGCGCATGCTGCAATCGGTCCAGGAAGAGAGCACGGTTGGGCAGATTGGTAAGTCCGTCGTGGAATGCATTGTGAGCCAACAGTTCTTCAGCCCGTTTCCGATCGGTGATGTCGCGGTTAACGATTACAAGCTTGTCCGTCTGTCCTTTTGCATTTCGGATTGGGCTCGCGGTGGATTCCAGAGAGCGCCAAGAACCGTCTCGATGGCGCACTCGGTACTCCAGCCGTACTCCAAAGCCGGTCTGACGGGCTTTTTCTGCAGCTTGCACCACTCGCGGGCGATCATCGGGGTGAACTTGCTCGAACGACGAAGTGTTCTTCAAATCCTCGGGAGAATACCCCAGAACTTTTTGATAGGCAGGACTGTTGTACAGTCGGCGACCGTCGTTATCGACGAGCGCGATCATATCGGCTGCATTTTCGCTGATGAGTTGAAAAAGCTGATCTCGCTCCGCCAGCCGACGTCGAACACGGTGGAGTTGCCGGTACTGGTAGATCGTGTAGAAGTCGAAGAGCAATACGAGAGCTGCTAGGCCACGAACCCATTCTCTGAGGTCGAACCAATACTGGGAGTCCTTCCAACGAAACCAAGGAAAGGTGAAGGAGACGATGCCGAAGGTCAAGGCCAGAGTTACGGCGATGGCGAATCCCCACAGCGACCATTCGCGCCCCTCGATCTGGCGCATCTGCGTCGGAATCGACTCAGGGCTGTTCTGCGTCACTTCTTGAAATGCCTGCTGACTCATGCGGCCGAAACCTGCTCTCGCTGCTTTACGGATATTACGCTTCGAAAAAACGTACAAGGAGTTACGAAAGTTCGGCTGTTTTGGGTTGCAGCACGGTCAGGGCATGCTTGAACAGAGCGGGCTGCACCGCGATCCGGTCCCGGGGGATTCACTGAGAAATACCCCTGGATTACCTCCCCATTCGCACGGCACTCGCGGGCAGGCGCTGCCCTTCGATCGCGCCTACCGGCTCAAGGCCGCCTACCGCGTGATGTTGGAAGAGCCCTCGGCGGAACGCGCGCCCGCTCATTGACCCTGCTTCGGCGATTTGGGAGCAGCCGCATCTGCATCTATAATGAGTTCCGGTCGGCTGACTGCTTCGAGGCTGCGACTGGCCTCGAGCGGCTGGACCGCCGAACTTGCGTGGTGCAGACCGTTCCAACTCGACCTCCCAAAACTTCCAACCGCAAGCGGGTCATGATCCTGCTGACGGTCGCGTTTTTCCTGCTGCTCGCGATTTTGGTTTCTCAGACCGCATTTAACGAAACCATACTCAGCCCCGGCACCAACCAGCAGACCGTGGTTTTTTATGCCCTCTCGCTGCTGATTTCTCTTCTGTTCGTCGCTCTCACCTTCGTGTTGGCGCGCAACCTGCTGAAACTGCTTGCCGAGCGCCGTCTGGGCGTGCTGGGGTCGAAGTTCCGCACGCGGATGGTAGTGGGAGCGCTGCTGCTGTCATTCGTTCCAGTCATGGTGATGTATTGGTTTGCCTACGGACTGATGAACCGCTCGATTGACAAGTGGTTCTCCACGCCGGTCGAGGAGGTTCGTGCCGACACCGATGCCATGGCTTCGTTGCTGGCCAGCTACGCGGCACAGAACGCGCACTCGCAAGCCGTCGACATCGCTGCCTCGCCGGAAACGAAGCGCGCGTTTGAGGGCCATGGATTCTCCGCCGCGGTCGAGGAATTTCGCAGCCACGAACCCACTTTGCGAGGCGGATTTGTCCTCGCGATAGAAAACGGGGTTGCCGAGGCGAGCTTCGGTGTTCCCGCTCCCTGGCCGCAATTGAAAGAAAGGCTACCCCTGGCGCAGGTTGCCGCCGGCCAGCCCGCCCATTTCACGTGGGAGCAAACCGAGTACACAGTGGGCAGCGCCCCCGTTGGCAAGGACGGCCTGATTGTGGTGGCGATGCCGCTGCCGCCAGAGTTCTCGAGGACGGTGAAGCAGATTGAGGCTAGTCAGCAGCGCTATCTTCAGTTGAGCCTCGAGCGCAAGCATGTGCGTCAGACCTATATGGGCCTGCTTCTGCTGCTCACGATGATCGTGCTTTTTGTCAGCACATGGCTCGCTCTGTTTCTCTCGAAGCTCGTGACCCGGCCCTTGTCTGCGTTGGCCGAGGCGACGCAGGAGATCTCTCGCGGACGTCTCGACTATCGGATCGACGTGAGCGCCGCCGATGAAATTGGCGACCTGGTTCGTTCCTTCAACCGCATGGCGGAAGAACTGGAGACCAGCCGGCGGCAAATCGAAGCTTCCAGCCGCGATGTCAGTGCTGCCAATGCTGAACTGGACCAACGCCGCCGTCAGATGGAGACCATCCTCGAGAGCATCCCCACCGGAGTGCTGTCGCTCGATGCCGCGCGGTGCGTTACGCACGCCAACCAGGCCCTGCTGCGCATATTCCATCCCGAAGGCTATGAGGACGGAGAACACCTGCTGCGAGGGGCGCGCCTGGCGGACGTATTTCCGCCGGAAGTGATGCAGGATCTGGAACCGCTGCTGCGCCGCGCCGATCGCATGGGCATGACCACCAGCCAAATGGACGTGCCGCTGCAGCGCGCGTCTCTCAACGTGGCGGTCACGGTGGCGACTCTGCGCCATCAGGACGAACGCTCGGGATACGTGATCGTCTTCGAAGATCTCTCCGATCTCCTGAAGGCGCAGAAGCAGGCGGCCTGGCGCGAGGTGGCGCGACGGGTGGCGCATGAGATCAAGAATCCACTTACGCCCATCGCACTTTCCGCGGAACGTATTCAGCGTCATCTGGAGCGGGCCACGCCCTCCGACCCGGCGTCGCTCGAGGTCATCCGCGCCTGTGCCCAAACCATTGCCGGCGCAGTCGAAACCGTTCGCCGGCTGGTGGATGAGTTCTCCACGCTGGCGCGCTTCCCCGCGTCGAATCCGCACCCGGCGGATATCAACGAGGTCATCGAGCGGGCGCTCTCCATGTTCAATGGGAGACTGGACGGCATTGGTCTGCACAAGTCGCTGGCTCCAGACCTGCCGAAAGTCATGGCGGACGCGGAGGCAATTAAACGGGCCATCGCCAACCTCGTGGATAATGCCGCCGAGGCTATCCAGGATTCGCTGGTGCGCGAGATCCTGATTTCAACCTCGCTGGTGGCCAGCCGCGACGCGGTCGAAATCACCGTCGCGGATACCGGCCATGGCGTGACCCGCGAGCTGAAAGAAAGACTCTTTCTGCCTTATTTCTCCACTAGAAAGCGCGGGACCGGCCTCGGCCTGGCGATCGTGAGCCGCGTCATCGAAGAGCATCACGGATCCATTCGCGTGGAGGAAAACCAGCCGGCTGGAGCGCGCTTCATCGTGGAGCTTCCGCTGGTTCCTGACTCCGCGCTGGCCGCGGTCACGGCGCAGCATGCATAAAATTCTCATCGTTGACGACGAGACCGGCATTCGTGAATCCCTCGAGGGAGTGCTGGCCGACGAAGGCTACGAAGCTGCAACGGTTGCGAGCGGGGAAGAGTGCCTCAAGCTGCTGCGGCGCGAGCACAGCTATGAAGTGGTGCTGCTCGATATCTGGCTGCCCGCCATGGATGGCCTGGAAACACTGGAAAGAATCCGCGAGATGGATAACCCTCCCGAAGTGATCATGATCTCGGGCCACGGCACGATTGAAACTGCCGTGCGCGCCACCAAGCTCGGCGCTTACGACTTCCTGGAGAAACCGCTCTCCATTGACAAGACGCTGATCCTGGTCAAGAACGCGATCGAATCCAAGAAATTGCGGCACGAGAATGTCGACCTCAGGAAACAGCTTTACGCCAAGAGCGTGATCGTCGGCGACAGTATTCCAATGAAGGCTCTCCGCCAGCAGATTGGCCTCATGGCGCCCACCAACGGGCGCGTTCTGATTTACGGCGAGTCCGGCACCGGGAAGGAACTGGTCGCCCACGCGATCCACGCACAAAGCTTGCGCAAGGACGAGACTTTTGTCGAGGTCAACTGTGCGGCTATTCCGGAAGACCTCATCGAAAGCGAACTGTTCGGGCATTACAAGGGATCATTCGCAGGAGCAACTGTCGACAAGGAAGGCAAGTTTCAAAAGGCAAGCGGTGGGACACTGTTCCTTGACGAAGTGGGCGACATGAGCCTGAAAACGCAATCGAAGGTGCTGCGCACTCTGGAGGAGCAGCGCGTTGCTCCCTTGGGGGGAGATAGAACCATCGTGGTCGATGCTCGAATCATCGCCTCCACCAACAAAGATCTGGAAGAGGAAATTTCCCGGGGAAATTTTCGCGAAGACCTGTTTTACCGGCTGAACGTGATCCCCTTTGTTGTGCCCCCGCTGCGCGACCGCAAGGAAGACATTCCGCTGTTTGCGCGGCACTTCCTGAAAGACCTGGCCGCGACCTATGGGCGGCGCCCACGCGAGATCAGCGACGACGCTGTCGAGGCTCTGATGCGCTATTCCTGGCCAGGCAACGTGCGCGAGTTGCGCAATCTGATCGAACGGATAGTGATCATGCACCCCACCACCACACGATTCGACCGCAAGCATCTGCCCCCGCTGGTTTACCGCGACGGCCATCGGCGCGCGGCGCGCAGCGAGTTCTCCACGCTGCACCAGGCCCGCGACGCCTACGAGCGGGATTTCATTCTGAAAAAGCTCGACGAGAATCACGGCAACATCACCCGCGCCGCCGAAGTGCTGGGCCTCGAGCGCAGCCACCTCTACCGCAAGATGAAAACGCTCGGCATAGCGGTGAAAGAGTAGGAGTGCGCGCACCCTGGCCGGGATCGAAGCGCTAGTGTTTCACCATGCGGATCTCAGTGCCGTTCTTTCTAAACTCCACTTTGTCCATGAGTTGGTTGATGAGAAAAATCCCGCGCCCATGATTGGAATAGATGTTTTCTCCGACCGTGCAACTGGGAGTGGCTTCAGGACTAAAGCCAGTACCTGGATCTCGCACCACAATCAACACACTATGCTCATCGTCGCTGCTCACCAGGCACTCCACCGTCTTGGTGGGATCTTCTCTGGCGCCGTGAATCACCGCATTGGCCAGCGCCTCCTGCAGCGCTAACTCAATCGCATCCTCTTTGCCGTCCCCGGCTTTTATCTGGCGGACAATGGCCATCACTGCCTGCACCACGGGGTCCACCGCCTTGCGATCGGCGGACAGCGTTACCCGCAAAAGCAATTGCAATTTGTCCGGATCAAAATCTTTTTCGGGAAGAGGTTCCTCGGAAGAATCACCTGATGGCATGTTTGACTCGTTCTTGGATGCAGCCTCCGCTGTTCATTGATTCTAGCTGGTAACCCTCAGTACAACAAACTCGAACCAACGGAAGAGAGCCAACCTCGAAACTGGCAGGGACAGCGCCAATCCGACATATTGTCGTTCATCGCCCCCCGTTTCTCCTGGCGGTGTTTCCTTCTGAAGGCGCAAGGGGCAGCGCTTTTGCTGCCTCGCCCCGCCCATGGGTCAGATGCTCCAACTGCCTTCTCCAGTCGAGTTCTTCGACAAAGCGGTGCGATTCCCGCCAGTTCGGCTGAACCTTGACGTAAAGCTCGAGAAAAACTTTCGTATCCAACCTCCGCTCGATCTGCAAGCGGGCAGACGTACCAATCCGCTTCAGCATCTCTCCCTTTTTTCCAATCAGGATGCCTTTCTGGCCTTCGCGCTCGCAGTAAATCGTGGCGGAAATGCGCGTTAGCTTGGCCCCCTCCTCGAAACTGTCAACCACCACAGCGGTGGCGTATGGAAGTTCTTGCTCGGTTTCGACGAGCACGCGCTCGCGAACGATTTCCGCGGCCATGAAGCGCGCCGGCTGGTCCGTGATCTGGTCTTCTGGAAAATAGGGACGTCCGGCGGGCAAAGCCGCCGTGACCTGCTTCAGCAGGAGGTCGAGTCCATCCCGCTTCAACGCGGAAATGGGGATGATCTCGTGAAATTGGTGCAGCTTTTTGTACTCCTCAATCAGCGGCAACAGCTTGCCCTTGCCCCCTCGCAGCACATCCACTTTATTCAGGATTAGGCAAACTTTCGTCGGCGAATGCTTCAGCATCTGTAGAGCGAACTCATCGCGTCGATCCAGCTTGCGCGTTGCATCCATGATCAGAAGGACAAGATCGCAGCCTTCGAGCGCTTCCCGCACTTCGACCATCATCTTGCGGCCCAGCGAGCTGTCTGGTTTGTGCACGCCGGGAGTATCGATCAAGACAATCTGCGCAGCGTCGCGGCCCTTACCCTTGGGCAGGTTGACGATGCCTTGGATTCGATTGCGCGTGGTTTGCGGCTTGGGCGAGATGATGGCGAGTTTTTCGCCCACGAGAGCATTGAGCAAGGTCGACTTGCCGGCGTTCGGACGGCCGAGAATGCAGACAAAACCGGAGCGGAAGGGCATAGGCGCGGGCTTTAGCTTTCGGGCTTGGGCAAAATCCTAAAACTGAGACGCAACCGCCACAGTATGATAGCCGACGCCCAGCGCCCACATTCCGACTATATCAGGCTATGGCCGCTTCTTCTTTCGCAGCGACGTATCGGCACGAGCTGCGGCGTGGGCCAGTTCGATCAGATCACCACGGAGGCGGCGATATCGGTATTGAAGCAGGGGAACCATTGTCAGCTACAGCGCACATGGTATTTGCCAGTGCTTTTTCCTAGCAGCTTTGCTGGAAGGAGCCGAGCTAGACGACGGAGACGCCGGGAATGCGCTGGAAGTGACGGGCGTTCAACGTCATCACCGCATAACCAAGATGTAGCGCGGTTACGCCGATCACCAGATCCTCGAATGCGAACTGGATGCCCTTGGCCTCCTGCTCACCTTCGATGCGTCTCACCTTCCGTGCGATGTCGAGCGTCGCGGGATGTACGGGCACATCTCGGCACAGTCGCTCGATAAACTCCATGCGTCGCTCTGGAGGCGCTTGCGTCGGGTGCGGTAAGACCCGTGCAGGAGTTCGGCGACCGTCACCACCGACAGGCCGACCTCGGTTTCTCCCTGACTGGTCTGCACCTGTTCGAGGATTTGCCGGACACTCTGACCTCTGCGCTCGGCAGCGATGATGACGCTGGAATCGAGAATTATTCCCACGCGGGCGGGTTCCACGCTTTGCGGTTTTTGACAATCTCTTCCACGTCGGCGGCGAAGTCGGGATCGAGGACCGGTGCCTCCCGGTTTCTTCCTCATGTACTTTCGCCAGGGCGATGCACTCGGAGAGCAAACGGCCACGCACCGGCTCGGCGCGCACCACCACGATCGGTTCGCGCCCCTCGATGACGATCTCGGCCCCGGCGCGCACCCGCGCCAGCACATCCGGAAAGTTGCGGGCGGCTTCCGCTTCCGAGATGTGGATGATGTTCTTCGCCATAGGCAGCCTTATATCGCTCGGCAATAAACGATGGACGAGAACGTGGCGATCGGAAAACTATGCATTTCTAACATGCGAAATCGTGATGCAAAGAACCAAATGTTTATGCGGGTTCCAAGAAGCTTTTGAACACTGTTCCAACAAAACAGGAAGGCAAGCCTCTGCCTCCACGAGAGAGATCCAGCGGCGGGTGAGAGAGCTGTATGGGGGCGAAAACCCTAGGCGGCATGAAAATCCGCAGGCGTAAACGGAACTCCTTCGCAAGCATTTTGGGGCCTCTCGAAATTGCGGAAACCTCTGTTTGCCGAAGCCCGAAAGCCGGAGCCGACGCCCGATTTATATCAGCTTCAGCTGCCGCGGCTGCACCACGGTAATTCTCACGCGCTCCACCTTGCGGTCCGTCGAATCCAGAACTTCAAAGCGTAGGCCGTCGTCATCCACAGTTTCGCCGCGCTGCGGGATGTGCCCTGCGAGCTCACTGACCAAGCCCGCCACAGTGGCCGATTCCCTTCCTTCCGGTTTTGTCCCGAACAACTCGGCGAGGCGGTCCACATCCATTCCGCCGGAAACGATGTAAGACTGATCATTTTCCCGCAAGATCTCCGGTGTCTCATGCTCATCCCGAATTTCGCCCACGATCTCTTCCACCAAATCTTCGATCGTGACCAGGCCGGCCACGCCACCGTACTCATCGACCACGATCGCCATGCGGATGTTGTTTTTCTGCATCTCCCGGAGAAGATCGCTGCCAAGCTTGCTCTCGGGCACGAAATAAACGTCGCGCCGCATCAGCGTTTCCAGAGTGCGCTTGGAAGCCTCAGTGTCTGGCACTTGCAATACATCCTGGGCGTAGACGATGCCTTTGATGTTGTGGATGCTTTCCGCATACACCGGAACTCGCGAATAGTGCTTGGTGCGAAGCATTTCGATGAATCGTTCGACCGTGGTTTCCACCGGTACGGCAAACATCTCCGGACGCGGCTTCATGGCTTCGTGCACGGTTTTGCCGCCGAATTCCACCGCGGACTGAATCAGGTCGCGGTCCCCTTCCTGGATAATGCCTTCTTCCTGCCCCGCTTCGATCAACGCATCCACGGCTTCGGCCGCGCTTTCCGGCTGCTCGCCTGTGTTTTGGCGGGTGAGCGATACCACGGACTGCAGGAAACCGAGAACGATGGTCACGGGCAGCACCAGATAAATCAGGATTCGCAGAAGCCACGTCCATCGGATCAGCCAGGTGCCGTCGGTACGCGAGAAAAACACGAATGGCAGAAATTGGTTGAGGACAATGATGACCAGAATCAGGCTGACGGCGGCCTGCAGAATCTCATAAATGCTCCAGCGCTGGTCACCGAAGACCGCGAAGCCCACAAGCAAGGCGATGGTCGCCGTAGTCAACTGCTTGAGCACTGCCATGGAGAGCGAGGCTCGGGCGCGGCTCACGTGCAGTTTGGGCTCAACCTTCTGCTCGAAGACGTCAATATTGTCCTGAAATTCCCGCGAGAGAAATTTGCCGATCTCCTGATAGACACGGTCCACGTAGGAGGCCAGCGCCACCAGACCCAGCAGCGGGATGAACGCGAGTGCGACGCCCCAATTCATGCCGTTCTCCGCCTTGCGCGGGGCGCGCGATCACTGCGTTCCTCGCGGGTTGAAACCTTGCCGGCTCGCGGCTGTTCCCTCTCGATCAGCCCCGCCTCCAACTTCAGTTGCCGTCGCAAGCGGCCCTCTCTGCGGGCCATCTCGCCATTATCGCGCTCGTGATCGAAGCCCGCCAGGTGGAGGATGCCGTGCAGCGCCAGAATCTTCACCTCGTCGGCCAGAGTGTGGCTCAGGCGCGCAGAGTTTTCCCGGGCGATGTCCGCGGAAATTGCCACATCTCCGGCAACGCGCCTGGACTTACTGCGTTCCAGTTGCGGCGATGGAAACGACAACACGTCGGTGGCCTTGTCCGCTCCCCGGAACCGCCGGTTGAGAGCGCGCAACTCGGGACTGTTCGTCACCAATACATTCACCGTGCCACGCAAATGGATCACTCGCCTCGCCCGCAACACAAAGCGTTCGAGCGTTGACGCGCTCAACCCCGCGATTCTTTTTCGGAAGATAACCAACTTGTTCCCAGCGCCCCTACTCGAACCCTACACAAAATAAACAGGAGGGCCCGATTTCAGCCCTCCACAATGACAAAGATTCTATTCTCCCAAAGCTTCTTTGGATCGATCGTTTGCGTTCGACCCCTCCGGGCTCTTCCCTTCGGCGTTCTTCCCGCCTGCCAGTAGCAGCATCTGCTGCTCGGCGACGAGCGCCTTGTGCTCGTCATAGGCACGAATGATCCGCTGTACCAGGTGATGCCGCACCACATCGGACTCGTCGAAGTGAACGAACGTCAAACCTTCCACCCGCTTCAGGATGTCGATCGCTTCCAGCAAACCGCTGCGGCGAGCGTTGGGCAAGTCGATCTGCGTGATGTCTCCGGTAATCACCGCTTTGGAGTTGAATCCGAGGCGGGTGACGAACATCTTCATCTGTTCCGAAGTCGTGTTCTGCGCTTCGTCGAGAATCACGAAAGAATCGTTCAAGGTGCGCCCGCGCATGAATGCGATGGGCGCGATCTCGATGACATTTTTCTCCAGATAGCGGTCCACCTTCTCCGGATCGAGCATGTCATAAAGCGCGTCGTAGAGCGGACGCAGGTAAGGATCGATCTTATCCTGCAACGTGCCCGGCAAAAAACCGAGACGCTCGCCCGCTTCGACCGCCGGACGCGCCAGGATGATGCGATTTACCCGCTTGGCCAACAGTGCGGAAATCGCCATAGCCACGGCGAGATAGGTCTTGCCTGTGCCCGCCGGACCAACCCCGAATACCATGTCGTGTTTCTCGATCGCCTCGACATAGCGCCGTTGATTCACGCTCTTCGGTTGCACCATGCGCCGTCCCAGCGAACGTTGGCGGCCGGCATCGGCCAGTCCGCGCAGGGTGGCGCTTGCATCCGCCGTCAGAACGCGCAGCATGCCGTTGAGATCGCCATTGTTGAAGCTGTATCCCGAGCGCTGCAGGCTTTCGTAATCGGCAAACACCTGCTCGGCCCGAGCCACGTCGCGCGCCGCGCCCTCCAGTTCAATGGCGTTTGACCGCAGGTCAATGGTGATGTTCAGCCCGTCTTCCAGCACGCGCACATTCTCATCGCGTGTGCCAAACAAAGTCTCGATGTTGGGACTAATCCCGATGCTTTTCTTCATTCAATCTCTTTGACGAACCATGTAGGCATGCGTCTGGAAACAGTTACAGCTCAGCCACTTCACAGACAAGACAGGATTATGCTTGGAGACGGGACCAGCCGGGATGTTCATGCCCAAAGGGCAAGTCACTACCATTGACTAAAGCGTACCCCGCGGCGGGGTGGGAGTCAATGGCCGGTAAACCGATGAAGGTCAACGGTTTGACCGGCTGAGACTTAGTCTCGTAGAATAGCCTATTCGGTACTCACCGGAATATCTCGCTGTATTCACAAAGGGCAACGAAGCAATATGGCTAATCATTTTTCGGCGCTCAAACGCGCCCGTCAGACCGAGAAGCGCACCGCTACCAATCGCGCCAACACCTCCCGCCTGCGCACCGCGCTGCGCACGCTGCGCGAGACCATCGAAAAGGGCGACAAGCAAGCCGCCGAACAGACCTACCGCCAGACGGTTTCCGCGCTCGATAAGGCGATCCAGAAGGGGGCGCTGCACGGCAATACCGCCGCGCGTTATAAGTCCCGCCTCGGCGCTCGCGTCAATGCGATGAAGTAAGCGCGGTTGGCGCTTGGCTTTTGGCTCTCGCCCTTCGGAACAACCTAGGATGGAAAAGCCGAGAGTCGGAAGTGCTTTCTTCCCCCGGTGCTCGCAAAAGTCACACCGGCAGTTGTTCCTGCATCCATCCCGGAGTTTCGAGCTTCGGTGCGGCGCTCAAATCCATCACCAGGCGCTCCAGAACCATCCGCTTGCTCACGGGATTCGATCGCAAAGCAAGGTCAGCCTTGGCCACCAGGCGAATCGCGCGCGTGAGTTCGCGGCGCGATTTGTAGCGGCGGGCCTGCTTGATGATGTCGTCGGCGGCGAATGGAGGCACCCGGAAACCCTGCCACAGCGCGGCCCACAGCATGCGCTGGTCGCGCACGTTGCGTTCGAGAATCACCAGCATCTGGCGGAAGGTTTTCGCCAACATGAAGATGTGTCCGATAGCGGCTTCGTCGCCATCGCCTGAAGACAGGATCGCATCCAGTACTTCGAGCGCACGCACACGATCCTTGGCAGAGATGGCGTCGGTCAACTCATACAGCGAACGCTGCTTGGCCGCCAGAACCATCGTCTCTACGTCAACGAGCGTGATGCGACTCCGGGCGCCGACGTAGAGTATGAGTTTCTCCAGTTCGTTCGAAATCATCATCATGTCAGCGCCCAGCGCATCGACGAGTTCGCGGGCGCCGTCGGGATCGATCGTCACCGCGCGGCTGGTGCAATAATCGGAAATCCAGCGCACCGCTTCGCCTTCCTCCACCCGCGCCAGTTCGACGATGCCGCAGTACCGGCCCATGGTCTCGCGGATGCGCTGGTATCGTTCTTTGTCCTGCATGTCCATGCGGCGGACGTCGGCGGGAATGCTGATATGGTCGGCGACGAACACCACCAGCGCATCGGGATTCGGATTCTTGCAGTAGCCTTCGATGGCGGCGAGTTTTTCTTCATTCGAGCCACGCCCAAAAAGACTCTTCACGCCGCGCACAAAAAAGACCTGGAATGGCGCCATCAGAGAGGGTGTGCGAGCGCGGTCGAGAACTTCGGCGAGGTCGTTTTCCGCCAGGTCGAACTCGAACCGGCTGAAGTCGCGCAGACCAGCCGGAACCAGATGCTCGAGGATGGCTTCACGAAAGCGCTCGCGGAAGAACGCTTCGTCCCCAACAAATACGTAGGCCGGACGCAGCTTGCGCGACTCGAGTTCGCTGACAAACCGATCCGCCTGGGCGAAAGCCCGCATCAGAAGTTCTCCTCAGAATGATAACGCGTACCAGCACTGCGTCGTTGGCCAATGAGGCACCACCAGCAACTCACGGCCATTTGAAACGCTAGCATCTAAAAGCCCTCGAGAATGTTGGAGACCAAGGTACGGGCAAAATCCCGAGAGAGCCGCCGGAACGCAGGCGAGTCTTCCTCGAAAAAACTAACCAGGTCTTGCGAAACTTCATACTGCTCGCGAAACAGATAGGAAGGATTCTGGTAGAGCACTTTGCCCTGCCGGTCCGTCAGTGACACCCTCATGCTCACCACCACCAAGACGCTGGCCGCTTGTCCCGTCGTGGTGTTGTAGGTGAGCGGCGACGAAGAGGCCGAGACCACGGTGCCGCGCAGCGTGGCATCGGCAGCATCGCCGGCACTATTCAGAATCTGGTAGTGGGTGCGCGTCGTGAACTCGCGTACCACCGAGGAAGTCAGCAACTGTTCAATGCGGTAAGTGCTGGTCTCGTTTATAAACGCAGGAACGGCAATGGTCTTGACATTTTCGGGAAGCTGCACGGCGTGGCCCGCCGTGTGATATCCGCAGCTAGTGCTGGCCACCGTCCCTGTCAGGAAGATCAATGCCAGCCCGGCGGCCCGGCGAGCCTTCATTGGATTTTTCCCAGGGGACGAGTTGCGATCATGCTCTCGGCGCATTCCACCGCGGTCATGGCCGCGATGCGCAGGTTGTCGGCAGCGGCCCACAGCCAAATCCCGTTCGGCCGGACCGCTTCGCTCTTGAGCGAAACCAGAATGTTGGCCTGACCCGCCGTGTTCACGTTGCTCGGCTGCGAGTCGTCTTCGGCTCGCGCCAGCGTTACGTGATCTCCATCCAGGGCCTGCCCCACTCGTTCGTGATCGACGGCGTGCTCCATCTCCAAGAAGATGGCCAGGGCATGGCCGTGAAAAACCGGGGGCTGCAGCAGCATCAGTGCGGGCTGCGGCGCGTCCGTTCCAACGATCTTCAGGTAGTGGCGGCGCACGCGTGCTTCCAACGACTCAAGTGAAAGCTGTGATTTCTGCCCGTAGCGCGCGAGCATGTTGAACGCCACCTGCTCATCGAACACATCCTTCGGCAGCGGCTGGAACGACAGCAAATTGACGGTTTGCCGGTGCAACTCGTCCATGCCTTTCTGTCCCTGCTCGGACGCCGGTTCGAAAACCGTCGCCACCGCGCTCCGGATGGCGCCTGCCTTGCGCGCCCGCAGCAGCAGCAAAGCCAGAGTCACGGCCGCAGGATGAGCCACAACGCAGGGACCCGGCTGCAACTCCGGTTGCCACATCTGTCCACGCTCGCGCTCCATCCAGACAGAGCGCACGCTGGCGCCAGCTTCTTCGTCCAACGCACCGGAAAGATCGATGATTGCACTGCCAGCATCGCGGGCGCGTTTCCAGTTCTGGCGGATACACGCCGCGTCGGCGGCAAAGAAGGTGAAATCCACGTTCGTAAACTGCTCTGCGCGCACGCTCTGGATGAAGTTGACTTCGTCGCCGGTCGCTTCGAGCTGGCCGATCGACTCGTCATCGTCAAGCAGGCGAACATCTACCGCGGGGAAGTTGCGCTCATTGAGCATTTCAGCGACTTCTTTCCCCTGGAGCGTGGCAGCACCCACGATGGCTACGCGGTAGAGCTGCCCGCGCGCAGAAGTGGAAAGGGACGGTCCCGCGATTTTCGACGGTGTACTCATGAAGTTTGTGAGGCCTCCTTGTAGGCGGGCGGCGGCGGCTGGTTCCGGCGGCGGAATATCCATTGCACGCGCCAGACCACTCCGGAAAATGTATAGAGCAGCGCAACTCCGAACAGCACCGGCTTCGAAAAGAACCAGATGCCAGCGAATAGCGCCCCAAAAAGAATAATCAAACGGAAGGGATGGCGCGAGCGGAAATCAATGTCTTTGAAGCTGTAGAAGCGCCAGGTGCTCACCATCAGGTAACCCACTGCGGCCACGATCGTCAGCCAGGTCATCGCCGAGTACCAGGATTCGAGCGGAACGCCCGACTGAAAATGAACCACGGCAGCGACGACCCCCGCGCCGGCTGGAATGGGCATGCCGACGAAGTACTTCTTCCCCGGCCGTCCGGGATTCGAAGGCTGCGGGTTGGTCGTGATGTTGAAGCGCGCCAGGCGGCTGGCCCCAGCCATAAGAAACAGGAAGGCGGCAATTGCTCCCAATTGGGTGATCTTGATGTTCCAATTCCACTCGGTGAGCGCTACCGGCGGCATCAGATGAAATCCCCACGTCCAGGCCAGCATCGCCGGAGCCACTCCAAACGTGATCACATCCGCCAGCGAATCGAGTTCCTTGCCAAATTCGCTGCTGGTTCCGGTCATACGCGCCACGCGTCCATCGAGGCCGTCGAACAATACAGCAAACCCAATCGCCTTAGCGGCGTTGTCCAAATGCCAGTAATTGAGGGCACTCGCGTGGACTACCTCGAGGATGGCGTAGAAGCCGGCCGCCATATTGCCGGTGGTAAACAACGACGGGAGAATGTACATCCCCTTGCGCATGCGGCGTGGACGCCGCTCGTCCTGATTCGGTCTTGGAGTCGGAAGATCCATCAGCGCATCCCTTCGCTGGCAGAATAATTCCCCGCGCTTGCCAATTCGCCTTTCGGCTGCAGGTAAGCGAGGATGCTTGCTCCGCCCCGAACCCGGTCTCCGACTTTCACTTGCAACACGGCGGAAACATCGAACAAGACGTCCACGCGAGAACCGAACTTAATCAGTCCTACGCGCTGGCCGCGCTCCAGCCGGTCGCCCATCTTCGGATAGAAAACGATCCTTCGCGCCAGCAATCCGGCGATCTGCTTGAAGACGACCACCTGGCCGTCGCCCTCCACGCGGACAATATTCTGCTCGTTTTGCTCCGCCGAAGCTTGATTCATGGCGTTCAGAAACTTCCCGCGCTGATAGCGCACTTCACGCACGACTCCCGCAATCGGTGAACGGTTGACGTGCACGTCGAAAACACTCAAGAAGATGCTGATACGGGCCTGCTTCCCCCCACTCGTGGTTACGAATGAGACATCCGTAACCTTCCCATCCCCAGGCGACACCAGCGCGCCTGCGGCATCCGGGATAGCTCGCTCCGGGTCGCGAAAGAACCAGAGGAAGAACAACGCAAGCAACAGCGGCACCAGAGCCCAGGCAGGCTGTGTGAACCAGGCCACCAGAATTGCGGCGGCAATCAAAGCAAGCGCGTAAAGGTAGCCGTCACGAACCATGGGAACAGAGTTTAATTATAGAGCAGAGGCGGGCGGCTCTGGCTCTATGTCGGATTCGAAGTGTGTAAGTCCAAGTAAAGAAAAGGCGCCGAGGAGCGCCAGTGGGTAGGTACAAAACGCCTGTAGCGGCGATGGCTGCCTTCGAATGGCCAGAAATTATGCTACGTGAGTTGTGTACTGCTGCCGATACTGCCGCTCAATCGATTGCATCTGATCCTTGAGCCGCAGCTTCAGCTTCTTGAGCCGAACTTCCTCAAGCTTTTCATCTTCGCTGAGATAACGTTTTTGGGTAAGAGAATCAAGACGAGTGGAATACTGCATATGCTCCTGAGCCAGCCTGCGGAACTCATCATGGCTGGTCAGGAGAGTGTCTTTCGGAGTCAGCATCCTGCAGACCTCCAACCGGGATTCACGCCCTAAACCTACCACAGCCCCAAAATCGGTTCAATGCCGAATTCTGGTGCAGTCTCGTTCTGAGAAAGATCGGTGGTGGGCTGGTGATTCCCATTCCCCGAATTTCGCCGGTCGCGGCATGTTCCTCAACGATTGTGTCTGTGAACCAACGTAATGACCCTTGTCCAAAATTGACCAGTAGGCTGGGCACACTGCACGATATCCAGGAGTTCCGCTCAACGGAACATGCTTCAAAGCATCCCTGGCTGCGTGGTGCGACGGGCTACCTCGTGAAACCGATTGACGCTCGTGAAGCGTCAGGCCAGCTTACCGACGTTGCCGGAGAGGCGGGATGCAGGCGATTCGAGGGGGAGATTCACGCTCTATGAAACTCGTTATTGTTGACGATATCGCCATCAACCGGGAGCTCCTGCGCGAGGCGTTCGAGGCCGAGGGCCACACCACGCTCGAAGCCGCCGATGGCGTCGAAGCCCTCCAAATCCTCAACCGCGAAAAAGTAGACGCCATGTTGTCGGACATCATGATGCCACGTATGGACGGCTACCGGTTGTGCCATGAAATCCGCGACACCGACCGCCTGCGCGACTTGCCGATCGTCATTTACACTTCCACCTACACTTCGCCGAGCGATGAGAAGCTGGCTCTGAGGGTCGGCGCGGACAAATATCTAAGACGGCCTGCACCTTTCGAAACCATCCTCCTCGCGCTCGAAGAAGCTATCACCGTGCCACATACCACCAAGCGACCCGAGGCGTGGCACGACGTCGAGGTGCTTAAGGAATACAGCGATCGGCTCGTGATGAAGTTGGAAAAGAGGAACATCGAGCTTGCCGAAGCAAACGAGCGGCTGACCATCCTCGATCGTGCGAAGAGCGAGTTTCTCGACGTCATCTCTCACGAGTTCCGCACTCCACTCTATGGCCTTTTCACTGTCGGCGAGCTCATTCTTGACGGAATTTCCTCTCCAGAAGAAAACAGTAAACTCCAAGAGGTATTTGAACGATCTCGCCGAAGAATTCTGTCGATACTCGATGATGCTTTGCTCCTGACTCGAATCGAGGTCAAGAGGGACCAGTTCGGATCTGTTCCCGTCTCTCTGAGTACGGCACTGATTCGCGCAATTGAGAACGCGACTGAGTCTGCCGACTCCAGACACGTGGCGTTCGCCTTGCCATCGGCGAACCTGGACCTCGTCGTGGGAGATGAGGAGTTGCTGGTACGAGCGCTTCAGGCACTGCTTGAGATCGCCGTTACGTTCTCCGAAGAAGGCGCAACTATCCGCCTGGCACGTGAGGTTCTGGCCGATTCACTAAGGGTTATCATTGAGAGTCATGGTAGGACAATCTCCACCACTGCCCTGCCGAAATTCTTTGAGATCTTCTCGGTTGAAGAAACACTGACGCCAGGCGGGGACCTGGGACTAGGGCCTGCCGTGGCATACCGGATTCTTTCCTTGTTCGGCGCTTCGGTCAGCGTCGCAAACCGGGATTCGTCTGGAATACGACTCACCATATCGTTAAAGCAGGCGGCAAATAAGGCTACAGCGAGGATCGCGGCGTCGGCCGGTTGAAGCAGGAAAGACTCGATGGGATTTTCCTGGATTTGGAGATGCCCAGGCCGGCATGGTTTCGATTTGGCGCGCCTCATCCGCAGGGCGATTGATTCGGAGCGCTATTTCGATCCTCTCGTTTGCGCAACAGGCGTTCGAGGTCATTGGCGAGATCACGCGCATTGATCGGCTTCGAGAGGTAGCCATCGAACCCGGCATTCAAGACGTTGTCCCGGTCATCTCGCATGGCATAAGCGGTAACGGCCAGAACCGGCAGTGTGGCTAACCTGGGATTCTCCCGGAGCCTGCGCATCACGGCAAAACCATCCAATACAGGCATGCCGATGTCGAGCAGCAGAAGGTCCGGCTGGCTCTGTTCAACCATATCGAGGGCCTCTTAGCCGTTGCATGCTTCGATTACGCTGTAGCCGCGATTCTCCAGCAGCTCGCGAAGCAGTTCGCGGTTGACTGGATTGTCCTCAGCCACGAGAACCTTGGTCATGATTGCCCCACAGACTTCGCCAGCTTGCGGCCTTGAAAAACCCTTCCAACCTCTAGAGTGAGCTGCTGTTGCCAGCCGCCGTTCTTGTGAAACAGCGCCTCGGTTTCGCGAGTGAGATCGTCATTGTTTTTGATGTGAGACAAAACTTCGCGTCCATCCATTTTCGGGAGGTTTAGATCCAGCAAGATAAGATCCGGACATGGAGCGTCGACATAGGCTCCGTGACGGTGCAGAAAGGCTAACGCCTCCACGCCGTCGGGAGCAACATGCGACCGAATCGACGGATTGGCGTCACGAAAAGCTTCCTGTGTCAGCCGGAGATCGCCGGGATTGTCTTCAACCAATAGAACCTGGATGGGCATACTGTCTCCTCGGATGTAATTCATAGCTACCTTTCCTTGCGCCAGATTTCCCTCTCACCGTCACGCGTTTGTATGACAATATCTTGAAGTTTTGCGCCACTAATGTTCCGTAGTTGAGAATTTTCTGAGAATGGACGACTGTCCGCATCGATGCCAAACACCCGAACCGACAGATCTGTGTTGGAACGGGGCTCTGAGGAGTACCGCATAACTTCTAGCTCTAGCCACCATTGTTGATTCTCTTCCCCGCTAGGTCTGTTCAAGAATGCTCATTGTCGCCTTCCTGGACGCACGAAGGTAACGAAAAATCCGACCGCGTAGATGACTGCGGAAAGCCCCAGCTGATCCCATGATTGACTTCTGTGAATCGAACGCAGTAGGCGTTCAGGAGGAGAACGCCTATGCCGAGACTGCGTTCAGTGATGCGTTGGCGCGATGCCCGGCGACCATGGAGTGAGTGACCGAGGGGCTTCAATTGCGCGGAATTCCTGAGTCACCCGGCCTATGTTGTCGCGAATCCAAGCGGTTCCACTGGCCGCAGATTGAAGTGCTTCTGCCGATCGGATAGCGATCGGTATCGCCCGGTGGGGAGATCCTGCCAGTGAGCGCTACTCCATCATTCCCATGCTGGTTTGATCCTTCAAATGAGGCGACGAGCCGGGATCTTCAATAAGGCTGGTCATTCGGCCGCCAGACCATCTACGCACGACGTGCGCGAGTTGCCTACTTCATCGTTAGGGTCGTACAGGAGGAGGCTGAATCGCTCGTAAACGCATCCTCGCCCGGAGCGGAGGGTGGACATCCTGATGACTGTGATTCCGCTGTGCCGCCTAATAAAGCCATAGACGACAAAGGATTGCATCCTCCAGAGGGTTGGAGTAGCAACTCTTGCGTAAACCCACTTCTTGGAAGCCCACCTTGCGATACAGGGCGCGCGCGCTGTGATTTGACTCGCGGACTTCCAGAAATATTCCGCTCCCCTGTTCTCCCCGCGCGTGCGCGACGAACTCCACCAGAAGGTGCGTGCCCACGCCTCGGCGGCGAACCGCTGCCGCGACCACTATGTTCTCTAACTCCCACTCCGCATCAACCCGATGCGCTACCAGGAACGCACGAACTTCAGGTGATTCGCCTTCATCTTCCACTACCAAGGCACAGCGTTCGGATTGCGGCTGGCCATCCGCGGTCACAAACAATCCCTCATGCTGCCCCCTCGACCAGTGGGCGGCAGCTGGACTCTGGCGCTCGAGGTCCATCATGGCTGGAACATCCGTGATCATGGCCCGTCGGATGGGCACGCTAGGATTCGCTTTTTTCAAGCATCTCGGCGTCGGTGCGGCGGATGTAGTTCGCCTCCAACTGCTCAGGCGTTACAGTCTCGCCGGATTGAATCTTGCGCCAACCCAAACCGGCAACCGCAGCAGCAGAGATCGGCGGCAGAGTTGAGACGGACAATCCGGCCGCGCCCGCCGCCTCACTTAAAACGGAGTCCGGCGTCACCACCGTCCATCCTTTCGCCTGGGCAAGGAATTCGCTCCGGGTCAAAATGTGCTCTCGCGGGACTTGGCCAGAAACGGCTGGGATGTTGTACTCCCCCACGTAGACATCGCTCCGGCCCGCGTCCAGCGCTGCCATGATCTTACCTCGAGCACCGCTCGCAAAGACGCACACTTCCAGCAGAGACACCGCCGCGATCGGCCTGTCCAACACCTCAGCCAAGGCTTTGACCGCCGCCAGCCCGATCCGCAGCCCGGTGAAGGATCCCGGTCCCGAGGCTGCCGCTAGAGCGCCGATATCACTCTTGGTGAATCCGTTCCGGGAGAGCAACTCGACGATTTGGGGAATAAGCTGCGCGGAAAAAGTGCCTCCGACGAGCGGCGCAATTTCGATCACCTCGAAGTCGTCGCCATCAGTCGCCCCGGCTATCGCCAGCGCGATGCTGCCCTGCTTGCCGGAAGTATCGACGGAGAGAAGTAACATAAAGAAATAAGGTTTGTCTTTGACCTATCCCTCCACCAACTCGAGCAGCACTCCGCCCGTGCTAGACGGATGCACGAAAACGTATCTGTGTCCGCCCGCGCCCCTTTTGATTTCCTCCGAGACCAGGCGCACGCCGTCTTTCTTCAGCCGCTCGACGGCCGCGGACAAATCCGGAACACGCAGGCAGACGTGATGCAGGCCCTCGCCGCGCTTGGCGATAAACTTCGCGATGGTCGAATTCTCCGAGGTCGCCTCTAACAGCTCCAATCGGCTCTCGCCCACCGGAACCATCACCAGCCGCACTTGCTCCCCCTCCACCGTTTCTTCGGGCGAAACGCTGAGGCCCAGCTTCTGGTAAATCGACTTCGCCGCCGCCAGCGACTTCACCGCGATCCCGAGATGATCGATTTGAAACATCAGTGTTTCCCCACGTTGGCGGCGATCTGCTCAACCAGCGTATAGGGATCGCGCTTGTGCTGGGCGACCTCGGCCGCATAGCGGGCCACGCCGCTATCGCCCATCTGGTCCCGAGCCTTTTCGAACAGGGCGTCGCGCAGCATCTCGATGAGGCGCTCCTGCCAGTTCTCGACGCTTTTGTTCAGGGCCAGATTTTCTTTCTGCAGATACGCCTCATAGTCCGCAATTGCGGCTGCCAGTTCCTCGATCCCCACTCCCTGACTGGCAACGGTCTTCACGATCGGCGGCGTCCAGCCATCGTGCCGCATTGCCAGGGACTGCAGAGTGCGAATTTCGCGCTCCACATTCTCAGCGCCGTCGCGGTCACTCTTGTTGATCACGAAGATGTCGGCAATCTCCATGATGCCGGCTTTGATGGTCTGCACGTCATCGCCCATGCCCGGAACAAGTATCAAAATCGTGATATCGGCCAGCCGCACAATATCCACTTCGTCCTGGCCCACGCCCACGGTCTCAATGATGATGAGGTCACGCCCCGAAGCATCCAGCACCGTAGTCACATCGGCCGTGGTGCGTGCCAACCCGCCCAGCGAGCCCCGCGTCGCCATGCTGCGAATATAGATCCCCGGATCGGAGAAATGTTCCTGCATGCGGATGCGGTCGCCAAGAATCGCCCCGCCGGTGTAGGGACTGGTCGGATCCACCGCGATAATGCCCACTGTGCGCTTATCTTTATCCCTGCGATAGAAGCGGGCAAGCTGATCCACCAGCGTGCTCTTCCCCGCTCCCGGTGGCCCCGTCAGCCCCAGAACACGCGCCTTCCCACTGTGCGGAAACACCGCCTTGAGCAGGTCAGACCATCCAGGCGCGCGGTTCTCTACGGTTGATATGGCGCGAGCCAGCGCGCGCACGTCACCGGAGCGCAGTTGCTCAATCCAGGTCTCGATGGTCGGATTCAAACGATCAGTGTAATGCAGGTAAGGAAAACCACGAAATGGTGCTGCGCTGAGACTCTACTCTTTCAGCAACTGCCGCGCAATCACCAGCCGCTGAATCTCGCTGGTGCCCTCGCCAATCGTGCACAGTTTCACGTCGCGGTAATACTTCTCGGCTGGATAGTCTTTGATAAACCCGTATCCCCCGTGAATCTGCACGCCTTCATTGGCACACCTCACGGCAACTTCGCTGGCGTAGAGTTTCGCCATCGACGATTCCATCGTCGTCTTCATGCCAACATCCTTCATGGATGCCGCCCGCATTGTGAGCAGCCGCGACGCGTCGATCTCGGTGGCCATATCGGCCAGCTTCCACTGGATCGCCTGAAATTCCCCGATTGCTTTGCCGAATTGCTTGCGCTCCTTGGAGTAGTGCAGCGCGGCCTCGTATGCACCCTGCGCCATCCCCAGCGACAGAGCTGCGATCGAGATGCGGCCGCCATCGAGCACGCGCATCGCATCGATGAAGCCATCTCCTTCTTTTCCCAGCAGATTCTCCGCCGGAACCACGCAATCTTCAAAGATCATCTCGGCCGTGTCGCTGGCCCGCAAACCCAGCTTGTTCTCTTTCTTGCCGGGGCGAAATCCTTTCGTATCTTTCTCCACGATGAACGCCGAAAGCCCGTGCGTGTGCGCCGTCCGGTCGGTCACGGCGAGCACCACGATCACGTCGGCATAGTGGCCGTTCGTGCAAAAAGTCTTTGTGCCGTTGAGCACCCAATTGCTGCCGCGGCGCTTCGCGGTCATGCGGGCGCTGCCCGCGTCCGATCCCGAAGATGGCTCCGTCAATCCCCAAGCTCCGAGGGAATCGCCCGTAGCCAGTTTGCTGACGTATTTCTTTTTCTGCGTCTCGTTGCCGGCAAGGAATATGTGATTGGAACACAGCGACGTATGCGCGGCCACAATAATGCCTACCGAGCCATCCACCCGCGACAACTCTTCGATGGCGATCACATATTCCACATAGCCCATGCCAGCGCCTGCGTACTCAGTGGGGAAAACCATTCCCAATAATCCCAGCTTGCCCAACTCCTTAACGGTAGCCAGGGGAAATTCGCACGCTTCGTCCCATTTCATGACATGGGGCGCGATCTCGCGCTCGGCGAACTCACGGACGCTCTTCTTCAGATGCTGCTGCTCGTCACTCAATTGAAAATCCAAAATTCCTCCACCACCTGCGACCGGTTTTTTGATTAGAACATAGCGGCAGAGGGGGGAAAAGTTACCTCGGGCCGGGGAGGGAGAAAGTGCAGCAAGCCGCGTAAACACTGGGGACTCTGGGCACAAAAGCATGCAGCCCAACCGACCGGATGGTTTGCCTATACACCCATTTCGGAGGTTTTATCGCAGGAACGCGAAAATCAGCGAGCGATTTCCTCCGCCACCAGGAACCGCTCGAACACTTCGTTCGACAGCAACCGTCCGCGCGACGTCAAACAGACAAACTCTCCCCGCTCCTCCATGAGTCCGCCTTCGACAAGCTGGGCAATCGCGGAGCGAGCGTTCCCAACAGCTTCCTCGCCAAACTTCGCAGCGAGTTCCCGCAAGCGAACGCCCCGCGTCAGTCGCAGCCCAAGAAAAAAACTCTCCTCCCATGCGGATTGGGGCGAAACCGCGGTTCGCTCGAAGCCTGCCTGTTGTTGGTACAGTTCCAGGGAATCCGCGGCTGCGAATCGTACCGACTCGATGTCTGCGGTGGCAGAAGCCAGCATCGAATGCGCATCCACCCCAAAGCCGAAGTAGGGGAGCCGCGTCCAATACTTCAGGTTGTGCTGCGACTCGAAGCCCGCGCGCGCGAAGTTGGAAATCTCGTACTGCACAATCCCGGCCGATGCCAGCCGCTCACAAGCCGCACCATAGAAGTCCGCCACGGCTTCTTCATCTGGGACAAAGTGCGCGTGATAGCGTGTGCCCCCGGCCAGCACTTCCCGTCCCAGCCGCGAATCTTCGTCCACCTCGAGCATGTAGACGCTCACATGCGGCGCACGGGTCGCGATGGCTGCCGCCAGAGAGAACTCCCAACTTTCGGCGGTCTGGTGCGGCAATCCGGCGATGAGATCGATATTGATATTCGCAATTCCCGCACTCCGCAGCCGGGCAATATCCTCCAGCACAGTCGCCCGCTTATGGAGACGGCCAACCGCCGCCGCTTCCTGATCCACAAACGACTGCACCCCCAGACTCACGCGGTTCACTCCGCCCCGCACGAGACTCTCCAGCATGGCAGGCGTCAAAGTACCGGGGGCGCACTCCACTGTGACCTCGGCATCTGGCCGCACATCGAACTGGGAGCGCACCGCGTCAAACACTCGCGCCAGTTGCGCGGCTTCGAGCACCGTCGGCGTCCCCCCGCCCAGATAAATGGAATCCACCGCGCGCTCCATGTGCCCGCCCATCTCCGCTGCGGCGTGCGGCGCGTTCCGAACGTCGGCACAAACGCGATCCACATAGCGCTCGAACACCGCCCGCGAAAATACATCGGAGGCGAAATTGCAGTAGCTGCACTTGGTGCGGCAGAAAGGTAGCGAAATGTAGATGCCGAGGGGCATGCCAGTCCATTATCCCATCTGGGCAAACCGCAAACCTTTTCCATCCTCCCACCTGCCTCGGCCATCGATATGAGGTACCCTGTTGGCAGTGCTTTTAGCGCCGTTTCACCATCTCGAACGCCAAGAACCCGATGGCTCAGGAAGAAGAAGTATTAGGCAAAGCCTATGACAGCCGCCTGATGGCGCGGCTGCTCAAGTATCTGCGCCCGTATCGCTGGCAGGTCGCGATCGCGCTGGTCTCGATTTTCCTGAAGTCCTTCGCCGACGTGCTCGGACCCTATCTCATCAAAGTAGCGATTGATCGCTACCTTGCGCCCAGAGGTGCGCCTACCGGGGTCTCTTCCGGTATTTGGAGCTGGCTCAGCCCGCGCCCCATCACGGGCATTGCGCAGATCGCGGCGTTCTATGTGGGACTGCTGGTCTTCAGTTTCTGGCTCGAGTTCCTGCAAACCTACTATATGCAGTGGACCGGCCAAAAGGTGATGTTCGATCTCCGCCGCCAGATCTTCCGCCATCTGCAGCGCCTGCACGTTGCCTTCTTCGACAAGAATCCGGTCGGCCGCCTCGTCACCCGGGTCACGACCGACGTGGATGCCTTGAATGAGATGTTTACCTCCGGCGTGGTGTCCATCTTCGAAGATCTCTTTGTGCTTTTCGGCATCCTCGGCGTGATGCTGTGCATGAACTGGCAGCTGGCGCTGATCACCTTTGCTGTGCTTCCCTTTATCGTGGTGGCGACGAAGATTTTCCGCGACCGCGTGCGCGATTCCTACCGCCGCATCCGCGTCGCCATCGCCCGCATTAACTCCTACCTACAGGAGCACATCAGTGGCATGGTGGTGCTGCAGCTCTTCAATCGCGAACGCAAGGCCTACCACCGCTTCTCGGAAATCAATCGTAGCCACATGGAAGCCTACAAAGACGCGATCCTGGCCTACTCGCTTTACTACCCTGCGATCGATATTCTCTCCTCAATCGCGATCGCCTGCGTAATCTGGTTCGGGGGCGGCGAGGTCATGCGAAGCATTCCCGTGACCAGTGTTGCCGTAAGTTTCAACTGGAAAACGCTGATCGCCTTTCGCCTGGTGCCCACGGTGGCGACGCTGGGCGTGCTGGTCGCCTTCATCCAGTATGCTTTGCGCTTCTTCCGGCCGATCATGGACTTCAGCGAAAAATACAACATCCTGCAATCGGCCATGGCCGCCAGCGAACGCATCTTCAAGCTGCTGGACACGCCCGCGCAGGTAGTCTCACCCGCCGTGACCAAGCGCCCCCAAGGCCCCGGCAGCATCGAATTCGATCACGTCTGGTTCGCTTACCGGGAAGCGCCGGAGGAAGTCAGCACGGACGGTGCGGGGATTGAAGCTGGGGTTGAGGCGGGCGATCTGGCCCCCGACTGGGTCTTGCGCGACGTAACCTTCACCATCGAGCCCGGCGAAACCGTGGCCATCGTCGGCCACACCGGCGCCGGCAAAACCACGCTGATCTCGCTGCTCCTGCGTTTTTATGACGTTCAGAAAGGCGCCGTCAGAATGGACGGCGTCGACGTCAAAGACATGGATCTGGCCGACCTGCGCAGCCGCTTCGGCGTAGTCCTGCAAGATCCATTCTTGTTCAGCGGCACCATCGGCGGAAACATCCGGCTCGGCACCAAGCGCATTGAGGACAAAGATGTCGAGCAGGCTGCCGAAGACGTGAACCTCGCCGACTTCATCCGCGCCCTGCCCAAAGGTTTCGACGAAGAAGTCCGCGAACGCGGCTCCACGCTTTCCACCGGCCAGAAGCAGCTCATCTCCTTCGCCCGCGCCCTGGCCCACGAACCGAAAATCCTCATTCTCGACGAAGCCACTTCCAGCGTGGATACCGAAACTGAATTCCGCGTACGCGACGCACTCAACCGCATGGTCGAGGGGCGCACGTCGCTGATCATCGCCCACCGGCTCTCCACAGTGCAGCGCGCCGACAAGATCATCGTCATGCACAAAGGCCAGGTCCGCGAAATGGGCACCCACCAACAACTCCTTGCCCAACGCGGTATCTACTTCAAGCTCTACCAGTTGCAATATAAAGATCAGGAACTCAGTGTGGCGCGGGCGCCTTCGCCTGCGAGTTCCGAAGTCACTGCCAGCGCGGACGACTAGGCGGATACATCCTCAGTTATTTGTCGCCGGAGGTGCGAGTACAGAAAGAACCGGATCGAGCTCTCGCAACTCGATTCAACTCGCCCTGAACCTTTATTCTCCACAGTCTCTGTTTGCTGTCTGGCCACAATCCAGGTCCCGTCCCCCTTCGCTCGTTCGGTTCTGCCGCTGCTCGGGCTAAATCTTGATGAACATCCGCTTGCGATACAGGATCGCAACCGGCACAAAGCACACCGCCACATACGCCAGGGAATAGAGCAGCGATCCAAAGGACGGGTTCACGATGGAGGAAAATACCTTGTCGTAGATCAGAGACTGCAGGTTCGCAGTCTGGCCAGCACGTTCCACATGTAGGGTGAAGAGTGTTGCGGCCAGAAGCTCAGAAAATATGTAGGCAACAATAGCGTTGGACCCGAACACAATCCAGGGAAAGGTCCAGGCTCGCTTCCACTGCCTCACCTCGACAAGAAAGAAGCAGATGGCCAGGACCAGCAGCGTCGCGCCGGCTGCAAACAGCACGTACGAGCTAGTCCACAGCTTCTTGTTGATGGGAAACCACAGGGCCCAAAACTTCCCCAGTGCCAGCCCGCAAAGAGCCGCTACCAGCAGCCACGTGGCTTTTTTCTGCAGTGAGGCACTGGCGCTGAGCCATAACCCCGTCAGCACTCCGAGCAAAGCCGTGGCCAGCGAAGGAATGCTGCTCAGCAGGCCCTCGGGGTCGCGAACGCCTTCGTAGAGCCGCCCCGGAAAGATCTTCCGGTCCAGATACGCCACCCAGTTGCTGTTTGGATCGAGCAGCGGAATCTGATGGGTGGGCACGCCCAATCCGGGCACAGCCACCCAGCGCATCAGCACCCAATAACCGAACAGAGCCGCTAGGGTGACACCGGCCAGCACAGCCACACGCCGACTGAAGAGGTAGAGAATACTGGCGGCCAGATAGCAGATGGCGATCCTTTGCAGAACGCCGTAAATACGAAGCGTATGGAGGGGAAAGCGGGGAAAACCGTTTATCACGAGTCCCAGCAGAAACAGGATCACGGCTCTTCTTAGAGCGTGAAGCAGCAGCGTCCTGCCCGACTCACCGCGCGCACGGCGCGAATCCGTTGAGAACACAATCGAGACGCCGACGAGAAACAAGAACGACGGAAATACCAGATCGGTGGGGGTCCAACCGCTCCACGCTGCATGCTTCAGCGGCCAGTACGCGTACCGTTCGCTTCCGTTGTCATTCACCAGGATCATGAAGGCAATTGTGATGCCGCGAACCACATCGAGCGAAATCAGCCGCGAGGACTTATTTGGCAACGAATGCGAGATTACCGAGTCACCCATGGCCCCTTCTCCTTCTTAACTCATCCAATCAGTGGCTCAATCGCCTCAAGGATTTCCCCAAACCAAGGATCAGTTGTGACCGCCGACCGTCCCTGCCGGCTGCCAGTGATAGTAGGTCCCGTCACGGAGCAACTGTTCGTACCGCTTGCGATACTCCGCCTTGTAGTCCCGCACCGCACTCTGGTAGCTCAGGTCGGGCAGCGATGCACGGCGTTGCCAGAACAGTTCCACGTGCTTCACGCCGGCCGGAAGCACAAGCCGGCCATCCATGGCGCGCAATCGGTTGCCATCTGCGGAAGCGCTCTGCAACTCCACAAACCACGGAATGTGAACAACAATCGACTCCGGCGCACGGATGAACTTGTTTCCGAAGTCAAGACTCGCCATGGTGTCGCTGCGCGACACCAGTTCATAATTTACCTCACCAAAATAGGACGGAGCCTGCTTGATGGAAATCGTGTTCCCCTTCCCGATCCACTGTGGCGAAGTCGCCGAGAGAATGTGAAGGCTATTGCCCTGTTCGCGCAAGAACATGCTGCGCAGCAGGTTGCGATACTCGGCGGCAAACCATCCATGAGGAGTTAGATTGCCTTTGAAATCACGATCGCCCCATGGACGAATGGCATATTCAAAACCGGCCTGCGTCGAGCTGGTGTGCAATAGTTCGGCATAGAGTTCGTGCAACGCTTGCTCCTGATCTCCGCGAATCACTTCCGTCAGGGTGTTCTTGATAGTGAGGTAGTGGTGAAGATACTGACCCTGGTCCGGCTGCGAATAGGTCATGATCCCCTCCTGGTACCGTGACTGCGATTCGCGCAGCGTCGCCGTCACTCGCGGATCGTGCGGATCCAATTGCGCCGCCGGCGTAACGGAGAGCAAATTACCCCAGTCCGCGCCCATATGGTTGTCGTCCATGTCCGGGGGAATATATCCTCCCGTCTTCTTCGTCAGCCGATCGAGGATGGCCAGGAAGTTCGCGCGGAATGAGTCGTAATCTTTTTGGAAACGCGCAGCGTCGTCCGCATGTCCCAACTCCTGCGCCAGATACTGCGCAGATTGCAGTCCGTCGAGCGCTAGAAAGTTGTAGCCCGTAAGGTGTCCCGGGACGTATTCGTTGTCCTTCACGTCGGTGGCAGGCATCAGATGCATAGGATCTGCTGCAGTCACCTGCTCGAACCACCCCACAGCCTTCACGATCGACGGATACACCGCTTCCGCGAACTTGTGATCCAGGGTCAGGCGGTAGTGCTCACCATAGATCCATAGCGTCTGTCCCCAGCCGTCGTACTGACCCTTCTGCGAAAGAAAGTTGCCATCCGGTAGCTGTTTCGTGTGATAGAACCGCAGGACCTGCTCTGCCACCACCGGATATCCAGTCACGTCATACATGTGCACAATATCGGAAGCATCGCGCAGGTAGAAGCTGTGATAGTGCAATTGATTCACCGTCTGAATGTAGTCGTCGCCGATCCTATTGCGCGCCAACAGGTCATAGACAAGGCTGGCATTGAACGTATCCACCACCTTCTTCTCGGGTAGAGTAATCTGCATTCCGGCCGATAGGGTCTTCTCCCACCATGCCACAACGCTCTCACGATACGCATCGAAGCTTGCTATCCGGAATTGTGCGACATCTTCTGACGACTCCCTTACCGGAATCAGAGGCATGATGAAGTCCAGCGAACGCCGCTCGCCGGGCTGTAGGCGCAGAGTATAGCTCGCGGCTCCGGTCGGTGTGGTAGTCGCCACATTCAGCTTGCGCGTGCGCAAGTCAGCTAGATTGCTGTAATGCTCTTCGAGAGTCAGGTCCAGTTCAGGCTTGGGACTCTGCGGAAACAGGTACAACACTTCTCCGTTCCGCACAAAGGCATCCGCGCTGAAGCCGTATGTCCAATCCGGATCAAACGTTTCCCCGGGCTGCTGGTAGTCGCCCGGCGGCGCGTCCTTTACGGGACGCCGGAAGCGGTTGTCTCCGCTGCCGGACGCACTCTGTGAGTCTGCCTGATATCGAACCGCCGTCGTGAGAAACGCGGCTCTCGGCACGCCGGACAGATTCGATGCCGTCACCCGGACAAAATTCGCCACCGGCCCATCATGGTGATGGTTCAGCGTAGCGGAAAACATTTCGAAGTGATAGCTCACGCCATCGCGCGCAACCTCATACGACAGAATCGGCAGATACCCTTTGGCCAGCGTGTGCAATCGTGGTGAAATCGGCTGATGGTCGGGACCCACGAAAAACATCAGCTCGCCAAATCCCGTGTACAGGTACCCCTCCGGCGTGATCTCTGTTGCTGAGGGGGCATCGGGCACGCCGATTTCGTCGGTCGGGTGGCTCGGATAGGAGAACGGCTCGCCCGGTCGATCGATATCCGGAGAAACCATCTGGGCCTGCGCCGTCCGAAATCCTAGAAGGCATGCATACCCCATCAACAAAGGGCGGACGACACGCCGAACCCAGAGGTGTCGAAATGCGTGCATATCGAATCACTCCTTGACTACAGCCTTGATTGCACCCTTCGCCAACCTAACTAGACGACGCTCGGCCGATAGCTGCTGACAAGAAGCTAACGATTCGAGTTGGACCCAAGCATCGAGTCCGCGCGCCTTGGAGGTCCGATCACCGGGTTGTATCTGGCTGGCGATCCGTTCGGCAGGGCTACGCGATACCCTGACCACTTGGCAGCTTCTCATCATCTCCGGCCACGCGCAACTTGGCTACGTTCACAGCCCGGAGGACGCAAGCGACCTCTTATTGCAATTCACGCCGGGCCACGATTACACGCTCGCCGTAAACCCTGGTGTCTATGGCTTGGCAGGGGAGCGGCTCAATACGCCCTACCAGATTCACTTCATGGCTGTGCTGAGTTTCCGCTATGGGAAAGACATATCGCGCCTACTTCGAACACGGGCGCTATGGCTCCTTGGGCGGATCGGGAACAAGCGAAACCGATTGGGTGGGTTGTGGTTGTGGAGGAGTGCCGTCGAATCTCCCGGCCTGTGTGGTTTGACCGACAACCTCGACGTAGCCGCCGGCCAAAAAGCGGACTAGGGCGACGTCTACGAATCCGCGGACCGGCGTTGGATCGAGTCGCGGCCTTACAATGCTCTTTGCGAGTCCTGATCTCAGCCGGCGAAGCTTCGGGGGAAATGTACGGCGCGCAGCTCATCGAAGCCTTGCACCGCCGCGACCCGCAGCTCGAGTTCTTCGGCGTCGGGGGAGAGCGCATGCGCACCGCCGGCTGCGACACCGTAGTCGACGCGAAAGACCTCTCCGTCGTTGGCATCACCGAAATCCTCAGCCACCTGCCAAAGATCTACGGCCGGTACCGGCATCTGGTCGCCGAGGCCGACAAGCGGAAACCCGACCTCGCCATCGTGATCGACTCGCCTGCCTTCAACTGGCGCGTAGCCCGGCAGATGAAGAAGCGCGGCATTCCCGTGGTCTACTACGTGGCACCTCAGTTCTGGGCGTGGCGCCAGGGACGGGTCCGCCTCCTCCGCCAATACATCGACAAAGCGCTGGTCATCTTTCCTTTTGAAGAAAAGTTCTACCGCGACCGTGGAGTCGATGCCACCTTCGTCGGCCATCCTCTAGCCGAATTGCCTCACCCGGCGATCGCACGCAACGACTATGCCGCGCAATTTCATATCGACCCCGCGAAACAGTGGATCACTCTCATGCCTGGCAGCCGGGTCCAAGAGGTGCGGATGAACCTGCCCAACATCCTAGAGGCGGCCGCACAACTCGGCGACGCCTACGAATTTCTACTCCCGGTCGCCCCCACGCTCGACCGCACGTTCCTCGAGAGCCTGATCGACCAACCAACGATGCGAAGAACTGTCCGGTGCAGTATCACGCTCGTCCCCGAATCCCTACCCGCGCTCTGGCATTCGCGCGCCGGCATTATCGCCAGCGGCACCGCGACGGTGGAAGCCGCGATGATGCGCACGCCGTTCGTGATGGTCTACCGCGTCTCCCCGCTCACTTACCTGCTGGGCAAGCCGCGCGTCAAAGTCCCGCGCTTTGCCATGGTCAATCTGATCGCAGGGGAACAGGTCGTCCCCGAACTCGTGCAGCACGACTTCACGGCGGCGAACGTCGTCGCCCGACTGCAGGAGATCCTCCCCGACGGCGTCGCGCGGAATCGCATGCTTGAGGGCCTGACGCAGGTGAAAGCCAGACTCCGCGCGCCTGGGAGCGCCACCGAAGGTCCAGGGCAGCATCCGGCAGACCAAGCCGCCGCAATTGTTTGGACGATTGGCAACTCGTTCCTCGGCAAATCGTTGATCGGCCACTCCTCGCCCGAATCGTCGCCCCACAGCTAGCCTTACCGCAAGTTCTCGCTTCAGACACGAGCGGTCCGCGCCGAAGATGTTTATGGGGGGCGCCGGCTGCCGAAAGCCGGAAACCGCTAAACCTTGTGCTCCCAGCATCTTTTAGGTGAGAATCTTCATCATAGGGAATGGTTAGCCACGTTTCCTGGAGACTCTCCTTAATGCAGATTCGCCTTCGGCGCGACCAGAGCGTCCTGTCGAGTTTCCTCGCCCTACTATTGGTTTTTGTCGCTACCCCCTCCCGGGCCGCCGAGAAGACCCACTTGCGCGTCGACGATTACCAGATCGAGGTCGAGCTAACTCCTCATCTGCATCAGATTTCGGGGCGGGCAAAGGTTAAGTTCACGGCGCTTCAGGAGTTAACTGTAGCCGTCTTCGAATTGCACAACGACTTGCGGGTCACCCGGGTCCTCGACGACCACGATCAGCCGCTGTCGGCCGAGCGCGTCACTCAGGATTCCACCGTCCGCGTACCGCTGCCCGCCGGCCTGGCCAAGGACGCTTCCACCACGCTCACCTTCGAATACGAAGGCCAGCTCGAGACCGCCGACGACAGCCCCGTTCCCGGGCTTAAACTCGCCTACGTCGGCGACGATACCAGCTACCTGCTTTACGCCGGACGCTGGTTCCCGATGAGTGGCTACGGCCTCAACCGCTTCACCTCGACCATCAGCGTCACCGTCCCAGCTCACATGCTGGTGATCGGGAGCGGGAAGTCGACGGTCACCGACAACCCTCCGTCAACGAAACCCAACACCAACGGCCTGCCCACAAAGACATTCAAGTTCGTTGATGCAAAACCGAGCTTTCCCGGCACCATCGTCGCGGGCATCTTCCATGAATACAAAAGCGACGAAGCCGGAATGGACCTGCACGTCTTCTTCAAGCCCAACCATCAGGCGCTGGCTCCCGAATATACCACCACCGCGATCCAGGAATTTACCTACTTCATCACTCTTTACGGAACTCCCCTGTCGCAGAGGCTCAACGTCGTGGAGCTGCCGGGCGACACGGTTCCCTATGCCTGGGCTCCGGAGATCGCTGGTGTCGCCAGCCCGCAGATCACGGAAAAAACGAACTACCGCCTGCTTGCCAATGCCATCGCGCACCAATGGTGGGGAGTTTCCGTAAGTCCCGCCACAAAGGACGATTGGTGGCTGACCGACGGATTCTCCCGCTATTCCGAAGCCATGTACGTGGAGAACGCGGCCGGCTCGGCCGGCCTTGAAGAAGCAATAAAGGACATGTCGGTGGGTGCGCTGGCCTACGACACCGTTCCGCTTTCAAGCGCCAGCAAGCTCGATCCCTTCTCCACCGAATTTCAGTCGCTCGTGACCGACAAGGGCGCGATGATCCTGCATATGCTGCGCTGGGTGCTGGGCGAGGACAAATACAACAAGACCATGCGCGAGTTCGCCGCAACCTACGCCGGCAAATCGGCCAGCATGGATGACTTCCGCGCCATCGCCGAGAAAAATTACGGCGAGCAACTTACCTGGTTCTTTTCCCAGTGGCTCGATTCCACTGGCGCCCCAGAATTTAAAGTCAAGTACTCGGTCTATCGCCTGGGCGGAGCCCAGGTCACGGCCCAGGCGACGAAAGACAGCAAAGTCCCGGGCTTCCGCGTCACCGGTGAGATTTCCCAGGATCTCGATCTGTTCCGCATGCCGGTTGACCTGCGCATCGACACCGACGGCAAAACGGAAGACAGGAAGCTTGAGGTCGTGGGCACCAGCTCACCCTTCAGCATCGAGACCTTCGGACGCCCGCGGCGCATCGCGGTCGATCCCGATCATCACGTCCTCACCAACTCGTCCGATGTAAAGCTACGTTCTTCCATTCTCCGAGGCATGGCGCTGCAGCAGCAGGGCGACCTCTCCGCCGCACTCGCCGAATTCAACAAAGCACTCGACCTCAACAAGAACAGTTCCCTGGCCCACTACCGCATCGCGGAGATTTTCTTCTTGCAGAGAAACTACCAGTCCTCGGCCAACTCCTACCGCTCGTCCATCAACGGCAACGGAGAGCCTCGCTGGACCGAAGTATGGAGCCATATCCAACTGGGCAAGATCTTCGACACGACTGGCCAGCGCGAGCGTGCCATCAACGAATATCGGCAAGCCATCCAGACCAACGACGATACCTTCGGCGCTCTCGAAGAGGCGCGGAAGTATCTCCAGAAAGCCTACGAGCGGCCCAAGAACAAAGAGAAAGATTGAGTCTTTAACCCGCCTTATATTCCCGCCCTGAAGGACCGGGGCTTTACGGCCCGACTGGTAAGAGCTGAAAAAGGAAGAGACCGCTTCAGCGGTCCTTTGCGCCAGTTCCCAAAGCCTTGGACTTCTTCTCCCGCGCAGGGGGGAATTCTAGAACCTCACCTTGCAAGACCTCGCGAGGATGGCCGTCGATAACAGGCAGGGAAGATCGCCGGATGTCGCCATGCCAGCGACGAATGTGCGGCGTGAAGGAAACTTCCTCACCCCGGCCATAAGTCTCGGCAAAATCAAACTGCACCCTCTGCAGCGCGTCCTTTTGCGGGGCAAGCAGCTGTGGTAGATCCGGTTCAGCTCGATCGGCTTGCGGTCGTTCGGTCAGGCCTATCCTGCCGCGCAATCGCTGAATGCGGGCTACGGCGCGGTCGACTACGCGAGCGAACGCGGCCCCACCATCGTTTTTGTGTCCCTCCCGCAATAGCCGCCGCGCATCCTCGACAGAAAACCAGGTGCGATCTCGCTTGGACTCCTGGGGAGGGCTGAGGCGTAGCACCTCGCAGAGATACGCTTTGACGGCAACTTTTTTTTCGTCAGATCTCGAAGCATGATTCTTTCCATCGCCCTGCTTGCGGCGAACATATCCAGTGAACGAAGCTTCTTCGATCCGCCCATGAACTCCCGCTTCCTCGAACGCTTCGAGCGCTGCCGCCTGCGCATGGGTGAGCCCTGGTTCAGCGCTGCCCTTGGGAAAAGTCCAGCGCCCGCCGCCGCGCGTCCGAACCAGCAGGAACTCGATGGCACCGCCGCGCACCCGGTAGCAAACCGCTGCCGCCTGCTCGCACTCGCGCAATTTGCGAAGTTGCGACAGTCGAACGAAACGGGCTGCTTGCCGTGTCCGAATCGTCGACCGGACGGCAATCCGCCGTGAATCCCGAACATTGCTGGCATCGGCCTTCATCGCATCAGAGTGCATGATCCGACCCACCTCTGCCTAGAGCACAGCTTGGTTCTCGGCCATCGCAAGCTTCTCACTCCGAGGTTGAGATCTCGCCAGAATCTTTCTACATACTTGCATCCCGCCGGGCGTGAAGACAGTATCTATGTTTCATCATCCACAATCCGCACCAGGGAAATCTCTTGGAGAACATGCATTGCCTTCGCTGCCATCGCGAGCTTGAAACTGGGCACAAGTCGGTTGCCCTCTACATGTTCGCGCAGACCGTCGGGATCAAACCGCGCCAGAAGGCGGCTGCCCATCGCATTTCTTTCTGTCCCCAGTGTTCAGTCTCGCTGACCATGGGACCTCCTCCTGAGGGCGCTCTCAACCTAGCCGCATGGGACATGATCCGCGACCTCCTTAGCTCAGACCCGGCTCTGAATGAAGCCGCCTGGGAGAACCTGCGCGGAGCGATCGGTCTGCTGGAATCTGGGGACAACGCCCGCGACGCCGAACCGCCGTCGGATGCGCGGGTAAGCTTTCGCCGTGCCGGCTAAGGAAACCGGAAAGGAACCGTGGAAAACATGCATTGCCTTCGCTGCAGTCGTGAAATCGAAGCCGGACACAAATCCGTCGCCCTCTACATGTTCGCGCAGACCGTCGGCATAAAACCGCGCCAGAAATCGACGGCTCATCGCATTTCTTTCTGTCCGCAATGCTCAGTCTCCCTAGCCATGGGACCACCGCCCGAGGGCGCCCTCAACCTGGCCGCGTGGGACATGATTCGCGATCTGGTCGGCTCAGACCCAGCCCTGAACCAGGCGGCGTGGGAGAACCTGAGCGGAGTCTTGGACTTACTCCCCGCGACCGGTACCGATGGCGCCCCCCGCTCGCCCGAAGCCGCAGGTTATTTCGAGTTCTGATGGCCCAATCTGAGCGAAGCATACCCACATGCTCCCCTGTAATCCGATCGCTCACCCGCAGAACAACTGAATGTTCCCCCACTACGATGGCCGAAGGGTTGATTGCTTTGCCCAACTCCATCCGTTCGCCCCTACTAACAGTTTGGTCGAGAAAGCCCGGACTGCAGCCGCCGCAGGTGGCCAGCGCAGCAAAAGCAGGTTGACCACTGCTATCAGCCTTCTCCGCACCAACTCTGAGATAGACTGCGGTCGAGTTGATAGGCTTTGATCCAACCGAAGGAACGCAATACGTCCCAGTGGGAGCTCTGCCGAATCCGTTTTTGGGAGCCGTAACAGGCACCCACTGGGTCGGATCCTCTGGTTTTTCCACCTACAACGCCCTCAATGTTGCGTTCACGCGATGTAATCCTAGTTATGTTGGGCCCAACAGGAAAACGTCCAATTGTTGCTCATCTTGTCCGCGCATACCTTTTTCGTATCAGGTTGTTTGTAGAAACAAGAGAGTTTTGGGTACCGGTCCGTTTTCCGTGAGGCGTGAGCGGAATTCGATCTCCCGAACCTTCCCGGGGGGAAACTAGTCGAGGCCTGCGTTTTTCCGCATCCTGCTAATCTAACCGCTCATCCCGCCAATCGCTCTGCCGATCACGCCCGCCGAACCAATTATCCCCAGCAGCTAACCTTTTTCGGGTGCCCGCGGTCTAACAAATAACACAGCAGGGAACTTCGCAACACCCGGCTGCGTATCTCTGATCAGATGCTCGAACGGGAACGGTCGGCGGGATCTGAGACCCCTCGCCTGAACGTGCCCCCGGGAACCCCCACGCACCTCCCCGGAGGCGTGGGGGTGTAACACATGCGAATACTTCTCGACATCATACGGCAGTCCCTCGCGACGCTATGGGCGCACAAGCTGCGCTCCTTCCTCACCATGTTCGGAATCGCCTGGGGCGTGGGCTCTCTGCTCCTCCTGGTGGGTCTGGGAGAAGGTTTCCGCAGCGGTCAGGAAAGACAACTCGCCAACCTGGGGCAAAACATTATGTTCATGTTTCCCGGACGCATCCCGGCCGTCGAGGGCAGCACGCAGTCCGGACAAACTTATTATTTTACCTACGCTGACTATTCCGCCATTCGGCAGCAAGCGAAGTTCGTCGGCGCCCTGTCTCCCGTGCTGAATCGGGAAGACATCCGCGCGGTCAGCGACTATGGCTCGACCAACGGCCAGGTCTTCGGCGTAGCCCCAGATTACAATCAGATTCGCAACGTGCCCATCAGTCCGGGCCGCTGGTTCAACGATCAGGATAATTCGGAGCGCCGCCGCGTCGCCGTCGTGGGATGGGAAATGCTCAAGAACATGTTCCCCGGACGCCCCGCTGTAGGCTCCACGATTCTTCTCAACGGAATCAGCTTCGATGTCATCGGCGTGGTCGATAAAGTAGGCCGCGACGGCAATAACGGCACCAATTCGCGCATCTTCATCCCCATCGAAACCATGCGCAACCTGTTTCGCCTGACCAAGGCGAATTCCGAAGACGCCATTTCTTTCATCAACTACCAGCCCATCCGCAAAAATCTGCATACCGAAGCGAAGAACGAGATTCATCAGATCATCGCCAGCCGTCACGGTTTCGATCCTAAACTGGAAGACGCCTTTGAGGACTGGGATACCGTCGAAAACATGCAGCGCGTGGGCAAGATCTTCGATGCCATGGATTGGTTTCTCGGAGTTGTCGGCGTCGTGACCCTCGGGCTCGGGGCCATCGGCATCATCAACATCATGCTGGTCTCGGTGAGTGAGCGCACCAAGGAAATCGGCCTGCGCAAAGCGCTGGGCGCAACCCACCAGAACATTCTCACGCAATTCTTTGTCGAAGGAGCTTTTCTCACCGCCTTCAGTGGCGGCATCGGCTTGGTTCTGGCCACCGGCTTTGTCACGTTGCTGGCCCTGTTGCCGGCGCCCGAGGGCTTTGATACGCCGCGAATCATTCCCGCGTCGGCGCTTGCGGCGATCGGTTCGCTGGCCGTCGCCGGAATTTCCGCCGGCCTCTACCCCGCCCGCAAAGCCGCGCTCATGGAGCCGGTAGAAGCGCTGAGGCAGGAATAATGTCACCACCGATTGCGTGGTCCTCACCCATTTCGCTGTCATCCCGAGCCAGGCGAGCGCACTTCGTGTTTGCCGGCACAGGCACCGCCGATGGTGCCAGTAAGAACCAGGATCCTTCGCTGCGCTCGGGATGATCAGGCGTTATTCGGTGCACGAGCTAGAAGCTAAAAGCCAGGAGCTAAGAGTGAATGATCGTCGATCTCACCAGCCAAGCCTATAACGCGCTGCGCCACAATCGCCGCCGCAGCCTTCTGACCATGCTTGGCATGGCTTGGGGAATCGCCACGGTCGTTCTCTTGCTGGCCTACGGATCGGGTTTCGAGCGCGGCCTCTGGGTGGCATTCCGCTCATTTGGCACGAATCTGGTTTTCATCTTCCCCGGCCGCACCGAATTGCAGGCCGGCGGAACCAAGGCTGGAACCCAGGTCAGGTTGACCGTCGACGACCTTGGCTATATCCGCGATGAAGTGCCTCTGCTCAAACACGTTTCTCCCGAGGTCGCCAAGCAGAGTCTCGTAGCCTACGGCACTCGCAGTGCCACCTATGGCGTCAGCGGCGTCTATGCTTCCTATGGCCGCATGCGGCGTCTCGACGCCGCCGAAGGCAGCTTCTTCAGCGAGTCCGACGACTTTACTCATACCCGCGTCGCCATCATCGGCTCGGACGTAAGAAAAAAGCTTTTCTCCGGCCAAAACGCCCTCGGCGAGAGCGTCCGCCTGGACGGTGTTTCTTATCAGGTCATCGGCGTGCTCAAGCACCAGGTGCAGAACGGCGACGACAACATCAACGCCCACGTCTATATTCCATTCAGCGCCGTGAGCGATCTCGCCAACACTTATTACTTGACTTCCATTGTGATGGAATACGAAGGCGACCACGCCAAGGTCGTAGGGGCGGTGCGTAACTCGATGGCCTTCCACCACAACTTCGATCCCAAGGATCACCGGGCAATCTTCGTCTTCGACGTGTTCGCCGACCTGCTCGATCTGCAGGTCATCAGCACCGGCATCAAGATACTGCTCGGCTTCATCGGATTGCTCACGCTCGGCATCGGCGGGGTGGGCTTGATGAACATCATGCTGGTCTCGGTGACCCAGCGCACCCGCGAAATTGGCGTGGAAAAGGCCCTGGGAGCGCACCGCTGGCATATCCTCTTCCAGTTCCTCACCGAAGCCCTGGTGATCACGGCTTTGGGCGGCCTGCTCGGAGTGCTGCTGGCTTATCTCGTTTCCTGGAGTGTAGGCTCGCTCACGCTGTGGAGCGCTTTTGAGGAAAACGCCAGCGAAGGCGATATCCACCTCTACATCGACTCCGCCACTTTGATCTGGTCGACGGCCATCCTCAGCTTCGTAGGCATCATCAGCGGCATGTTGCCGGCGATCAAGGCCGCAAAGCTCAATCCCATCGAAGCCTTGCGCTACGAGTAATCACCATACCGGCCGCGAACTATCTTCCCGATCGAGGTTTCCTTGTCCCGGACCGAACGACAGCTACTCCACAGGCGCGGCCTGAGCGACGCCGATTTCCTAACACTTCCCGACGCATCTCTCTACGAGGAGGCGGTTGCCAACGGAGGCCCAAGCTATACACAGGTAAGTTATTATTTACATTATGTATAGTTTTCTTGACATTATGTAGGTTATTTAATACACTCAGCCTACCTTGAATTGAGGAGGCTGAAATGTCGTACCGAGAGAAAATTGCCTGGCTATCGTTGATCGCGATGGCTGTCGCCTATGGCCCGTACTTTATGTTTGTTGGGCGAGGTCCCGGCCCCTGGGAGCCATTGCCTCACCTACACCCGCTTGGCCTGTTTGCCCTGGTATCGATGGTGCGCATGCTCATCCTGGGCGCTGGCTATCTCTATCTCCGTCTCGGCTCCCCCCGAGAGGAGCGGCAGCCACTGGACGAACGGGATCGCGCAATCGAGCACCGCTCGCTCAGTGCCGCTTACTATGTGCTTATCGCCGGCATGATCCTGGTGGGCTGCTTCATGCCCTTCAGTTCCACCGGATGGACCATCGTCAATGCCGCGATTTTCTGGATCGTGGCCGCGGAAGTCATTCACTACAGCGTAGTCGTGGCGAGCTATCGCGTACAGGCATCCTCATGATGCAAGGATCTATTTCTAATCGCATTCGTACCCTGCGTTTCATGAATGGCGAAATGTCGCAGGCCGAGCTTGGTCAGCGCATCGGCCTCACCCGGCAGACGATTGCCGCCATCGAGGCGGGGAAATACTCGCCGTCCTTAGAGGCTGCGTTCCGTATCGCCCAGGTCTTCAAGGTCCCACTGGGAGAGGTATTCCAGTGGGACGTGGAGGCCACCCCCTTGAAGGCGTCGTAGCTGTCAATTGGCGATCGGAGCTTGCCCCACAGGGGTAAGCGCGTAGTTGCCGGCCTTGGACGGTGCGCCCCCAGGCAGCGCAGCGTGCGTCTTCGATCTGCTTCCCGATTACACCCAGCATCGGTCGCGATTGCTCCTGAACTTCCGCTCGTGTGTGTCGTTTGGGCGCTGACAACTCTGTTTTTGCGGTCATCCGGACGCTTCAACCCAGACCCCGCCTGTCGAACAAGGTGGGTTGGTCAGGTGGGTCAGACGTTTACCCTCGAACCGCCCTCAAAAGACCCTTGACTGAATACTGGCGGCACACGCGGGAGTTCTCTTACAATCATTCCGCACCAGCTTCCAGTCCGGATCCACACCATGCCATCACACACAGGGAAGGTTATGCTGAAGCACACGATTGCTTTTATTTTGTTTGGTGCCATCGCGCCAGGGGTCATCTATATTCCTGCTATGGCCGCCGATGCGAAGTTCGCCCCGTCGAACCCGTTCTATGCACCGAGTGGGTTGCCGTTCCACGCCCCTCCATTCGACAAGATCAAGGATCAGGACTATCAGCCGGCCATCGAGGCGGGCATGGCCGAGGAACTCGCTGAGATGCAGAAGATTGCGGACAGTCCGGCGGCCCCGACCTTCGAGAATACGCTGGTTGCCATGCAGAAGACCGGTCAACTCCTGCGCCGGGCGATGGCCGCTTTCGGCGCGGTCAGCCAGGCGAATACCAATCCTGTGCTGCAGAAGGTACAAGAAGAAGAGGCGCCGAAGCTGGCGGCCCACTACGATGCCATCTACCTAAACGCAAAATCTTTTGCTCGAGTGGCTGCCCTCTACAAACAGCGCGAGTCGCTCGGTCTCGATCCGGAAGCGCTGCGTCTGCTTGAGGTCACCTACGAAAAGTTCGTCCGCTCCGGCGCAAATCTCCCCGATGCCGACAAAACCGAATTGAAGAGACTAAACCAGGAAATCTCGACGCTGTCGAATGCCTTTTCGACAAAGCTTCTCGCCGCTACGAAGGACGGGGCTTACGCTGCTACAGACAAGAATGCGCTTGCCGGCTTGAGCGACGCGCAGGTCGCCGCCGCCGCACAGACCGCGCAGAGCCGGGAGCAGAAAGGCTATGTTCTCCCGCTGCAGAATACAACCCAGCAGCCTGACCTTGCCTCGCTCAGCGTCCGGGTGACACGCGAGGCCATCTTCGACAAATCCTGGAACCGTGCGGAGCGCGGCGATGCCAACGATACCCGTGACATCATCTCTCGCATCGCCCAATTGCGTGCGCGGCGGGCACAACTGCTCGGCTATCCCAACCACGCGGCGTGGAAGTTGGGAGACCAGATGGCGAAAACACCAGAGGCCGCCTTGAAGTTCATGGATGCCCTGGTACCCGCTGCGACCGCCAAGGCAGGGAGCGAGGGCAAGGATATACAGGATGTCATCGACGCCGAGAAGGGCGGCTTCACTTTGCAACCCTGGGACTGGGAGTTCTACTCCGAACAGGTGCGCAAAGCGAAGTACGATCTGAACGAGGCAGAGGTTAAGCCGTACTTGGAGCTGAACCATGTGCTCGAAAATGGCGCTTTTTACGCGGCCAATCAGCTCTACGGGATTACCTTTAAGGAACGCAAGGATATTCCGGTCTACCACCCCGAGGTTCGGGTCTTCGAGGTCTCGGATGCGGACGGCAAGCCGCTGGCACTGTTCTATTGCGACTATTTCAAACGCGACAACAAGAACGGTGGCGCATGGATGGACGTGTTCGTGGACCAGTCAAAGCTTCTGGGCACGCTGCCGGTGGTCTACAACGTCGCGAATCTGCCCAAGCCAGCGCCGGGCGAGCCGGCTCTTATCAGCTTTACCGACGTGACGACCATGTTCCACGAGTTTGGGCATGCCCTGCACGGCATGTTTGCGAACACCGAGTATCCCAGCCTGTCGGGCACCGCAACCGCGGCAGACTTTGTGGAGTTCCCCTCACAATTCAATGAGCACTGGGCGCTCTATCCCGCGGTCCTCGACCATTACGCCCGGCACTACAAGACCGGCTTGCCCATGCCCGCCGAGTTGACGGCCAAGATCAGGAAAGCTGAGACCTTCAACCAGGGATACAAAGTGACTGAAGTGGTCGCGGCTGCCGAGCTGGACATGCAGTGGCACATCCTTCCGGCCAGCGCTCCGTTGCAGTCGCCGGACACGTTTGAGAAAGGAGCGCTGGAAAAGATGCATCTGCTGCTCAGCGCGGTGCCACCGCGCTACCGCTCCAGCTATTTCCGCCACATCTGGGACGTCGGCCAAGACTACTCCGCAGGTTACTACGCTTATCTGTGGGCGGAGATGCTCGACGATGACGCGTACCAATATTTTGAAGACAACGGCGGTCTGACGCGCGCCAATGGCGACCGCTTCCGGCAGATGGTGCTGTCCCGAGGCAACACTGAAAACCTGGCGAAGATGTATGCCGCCTGGCGCGGCAAGGATCCAAGCGTCGAGCCCATGATGAAGTACCGCGGTCTGCAGGAGTCCGCACAGTGAAACGCGGCGCTAGGTTGCGCCGCAACTGCGCGCGGACGGTCGTTTTTCAACGTGGCCGAGCGGGACAATCGGCAGCCGCGCGCAACCCAGCCGCAGAGCGTTCGCCTCACAGCAGTTTGCCCTGGATATCTCAGGCGGCGACGATTACGCCAGCAGGAACAATCGCCCTCGTCCTAGCACATACGCGCCGTTCGGGCACGCGCTATTCGGAGCACAACGGAACGTGGCGGCATCGTAGACAAACGTCTTGGCTGGATTGGTGCGGAGATCTCTATCCTCGACGGGAGCCTCTCTCCGGGCGGTGGAGAAGCGCCCGCCCTGAACGCCGACCCCGGTTCATCTCGACGATGTAGTTGAAGACATTCAGCAGTCCAACGGAGGGCTTCCCGCCATTCGACCACACCGTTAGCAGGGACCCATCAGCCAACTTAAGGTTGAGTGGCCCTCCAGAACGCTTAACCTCAAGTGCACTGCTTGCTGCTCAGGTGCAACTCCCATAATGTCGGCTAAACGAGTCTGCCGAATCCGGCCTTCCACGCTCGATATCAACTGGGAGCCGCTGAGTGCAAACCAATTGTCATTAGATTGGACACGGGCGACTAATAACCGATCCCCTTTTAGTTCCAGTTCCAAGAGTTTCTTCTGAGGTTGTGGCAATTCATCTGCGGTCCAGGTCGAGCCGCCAGAGCCGCCCTTGGTTCGAAAAATTGAGAGAATACGCCCGGCAGAAATCATATATACCTACGGGAGACGTCGTGAGCACGAATGTGGTTGAGTTGATATGTTGGTACGTCCATCCATATTGAGATGCGACGCGAGCCATAAACACTGGGTCAACTAGATCCGGGTTGCTGATCATACTCCTGTGACGCTGATATCACTCGCACCAGCTTGAGCACACCATCAGTGATTTCGGAGATCCAAATCTTGCCTCTCCCGTCTCGCACGAGCTTGCACCAAGTGTGAGGAAAAACCGAATGAACGGAAAACGACGCCCAGTGACCGCGCGGGTAGACGACGTTCGCAACATCCGCCTCGCCACGAAACAGTCAGGGACAAGAGGTGACGAGAGCGGTCCGCCTCGATCGAACTGGGATTAGGACAAGGTGCAGGTTCAGGCGGGGATGCTGAGTTCTGCAGGGGATTCCGCTGGGATTGGTTTGGTTTTTGCCGCTGCGCTGATGGAGTCGGAGACGACCCAACTGGCGCCGGCCAAAGCGATGCAGATCGCGTTGCCGGCCCAATTGAAGTGATTCCTTGGCCCGGCGGACAGATTCGGAATCCAGACCAGCACCTCGAAGATCACGATCTCCGCGGTGAGGAGGCGCGCGGCCAGCGGCGCCATGATACCGGTAAGGATGGCTACGGCGGCCCCGAAAAAGCCCATGGTGGTGGCATAGGCCCAAAACATCTTGGTCGGCGGCAGCCAACCCGGGATCCAGCCCAACAGGCCGGGCATGTCAATGATGTGGACGATGCCGAACGAAATCGGGCAAATACCGAACAGGAGCACGAAGAAGGGCCGGCGACGCGCCATGGAGGAACCGGCTGGCGAGAAGATCGCGCAGAGGACCAGACCAGCGGCGACCAGGCAGAACTCCTCAAAAACATTGCCGATGGGGTCGTAATTGCCGAGATTGACAAGGGACTTGGGCACCCAGATGAGCGTGAAAACAGAGTAGACAATCGTCAGGGTCAGAGCGCCAGCCCGCGCGGTCCGGGGCAGGAGGAGAGCGATCCCCCCGGCGAGCTCGATGATTGCGGTGAGATAGGCGAGCGGTACGCGCAGAGCGACGTTGGGGCCGACGTTCTGCCAGCCGCTGGCGAAGTCGCCGGAGACCAGGCCCAGGAGGCCGAGAAAGATGGCGGCTCCGGCGTAAACGTAAAGCCCGAGATTGGATGTGATGCTGCGTTCTTTTGCCATCGAGCGCGCCGGGGATTGCAGTATCTCTCGGCGAGGTGCGGTGGGCAATAGCCACTTTGCGCGATTTGAGCCGGACCAGTGGGTGAGTAGTGGGCCGCGCGATATCAGCGATGTCATCGGGCAGCAGCAGCCCAGAGAAGCCATCGAGGTTGATGGAAAATGGAATCCCGCTCTGTGCTATATCTGGCGTGCGATGGTCGAGGAACTTCAGCCATCTTCTGGGCCGCGGCTGAAGCATTGCTGGATTCCATGGCGGCTGGTGGCTCAGCGGATTTAGGAGAGGATATGGGAACCGAAGGTGTCGCCGTGACAGGCACGTATATTCGTCTTGAACCTCTTGAACACCGTCATATTGATGGTTTAGTAGCTGCCGCTGCTGTTGACCCGTCGTTGTATCAGTGGAGCCCGGTTCCGCAGGGCAAGACCGAAGCCATCCGTTATGTCGATACTGCTCTGGCCTGGAGGAATGCGGGTAGCGGGGTGCCATTCGCGATCGTCCGGACCGACGACGGTGTCATTCTTGGTTCGACGCGCTTTTGGAACCTTGAACAGTGGTCGTGGCCGCAAGGCCATGCCCGGTATGGCCGCCTGCTGCCCGATGCGTGTGAGATTGGCTATTCGTGGCTGAGCCGCCCGGCAATCCGGACTGCAGCCAACACCGAGGCTAAGATGCTCATGCTAACGCACGCCTTCGAAACATGGCAGGTGCTCCGGGTCTGCTTTCATACGGACGCACGGAACCAGCGTTCAGCCGCTGCGCTCGAACGTATTGGCGGCAAGTTCGAGGGGGTACTCAGGGCTCATCGAATGGCCGCTGATTATATCGCTCGCGATTCGATGCGCTATTCAATCGTGGCGTCGGAGTGGCCGGATGTCCGGCGACGGTTGAGTCAGCTGTTGGATCGAGTGTGATTGATATTTGGGACTGCCCAGCACGAGCTGAGACTCAAACCGTGTTACTACTGATTACTTGGACCGGATTGTTGTTGCCGCCCGCAAATATGGCTTTCCCGATTGGTACTTGCAGCGCCTCGAAAGTTTTCGCGTCTCGCGCTTGTCTGTGGGTCGATCACTACGATCCGAGCCGCGGACAACCGAGACAATTTGGAGATGCCAAATGAGCACGTTTCGCATCGCACTCGCCAATCTTAGGTTCCCCGCGAGCCCTGAGGAATCGGTCGAGTTGGCCGAGCAAGCCATCGACGAAGCAGCGATTAAGGGCGCCGGTCTGATCTGCTTTCCCGAGTGCTTCGTGCCTGGCTATCGGGGCCTGGGGAAGCAGGTTCCACCTCCCGACTCTGTGTTCCTCGACCGGGCGTGGTTAGCGATTGCCGCGGCCGCTGGCAAGGCGAAGGTCGCCATTATCCTGGGCAGCGAACGGCTCGTTCCGCATGGACCGTTAGCTACTGCTCTGGTCATCAAGCAAGACGGTGCGATCGCCGGGTTCCAGGACAAAGTCCAACTCGATCCCTCCGAAGAACTGACATACTCGCCCGGTTCCGGCAGGCAGATTTTTCAGATTGGCCCGTTGACATTCGGGATCGTGATCTGTCACGAGGGCTGGAGATATCCGGAAACCGTGCGCTGGCTGGTTCGTCGCGGAGCACAGATCGTGTTCCACCCCCATTTTCATATTGCCGAACCCGGCAGTTACATACCCACACGTTTCGCCGATCCAGACAACTCATTTCATGAGAAAGCAATGTTATGTCGCGCCGCCGAGAACACCTGCTACTTCGCATCGGTGAACTGTGCCAGCGTCGGGTCGCCGACTACTTCAGCGGTTGTGCGACCCGACGGCACACTCCTTGCCTGTCAGCCGTACGGCAAGGAAGGACTGCTCATCGCAGACATCGATATCACTGCGGCTACAGGTTTGCTTGCGGCGCGGTGCAAATATGGCTAGGCTGATTGCGCTTTGCCGGTTAGCGAACCGCCGAAAGCCGCGAGAATTACTCCTGCTGTAGGTTTGTCCGCGCTTCATCGAACAGCTGGAACTCCCGTATGCGGGGCGTCGCGGAGGCGGAGATGATATTTAGTCGCACGCGTTGGGTAGTGACGCGAGGGAAGATGTCGATCTTCTTATGACCAATCGTGGTTCCTGCATAGACCGTGATCCAACGGATGCCAGCCCTGATCTGGATCGCGTACTTCTGCACCTTCTGCCCGTCCACGAGCCATTCCATGGTCAGGGCACGGTCGAAACTAATGAGATGGGAGAAAACCAAGTCGATGGTCGCGGCATGAGATCCCTCTGGCGGCGACCAGATCGTGTCGGGATCGGAATCAAGAGCCGCATGATATGCCGAGGCATTGGTAGCGCGAGCGGCGAGATTTTTCTGCGGCGCGTAGATTGAGTGAAGAGCCTCGCCAAACTCCTTGAGGCGTTTCACATCCGCGTCGGGCACGAGGCCCCGGTTGTCGGGCGCAAGACCAATCATCAGCTGCACTCCGCGGCCCACGGTTCGCTCGTAAGTATCCAAGAGCTCGCCGACGGACTTCAAACTCGCCTCATCGTTCGGGTGCCAGAACCAGTGCTGCTTGCGCAGCGGAGTATCGGCCTCGGCTGGACGGTAGCGGAGGTAGCCGCGCAAGTCGAGCACGTTCCAGTTCTCTTCCGAGGCATTGCCCTCTTCGTTTCCAACCCAGCGTATGTCGCCGTACTTCAGCAAGGCGGCATCGGCAAAGATCATGGTATTCGGTTGATACACGCGCAGGTTATCAACGTAGCGATCGAAGTTATACACGTGACCTTCGCTGCCGGCACCATCGAGCCAGAACTCAACCATTTCGCCATAACTCGTGGCTAACTCAGTCCATTGGGCGAGATAATAATCGTCATAGGCTGCGCTATTTTTATAGGTAGGCTCGTGGCGATCCCAGGGCGAAAGATAGACGCCGAACTGCAATCCATATTTGCGAGCCGCGACTGCCGCCTCCCGTACCAGATCTCCCTTTCCTCCCCTCCAGGGGCTCGACTGGACGCTGTAGTTGGTCTTCGCACTCGGCCATAAGCAAAAACCGTCATGATGTTTGGCCACGAAGACGACATACTTAATACCAGCCGACTTGGCAGCCCGCATCCACTGCTCAGGATCCGCATGTGCAGGATTGAACACCGACGGATCTGCTGTGCCGTCTCCCCACTCTCGGTCCATAAATGTATTCGGACCAAAGTGAATGATCGCGCCCATTTCCAAGTCCTGCCAGGCAACTTGTTGTGGACTGGGCTTGACGTCGGTGAAGTTCTGCGCCAGGGACACCGTCGCGCACAGCATGATCGCCGAGCATACGAGAGCAGTCTTTTGAAGCCTGGATTCCCTGGTCTTGGTCATTGTCATACGCCCGGCGATAAGAGGACGTCTAGCGTACCCGTTCATCGTCAGAAGTAGCGATGTCAGAAGCACTGAGCAACAGACTCGCTAGTCTCGCAACCTGTTCTGCAAATACAACAGAGGATTGCGGATGGGAGGCTGCACCGGCACCTCGATCCGTGCCATTGCCCCCCGTTGCACTGGAACGAGACGCTCCTACCGAGGTATGGAATTCAGGCGCCCCTGTTGTACGTATAATCCGCACAATATTTCCGGAATCGATGCCGCCACAAGGCATCAGGAGAATCCGTCCCCTTGCTGCTTGCACCAGCCGCGTCAGCGTCGAAAGCCCTTCTATGGCGCGCACTTCGCCACCGGAGGTGAGGATGCGAGATGCGCCGGTCTGGATGACCTCCTCGAGCGAAGTTTCCAGGTCCCCCGAGGCATCGAATGCCCGATGAAAAGTAACCGGTAATGGATAAGCCAATTCCACCAAGGCCTTCGTGTGCTCGATGTCGACGCGAGTGTTCTCGTGCAAGATCCCCAGTACAACGCCATCCATGCCAAACTCCTTCGCCGCTTGGATGTCTTCCCGCATAATCTCAAGTTCATGATCGGAGTAACAAAAATCGCCAGCCCGGGGGCGAATCAGAACGTGGATGGGAAAGCGTACGTGGCGGCGGGCAGTTTGCATCAATCCGGCGCTGGGAGTGATTCCCCCGGACGTCAAGTCGCTGCAGAGCTCAATGCGGTGCGCACCGCCGCGCTCCGCCGCGACGGCGTGGTCCACCGATTCCACACAGATTTCGAGCACCAAACGATTCGGCATGAGCTGAGAGTCCGCAGAACCAGAGCACTACAGGACGACGCATCCACCCTCGGTTCAGTTCCGCATGGTGCGTCGGATCGGCTGATCAGCGTGGCCGCCATACGCTTCCGTGTGGCGGCCCGCCGAATTCTCTAAAAAGAATATACCGCGCTCAACTGAATGGTATGGCCCTGCCAGAGATTATCGCGGGCCCACGCCGAAGGCGACACCAGGTCAGCGGAACTCTGAGGTGGAACCAGCGATCCCAAAGGCGTGTTGCCGCAGCTCGGAACGCTGGCGCAGGGGATCCAGGCGCCATGGTGCCAAGTCGAGCCGGCGTTGAACATTTCGAAGCGCACCTGCAGGCGCTGTCTCTCTGTGATGGGGATCACTTTGGCGAAACTCAGGTCGAGATCTTCATAGTAGGGCCCACGCAACTCGCCCTTTCCCTCATCACCATAGGTGCCTGGCGAGGCCAGGGAGAAGACGCTCCCATTGAACCATTCAGTGTAGCTTCGAGTGAAGCCGCTTTCCGCACTCCCGGACTGATCCGGCCGGTAGCGGGAATCGTAGCTGCTGCCGCTGTAAATGCCCATCTCATCCAGGTTCGCGCCGTTATACCCGTACGCCGTGAACGAACGGCCGGAAGTGATGGTGTAGATGCCGCTCGCCTTCCACCCGCCCACAACCCAGTTGGCCGGTCCCAGCGACCACCGTTTGCCTTTGCCCACCGGCAACTCCCAGGATCCGTTCGCCGTCAGGCGATTGGGCTGGTTGAAGCTGGAGGGGCCGTAGTCGGCCTTGATGTCTTGAGGATTCTGGATGAAGTTATTGTTCCCATTGACGAGGTTAATAGCGGAAATCTCGTCAAGAGATTTCGCCCATGTGTAGGCAATATTGTAGGTCAGGCCGTGACTGAAGCGCTGCCTCAACTGCACTTGCAGAGAGTTATAGCTGGAAGTGAGGACGTTGGCGTTGGCATACATTTCCGAAGGAACGTTGGGGTACGGCACGTGCTGATCGATTACGTAGAAGTTGGGATCGGTCAGACACGGGGACCCAGCGGGAACCTGCGAGATGTCAAGGTAAGGTCCCAGGGGAGCCGCGCCGCCACCGTTACAGGGATCATTCGGATTCGGCGGCGGGGGAGCAGCGTTAAATAGCAGATAGGTCGGCATGCGAATGCCGTGAGACCCCACATATCCCACATCCAACAGCAGCGTCGGTTGCAAGGCATACTGAAAGTCGAGGGTCCATTGCTGATTGTATGGGTTGTGATTGTGGGGCCAAGGCACTTGGTTCAGAATATAGCTGGTGCTGAGGAAGTCGTTGCTGTCCCACTTGGGCAACGTAAATGCTCCAAACCCTGTACCCCCGCCTACACCCCCTAGGCCTTGAATTGGCGGGGACCATAGTTGATTGAGGCTGGGCCCGGGGTACGCTGTTCCGTTGCCCGGAGCCGTTGGGTAGCTCGCCGGCAAAACGGTCTGGAGGTAATTCTCGTCGTAGTTTTGAACCTGATCGTAATAACGCATGTAAGTGTCGTAGAACAGACCGTATCCCGCCCGCACCACGAAACGGTCGGTGGGAAACGGTCTCCACGAAATGCCAATGCGCGGGGCAAAGTCCTTCTTGTCCTGCGGGACGAGAGAGTTCTGGATACAGCAGTTGAGGAAGGAGGGAGTCACCGTCACGCCCGAGGAACTGGCAAGCCGATCGATACCCTGCACAAAGCTCTTGCTTGCCCAGTCGAGACTGCCGCCATTGGCCGGATCGAAGCCCCAGCCGCTGTTGTCGATGCTGTGAAAAGCCGGCGGCAACTCATAGCGCAACCCCAGGTTGAGAGTGAGCCTGGGGGTCACCCTGAAATCATCCTGCGCGAAGAGATTCAAGTTCGTCCCGAACGTGTGGAAATAATCCACCCCCAGCGGATAGGGACCGGAAAGGTTGCTGGGATCGCTCAACAGCAGGTCGGCGACCGCATTGCCGAGGCCTAGGCCCGGGGATCCCACCGGGCATGGAGGGGCAGTCTGGCCCGCATTGCAGTTCGCTGTGTATTCCCCATTCGCGCTAATGGTGCCATTGCCAAGATAGTTGTCTTGCTCGAACTCCCGCAAACGGCGGAGGTCGATGCCGACAGTGATGGCGTGTTTGCCCCGAATCATTTTTAAATTGTCTACGAGTTGGTCGGTTCCGCTCTTGGTGGAGGTTTCGTACTGGCCGTTGCCGATGCCGCTGTAGCCGTCCCCTGGGCCGATATTCGGAAGCGAATAAAGGGCGGGCACATCGGGAGCATTGGCAAAGCCGAGATTCGCCTGCAGATTTGGTCCGTACGCGGTTTCTTGAACACTCTGGTAGAACAAGTGGTTATAGCCGATGCGCAGGGTGTTGATGGTGTTGGCGTTGACGGTGTGCTCCCAATTCAAGGCGAAAAGCTGCGCCGTCGTAGAGTTTATCGATCCGGAGTAGGGCAGCATGCTGGGGCGGGGTTCGTCGTCGCTTCTCACGTTCGCGGTGAAGTAGAGACGGTCTTTGTCGCCAAAATTCTGGTCCACCCGCATGGTCTCGTTGTTGGTCGTGATGGAATCGTGAATCGGCACTAGGTAGTTGTTGCATGGCATCGTGCAGTTGATGTTCGGTAAGGGGTAGAGATTGATGAGTTTCTGCCCCATCGCGTTGATTTCCGTGGATGGAATCTGGTTGTTCGGGAACGCCGTGCGCGTGGCGGCATTGCAGGCGGGAGTGCAGACGGTCGTGCTCGGATCATAGAGCGGGAAGGGGGTTCCCGTGGCCGGATTGATCCAGTCGGAGAAGTTGCCGGTGCGTTCAGCAGCCGTGGGAACCTGTATGGCGGTCTCGTTGGCGGGCACAAAATGGCGCCTCCCGCCGTCGTAGGCGAAGAACCAAAAGCTCTTGTCCCGTCCGTTGTAAAGCCAGGGTATTCTGACCGGACCACCCAGCGTTCCACCGAACTGGTTTTGTTTCCACGGGAGAACCGTTGGAACGGCGCCGCCTTCAAACAGGTGTTGTTCCTCAGCCAGCGGGCTCTTGGGATTAAACATGTCGTTCTGAAGGTAGTCGTAAGCCTGCCCGTGCCACTGGTTGGTTCCCGACTTGATCGCCAAGTTAATCTGGCCTGAGCCTTGCCCGTATTCGGCGGAGTAGAGACCAGTTTGCACCTTAACTTCCTGGATCGCGAACTCGGAGGGAATGCCCGAGGCGCTGGCGAAGACGTTGTCCGTATCGGCCACACCGTCCACCATAAAACTCAGCGAATCGGGCCGCGCGCCGTTGAGGCTTACCTCGGTAAATGAGGTGTTCAGTCCGTGATTGACCCAGCCATCGGCCTGCGCACCGCCACTGAAGTTGGCCGCGCCCGCTGACAGGTTCAGCAGATTATTAAAGTCCCGCCCGCTCGAAGGCAGCTCCTCGATCGTCTTCTGATCGAGCACGGTACCCGTCGTTGTATTGTCGGTCTGCACCATCTGGGCATCGGCCGTGATGGTCATCACTTCTTTGATCTTTCCAATCTCAAGTCTGAAGTCCTGGCGCAGGGTCTGGTCTACCTCCAAGATGAGGCCCGAGCTAATCTCGGTCTTGAAGCCGCCGGCTTCCACCTGCACCTGGTAGGTTCCGGGAATCACGTCCACAAATACGTAGTCGCCCACGCTGCTGGTGGTGAAATGCTGAGCCACGTTGGTGTTGGCATTCGTGACAGTCACTTTCGCCCCAGCGACGGCCGCGCCGGTTGAGTCCTGCACATGCCCGAGAATTGTTCCCTGGGAATTCTGGGCTCGAAGCGGAACCGGCATCAGAACTGCAAAGGCCACCGTAAGGCACAAGAGGAAAGAAAGGACAGACGCAAGGGGTCGAACTGGAATTCTCGGATTCATCTTGTCATCTCCTCGTCGACCTGCCTGAGACGGACCAAGTGGTCGGCAGTACCAGACACGTGCTACTTTTTCTGCACAGAAATCTAACGTCTGCGCCTTGGCCTTTGTCAAGCAGAAAGTGATCGATATAGGGATCAAACGATCACTTTTGTTGATCTTTTAGTGATCATTGGGTCATACTATTGGGCGGCCTCCGATTTTCGGGTAGGGTTGGACCCGGTTGTGAATGGATGAACGGGCTCGCCTCCGTCCGGCTTGCGATAATATCCTCTTTGCCGGTTGACGCTCATTTTGGGGACCCGGACACCAGCTATTTGTACCCCGCCAGGCACGTTAATCAATGTCGGTTCGCCAACAGCACCGCAACGATCAGATTCTGAAGTTGCTGCTGCAAAAAGGTTCCGTCACCGTGGAGGAGCTGATCGCTTCTTTGGGAGCGTCGGCTCCGAGTATCCGCCGGGATCTGACACGCCTGAAGGCCCGGGGCTTGATCCGGCGCACCCACGGCGGCGCGGCTCTGGTGCAGGAATTGCTCTATGAGCCGTTTCGCTACGACACGGCGTTCCAGACCCGCGAACATCGCTTTGTGAAGGAGAAGCGGCACATCGCTGTGGCCGCGGCCGAACTGATCGCAGAGAACGAAACCATCGGTCTGACGGCAGGCACTACCACAACTTGGGTAGCACGGAGCTTGCGCCACCGCAGCCACATCACGATCATCACCAACGCGGTCAACATTGGCATGGAACTCTGCAATATGCCGGATCTCAAGGTCCATTTGACGGGAGGCTACGTCCGTTGGCCCTGGTCGTTTTCTCTGGTGGGAGCCGCGGCGATCAATTTTCTCGGCGACAGTTTCCTCGAGAAACTTTTTCTCAGCGTCTCCGGCATCGACGCCGACCGCGGGACCACCACCCACGAATCCGACGAAGCGCTCACCTTTCGCGCCATGGTCAAGCAAGCCAAACAGGTGATAGTCGTGGCCGATTCCAGCAAACTGGGAATCGTCACACCCTCTTTGATCTGCCCCATCGAAGATGTGGATGTGCTGGTCACCGATGCCGGCGCCTCCGACGAAGTGGTGGCGAGTTTTACCCGGATTGGGATAAGAGTCATTCGAGTCTGACATCGTTTCGCGACGCGACGAACGAACAGCCAGGCTGCACGATTCGCGCAAGTGTTCGGCGGGGGTTTTTACTTGCGCTTCGGGCTGAACGGCTCGGGGTGCTCCGCAATTTCGCGCTTCGTTACGGTCGGTGCACCATGATAGAGGGGATCGGGATTGCGATCGATATTGGGTTTCGTATATGCATAGCCTTGTGCCGGGAACTATGAATCGACGGTGTTGTCGCGCCCGGTTACATCCTCGACACAGAACGCGGTTCTTAGCGAAACGCTCCCCACCAGCGAAAGTTTCCGTTGTTTGCGGCATCACTGAGATGGCGCATACTGAACAGTTGTGGCTTGATAGGATGTTTCCTGCTTAGAGACACGCGCTTTCGCCGGATACTGAACGAGGAGCTGTGTATTCGAGAGCCAGCTAACCTTCACGTCAAGCTGTCCGCGATCCCCCCATCGAACTGCACCGTCGTTATCATCAATCACAAACAGGTTCATCCGTCGGATCAAGCCAGCTGTCGTGTCAGAGGACTGCGAGATATTAGGGAGACGCCGGTACTGTAGCCGGTCGCGGCTCCGCCGTTGCGAACCATAAGCACAGCCTCATGCATGCCATCCGGCGACGCGAAATCCCCGACGACCCTGGTTCCGAGCCTTACGTATGCCGAACAACCACCTACGATGAGAAGGGAAAATAGGGCAAAGGCGAAAAACCACCAGCATAATTTCATGAGATTGGTCTAGAGCGTCCCCATGCTCAGCGAATCGATGAACATTGCCCCGATGACAAGTAACTACACTCTTCCTAATACCGTATCGACCAGCTTGGAAAATTTCCGAGAGGGGTCCTTCTGCGTTGCCCAGTCGAGCACCAGAAAAACACAAGTCAAACCGATCATGACATCCAAGCACCAGGAAGTGCTTGGGGTCTGAACGACGGTTGCCCGAGCGGCAGAGGATCAGCCGCGGGAGTTGGATTAGATGGGGCCTGCGCCGCTGGCTACGTCAACTCCAGTTCAATCCTCTTCGCAGCCGTATCCAGCTTTGTGATCCGGAATTTGCGAATCTCTCCAGTGCGGGCGGCTTCCGGCTTGGCGCTGCCCGCAGGTGCGCTGCCCTTCCAGCGCGCTTGCAGCATGGAACCGAGCGCAGACAAATCAAGCTTCGAGTTGGGCGTTGAGTTGGGGTCCGAGGCTAACAAATCCGGCTGCGCTTTCTCGGCCGCTGGACTCGCAGCCTCGATGCGGCATTTGCCCTGGATGCCTTCGCCAAGTTCCACGTGTGCGTGTCCATCTGAAACCTCAATCATGCGGCCCGTAACCACATCGCCTTCTTTATGTTCGGCGATGTATTCGTCCAAGCCGCTCGGAACCAGTTGCTTCACGCCCAGCCGCAATTGCCGTTTCTCGGTATCGACCGCGAGCACCTGAGCCTTGACCAGTTGTCCAACCTTCACCACTTCTTGGGGATGGTTGATGCGCTTCTCGGCGCTCAGGTCGCTGATGTGAATCATGCCTTCAACGCCCTCGGTAAGCTGCACGAATGCGCCGAACTTGGTGATGCTAAGTACTGGCCCCTCGATCACCGAGCCCACGGCAAACCGCTGCGCCACCTCGGCCCACGGATCTCCCAATGCCTGCTTCAGACCGAGAGAAATGCGGCGCTCAGCCGCGTTCACCGCCAGAATCATCGCGTCGACGGTCTCGCCCGGCTTGACCAGTGTGCTGGCACTCCGCAACTTTTTCCCCCACGACATCTCCGAAACGTGGATCAGCCCCTCAATCCCGGGCTCCAGTTCCACGAACGCGCCGAACTCGACCACGCGTGTAACCGTGCCCCGCACACGCTCGCCGGCCTTGTACTTTCCGGCCACCGCATCCCAGGGATGGGGCTGCAGTTGCTTCATGCCTACCGAAATGCGCCCCTTTCCCGAATCATTCGTTATCTTGAGCACCTTGGCTTCGATCGGCTGCCCCACCGAGAGCAAATCCGACGGCTTGCTCACACGGCTCCAGGCGATGTCACTTACGTGCAGCAAAGCGTCCACGCCACCAATGTCCACGAAGGCACCGTAATCAGTGAGGGTGCGGACCGTACCGCTCACGGTGTCACCTTCCTTCATCTCCGAATAGCGGCGTTCCTTCACCGAGCGTTCTTCCTCTTCGGCGACAACGCGGCGGTCCACCACCACGTCTTCCTCCGTCACGTCGAGCTTGATGATACGGCAGAGGATTTCCTGCTCCACCAACTTCTCCATTTCGGCGGCGTCCCGTGCTCCGCTGCGCGAGGCCGGCATGAACGCTCGCACTCCCACGTCCACGCTGAGCCCGCCTTTGATCACTCCCGTCACCGTGCCCACAATGGTTGCCTTGTCCGCGAAAGCCTTTTCGAGTGCCGACCAGTCTTTTGGCCGCTCGACCTTGGCGCGTGTGAGCTGATAGTAGCCCTCCGGATCGCGGCCTTTGACCGATACCGGCACCTTGTCGCCCGGTGTCACAATCTCACCAGCGCCCTCGAAGGCCGCCAGCGGCAGAATGCCTTCGCTCTTGAAGCCGATGTCGAGGAAGACGGAGTCCCCGGAGACAACGATTACCGTGCCCAGGAGTTGTCGGCCGCCATCTTCGCTTTTGCGCAAATGGCTCTTTTCGTACTGAGAAAGAAGATCGCCGAAGGATTCGCCCGCTTCGCTGGCGGTTTCAGCATTGATTTGAGATTGCGGAATGACTGAGTTGGGCATGATCAAGTCGGGAAGCAGTCAAAAGAAATGGTAAGCACAAGGAGACTCGAACTCCTGACCTCTAGCGTAAGTGCTCTAACAGCTATACACCCATTTTAAGCAGGGTTCCTGGCGCGCGACAAGTTCTTTCCATAAGAGGGCGTATCACACTCTAGAACAGAAGCGCAACGAAATACTGCGGTAGTGCGCAGGGCCAGGTGAAATGGGCGTACTACGTTTTCGAGCCAAAAAGCAAATCCCGGTTAAAATGCTCTGTCAGCGGAGTCAACGTCGCCGAGTTGTGATCAGGCGTGGTGAGGAAATCGATGAAACATTTCAAGTGTGCTCCCGCGCTCTTGCTCTTATGTTGCTCGCTGGCGTTTCCAGCCTTGGCCGCCACCTATCCGCATATCAGTTTTCATGCCAGGCTGCTCAGCGACGAGGGAGAGCCTTTGCGCGGACTCCAGATCGTGACGTTTTACGTTCACGACAGCCGAGACCGCAGCGGCGAGGCGCTCTGGATCGAAACTGTTCCAGTCCAAGTGCGCGAAAACGGAGAGTATTTTGTTGAACTGGGAGCCTCTTCCCCAAGTTTTGGCGAGAGAGTAATCGATGGCCACGCGCTCTTATATGTGAGCAGCCGGACTACGAATTCTTCGAAACCGTCGCCGGCTGCGGTCGTCGTTACCATCCCGCAGGCAATTTGGGTTGATTGCAATCCAGACAACAGCGCCGGCAATTGCGACGGCATCTCTGGTTTGACCTCTGAGGCCGAGCTGCAAACCATCGCCGCCGCTAAATTCCGGTACGTCTTCAACGACTCCAACTTGTGGGGAACCGAGTCCCAAATCGCATCCTGGGCCAAGCAGGCAAACTCCTCCAGCCTCAAGATCATTTGGTACATCCCCTTGGATTTTGCCCTGTACCAAGGTACGAGCGCCGGCAACTACTCCCTTATCAGCAACGACACAGAACTCGCCTCGAGATTCTGCGGCGGTTGCACGAACGCCGCTTTTACTACTGCTCTCGTGAAGTGGTTCGCGACGTTTCCGGCCACCGCCGGCTACTACATTGACGATGAGTATGTGAATATGGCCTCGCAGGGCGAGGTTCAGAATTACAAAGCCAAAACTATCTCCGAGCGCGCCATCGAAAGCGATATCGCAACCCTGTATAGCACCGTGCACGCAGCCGACCCGAAGCACACGATCTATGGCGCCGAAACATGGGATAGCGTCAATACTGCGAACGAGAGCCAGCTCGCAGGCTTTCTCGATCCGATCGAAGCCGAGCTCAACGTGATGGGAGCCGACTACTACCCTGTAGGCACGGGCGAGGCCGCCGGCACCGAAGCCTCGGCTGCCAGTTGGCTCGATATGATTGCGGGAAACTACAACAGGTCCGCTTTCATGAATCTCCAGGCTTTCAGCTGGGCAGACTTTGCCCCTGGGGCCTGCGCCTCCAAATCAATCTGCGTCTACCCCACCGTCAGCCAATTGCAGACCATGCTGACCGACGCGGCGGGTGCCAGCAGAGCGCCCTCGGTCCTTGTCTGGTTCGACTACGGGGATACGATTGCGAACGACCAGTGGAACAATCTCATCTCTGCTGCGAACCCGCAGTAACTCCGTCCGCCGGGATTGCGGTTGAGGATCGCCATCCTAGATTTTCTCGGCAAAAGTCATGTTGCAGCTAGCTAAAGGCTGATGCAAAACCCCGAGCCTTCAAATTTTCGGCTGAAAACCAATAATTTTTTGGACAAGGTTGCTCGATGGCGATGGTTTGAGTTGCCGGCCGTGGCCGGCAACTTGCCAA
>Ga0182015_10000378_pt1 | contig 63989 bp, 51 predicted proteins | sample 712P3MmetaG_FD_120478 | JGI IMG/M metagenome (GOLD analysis project Ga0182015, IMG submission 120478) | Permafrost microbial communities from Stordalen Mire, Sweden - 712P3M metaG | ecosystem: Environmental > Terrestrial > Soil > Wetlands > Permafrost | place: Sweden: Stordalen | collected...
GCAACGGTGCGGCCGTTGCGGGCGAGCAACTCGATGACTTCGTCGAGGCTGGTGGAGTCCGACCCGCTGGGGGTGAAAATCGGCCGCAGATTATCGGGAAGCGTAGAGGCACGGGCGGTCATACGGGCGCGATTGCCCCAGACGGTGTTGATCTCGCCGTTGTGTCCAAGGATGCGGAAGGGCTGGGCACGATCCCAGGAAGGCGCGACGTTGGTGGCGTAGCGCTGGTGAAAGAGCGCAAAAGGCGTGACGTAGCGAGGGTCGGCGAGGTCGGGGAAAAACTCCGGCAGCAGTCGCGCGTCGCACATCGCCTTATAGATGATGGACGACGACGAGAGCGAGCACACGTAGCCCAGAGCGCCACTGCGCTCAAACTGCTTGCGCGCGAGATAGAGGTTGCGGTCGAGCTCCTGGTAGGTTGCCGGGCCATTGGTTAGAAGAATCTGGCGGATCCCGGGCAGTGTGGACAGCGCGATTTCACCGAGAATCTCCGGACGCGTGGGAACGTCGCGCCAACCGAGGATGGAGAACCCCTGCGCGGCGATGGCCTGCTCGAGTTCGCGCTCGGCGGCGGACGCGGCTACTGGCTCCGCAGAGAGAAAAACCATGCCTACGGCGAGGGGTTGCGAAGGGTCGAGAGAAATGCCGGTGGAATCCAGCAGGAGCTGGCGGGGGATGGAGGTATGAATGCCGATGCCATCGCTCGATTTGCCATCGGCAGCCACGGCACCGCGATGCGCGAGGCGCGCAAGGGCGGTGAGAGCCTTCGTGAGGATGTCATGCGAGGGCTGGTTGTCGAGCGTGGCGACAAATCCGACGCCGCACGATTCGAAGTCGAAGCGCGAATCGATGAGACTTTCGCCGGAGCGAGCACGGTCGCGGGGGATCCCGATGTCGGGGCGGGAGCCGCCGGTCGACATGGCCGGGTCAGCACAATTTCTCGTTCCCATATCCAACTATAACGGCCTTCCATTTCGTGCGAAGACGAAATCCAAAATATTTTCGGCAAATTTGTGACCAGCGGCGTGATTACCAAAAGCGGCACCGGGGCATGGGCTTGACAAAGATCGCCTTGCATATTTATACATCATTGCTGTATTTTTATACATAGAGGCGCGGCTTGCCGCTCGGCGGCAGGCCGCGATTTTGCGTTTGAGCAAACAGGATCGCCACAACCTGATCCGGCAGCTGGTGGAGGCGGAATCGATCACCAGCCAGGACGAACTGCGCCGCAGGCTGGTTCGCCGCGGATGCGACGTGACGCAGGCCACTCTCTCGCGCGACATTCACGAATTGCGGCTGTACAAGGGCCCCAACGGCTATGCGGCTCCCAACGGCAACGGGCACATGGAGGAAGAAGAGGAGCAGCCGCCAGTGGACGAAGTGCTCTCGAGCTTTGGGCTGGCGGTGCGGCAGGCGCAGAACCAGCTTGTATTGCGAACGATGAGCGGCGCGGCGCAGCCGGTCGCTTTGGCTATCGATCAGGAGGAGTGGGACGACGTGGTGGGAACTCTGGCGGGCGATGACACCGTATTGATCATTTGTCCGGACCCGCGGCGCGCGTCGTCGATGAGGGAAAAACTCGAGCGCATGATCGGGTGAAAAACAGAGCACAGAGCTCAGGGCACAGAGCTCAGAAATTGGCAGCGCAAAACGAATCGCTGCGAGACAAAGTGAGTCCAATAGGTTTTGCGAAAAAGATGTCTTTATTGAAGAAAAACTCGATGGCGGCGGCGAAGGCCGGAACAGGCGGCCTGAGATCTGAGCCCTGTGCCCTGCACCCTGTCTCTACAGCGGTGATGGGAGTGAGCGGGTACGCGGGCATGGAGCTGGCGCGGCTCCTGCTGCATCATCCTTCACTCGCAGGGTCACCGCCGCTTTTTCTTGGGCGCGCTGACAGCGCACCCGAGCCGCTTGCCGCGGTTCATCCGCAGCTGATGGACAACAACGGAACCGGCCTTGGTGCTGGCAGCCTCAGCATCGAGCCGTTCTCCTGGGAACTGGTGAAGGCGCGCGATGTGCAGGTGCTGTTTCTCGCTACGCCGCACGAGCAGTCGCGGGAGTGGGTGCCGCAGGCTCTCGATCATGGTCTCCGGGTGATCGATTTGAGCGGCGCGTGGCGTCTGACCGGTGCTTCGAATCGCGCTGTGTACAAATTCAGTGATGAAGGATCGGATGTGGCGACGGCCGTCCAGACGAAGGCGGTCTATGGCATGCCGGAGTTGCATCGGGATGAGATTCGCGCGGCCGATCTTGTCGCCAACCCTGGCTGCTACGCTACGTCCATCATTCTGGCGCTGAAGCCGCTGATCGCTGCGGGATGGGTTGATCTCGAGCACGGCATTGTTGCGGATTCGAAGTCGGGTGTCTCAGGCGCGGGCAAGGCTCCGACGGCGAAGACGCACTTCATGCATGCCGCGGACAATCTTTCCGCTTATGGGCTGTTTTCGCATCGGCACACGGGGGAATTGCTGGAGCAGCTGGAGTTGGAGTCCGAACAGATTGTGTTCACGCCGCACCTGCTGCCGATTCCGCGCGGAATTCTCTCATCTATATATGTATGGTTCACGGATCGGCACCAGGCCAGCGATGTGGAAGCTCTGTATCGCAAGTTTTTCGCTGAGAGCCCGCTGGTGCGGGTCTTCCCTGCCGGGCAGCTGCCGCAAATTCAATATTCGGTGAACACGAATTACTGCGACATCGGTTTCCATCTGGCCGATGATGGGCGACGATGCGTGATTGTCTCCTGCCTCGACAACCTGCTGAAGGGCGCTGCCGGGCAGGCGGTGCAGAACATGAATCTGATGGCTGGCTTCGATGAAGCGGAAGGGTTATAGGAAGTTAAACAAATCGATCTTCGGTGATAGGCAAGAAGAAGGGTTCTGGGATATGAGATACGTAGTCAAACTCGGAGGGGCAACGCTGGAGAATCCGGGGCTGCTGCACGAGTGCGCCAAGGCCATTGCCGAGTTGGTGAAAGACGGCAATCAGGTCGCGGTGGTGCACGGGGGCGGCGTGCAGCTGACGCGCACGCTGAAGCAGCTCGGCAAGGCGAGCGAGTTTATTGCCGGCTTGCGCATTACGGATGCGGAGACGCGCGACACCGCGCTGATGGTGCTGGGCGGCGGCGTGAACAAGGCGCTGGTCGCGTCGCTTGGCGCGCACGGCCAGCCGGCGGTTGGACTCTCGGGTGGGGACGGCCTCGTTTTTCGTGCTCGCAAGAAGCGGACGGCTCCGGATCTGGGATTCGTGGGCGAAATTGCCGCGGCTGATCCGCGCTGGCTGGAAGCGATCTGGCAGATGGGCGCGGTGCCGGTGATTTCTTCGATCGCGCTCGGCTTCGATGGCGAGTACTACAACATCAACGCCGATGAGATGGCGGCGGCCTGCGCGGGCGCTTGCAAGGCTGACGCGCTCGTCTTCCTGACCGATGTTCCGGGCGTGATGGGCGCCGATGGAAGCGTGATGCGTTGGCTGAGCATCGATCAGATCGCCGATTTGACGCGCGATGAAGTGATCAGCGGCGGCATGCTGCCGAAGCTCAGCGCCTGCCGCGAGGCTTTGTTGAACGGCGTCAAGCGCGTGCGCATTCTGCCCGCGGCGGTGGCGGGTCTGCTGCCGGATCTTTGCAGCAGCCGCATCAGCCAGGGAACGGAGGTGATGGTGGCATGACACCAGATCTCAGGGTGCAGAGCACAGAGCTCAGTTCGTCGAACAAAGAATCCTGGCAGGGACCCGGTACAAAGTCGTTTCGAAATTTGAAGGTGTGGCGACGCTCCATCGAGTTGTCAGTCGCCATTTACCGGCTGACGAGCGGCTTTCCGCGCGAAGAGGTTTATGGTCTCACTTCTCAATTGCGACGATGTTCTGTCTCAGTGGCCAGCGATCTCGCCGAAGGTTATGGCCGAGCGTCAAAAGGAGAATATCGGCAATTCGTGGGAATGGCGCGGGGCTCGTCTCTTGAGCTGCAGACTCAACTTGTTATAGCCAGGGCTCTTGGCTTTGGAAAAGAGACACTGTTGTGCGCGGCAGAGAACCTTGCCGAGGAAGTGGGGAAGATGACATGGGCACTTATGCAAAAACTGTAGGTGTCGAAGACGCCGGTACAGAGAATCAGAGCTCTGTGCTCTGTGCTCTGAGCTCTGTTCAGGCCGCGGAAGCGAAGCTGCTGCTCGGCACCTACGACCGGTATCCGCTGCTGTTCGAGCGCGGCCAGGGCGTCCACCTGATCGACGACAACGGCGTGCGCTATTTGGATTTGCTGAGCGGCATCGGCGTCAACGCGCTCGGGTACGCGCATCCGGCAATCGAGAAGGCGATCACGGAACAGGGCCGCAAGCTCATCCACACTTCGAACCTTTATTACCACGATGGACAAGCGGCGCTCGCGCTACGGCTGACCGAAGCGACGGGGATGGACCGCGCTTTTTTCTCGAACAGCGGGACCGAGGCCAACGAGGCGGCACTGAAGTTGGCGCGGGCCTGGGCGAAGTTGAAACGCGAACGGGGCGTGCCTCTGGGGACAAAGTTTCTTGCGCTTGAAAACAGCTTTCACGGGCGGACGATGGGTTCCGTCGCAGCGACATGGAAGGACAAGTACCGCGAGCCGTTCGAGCCGGTGATGCCGGGCGTCGAGTTTGTGCGCTTCGACGACTTCGATGAGCTGAAAGCGAAATTCTCGACGGAAGTTTGCGCGATTCTCGTTGAGCCCATCCAGGGCGAGGGCGGGATTCGGCCGATGTCGCAGGAGTTTTTGCAGGCGGCGCGTGACCTGACGCGCTCGACGGGTGCTCTGCTCATTGCGGATGAGATTCAGTCCGGGATGGGCCGCACCGGAAAATTCTGCGCATATCAGCATTACGGCGTTCTCCCGGATGTGGTGACGTTGGCCAAACCGCTGGCCGGCGGCATCCCCCTCGGGGCGATGCTGTGCACGGAGGAAGCTGCGGAGGCGATCCACGCCGGTATGCATGGCACGACCTTTGGCGGCGGACCACTGGCTTGCGCCGTGGCGCTGGCGGTGATGAACACGATCGAGCGCGAACATCTTTTGGATCATGTAACCGAGGTCGGCACTTATTTCCGCGACAAGCTCTCGCAACTCGCAAATAAACATTCGTCGATCATTGACGTGCGCGGACTTGGGCTGATGCTTGCTCTCGAACTCGACTCTGCCGATTTGGCGAAGATCGTCCTCGGCGAAATGATGAACCGGCACATCCTTATTAACCGCACTAGTGAGACTGTATTGCGTTTTCTGCCTCCTTACATTTTGCGCAGAGAGCATGTGGACGAGGGCGTCGGAGCTCTCGATGAGATTTTGACCGAACAGACGGCGCAGGCCGACAGCCCAATCACCGGAGGAAACAAAATTGGCCAGTAAGCCCGCCGCACTTTTGCAGGAAGTTGAATCCGCGAGTCCAGACGTATCGCTCGCGGGGCGCGATCTGTGCTCCGTCGCCGATCTCACCACGTTTGAGCTCGCCGGCATTCTGGAACTCGCGCACGATGTGAAGACCAACCCCGCCGCGTATCGCTGGGCGCTCGACGCGAAGCAGATGGTGATGTTTTTCGAGAAGGCTTCGCTGCGGACGCGTCTCACTTTTCAGACGGCGATGAATACGCTTGGCGGATCGGCGCTTTTCGTTGACCAGACAAGCTCGCCGCTCGGCGAGCGCGAATCGCTGGCGGACATCGCGCGCAACGTCGAGCGCTGGGTGCAGATCATTGTGCTGCGGACTTATGCCCACGAAACGATTACCGAGATGGCGCAGTATTCGAGCGTGCCGGTGATCAACGCGCTTAGCGACCTCGAACATCCTTGCCAGGCGATTGCGGACTTCATGACGCTCGAGGAGCGCTTCGGCAATCTGAAGGGCTTCAACTTTACTTACGTTGGCGACGGCAACAACGTCTGCCACTCGCTGATGCTCACTGCTGCTCTGCTCGGCGCGCACTGCACGGTCGGCTCGCCGAAGAACTACGCGCCGAAAGCGGATATCGTGGCCCAGGCGCGGGCGATCGCGAACGTCACGGGCTCGAATATCACGCTGATCAACGACCCGATTGCGGCGATGACCGGCGCCGATGCTATCTATACCGACGTCTGCACCAGCATGGGTTTCGAGCATGAAGCGATGAAGCGTGCCCCCATTTTCAAACCGTACCAGGTGAACGAAACGACGATGGCGCTGGCCGCACCCTCGGCTGTCTTCATGCATTGTTTGCCGGCACATCGGAATGCGGAAGTTACAGATGCGGTGCTCGACGGGCCGCAGTCGGTGGTGTTCGATCAGGCCGAGAATCGCATGCACGCGCAGAAGGCGCTGCTGTTGATGTTGCTGGGCAAGGGCCAGAAATGTCTGTAATTCTTGAAAGCTTGCCGATCGGCGAAAAAGTCGGCATTGCATTTTCCGGGGGACTCGATACCAGCGCCGCACTGCACTGGATGAAGCAGAAGGGCGCGTTGCCCTACGCCTACACGGCCAACCTCGGGCAGCCGGACGAAACCGACTACGACGCCATCCCGCGCAAAGCGCTCGAATATGGGGCGGAAAATGCCCGTCTGATCGATTGTCGCGGGCCGCTGGTTCGCGAAGGCATCGCCGCTCTGCAAGCCGGAGCTTTTCACATTTCGACCGCGGGCGTCACCTACTTCAACACGACGCCCATCGGACGCGCTGTAACCGGCACCATGCTGGTCACAGCAATGAAGGAAGACGACGTCAACATCTGGGGCGACGGCTCCACCTTCAAGGGCAACGACATCGAACGTTTCTATCGGTACGGCCTGCTCGTCAATCCCCGCTTGCAGGTTTACAAACCCTGGCTCGACCCGCTTTTCATCGAGGAGCTCGGCGGCCGTGCCGAGATGTCGGCCTTCATGCAACGGTCCGGCTTCGGCTATAAGATGTCCGCCGAGAAGGCCTACTCTACGGACTCCAACCTCCTCGGGGCCACTCACGAAGCGAAGGACCTCGAGCTGCTTTCGAGCAGCATACGGATCGTCGATCCCATCATGGGGACCGCCTCCTGGCGTGACGACGTCGATGTACGGCGCGAAGAGGTGACGGTCCGGTTCGAAGAAGGTTTTCCCGTAGCTCTCAACAGCAAGGAGTTTACTGACCCGGTCGAGCTGCTGCTCGAAGCGAACCGCATCGGCGGCCGCCACGGCCTGGGCATGAGCGACCAGATCGAGAACCGCATTATCGAGGCAAAGAGCCGCGGGATTTACGAGGCGCCGGGCATGGCCCTGCTGTTCATCGCGTATGAGCGCCTCATCACTGGCATCCACAATGAGGACACCATCGAGCAGTACCGCGAGAACGGCCGCAAACTGGGCCGCCTTCTTTACCAGGGACGCTGGTTCGACTCCCAGGCCATCATGTTGCGGGAATCCGCGCAGCGTTGGGTCGCGAGCCCCATCACCGGCGAGGTAACTCTGGAGCTGCGCCGGGGCAACGACTACTCGATCCTGAACACCGAGTCGCCCAATCTTACGTTCCAGCCCGAGCGGCTCAGTATGGAGAAGACCGAGTCGGCGTTCTCACCGCGCGACCGCATCGGCCAGCTCACCATGCGCAATCTCGACATCACCGATACCCGGGCGAAGCTGATGACCTACGCGCAGAGTGGCTTGATCCGACTGAGCCAGGGGGCGGAGATGCCGCAACTCAACAGCGGGACTACGAAAGGCGAGTAGAGATTCATGACCGAACATCCCGCCAAAGCGCAGGCCGCCAAAGAACAGGGCGCCAAAATGTGGGCCGGCCGTTTTCGCGCGGCTCCCAATGCATTTTTCGATCACTGGCAGAAGTCCATTCGTTTTGACTGGCAGCTGCTGGACGCGGAGTTGGAGGCCAGCAAGGCGCATGCGCTCGCGCTTGCGGACGCCGGCATCCTGACGCTGGACGAGTGCGGGCTCATCGTGCGCGCGCTGGACGGCATTGGCGAGAAGTATGCTCACAACCGGGATGCGGTTCGCGACGACTCTCAGGCCGAGGACATTCACCACTTCGTCGAGCTTCGGCTGACGGAGGCGATCGGCGATCTTGGTTTGAAGCTGCACACGGGCCGCAGTCGCAACGAGCAGATTGCGACGGACCTGCGGCTTTACATCCGGTTTCGCACCGGGCTGCTGCTGGTGCATCTGGGAACGTGGATGCAGCAACTGGTAGCGCGGGCCAAAGCCGCTGGCGATGCGGTGATGCCGGCATATACGCATCTGCAGCGGGCCGAGCCGGTGCTGGTGGCGCACTGGTTGTTGGCTTATGTCGAGATGCTGCTGCGCGACGCTGCGCGGCTCGAAGAGTGCGTACAGCGACTCAGCTTTTGTCCTCTGGGTTCGGGGGCGGTTGCAGGCGCGACGCTGGCGCTCGATCGCAACATTGCGGCGCGGGAGCTTGGTTTTCACGGGCCGACGGCGAACAGCATGGATGCGACGAGCGACCGCGACTTCGTTCTCGAATATCTCCAGGTTTTGACGCAACTGGCACTACATGCGAGCCGGTTTGCGGAGGAGATCACGCTGTTCGCGACGGCGGAATTTGGGTTTGTCGATCTGCCGGAAGCTTTTTCGACTGGGTCGAGCGCGATGCCGCAGAAGAAAAATCCTGACCTGACCGAGTTGGTGCGGGGTAAGGTGGGGCGCATTCACGGCGCGGCTGAATCGGTGACGATGCTGCTGAAAGGCCTGCCACTGGCCTACAACAAAGACATGCAGGAGACGCAGGAGCCGGTTTTCGCGGCGACCGGCGAGATGCACAAGATGCTGTATGTGCTGGCGGCATTCACGCGAGCGCTGCAGTTCAGGACCGACCGGATGCGTGTGGCTTGCGAAACCGGATTCCTGAACGCGATGGCGGCGGCGACGTATCTGGTGCATAAGGGCGTTCCCTTTCGCAAGGCGCACGAAAAGATCGGCAACGCGGTGCGGTACTGTCTCGAGAAAGGCTGCGAGTTGGGCGATCTTTCGCTTGAAGAGATGCGGCAGTTTGGAGCGGAGTTCGAGAGCGACTTTTTTGCGGCCGTTACGCCTGATGCGACGCTCGATTGTCACGACGTGATTGGCGGCACAGCGCGGCATCGGGTGCGCGAGGCGCTCGTCGGTGCTGAGCAGCGGGTGCAGACGATTGTGGATCGGTACGGGGCGGTTACGCTCGAGGAACAGGAGGCGGCGCATGCAGGTGCGTAAGGCGCGTCTCCAGGATGCGACGAATATCTATGAGTTGGTGAACAGCCTTTCTGGCGACGGGACGCTGCTGCGGCGGCCTTTTGCCGAGATTTGCGAGAACGTTCGCGACTTCACGGTGGCCGAATCCGAGGGCGGCATTTTTCTCGGGTGCGGAGCGCTGCATCTTTACGGGCCGCATCTGGCCGAGGTGCGGTCCATCGTGGTCAAACCTGAGGCGAAGAGCCACGGCGTGGGCGGTGAGTTGCTGCACTCGCTGCTGGGCGAGGCCGAGGAGAACGGCGTCGGTTGCGTTTGTTTGTTCACACGCATTCCGGATTTCTTCTTCCGGTATGGGTTCCGCGAGGTCGAGGACCGGACTGCGCTGCCGGACAAGATCTTCAAGGACTGCCAGAACTGCCCTCGACTGTATAAGTGCGACGAGGTGGCGATGGCGCGCGGGCAGGTGCCGAAGGTTTCGATCCTGGGACCGCGGATCGAGGCCGAGCAGTTGGTTCGTTTGTCCGTCTAAGACCGGCGGTTTGAAAATTCAGATCGCATTGTCCGGTTTCCAAATGTAGGCGCCAGGCTGCGGTAATCCCACATGTGCGAGGACGCGGTGGACGAACTGGCGCGCCATCTCGTTCGAGTCCACAGGCTGGTTGTAGAAAGCCGGAATCATCGGGAAGATTGTCGCTCCCGCGTCCGCGGCCAGGCCCATGTTGCGGATGTGGATTTTGTTGAAAGGAGTTTCGCGCAGGCACAGGACGAGGGGGCGGCGCTCCTTGAGGCAGACGTCGGCGGCACGCTCGATGAGGTTGCCGGCGAGGCCGTTCGCGATTCCGGCGAGCGTGCCCATGCTGCAGGGCATGACGATCATGCCGGTGGAGGGGTAGCTGCCGCTGGCGATGGCGGCTCCGATGTCGTGTTCGGTGTGCTGCGTAATTTTCGCGGAGGACTGACCGAGAAGTTTTTCTGCGAGATTGGTGCGGCCAGAGATGCCCAGCTCTTCGGCGAGGACGCGGAGGGAGTTTTCCGAGGGGACGAAATGGATGCGGGGGACCCGGTCGTCGGCGTCGAGGGCGCGAAGCAGCATTTGGCCGAAGACGACGCCGCTGGCTCCGGTAAGCGCTACGGTGAGGTTTTCGGTTGGGTCTGACTGGACTTGGGAAGGCACGAGGAAATTGTACGGGGATGGCGACGCATAACAATGTCGTGCCAGTTCGAGGCACTGTGGCGCTATGACCCTGCGAGCCGAGAGAAAGGTCCAGGAGCCGTAACTAGTTGAACGTTACTTCGCTAATTTCTTGACGGGCGCTGTTTCCGGCGCGGAGAATGCCGGGAGCGCGCCACCTCGAAGTTGGATTTCGCTGCGGCATAGCCGGCGCCCACGACCGGTTACTGCAATGTCTCCTGGCCCGACCAGGTGGACGCGGCGACGTGTGCTGCGTTCGCTTCCCGCTGCTTTGGCGCCCGCTTTGATTCCCAGCGGACTGCGCGGGGGTGCCCTTACCGCAGCTCCGTTTTCTCGCTTTACCGATGTTGCTGCTGCCGCAGGGCTGACGCAACCGTTCTTCTACGGCGACCGCGACACCGCCACCTTCATTCTGGAGGTGACGGGGTGCGGCTGCGCCTTCATCGACTACGACAACGACGGGTGGATCGACATTTTTATGCTCTGCGGGCGGCGGCTGGACGGCGTTCCGGAGGGGGCCAGCAATCGCCTGTATCACAACAACCGCGACGGAACGTTTACGGACGTAACAGAAAAGGCCGGGTTAAAGAGCGCCGGGTGGGCGATGGGGGTATGCGCTGGCGATTACAACAACGATGGGTGGGAGGATTTGTTCGTCACCTATTACGGGCAGAATCGCTTATACCGCAACAATGGCGACGGCACTTTTACCGATGTGACGGAGAAGGCAGGACTGCTGCAGACGGGGATCCATTACGGTTCGGGCTGCACATTTATCGAGCGCAACCGCAACGGGCTGCTGGACCTGTTTGTGGCGAATTATATCGATCTGGATATCGAGCGCGGCCCCAGGCCTTCCATGGTGATTCCGAATTGCCACTTCAACGGGGCCCCGGTGAACTGCGGCCCGAGTGGCCTGGCGATGCCGCGGCACTATTTTTACCGCAACAACGGCGACGGCACGTTCACCGACGTTTCGAAGGAGAGCGGCATCGAGGGGCTGCAGGGTTCGTACGGTCTGACGGCGGTGGCTTTCGATGCGGACGAGGACGGCTGGCCGGACCTGTTCGTCGCATGCGACTCTACGTTTAGCTACCTGCTGATGAACAACCGCGATGGCACGTTTCGTGAAGAGGGGCTGTTGCGCGGGATGGCTACGAATGTCGAGGGGCAGCGGCTGGCAGGCATGGGAGTGGGGCTCGGCGACTTCGAACTGGATGGGCACCTGGACATCGTGCGCACGCATTTTTACAACCAGCCCACCGGGATCTATCGCAATGACGGCAAGGGGAACTTTGACGATGTGACGGAGCGGGCCGGGTTCGGGCAGGAGCACCGTTTTGTCAACTGGGGCACGGGCATTGTGGATCTGGACAATGACGGCTGGCCCGATATTTTTATGGCGAGCGGCTCAGTGTATCCGGAACTCTCGAGTCTTTATCCGGATCGATTTCCCCTGACGAGTCCTCGGCTGCTGTTTCGCAATCGGCACGACGGGACTTTTGAGCCAGTGGGCAATGAGGGTGGGCCGGGGATCGCGGCGCCGCACAATTCGCGGGGCGTGGCTTTCGGGGACTTCGACAACGATGGCGATGTCGACATTCTGGTGATGAACCGCAATGAGCCACCGTCACTGTTACGTAATGACGCGCCACCGGGCAATCGCTGGATCAAGATCCGGCTGGAAGGAACGAAGAGCAACCGCAGTGCGATTGGCGCACGTGTGGTCCTGCGCTACGGAGGCAAGGTTCAGGCCCAGGCGGTGACCAGCCAGTGCAGCTATCTTTCGGTGAACGATCCTCGCCTGCATTTCGGCCTGGGGGATGCCGCCAGCGCGGACGCGGAGATTTTCTGGCCCAGCGGCGCGAGAGAAACCTATCGGAGACTGGCCGCGGGGCAGCTACATACTATTCACGAAGGCGCTGGGATTGTTCCCGGGCGTGGATTTCGCCGGGACACCTGATGAGACGCCGCAGCGCGATTTTCAGAGAAGCGGCATTGATGGGCTGACGGCGGCACAGTTATAAAGGTGCGTGCAAAGTTGAGGAGGTTGTTGTGGGCACACGCGCTGCGATTCGGTTGTTGGTTGTGCTGGCCGCTTTGTTTGTATTGTGGGCCGGACGGGGCGATGGGCAGACGGTTAGCTGTTTTCCGGTGAACAAGGCTCGAGGCGTGAATCCTGACACGCATCTGGTGCTGACCTTTTCGAGTCCGCCGGTGATTGGGAAGTCGGGATTGATTCGCGTTTACGATGCGGGGGATCACACGCTGGTGGACACGCTCGACCTGAGCATTCCAGCGGGGCCTGATCCATTGCATCGGGTGACGCCGGCGCAGACGATTCCTCTCGACGCTTCGATTCCCACCTCGCCGACGACGACTACGCCGGCGGTGAGGACGACGCCCGCGGATCTGCATGACTATCAGCTGACGACGATTGGCGGGCTCTCGGATTTTCATTTCTATCCAGTGATCGTGCACGGGAACGTGGCGACGATTTATCTGCACAACCACGCGCTCCAGTATGGACACCGATATATTGTTCGGATCGATCCGGAGGTGCTGATAGGTTTTACGGGGTTCACGACCGACCGCGCCTGGACGTTTGCAACGAAGGCGGCGGGACCGGTGGCTACTGCGCCACGCGTGGTGGTGGCGGCGGATGGCAGCGGCGACTTCAACACGGTGCAGGGCGCGGTGGACTGGGCTCCCGACCATCCGAAGAGTCGGGCGACGATCTTCATCAGGAATGGAACGTATGAGGAGATCGTGTTTTTCCAGAAGAAGGCGGACCTGACGATTCGCGGCGAGGATCGCGAGAAGGTGCAGGTGGGGTACGGCGATAACAGCGCCTTCAATCCACCGATGCCGGGGCCGAACCGGCGGTGCGCTTTTTCGGTGTATGACTCGACGGGGATTGAGCTGGAGAATTTTTCAGTCAGCAATTACTACTACGGGCAAGCGGAGGGCTTGCTGATTTCAGGCGCGAAGAACATTGTGGCGCATATGAACATCAAGGGTTCGGGCGATGCGCTGAACCTGCGCGGGCCGGTGTATCTGACGGACACGAAGATCATCGGCGACGGCGACACGATTTTGGGCGTGGGGCCGGCGTTTTTCGATCACTGCGAGATTCAGTCGGTGGGACCGTTTATGTGGATTCGCAATACGGAGGCGAATCATGGGAATGTGTTTGTGAACTGCACGTTTCTTGCGCGGGAACGGGCGGTGTCCCAGAATGCGAGCGCTCCGGCGGCGGCTCCACAAGCAGCTGCTGCACGGCCTGCTGTGGGCGCTGTGCTGGCTCGGCGGCCTAACAATCACGGGCTGAATTATCCGTATGCGGAGGCGGTGCTGATCAACTGCAAACTGAAGGGCGTTCCTCCGGAGGGATGGGGGCCGATCGAAGACGACACTTCGCACCTGCATCTTTGGGAGTTCAACAGTAGGGACCTGGATGGGCGGCCTGTCGATGTGACGCGGCGGCATGCGGCTTCGAAGCAGCTGACGATGCCCGCAGACGCGGAGACGATGGAGGAGTATAGCGATCCTGCGTTTGTGCTGGGTGGTTGGACGCCGGTGGTGGAGTAGGCAACGCGGAAATCGCAAATCACGGACCGTACTGATGGCCGTCTTTGAATTCGAGGACGCGGGCGAAGATGGCGTCGACGTTGGAGAGTTGGCGCTGGAGGTCGAAGGTTCGCGCGAGTTTTTCGGGGCTCAGGAGCTTTGTGATTGCGGGGTCGGCGGCGACGAGGTCGCGGAAGACGAGGTCGTTCTGCCAGGCGTTCATGGCGTGTTGCTGAAGGAGGCGGTAGGCGTCTTCGCGAGACATGCCGGCTTCGGCGAGATCCAGCAGGAGTTGGCCGCTGAAGATTAGCCCGCCGGTGAGTTCGAGATTCTTCTTCATGCGCGCCGGATAGACGACGAGCTTTTCGATGAGGGTGGCGGTTTTGGCGAGCAAATAATCCGTGAGGATGGTCGAGTCGGGCAGGATGACCCGCTCGACCGAGGAGTGAGAAATGTCGCGCTCTTGCCAGAGGGCGACGTTTTCCAGCGCGGCCTGAGAGTTGGCGCGGACGACGCGGGCGAGTCCGCAAATCTGCTCGGCGGTGATGGGGTTGCGCTTGTGCGGCATCGCCGAGGAGCCCTTCTGCTTCTCAGAAAAATACTCTTCAACTTCGCGGACTTCGGTGCGCTGCAGGTGGCGAATCTCGGTGGCGATTTTGTCGAGGGTCGAGGCGATGACCGCGAGCGTGGCAATGTAGTACGCGTGGCGGTCGCGCTGGATGACCTGGGTGGCGATGGAAGCGGCGTTGAGGCCGAGCGCGGCGCAGATGCGTTCTTCCTGTTCGGGGCCGATGTGGCCGAAAGTGCCGACGGCTCCCGAGAGCTTGCCGACGCGCATCTGCTCAGCGGCGGCTTCGAAGCGCTGCTGGTTGCGGAGCATTTCCGCATACCAGTTGAGGAGCTTGAGGCCGAAGGTGGTGGGCTCGGCGTGCATGCCATGGGTGCGGCCGACGATGGGCGTGTCGCGAAACTCGAGGGCGCGGCTTTTGAGTACGGAGAGCAACTGCACGATGTCCTGGCGGATGATCGTGGAGGCTTGCTTGATCTGAAGGGCCTGTGCAGTATCGACGACATCGTTGGAGGTGAGGCCATAGTGCAGCCAGCGCGATTCGGGGCCTATTTTTTCGGCGACGGCGGTGGTGAAGGCAATGACGTCGTGCTTCACTTCGGCTTCGATCTCGTGGATACGCTCGAGGTCGAACGCTCCGCGCTCTCGGATGGCTTTGGCGGCTTCAGCGGGAACGATGCCGTCTTCGGCGAGAATTTCGCTCGAAACGGTTTCGACTTCGAGCCAGGCGGCGTATTTACTTTCGTCGCTCCAGATGCGGCCCATGGGAGCGCGGGTATAGCGCGGGATCAATGCGAAGCTCCTTCGGGGAACTTTTCATTCTATCGTCAGACCGGGGAGCGAACACGAGCCAGAGGCGAGCACACAACCAGCCGGTCGATGTAAGCTGCCAGACAGCTCATATGGCAGAGCCGCCTGCGACGGCTCGCGCTTCGGTTTGCGCATCTACTTAAAAGACGCAACCCACAAGGAGAATTATGGCGGACATAGTGACCATTGCCAACTTTACGGAATCGATGGAAGCGGAGATGGCGAAGCTGCGGCTGGAGTCGGCGGGGATTGAGGTTTTTCTATCTGGAGAGAACGCGCGGATTATGGAGCCGGGTCTGGGGCCGCTGCAACTGCAGGTGAGCTCGGACGATGAGGCGGATGCGCGGGCGATTTTGGCCGATCCGGGCGAGCCGGTGGCTGAGGATACGCCCGCGTCGTGACCCGACTATCTGGGCGCGATATATATCGTGTTACGATGATTCTATGAATCTTGCGGAAGTTCACGGAGCCTTTGCAGCCGCCCGCCATGGGGAAAAATCGCAGCGTGTGAAGGAACCGCCGCCCCTGAGCCGCGCGCAGATGCGGCGGCTGGCGGAGTTTCGCTTTCAGCTGAGAAAGTTTCTGCATTTCTCGAGCCTGGCCGCCGATGCCGCGGGAATCCGGACGCAGCAGTATCAGCTGCTGCAGTGCGTCTGGGGGATGCCGGAGGAACTGGATCCGACGATTGCCAACGTAGCGGCGCGGATGCTGCTGAAGCACAACAGCGCGGTGGAGCTGGTGGATCGGACGATCGATCAGGGGCTGTTGCGGCGGTTTCCGGACCCGACAGATCATCGGCGGATTCTGCTGCGGATGACGCCGCAGGGGGAAAAGGTGCTGGGGTCGCTGGCGGCGTGGCATTTGCGGGAGCTGGAGGAGACGGGGCCGGAGCTGATTCGGGCTTTGCGGAGGGTGTTGTTGACTCCGCAACAGCAGGGGTCGAACGCCGACGCCGGTAAGGCGGACGGGAAGCGCCGGTAGGCTTGCTCGAAGTGCGGTCGCGCTTCGCGCGATTCCCACATCTCAGAATCGAGATGTGGGGCACCCGGATTTTTCTTAAAATTTATGCGGCGCCGGCGGCTCGCTGTTCGTCGGTATCTTCGATTTCGCCGAAGGCTTCCTGGGTGATCTCGAGGATGCCAGCGAAAACGGCGACGAAGAGGATCGCAAGGGCGATTGTCATCGACGCGGAAGAGAAGGCGCGCAGCGCGGGTAATGGCGATTCGTGGAGCAGCTGATTGCCGATGAAGGCGGTCGAGAACTGGGCGATTCCGGCGACGAGCGGGAAGCGGATTGCCAGAATTGCAAGGGGCAGAAGTGCGCCGACGACGAGGAGCAGCACTGGCTGCTCGAGGCTCGGAGGCCAGGCGCGGGGGTGGATCAGCGCAGGTCCGTAGAGCGCCACCAGCAGCAGGCCAAAGAGGCAGTTGCCGACAGCGAGCCCATTTTGTAACAGACGAACGCTCATTTTCTGGTTCCGATTTGGGATTGGGCGCCAGATCTGAACAGTACCGTGGGGGGAATTCAGGCGGAAACTGGCTTGAACTCCTTTAGGATGCATGGTATCCGGCCTGCATTCAAATACTTCGAGAGCCTCACAGGCTCCAACCAAAGTTGTAGACAGAAAGGTGGAGAAGAAAAACAGTCCTTCGCCCGAAGACGGATGGATCGGGATTACCTATTCTGTCTTTGCAAACGAAATTAATGCCTTCTGTGAATCCCCGGCGCTCCCGATGCGACCGGGGATCTTTTCTTGCGCGGAAGAACTAACCCACCACAGAGGGCACAGAGTGCTCGGAGTGGTTGCGATTTCTCGAAGGACCGGCAAAAAGCAATTGGCTAGTTGGCGGCGCGTTCCTGGACCGGTTGCGGGACGGGCGCGATGATGCCGAGTTGTTCGTAGATGGGGCGCATCTCGCGGCGGATGGCGGGAAGGCGGGACCAGAACCAGAGGCCGCCGGCGATGCAGCACGATCCGGTGAACATTACCGTGCGGGGCGCGCCGATCCAGTTGGCGAGAGCCCCGGCGAGAAGGCTGCCGAAGGGCGCCATGCCCATGAAGGCGGCGGTGTAGTAGCTCATGACGCGGCCGCGTTTGTCTTCGGGGGAGAGCGTCTGAATGATGGTGTTGCTGGCGGTCATGCCCTGGAGCATGCCGAATCCAACGAGGAGCATGAGGATGAGCGAGAGCCAGAGCCAATGGGAGAGGCCGAAGAGGAACAGGCCGACACCAAAGACGATGGCGGCGATGGGAATCATTTTGGTGAGGCCGCGGACCGAGCGGCGGAGCACCAGGGAGAAGGCGGAGACGAGCGCGCCTGCTCCCGCAGCGCCCATCAGGAAGCCGAGAGTGTGCGCGCCACCATGCAGGACGCGTGCGGCGAAGACCGGCATGAGCACCATGTAAGGCATGCCCATGAGGCTGATAAGCGCGAAGAGGATGAGGATGTCGCGGATGGGGGTGAAGCTCGCGACGTAGTCCCAGCCTTCGCGCATCTGCTGGAACATCGAGGACGTGGCGCGGCGCAGGGCGGTCGCGGGCACACGCATCATGAACAGCGAAATGATGACGGCGATGTAGCTGATGCCATCAACGAGAAAACACCAGCCTTCGCTCGAGACAGCGATGACCACGCCGGCGAGCGAGGGGCCGATCAGGCGCGCGACGTTGACCATCGAGGAATTGATGGCGATGGCGTTGGAGAGATCGGCGCGATCCTCGACCATCTCCACCATGAAGGACTGGCGGCCAGGCATGTCGAAGGCGTTGATGAGGCCCTGACATGAGCTGAGGACGAGGACTTCGGTGATGTTGATGCGGTGCGTGAGGGTAAGGACGGCAAGGAGCAACGACTGGATCATGGCCAGAGTTTGCGTCCAAATGAGAACGAGGCGGCGGTCGGAGCGGTCGACAATGACGCCGGCAAGGGGCGCGAGGAGGAAAGTGGGAATCTGGCCGGCGAAGCTGACGGTCCCGAGGAGCAGTGAAGATCCAGTGAGGCGATAGACGAGCCAGGCGGTGGCGATGCGCGTCATCCACGTGCCGACGAGGGAGATGGTCTGGCCGCCGAAGAAGAGGCGGAAGTTGCGATGACGCAGGGCGCGCCACGCGTGCGAGAAGCCGCGGGCGGCGGCCTGAGAGTCGGCGGCGAGGTGGCGCGGAGTTTGGGCCTGCGATTCCGTAGCCATGTTGGGGGCGTCGTTTTCTCGACGCGGGGTTTCGGTCATGCCGTGAGATGTTGTTTCAGAAATTCGAGAGAACGCTGGCGGGCGAGCTTGGCGGCTTCGGGGTTGTAACTGGCGCGGTCGCTGGTGTTGAAGCCGTGGCCTGCGCCTTCGTACCAGAAGATGGGAATGTCAGGATGAGCGGCGGCAACTTTGCTGTCGATTTGATCTTTAGGGATGTGTGTGTCGAGCGCGCCGAAGTGGAGCATGACGGGGGCCTTCGGTTTTTCGGCGGCGTAGGTTGGAATTTGCGATCCGTAATAGCCAACGGCGACGGAGGGGTCGAGGCGCGTGGCGGCGAGCCAGGCCATGGAGCCACCGAGGCAATAGCCGATAATGCCGGCTTTCTTGCCTGTTTCGCTGCGGGCGTAGTCGAGAGCGGCGGCAATGTCTTTGAGGCGGTCCACGGAATCGCCCTGTCGGATGAGCGCCATTCCCCTCTGCATGTCTTCCTGGTTGTAGCCGAGTTCGACGCCGCGTTGGACGCGATCGAAGAGCGCGGGTGCGACGGCGAGGAAGCCATCTTTCGCGAAATCGTCGGTGACGGAGCGAATGTGGCTGTTAACGCCGAAGGCTTCCTGCAGGACGACGAGTCCGGCGATAGCTTCGCCCGCGGGTCGAGCAACATATGCGTCGAAGTTGTGGCCGTCGGATGCGTGGAGCGTTACGTGTTCGCCCATGGTTTCTCCTGGAGGTTTTGCGGCTGGGCTATTGATTGGGATGCGGGGAGGACGGGAGGGATTCCGGGCCGGGGTGTTGGTCGTCGCGCAGGATGGCCCAGTAACTGTTGCGGGCGACGACGTGAGCGCCGTAATCCTGGGTGAGCTTGACCTGGATGGAGTGGAGGCCCGGAGTCAGGTCGCTGGGATGAAAGCTGAGGATGTAGCGATTGCGCGCGTGGCTGGCAACTTCGGCGACGCGGGTTTCGAAGCCCTTCTCGCGCGTGAAGGGATCGTACTCACCGCCGCTAAGAGCCGCAAGGGTCCTTGGCGTGTTGCGGCGCATGGCGTTCATGGTCATGATGAGCGGCGCGAGGATGTTGAGCTCTGTGCCGCCATCGGTGTTGCCCTTGCCCCAGTCGATGATTTCGGCTTTGCCGGGCGAGAAGACGAGGCTGAGGACAAGCGTGTTGCTGGTGCCGATGCGCTCGACGAGCTGCGGGATGTTGAAGCGCCGGCTGCCGTGGTCGCGCGACTCGCTGATGAGGAGCAGGACGCGGCGATGGTCGGGCGGTTGCTGCTCCAGGAGGTTGACGGAGTAGCCGACGGCGTCAAGAATGGCGGCACCACCATCGCCCGCGGGCATTTGCTTCAGGTCGCGGTTGATGTTGTCGGTGTCCTGGCTGAAGGGCTCGACCCAGGTAGCTCTTGAATCGAAAGCGACGAGGGCGATGTCGCCGCGGCCATCGCGGGTGAAGAGGTCGAGGAGCGGGCCGAGCTTGCCAATCTTGTCGAACTCGAGCGGGGCGTCGCGGCCGCGCTCGATGCAGACGACGAGCGAGACGGGCTGCGTGTCGAGGTCATCATCGACATGCACTTTTTGTTCGACGCCGTTGTCGAAGACGGAAAAATCGGTGGGCTTGAGGCCGTAGAGGACTTCGCCGCTGGATTTTTCGACCAAGGTGGGGACGATGACCACGCTGGTGCTGACGTGGAAGGTCGGCATGTTGGCGTTGGGGTCAGGTGGGAAATCCTGAGGCGTGAAGCGCGGGGTCTGGGGGGCGGTCTGGGGGTTGGTCTGGGGCGGCTGCGAATTCTTGGGCTGGGCTGCGGACTCACCGGGGAACGGCTCGGCTTGCTGTTGAGGCTGCGGGTGCTGCCCGGGCTCGCCGGGAAACGGCTGCTGCGCGGCGCACAGGGGCGCGGCGATGGAGAAGAGCAACAGCAGGCGCACAGCGTGGTCCCGACTCAGCGTCATAGGTTTATTACATCAGACGGATGGGCATGGGGCGAAGTTACAGAGGCGGAAACGGCGCCGAGGATTCGCGGTGTGGATGCGGGAAACGGTTCCTGCAGCGCGTGCGGCTGAAATCTTGCGAGGCAAACGGATGAAATCCAGATAAAGTGATGGCGAAGATTGTTTGCGCAGAGTTGGGACGGCCCCGCATTCCCAGGATGGGCCCAAGGCAAAAGGAAAGCTATGAACTTTGAAGGCGACGCCTTTATCAGCTACGCGCATCTGGACAACCTTGAGTTGATTCAGGGACAGAACGGCTGGGTGACTAATCTTCATCGGGCTTTAGAGGTTCGTGTCGCGCAATTGCTGGGGAAGCAGCCGCACATCTGGCGCGATCCCAAGCTGAAGGGAAATGACGATTTTGCCGAGACGCTGATCGAGAGGCTGGCGCGCGTGGCGGTGCTGATTACAGTGGTATCGCCGCGCTACGTCAGGTCGGACTGGGCTCTGAAGGAGCTGGCGGCGTTCGCGGACGCCGCGCAACATCAGGGCGGTCTGCGTATCGAAGACAAGCTGCGCATCTTCAAGGTGCTGAAGACGCCGGTGCCTCTGGACAAGCATCCGCCGGAGCTGCAGCCGGTTTTGGGCTACGAGTTTTTCAAGACGGATCCGGACTCGGGCAGGGTTCGGGAGTTGAATGAGATTTTTGGTCCAGAGGCTCAGCGGGATTTCTGGCTGAAGCTGGACGACCTGGCCCACGATATCTGCGATCTGTTGGAAAAGCTCGATCATGCCGAAGTGTTGAGCGCGGCACAGCCGAGGGGCCAGGGAGTCTTTCTAGCGGAGACCACTAGCGATCTACGCGAACAGCGCGAGACGCTGCGACGCGATCTGCAGCAACATGGCTACGCGGTTTATCCGACGCGCACATTGCCCTGCTTGGAGGCGGAGTTGCGAGCGGCGGTGAGCGCGGACCTGGAGAAGTGCCAGCTCTCGGTGATGCTGGTGGGAAAGAACCACAGCACAGTGCCCGAGGGCGGCAAGGATTCGCTGCTCGAGGTTCAGAATCAACTGACGATAGAGAGGGCGAAGCGCGGAAAGTTTGCGCGGGTGCTTTGGATTCCGCCCGGACTCGAGATCGAGGATGAGCGGCAGAAACAATTCATCGATCGTCTGCGCCTCGATCCGAACTTGGTGGAGGGCGCGGATCTGCTGGAGACGTTTTTCGAGGATTTGCGGACTGTGATTCAGGAGAAGCTGAAGCGTCCGGCGGATCCCGCGCCTGCCCCGACGGTGAAAAACCCTCCGGCGCAAGCTGCGAGCGCCGCTGCACACAAAAGCCTGTACTTCGTCCACGATCAACGCGACAACGATGCCGTGGCGGAGTGGGTCGGGTATCTCTTTAGCGATTTCGAAGTGATGCAGTCGGTTTTCGAAGGCGATGAGGCGGAGATTCGCGAATACCATGACGAAAATCTGCGGGAGAGCGATGGTGTGCTCATCTTTTATGGATCGACGAATGAGTGCTGGGTAAGGCGGAAGCTGCGCGAAATCCAGAAGTCGCCGGGGTACGGGCGGGCGAAACCAGCACCGGTGGTAGGCATCATCGTCGCGCCACCGAGGAGTACAGAGAAGGAACGCTTTCGCACGCATGAGGCTATCGTGGTGCCGCAGTTCGAGGGTCTTTCCGCAGAGGCTCTGCAGCCGTTCATCATGAGCCTGAAGGGTTGAAAGAGGAAATGGACGGATCGCCAGGATCGAAAGCGCTGTCGAATCCATTTCCGGGTCTTCGTCCGTTTGAGGCGGACGAAGAGCATCTGTTTTTCGGCCGCGAGCAGGAGATTGACGAACTGCTGCGGAGGCTGCGTACGACGCGCTTCCTGTTGGTTGCGGGCAGTTCGGGTACAGGAAAGTCATCGCTGGTTCGCTCGGGGCTGATTCCGGCGCTTGAAAGCGGATTCATGCTGCAGGCGGGATCGAACTGGCGGATCATGATTTTCCGCCCCGGCGATAACCCGATCGGAAACCTGGCCGCGGCGACGGATGCGCCGAGTGCCTTGGGCATCGATGGAGAGTTAGCGAGCACCAACCGCGTCTTGCTGGAGGCAACGCTCCAGCGTAGTTCTCTGGGCATTGTTCAGGCCGTGCGCCAGGCCAGGATTCCGATACAGGATAACGTGCTGATTGTTGTAGATCAGTTTGAGGAGTTATTCCGTTTCCGGCGCAGCGGGGATAACTCCCGGGACGAAGCTGTGGCTTTCTTTAAGTTACTGCTCGAAGCTACTCGGCAGCAGGATGTTCCTATCTATATTGCGCTGACGATGCGGTCGGATTTTCTTGGCGATTGCATCGAGTTTCCGGGTCTGCCGGAAGCGGCGAGTGATGGTCTCTATCTGATACCGCGGATGACGCGCGATGAATTGCGGTCGGCGATTACCGGGCCGGTCGCGGTGGCAGGTGGGACCATCACGGCGCGCCTGGTGCAGCGATTGCTGAACGATCTCGGAGACGACCAGGATCAGCTTCCGGTGTTGCAGCACGCGCTGATGCGCACGTGGGATCACTGGGAGCCCCGCCGCAACGAAGAACCGGCCATCGACATCGCCGACTACGAGGCCATTGGTGGGCTGCAACAGGCACTGTCTCTGCATGCCGAGGAGGCTTTCGAAGAAGCCGCGAGCGTCGAGCACGGACAACAGATCGCGGAGAAGGCTTTCAAGGCACTGACTGATACTTATTCGGATCCGCGCGGGGTGCGACGGGCTAGTTCGATTCAGGAGTTAGCTGCGGTGTGCGAAGGTCCTGAGGCGGAGGTGATACGGGTTATCGACATATTCCGTCGAGCCGGGCGGTCATTCCTGACACCACAGGCGGGAGTGCCGCTGGAGCCGCACACCATCGTCGACTTATCCCACGAAAGCTTGATGCGTTGCTGGACGCGGCTCATGGCGTGGACGGAGGAGGAGCGCGAGTCCGCGACGAGTTACATGCGGATTGCGCAGGCTGCTTCGTGGTGGGCCGAATCTTCGGGGGGTTTGTGGACCGACCCGCAACTGGAGACCGGTTTGCAGTGGCGCAGTAAGAATCGACCCACTGCGGCGTGGGCTCAACGCTATGACTCGAATTTCGTGCTGGCGATGGATTTCCTCGACCGCAGCGCCGAGCAGCGGGAGGTCGAACGGCGGAGGGAGATCGCCAGCAAACGGCGCAGCCTGATTGCCGTTTGGGTACTGAGCACCTTACTTCTGGCTGTCGCAGCACTTGGCTTTCTTTTCTATCGACAGAAAAGGCTCGCGAACAGCAATCTCGAAACGGCCGTGCGGGCCGTCAATGACAGCCTCGCCTCTGCAGGCGCGCAGGACTCCAAGGAATTTCCCGACTCGCCAGAGATAGAGGATATTCGCGGGCAGCTCCTCGATAAGGCGAAAGGCTATTATCAGGAACTCGTCAAGCAGGAGCCCCGCAATCAACAGGTCGCAGCGAAGATGGCCAAAGCCCGCGCCAGCCTGGGGGATATCGATCGTCTTCGTGGACGGAATCAGGATGCCGTCAGCGAATACAGACAGGCGATCGATCAGTTCGGAACCCTCGTCAAGGACCATCCCGAAAATCCGGATTACCAGGAGGGGTTGGCTTATTCCCACATGTGGCGCGGCGAGACTTTGCGTTTGTGGCTGGAGAGCCCAACAAAGCCCACTCAATACACTGCGACGGATGCACAAAAGGAGTACGACGAGGCCATCAGAATTCAGCAGAAGCTCCATCAGGCAGCGCCGGGCAATCCAACTTACCAACAGGAACTCGCCCGCAGCTACTACAATCGCGGAATTCTTATACACACCTGCGAGGATGGGGACCCTGAGCCTGACTTCCGGCGTGCGTTCGACTTACTCAAGCCTCTAGCAGCTGGGAACCAGTCGGCAGCGCAGCCAACTGCCGGCGGTCCCAGTCCCGCGCAGGAACTTGCCCGCGTGGAAAACAACCTGGGGGTGGTTTATCTGGGTAGACGAGACTACGAGAAGGCAGGGAACCTGTTCCAGCAGGCGATCGGCGGCATCTTCCCAATACTGCAGAAGGAACCTGACAATGGCGAATACGAAGCAGAGGCGGCTTTCTATTACAACAACCTAGCTCAGGCACTGTCCGAAAGCAATATCACTGCTGCCAGGAAAGCTAACGATAACGCGCGCGAACTTATTAAGAAAGTCGACAAACCAAACCCGGCACTTGATGTCCTGCGCGCGAAGGTCGCCGAGTGGAGCAAATATCTCGCCAAACACTAGCCGCGATTACCCGGCCAGGCTGACGTCCCGATGAAGTACTTCGTCAGAAGGTGCGGCGATACTCGACTCTGAAAATCTCGTGGTACCAGAGGTTGGCGTTCGTTAGAACGTGGCCATAACCGACATAGACAGATGCGTTGTTTCCAAACGAAGTTCGCAACCCGCCTTTCAGGTTGATGATATTGCCATCTGCTGTATCGAACTCACTGGGCGGGATGGGCGGCATTTGTCCCTGCGGGATTTTTTGTGCATTGCTCCAGTGTCCGCCGAAGATTCTCCAGCCGACCAGTTCAAGCACGGGCGCAATCTTGATCCTATCGGTGTTGTAGACGGTATAACTCGGCCCAATGCCGTATCGCATTACATCGCCGGCAAACCCAGGAGTGTCGCCGCTGATCGGATGCGAGTCGCTGATTTCGCTTTCCAAAGAAAGGCGGTCGGTCAGGTTCCGGTAATAGAGCAATGCTGGCGCGACGGTGTAGTGGTTCGTGCCCAGGCCCTTAGTGGGATCCCCGGTCGGGAAGGTCGAGACAACCTGAAAAGTAACATACCGCCGGTCCGAGGCCAGCGCCGCCAGTTTGAAACCCGCGGAGATATCCGACGGGCCTGACTGATCGCCGTAGTGTCCGTTGGTCACGGTATTCGGATCGAACGTAACAGGCTGGATGGCGCGCAGTGGCAGCTCAAGCATGAATGAAAAGAACTTCTTTGGGGCGTACTCGCCGCGCAGGTAGAGCTGCTGGAAATTCAGCTTCGTAGCCAGGCCCGGCTTTGGACCGGCCGCGGTGCCCCCGTCATAGCCAGCCTGGGCCTGAAAGAACTCGGCGAGGTCCGGTTGCGTGTCGCCCAGGGCGGCGTCGAAGCGGATACGGAGATCCGAACCAACAATGGCGTTATCGAGGTACCCCACCATACTGCCCTGAATCGGGGGCCGGCCAGGGTGTTTGGAGGCGGGTTTATCTTTTGCGCCAACATTTTTCTTCGTGCCGCCGTTGGCGTTCGACGCCTGGGCTAGCAGCGAAACTGGCGAGGTTGCGGCCAGTAATAAGAGCGCGCATCCGCGCGTAGATATCCGTGACAGCATGATCAAAGAACCTCCGTGGACTCGCTGGGGGAGTTGGGAAGTTACTTTTGCAAGGAATTTGGTTATGTTACCAGGATTTATTCGGAAGCGATAGCTAGCTTTCACTGTTTTTTGGCATTTCACCAAAGAACACGGATCGGGCTGCGCAAGCCTATTCAAACTGGCTGCGGGGCGGAGCGGTGGGGTTGAAGGGGGCATAGGGATCGGCGCCGGGGCGCGGGCCGCTGGTGCGGCTGTCGATGGCGTCGCGTTCGGCGAAGAAGGCCGGGGTGGGGCTGTAATCGTAGTCGAAAGGGAGGGGGCGCTCGGGTTTGCCGTCGGCGCGCGAAGCGCGGGGCAGGCCGTTGAGCCAGGTGTAGCGGTCGGTGATACCCCAGGTGAGCGCAGCCGTTACATTCGGCTCGGCGAGCATCGCGGTGAGGTAGTCGCGGTAGGTTTTGGCGACGCCTGCATCGCGCTCGGCCACGTCGTCGGGGAGCTTGCGGTCGTTGACGTCCATTTCCGTGACGAAGACCTGGAGGCCCATCTCGCGCAGCTCGCGGACGAAGTGGATGAGGCCAGGACCGGGCGCGTCGCCGGAATTGAGGTGGCTCTGGACACCAACCGCGTCGATGGGGACTCCGCGGGCCTTGAGGCGGCGGACGAGCATCATGACCTGGCCGCGTTTATCGATGTGCTCGGGCGTGTCGAGCTCGATGCCGTAATCGTTGTAGGTGAGCAGAGCAGTGCGGTCGGCCTGGCGCGCGGTGCGAAAGGCGAGTTCGAGGTAGGAGGCGCCGATGAGCTCGAGCCACGGAGAGTCGCGCAGACCGTCGGGGCGGCCGCTCTTCGGATCGATGGCTTCGTTGACGACATCCCAGGAGTGGAGCTTGCCGGCATAGCGGCCAGCGACGGTTTGGATGTGCTGGGTGAGGTATTGCGCGGCGTTGTCTTTGGTGACGGTTCCGGCGAACCAGGAGGGGATGGCGAGGTGCCAGCAGAGATTGTGGCCGCGGACTTTTTGTTCGTGGGAAAGAGCAAAGACCACGATGTCGTCGGCTTTGCGGAAATCGAACTGGGCGGCTGCGGGGCGCAGAGCTTCCCACTTCATCGCGTTTTCAGGAACGACGATGTTGGCCTGATCGGCGACTGTGCGGGCGTAGTCGGGCTCGCCGTCGAGCTTGTCGGGATTGACGGCGCAACCCACGAGCAGGCCGCGTGCGAGAGCGTGGGCGCGAAGAGAGCGAGGGCCGGCGACGTCGTTGAGGGTGGGCGCGATCGCGTGGGATCCGGGACCGGCTTTGGGCTGGCTGCAGCCGAGCGGCAGGATGGACGACAATCCGGTGGCCGCGGCGACGGCGGTTGCACCGGCGAGAAACTCGCGTCTGTTTTTCTGGATGGAGTTGCGGCTGGTGAACCCTTCCTTTGCTGACATCAGTCTCCCGTTCCTGTCCCGCGGCTGGCGCCGGCTTTCTTCCATGACTCCATGCGATCGGTCCAGCGCAAAAAGCGGAAGAGGTTTCCCTTCTCACGCCAGACGAAGCCAAAAATCTGACGCGCGGTCAGGGTTTCAGCCTTCATTCCGGAATAGGTTTCGATGCGCCACTTGAGATATTCGCTGCGCCAGGGGCGGAGGCGATGGCCGCTGGTGGCATTCCAGATAAATCGCAGAGACGCAAACAATGCGGGGGGTCCTTTGGCTTTGAGTATAGCGGCAGGGGAGCTGGGAGCTTGGAGCCGGGAGTTGGGAGTTGGGCGTTGGGAACGGTCTCTGCTACTGGCCGGACTTGAGCGCTGTCTGCGGAGCTTCCTGGAGTTGGCGGGCACGGGCGCAGAGTTTTTTGATCTTGCCCTGGAAGTCGGAGCCGCTGCCGACGTGCTCTTCCTGCAGCACGCCATCGGCGTCGATGGTGAAGGTGTGGGGGATGGCGTCGACGCCGAAGAGGCGGGAGATGGGTCCGTCGAAGCCTCCGTCGCGATACTGCAACCAGGGCATGTTGTTCTTCGCGATGAAGTCCTTCCATTTGGCCTCATCGTTGTCGAGGCTGATGCTCATGACGACGAGGGGTTCGCCGGAGAATTTCTGGGCGATTGCGCGGATTTCGGGAAGGGATTCGCGGCAGGAGCCACACCAGGTGGCCCAGAAGTCGATCAGGACGACTTTGCCGGCGAGGGAGTCGAGGGAAATCTGGCGACCGTCGAGGGTGGTGATGGAAAACGGCGGGGCCATGCGCGCGCGGGCCAGCTCGGGGTTGTCGAGGAAGCGGTGGGCGCGTTCGCGATCCTCGTTGTCTTTGGGAGCAATCTCGAGGAATTTTGAGAACTGCGCTTTGGCCGCATCGTCGCGGTTGAGGTGCGCGAGGCAGATGCCGTCGTAATAGCAGGCGTCCGGCGCGTTGGGGTACGCTGCCAGGGTCGCCTGGAACTCGCGGTCGGCCTCGGCGTAGCTGTCCGTCTTATTTTTTGTAAGGCCTTCGCGGTACTGCACGGTTCCGCGATCGAGATGCGCGACGGCTCTCTGCTGCGGGGTCTTGGCGTCGGCGACGAGTTGCTGGGCGGCGGCATCGGCGGCTTTGAAGTCGCCGGTCTTGAGGCCGAGTTCAATGATCTTTCGGGCGCACTTCTCGCAGTGGCCACCGTCCTGCTTGTTGGCCTTTTTGAAGGAATCTATCGCGGCGGCGGGTTCTCCCTTGCGAGCCCAGTCGAGGCCGTCGCGGTATGTCTTTTGCGCCTTCGGGTCGGTTGGACCCTGCGATTCCTGGGCTTTGATTCCGGTGATCCCCAGCAGAAAGACGGACAAGACAACAAAGGCGCGGCGCATGGTCGATTCCCCTCGCGAAAAGCACGTTATCACGGATTTCGGCAGGTGGGAATGGCCTGATTCGCGCAGAAAAGCGCCCCCGGGGAGGGGCTTGTCACACTAGGAGCAGGAAGAAGCAGCGGGACTTCAGATGTCCATCGTGGAATCTTCGATGGCGCGGCGGACATTGCCTCCGGCGCGGTCGAGACGGCGCACGGCTTCGGGCTTGTCGACGTTGGCTTTCAACATAACCAATGCCACAGGAACGCTGCGCCCGGCGGATTTGATGACGTCGACGGCCTTCTCGCGGCTGACATCGCAGGCGTGCATCAGGATGCCGATGCCGCGCTCGATGAGCTTGGAGTTGTGCATGTGCACGTTGACCATCAGGTTTTCGTACACGTAGCCGAGCCGCGTCATAGCGCCGGTGGTGATCATGTTGGTGATCATCTTTTGCGCGGTGGCGGCTTTGAGCCGCGTGGAGCCGGAGACGACTTCGGGACCGACTTCCGCCACGATGCAGGTTTCGGCGGCGTTGGCCAGAGGCGTGTTGGGATTGCAGGTGATGCACGCGGTCTTTGCGCCGAGGGTGCGAGCGTAGGTGACGGCGGAGACGACGTAGGGCGTGCGTCCGCTGGCAGAGAGGCCGATGACGACGTCTTTGCGGCTGGGGCGGCGGCGGGCGATGTCGCGCTTGCCCAGCTCTTCGGAATCTTCGTTGACCTCGACGGGCGAGGCGAGAGCTTTCGGTCCACCGGCCATGATGTACTGCACGGTTTGCGGGCTGGTGGAGAAGTAGGCGGGAATTTCGCAGGCATCGAGAGCCGCCAGGCGGCCGCTGGAGCCAGCGCCTATGTAGATGAGGCGCCCGCCTTCACGGAGACTGTGGGCCACGAGATCGATGACGTGCGCGATTTCGGGAATGGCCTTTTTGACCGCCGCGGCGACCTTTTGGTCTTCCTGATTAATGATGCGTGCGATCTCGACGGCCGAACGGGTGTCGAGCCCGCGCGTCAGGTCGTTGGCCTTCTCCGTGAGCAGGTCCTGGATATTGGCCGGCGAACCGTTGGATCCATTCGAACCGTTGGAGCCGTTCGATCCGTTGGAGCCGTTCTTTGCGCCTTCGCCGGCCTCGGCGTGTGGATTGAGAGTTGTTGCCATTTTTCCTGGGTTTTGACCGTACAAGCCCTTATTAATTCTAACTCGTTATGCCGTCCACGGGATGGTCAATATCATAGGACGAATGTTGTAGAGCATTGTCACACAGATGTCACGAGATGGCGTAACGGCCACCGCATTAACACCGTGGTCCTACCACGTATGGCTGCCGACCGATCCCTGTCCCGGTTCGATGCCGCGAATTTTTCCATCGCGCATATGGATGATGCGATCGGCGATGGCGGCTGCCTCGGGATTGTGCGTGATCATGAGGACGGTTTGATTAAATTCCTTGTTCGAACGGCGCAGCATCTCGAGGACGGCGTCGGAATTTTCCGTGTCCAGGTTGCCCGTGGGCTCGTCGGCGAGAACGATGGAAGGACGAGTGATGAGGGCGCGGGCGATGGCGACGCGCTGCTGTTCTCCGCCGGAGAGTTCAGAGGGACGATGGTCGAGGCGGCTGTCGATGTTGAGTAAGCCGGTGAGATGCGAGAGGAACTGCTGGTCGATGGGCTCGGTGCGGGCAGCGATCTCGTAGGCGATCTCGATATTGCCACGCGCGGTAAGCGTGGGGAGCAAATTGAATTTCTGAAAGATGAAGCCGATGCGCGAGCGGCGCATGCGGGTGCGCTCCACGTCGCCGAGGGTGGAGAAATCGACGCCACCAATGAAGACTTTGCCGCTGGTGGCACGTGTGAGGCCGCCGAGCAGGTAGAAGAGGGTCGACTTGCCGGAGCCTGAAGGCCCGACGATCGAGACAAACTCGCCCGCTTCGACGGAAAATGTCGCGTCGCGCAGCGCCGGAACTTCAAGCCTGCCAGAACGGTAGACTTTGCCGAGGTGCTCGGCGCGAATCATCGCATCCACCCAAGGATTGTAAATGGACCGGCGGATGATGCTGCCGGTCCTGTGTTGGAAGATGCAGACTTTGGCGGATACGACGTTGCGCGCATCAACTTAAGAACGTCAGGATGCGTCAGGAGGCGACGGCGTGCTCGAGCGCATGGAAGGCGACCTCCTCCGCTTCGAAGGCGGGACGGATGTGCTTCTTGGGTCCGCGCTTGCGGGCGATGAGGACGCGGATGCGCTCCAGCATTTCGCTGGGGGTCGAGGTTCCCTTGGGGAGGAACGCGTCGGCACGATTGCCGTGGTCAAAGACCTTGACGCTTCCGCTGATGAGGATCATGGGTACTTCGGGGGAGACTTCTTTCATGCGGCGGACCAGTTCGTTGCCGTCGATGTTGGGCATGACGAGGTCGCTGAGGACCAAGTCGATTCCGCCGACGCGGAATCGATCCATGGCTTCTTTTCCATTGCAGGCGGAGACGACACGGTAGCCGCCGCGGGTTTCGAGGAGGAACTTGCGGACGGCGAGAGCCTGTTCATTGTCGTCGACGCAGAGGATTGTTTTTTTTGGTCTCATTTTCTTCCTGGCAATGTCCGCGCAAAGGCGGGATGACGGCGGCGAGGTGCGCAGCATTGAGGGGCGCGCCCGTCAGCGGGTTATCGTTGCCGCGATCCGCGTCCTGGCTTCAGCATGCGCGCCTGGGTTGCCACAAAGCGCGCGAAGCTGCGTACCCGCCAGGACGCAGGATGCGGGGGAACAGAACGAGTGGCCGGCGTTTCTCTCGTTGCTCGCACTGTTTCCGAGTGGTTCCGGAATGATGGCGAGCGGCAGGGCGCCTGTGCTGCAGCGTTACCGTTCCAATTCAGTTTTCAGCGAAACGAATTCAGTTCTCAGCGAAGTCGATCATAACGTTCCTTTTTGAAACGCCACGTCAGAGTACGAACGGGGGACTCGGATGGCAATGGCAAAAAATAAGCGAAGAGGGCGTCCGCCTGGGACGGGGTTTGCACGGGGTTCTGTTATGGCCCGATGAATATTGGCTGCGACGGGTAGCGGGTCTGTTGAAAGGGTGTGGATCGCTCAGGGAAAAGGGGTGCAATTGCAGCGATTGCAGTGCGGGTGTTTTTGGGAGTTTCGCCCGTTTGAGGAATGAGCCAATCGCGAGCGCCGTTTTCAGTGACGAAAAATCTGGGTGATCATATCCGACTGCACCTGATTCAGCTGCTGGATCGTCGCTTCGAGAGTCGGGCGATCGTCGAGAGACGCGCCGGTCATGAGTTCTTTGAGACGGAAGGCGGTATGGCGGATCAGAATTTCGGCGTTCTTCAGCTTCTTGGCGTCGCGCAGGAGACTCATCTGGATTTTCCCCGCATAACTCTGCGCGGCTTTGAGCGAGGCGGAGGCGTGTTCCTGATCGCCGGCCTGGAACTGCGCCGTGGCAATCTCTGTCATCGAATGGACTAGTTCGGCGTAGATGTAGGGTTGTTCGTTGGGAGAGGCGGCGGCGGCTTTGGCCTGCAGGTCAGCCAGCTCTCGCGCATCGGGCACGCGATCCTCCATGCCATGCCCCCAGGCGAGGGTAGCAGGGAGAACGACAGCAGCGAGGACAGCGACCAACCGCATCGCGCACCTCCGGGGTAGTGCGTTCCGAGAACAATACCGCAGAAACCCTGCTGAGCGCCACCCACCTCTGTGTTAGCTGTGGACAGCGTCATTCCAAAGTAACGAGGGGAGACGGAATCCCTGAGTTACAGGGCCTGCGGAAGTACGCGAAAAGCGAGCCCCAAAGCTGAGCACCGATTATTTGCCAAGGGCGGCGAGCCGGTGCTTTGCCTGCCACTCCTGGTCGGGAAATTTTCCCTGAGCCGCGGCGAGGAAACGATGGTAGTAGTCCGCAGCTTGCTTCGTTTGATGGAGATTATCGTATGCCGTTGCCCAGAGAAACAAACTTGCTGGATTTTCCTGAGCGTACTTTGATCGCATGGAAAGGGCGGTCAGCTCGTCCTGGTACTGGTGGGCCTCGGAGTCGGCGAAGGCGATACCGGACCAGGCGTCGATGTCGTCGGCCCGGACCGCGATGGCCGCGCGGAACGCAGCAATCGCGTCTGGGAAGCGTTGCCGGCGGATGAGGATTTGACCGCGGGCGTCGAGCAGGGTGGGATCGTTGGGCGACTGGGTAAGGAGCTGTTGGTAGAGGGCGTCGGCTTCGTCGAGCTTGCCTGCCTGAAAATCGGCGTCGGCCAGCATGGTGGTGACGGAATGGCTGTCGGGCTGGAGCTTGTGCAGCTTTTCGAGGAGCACCAGCGCGTCGGCCTGCTTGCCCTGGGCGTTCAGGATGGTGGCGAGCTGAGCGTTGAGGGCTGGATCGGCGGGATCGCGACGTAGGGCGGCTTCGACCAGCGGCTGCGCGTCGGCGTAACGCTTTTCGGCGATCAGCAGATGGGCTAGCCCGGCGCTGGCATCGGACATGTCTGGATTGTTGCGGAGAGCCTGGCGGTACTCCTGCTCGGCGATTTCGAGGTCGCCGGCCGACTCGGCAATTTCGGCGGCGAGGAGCGTGTCGGACGGAGTTTCCGAGGTGAGCTTGAGCGCGTCGACTAAGGCGTCGCGAGCGCCGGTTGGGTCCGACACGCGCAGAAGACGGGCGAGGGCGCGGTCGGCCTGGGCCTTGGCACCGGGGTTAGGCGGATTTGGCTGGAGCTGGACGGCGGCCTGGAGTTGGTCGCGGGCGGCCTGATCGTCATTGGGATCGCCTTTGGCGGCGAGCAAGAGGCCCAGGGCGAGACGTGCCTCGAACTGTTTGGGGTCCGCCGCAATGGCTTTGCGGTACCAGCCTTCGGCAGCATCGGCATGGCCCTGGGCGTCCTCCACGTAGCCACGGTCGAAGAGGGCTCGCGCGTCGCCGGGATGGGCAGAGAGGAAGATATCCAGGCTTCCGGAGGCGAGGGTATAGTTCCTGGCTTCGATGGCGGACTCGACGACGTCGAGAGCGTCGCCGTCTGACTGGGACTTTTGCTGGTTCTGTCTTTGCTCCTGGGAGTCGTCAGTGCTGGTGCCGGGAGGCGGAGGGACAGGCTGGGCCAGCGCGGCTGCTCCTGACAGGGCGAGAAGCACGGGGAGCAGGAATGTCCGACACCGTCGGACGGCGTCGGACATTGTCTGACACGGTGCGCTGAGGCCGGATTCGGGGCGCAGGGACCGCGTCACTGGAACACTTCGCTTTCCGCGGAGTGGAGAGGGTCGGCGGTGGGATGTCCGACGAGGACGCGGGCGAGCCACTGGCCGGTATGGGAAAGCTCATTGCGGGTAATGTCCTCGGGCGTGCCGGTGGCGACGATCTGTCCGCCGGCGGAACCTCCTTCGGGGCCGAGGTCGATGACCCAATCCGCGGACTTAATGATGTCGAGGTTGTGCTCGATGACAACCAGCGAGCCGCCGCTGTAGATGAGCTTGCGGAAAGCCATGAGCAGCTTGCCGACGTCGTCGAAGTGGAGGCCAGTGGTCGGCTCGTCGAGGATGTAGAGGACGCGGCTGCCCGCTTTTTTTCCGTCACCCCCCCGGCCTTCGGATCGGGTCGATGCGAGATGGGCGGCCAGTTTGACGCGCTGCGCCTCGCCGCCGGAGAGCGTCGTGGCGGACTGGCCGAGGCGGACGTAGCCGAGGCCGATCTCATCGAGGACGGCAAGCTTGTCGACGATTCTCGGATGGCCGGCAAAGAAGCGCAAGGCTTCGCGCACGGTCATCTGCAGCACGTCGTGGATGTTGCGATTCTTGTAGTGAATCTCAAGGGTGCTGGCCTTGTATCGCGTGGCGCCGCATTCTTCGCAGGGCAGCTCGACGTCGGCGAGGAACTGCATCTCGACGGTGACGGTGCCGTCGCCTTCGCAGACATCGCAGCGGCCGCCGGGAACATTAAAGGAAAAGTGGCCAGCGGTGTAGCCGCGGCGCTGCGCCTCGGGCTGCGCGGCAAACAGCTCGCGGATGGCGTCGAAGGCTTTGATATAGGTGACGGGGTTGGAGCGCGGGGTGCGGCCGATGGGGGTCTGGTCGACGAGCACGATGTCGTTGAGGCGCTCGACTCCCCTGATGTCTTTGTAGACGGAGGTCGGGTCGCCACCCTCAATGCGGCCGAGGCGATGGGCGACAGCCTTATAGAGAACCTCGTGGACCAGCGTGGACTTGCCGGATCCAGAAACGCCCGTGATGGCGACGAGCAGGTTGAGCGGAATGTCGACGTCGATGCCTTTGAGGTTGTTGGCGCGCGCGCCCTTCACGCGCAGCCATTCTTTGGACGAGCCGGGGGTCCGGCGAGCGGGAACCGGAATGGTGAGATGCCCGCTAAGATAACGGCCGGTGATGGAGGCGGGATTTGCGGCGACTTCGTCGACCGTGCCGGCGGCCAGGATCTTGCCGCCGAACTCGCCGGCGCCTGGACCGAGGTCGAGCAGGTAGTCGGCGGAGCGCAGGACGTCGGGGTCGTGCTCGACGACGAGGATGGTGTTGCCGAGGTCGCGCAGGTCATTCAGGATGCGGATGAGGCGGGCGGTGTCGCGCGGGTGCAGGCCGATGGAGGGCTCGTCGAGTACATAGAGCGCGCCGACGAGTCGGGAGCCCAGCGATGTGGCGAGCTGTATGCGCTGCGATTCGCCCCCGGAGAGGGTGGAGGCGAGGCGGTCGAGGGTGAGGTAGTCAAGTCCGACAGCGTCGAGAAATGTCAGTCGCTGGCGAATTTCCTGGAGAATGCTGCCGGCGATCTCCTCCTGCATGGGAGTAAGGGTGAGCCTGGAAAAGAAGCGGAAGGCCGCGGCGATGGTGAGCGAGGCAGCTTCGCAGATGTTTTTTTCTCCGACAGAGACGGCGCGGGCTTCGGCGCGGAGGCGCTGGCCTTTGCATTCCGGGCAGAGGGCGTAGCCGCGATATTTGCTGAGCATGACGCGGACGTGCAGCTTGTATTTCTTGCGCTCAAGGAGGGCGAAGAAGCCGTGGACGCCAGGGAAGGCTCCGCGGCCGTCGAGGACGAAGGCCTGCTGTTCGGCGGTAAGGTCCCACCAGGGGACGTCGAGGGGAATGCCGTTTTGCTTCGCGGCTCGGCGCAGGTCGGTCAAGTATGTGCGGTATTTCGGGCGATTCCAGGGGTCGATCGCGCCTTCGTCGAGGGTCTTCGACTTGTCCGGGATGATGAGGTCGAGGTCGAAGTCGATGGTGTTGCCGAATCCCTGGCAGCGCGGGCAGGCACCATACGGGTTGTTGAAGGAGAACAGGCTTGGCTCGGGTTCGCGGTAAACGCGGTGGCAAGTTTTGCACTCGAAGGCTGCGGAGAAGCGGATCCGCTCGCGGGGAGCCGTGTCTGACGCGGTGTCGCGGGGGACAATTTCGAAGAGGATTTCGCCAGACTCGCGATAGCCAATTTCAGCGGCGTCGACAATGCGGGCGCGATTGTCTGACGCGACGGCGATGCGGTCGACAAGGACGTAGACGGGCAATGCGAAGTTGATCTCGAGCAGCGACTCCGGCGTGGAGAACTCGTAGATTGCGCCGTTCTGGTAAAGGCGATTGAAGCCGCGTTTGCGCAGATCGGCGAGGCGCTCACGGAGCGCGTCAGACAAGCCGGCGGAGGGCTTTTCCGGGGTCTTCGCGGCAGACTTCCGTGTCCGACGCGCGAGCTTCGGCGTGTCCGCCGTGTCCGACGCGGGCTGCGCGGGGGTGGTCGCCTGCGGCTGGACGGGGAACAGCGCGTGGAGGCGAGTTCCCTCCCCCAGGGCGAGGATGGTTGAGGCAATCTCGTCGACGGTGTTGCGCCGGACAATGCCACCGCACACGATGCAATGGACGACGCCGCAGCGCGCCCATAGCAGACGCATGTAGTCGTAGATTTCGGTCGCGGTGGCGACGGTGGAGCGGGGGTTGCGGGTCGAGTTCTTCTGCTTGATGGCGATGGCCGGGGCAAGGCCGTCGATGAGGTCGACGTCGGGCTTCTCGATGCGCTCCAGAAACTGCCGGGCGTAGGCGGAAAGCGACTCGACGTAGCGCCGCTGGCCCTCGGCATAGATGGTGTCGAAGGCAAGGGACGACTTGCCGGAGCCCGAGACGCCGGAGACGACCGTGAGCTTCCCATGGGGAATCGCGCAGTCGATGTTCTTCAGGTTATGGGTCCGCGCACCGCGGATGATGATCTCGTCGCTCAATGGAGTGGTTCCGGAGGTTCGGGGAAAAGAGCCCCAGTCTGATTATAGGGGCGGGGCGCACCCTATCGCGCTGGGGTGAGAATGGAGGCCTATGCACCTGACGGGAGCCTTGATTTTGCTATTGTTTATGGCGTTGTCCGCCGCTGTGATGCTGCTTCTGCTGCATTGGACCCGCGCCGGGCGGTTCCTGCACGAACGCATCCCGGATCGGCCGCGGCGGCGGCTGTTTCTGGCTGCGGTCAGCTTCTTCATCACGTTTCTGGGTGTGCGCCTGCTGGTTTACGCCATCGTGCATCACGTCGCGCCGTTTGGGTGGGTGATGATGGGCGGCCGGCACATCCACCATTTGGTGTGGGGCATTTTGCTGCTGCTGGTGGTTGGATATTCCGACATGGCTGAGATTGGAACCGAATCCTCCCCAGCGTCGATTTTCGCGAGCCGGTTGATCTCGATTCTCTTCGGAATGGGCGCGGCGCTGACGCTGGATGAATTCGCGCTCTGGCTGAACCTGAGCGCGGAGGCCTACTGGACGCGCGAGGGGCGCGAAAGCATCGACGCGGTGGTGCTGTTCGGGGCGCTGCTGGCTATCGGAGCGTGGGGTGCGCCGCTGTTTTCCGGGACCAAACAGAAAGCCGCGAGTACCAGGCTGGACTAAAGCTCCAAATCGGGGGGTGGGCCGATTGCGCTCTTTCGCCCGATCCGCGGATGCGTCTTGCCTGTCGCGCTGCGCGACAGTGTGTTTCCTGAAGCCGCGGCCGGCCGATCTGGATAGGTGGGGTGGTGTGAGACTTGGCTCCCGTTGCGCGTTTAATGACTAGCCCGCTGGTCAGACACGCTGTCAGAATGGTCGCTATGCACTGGATGGCAGCGTGGGCAGTCCTGATCTTCATGGCGGCCAGCGCGTCGGTGATCCTGATTCTGCTGCACCTGACGCGCGCGGGCCGCATTCTGCATGATCGCATTCCCGACCGGCCGCGGCGGCGGCTGTTTCTGGCGGCACTGGGATTCGCCCTCACCTTCATCGGCGTGCGGGTGCTGGTGCTGTTCATCCTCTACCATATTGGGCCGTTCGGATGGGTCGTTCTATACGGCACGCATATTCACCACCTGGTGTGGGGGATTCTTCTGCTGCTCATCTCCGGCTATGCGATGGTGGCGGAGGTTGGGACGAGAGCCACGCCCACTTCGCTGTTCTTCGGGCGGTTGATTGCGATCCTTTACGGGATGGGCGCGGCACTCACACTCGACGAATTCACGATGTGGCTGAATATCAAGGAGTCGACGTGGTCGTTTCAGGGACGCGAGAGCATCGATGTGGTGGTGCTGTTCGGCGCGCTGCTGGCGGTGGGAGCGTGGGGCGCGCCGTTGTGGACTAAGCGTCCGCGCAAGCGCTCTGCACGCAATCATGCTCTGGCTGCAGCTCACGCGCACCGCGGGCAGAACGGTTCGAGGCAGGGGCCTCCAGGCAAGTGAAAAGCCGTGCCGGAAGTTATCTCGGCACGGCCCTTGCAGGTGAGGTTATTCGCCGCGGTTCGGGAAGATGCCCATCCGAAACTGGACGGTGAAGCTGCGGTCTGTTGTCAGGCTCAAGGTATCGATTGGAGAAACCGGTGTTGTGGCAAAGTAGGCCGAACCGTTAACCGGCACGGGAGTACCGGCCGCGCCTACGTCGAGGATGCTCCTGTCGTTCATAAGGTTATTGATGCTGAAGCCGATCTTGGACTCATTGAAGAACGAATTGTTCTTGCGCAGAGTGTAATTCAGGTAGAGGTTCACGTTATTGGTCGGCGCATCCCATACCTGATTGTGGTAAGCTCCGGCGTCATTGTAGTGATCGCCGATACGCTTTTCGATAATGCCCAGATCAAGGCCGTGCGCCTGATAAGTCAGCGCCAGCGCCTGGGTGTAAAGAGGAGCATCGGCAACATAGAGATCGGAAGGAATGCCCGTTCCGGTATATGTTGCTTTGCCTGTCGTTCCGTTGGCATACAAGTTGATGCCTCCACCCAGGGCGGCGTTGATTTCACCTTCAAATCCCTGGGTGATGGAATCGGGACCGAGATAGTAGGCTTCGAGGTTATATAGAGGATTGTTGGGATCCTGGGTCGCATACGGAACGTAGCCACCCTGATACTTGATGTGATAGTAGTCGGCATCTACCGTCAGCCGGTTTAGCTTGACCACCGATCCCCCCTGCCACGTGGTAGTTTGAGTGGGCTTGGGAAGCTGATTCACTTCCGATCCACCGCCTTTGACATCGAAGGTGCTGCTCGGCGGGATCACGTCTCCTTTGGCGAACTGACCGTAGACCGACCATCTGTTGGTTATGTGGTAGTTCGCTTCAGCGGAGGGCAGATTGCTCGGGAAGCTGCCCGAAGATTTAGCATTGGGCTGACCTCCGAGATTACCCACGATCTTGCCGTCGTCCGCGTACTGCGTCAGCGCCATGTTATACCAGGCCAACTTGTAGCCGCCTATTAGAGTGAGCCGGCCAGTGGGATGCCATTCGTACTCGGCAAATGGGTTGAGTGAATTGGTGAAGTAGCGCTCGTGGAAATTTGGAAGAAGCTGGTCCGTATGGGTCAGTGGGTTAGAAGGGATCTGGTAGCGATTGGTAGTAGCCCACTCATACCATCCACCGGTACGAAAGACTCCATATCTGGAAGCCTGGCTGAGGGTAGCGGTTTCGCCATACTTGCGATAACTATTCAGCTTGTCGACCGCGCAAGGCAGCGCGACGACCCCCTTCTTGGTTACAGGAGTCGAGCAGTTTGCCTGAGTAATCCAATTGCCGGGTGTCAGACCGGTTGTATCTTTTGAGTTATCGTTGGCGTAGTACTGCGCATTGTAGTAGCTGTAGGTATACGGCTTGAAGTCGAGAATCCAGCCGTGATCGAGCGTTGAGCGGAAACCAACGTACTCGAAGTCGGTGGGAATGCCGTAAGTGTTATAGGCCTGGTAAAACGCGCTGGTCGGATCGGTGTTCTGCAGAAGGTAGTTCCAACCGTAGTTCTGGATCTGGGCACGATATGGCGGGTTGTTCGGCGTGTTGGAGTTGAAGCGGAGGACACCGCTGTACCCGGTGATAGTAGTACGGTCAGACTCCTTGTAAAGCACTTTGACATCGCCGCCGTAGCGGTTCTGATCGTTGAGGGTCTCAAAGCCGTCGGAGGTCATGCGGTGCACGTCCGCACTGAAGCCGATGTTCTTCTTGTCTCCCAGCATTCCGGAGTTGTACTGGCCATCGATTAGCAGCGTGTTGAAGGACCCGTAGGAGACGTTGGGAAGGACAGACTGCTCGGCCGGGACGTCGCGGGACTGCAGGTTGATGGAGCCGCCGAAGGTGCTGGGCCCGATGGTGGAAGCGGTGCCCGGGCTGCGATCGAAGTCGACGCTGCCGATCCAGAGGCCTGGGAAAAATACCCAGGAGTGATGGGTGGGGGTGTTGGTGTCTTCGAAGGGAATGCTGTCCCACGTGATGTCGTAATCGCCATCGGGAAAGCCGCGGAAGTAAATGGCGCCCTGGCCGAGGCCGACGCCGTTGGTGTTATAGCTGAAGGTGCCAGGGACGATCTGAATGATGTTGGAGTAGTCTGCGGTGGGCGGCGTGAACTCGCGGATAAATTCGCTGCTGACTTCCGATTTGGGCGCGACGGTGTCGAGCGATTCCTGAGAAAGCGCGTGCTGGCCGGCGATTGAATCACCGGCGATGGCGCGGACTTCGATGTTCTGTTCAACGCTGCCGATGCCGAGGGTGACGGCAATCTCAGACCCATTCGCGGAGGCCACTGCGTCCTGGGTGGTGGAGGAGAACCCTTCAGCGGTAAAGGTGAGGGTGTAGCGGCCGGCGGGAACGCTCTTGAACGCAAAATGGCCAGCTTCGTCGGCGGCGATTGTAGTGACCGCGCCGGTGTCCTGGTTTTTCGCCGCAACGGTGGCGCGCGCTACGGCGGACCCGCGCGCGTCGACCACAGTACCCGCGATGGATGCGGCGCCGCCCTGGGCGAACAACATGCGGGTGGAACCGAGAATCAGGAAGACGATGAAAACTATAAAGACACGTCGCCACAGGCTGAAAGGGTGTGTCACAGGATTGCCTCCAAGAATGTGTTGGTCGAACAAAGGGGTTTGGGGACCCGTTTTATATGGGGAAACTTGATCCAACCCTATGAAGACCGCGTGAAAGGGGCGTTACACGGTTGTTGCGTCTCTGTGAATTGCGCCTGTGGATATTGCCTCGAAAATTACTTAGGCGTCATTTGCTCGCGAGGTTCTTCTGGTCCGCCACGGGGATACTCGACCGAATCTGGCTGTTCCCTCACTTGATACCTGGAGCATTTCGCTCCCAATCCACAGGGTGCGGCAAGCTATAGTCAAAGCGGCGATTCTCACGACCTTGCTCAGGCGTGTCTAAAACCAACACAAACAGCGGCGCGACGCTTCTGGAGGAACCGGCTGACTTTTATCGTCCGCCAGCCGGCCGGGACGGCGGTGCGCGCTCGCCGCGACGGCCTCGCGCGGAAGCCGACCCCGACGACGACGCGGGCGAACCTTTCCTGCGGGCGCGTCGACGTATTCCCGTCCGGCGCGGGCTGCTGCCCGGATGGGCTAGAGGCGGCTGGGGAAAACTGGCCCTCGCGGGTTGCGTTCTGATGGCGTTGGGCGTGATCGCCGCGATGATTCTGGGCGTGGGCAGCTTTCTCGATCACGATCCCCGATTCCGCGTCGATTCCTCTGCTTCGATCCAGACCCTGGGCAGCCAGTTGAGCCGCAGCGATCTGCTTTCGGTCTTCGGTTCCGACATCGGACGCAATTTGTTCTTCGTGCCGCTGACGAAGCGGCGCACGGAGCTGGAGCAGATTCCCTGGGTGGAGAAGGCGACGGTGATGCGGCTGCTGCCGAACCAGCTGAGGGTAGCGATTGTGGAGCGCAAGCCGGTTGCGTTTGTCCAGGTCCGCGGGCGCGTGGAGCTGGCCGATGTGGATGGCGCGATCCTGACCATGACGCCGCAGCAGATGGCCGCACGGCGCTACTCCTTTCCTGTTGTCAGCGGGATTAACCCTGCCGATCCGCTCTCGGTCCGCGGCGCGAGGATGCATGTGTATCAGCGGTTCATTGGCGAGATGGATGCCACCGGTGAGCACATTTCCGCGCAGCTGAGCGAGGTGGATCTGTCGGATCCGGACGATGTGCGGGCTACTGTTCCGGCGAATGGGTCAGACCTGGTGCTGCACTTCGGCGACGAGGATTTTGTTCCGCGCTGGCGGAATTATCAGGCGCATATTGCGCAGTGGCAGCAGCAGTATCCACATCTGGCGTCGATTGATTTGCGTTACGAGCATGAAGTGGTGCTGAAGATGGCGGGCGATCCGGGAACGAATGCCGCGCCGACTCCGGCGGCGAAGCCTGCTGAGAAACCAACGGCGCCTGCAACGCCACCGACCGTGCATAGCGCTTCCGCGACACATAGTGCTCCTGCAGTCCACAGTTCTCCCGCGCCCCAAAGTGCTCCATCGCACAGTGCTGTGCACAAACCGACGAAACATGCGCCGCCGAGCAAGCATGGATCGACGACCAAACATGCGACTCCGGACAAGACACACGCAAAACAAGGAGCGGCATGAGCCAGCAGGACAACATCATTGCCGTGCTGGATGCGGGCAGCTCGAAGGTCCGGGTGCTGATTGCAGAGGTGCATGAAGGCGCGCTGCGGTATCGCGGCCATGGCGTCGCCGATGCGGCGGGCATGCGCAAAGGGCTGATTTCCGATCTGGCTCCTGCGGCTGCGGCGATGGATCGCGCGGCGGTGATGGCGGAGAGTTCGGCGCAGGCGGTGATCGAGAGATGCGTGGTGGCCGTGGGCGGACCGCACATTCGCGGCGTGAACAGCCGCGGCGGCATTAGCCTGGGAACGCGCTTGCGGGAGATCACGAAAGAAGACGTGCGGGCGGCGGTCGATCGCGCGCGGTCGATCGCTCTTCCTGCGGATCGAGAGGTTCTGCACCTGCTGCCACAGCAGTTCATCCTCGACGAGCAGCCGGGGATCCACGATCCGGTGGGGATGGTGGGCAATCGGCTGGAGGTGAATCTGCACATTTCGACCAGCTCGGCGAGCGCGCAGCAGAGCATCATAACGTGCGTGAACAAGGCGGGGCTCGAGGTGACGGAGACGGTGCTCGAGTCGCTGGCCGCGGCGGAGGCGACGCTTTCCGCCGATGAGCGCGAGCTGGGGGTTTGCCTGCTGGACATTGGCGCATCGAGTTCGGAACTGGTGGTGTTTTTCGAGGGCTCGGTCGCGCACACGTCAGTGGTGCCGATCGGCGGCGATCATTTCACCAACGATTTGGCGGTCGGGCTGCACGTGACCGCGCCGGAAGCGGAGTGGCTGAAGTGCAGTTACGGTCATGCCGTGGTGACGTGTGTGCCGCAGGACAGCGAAGTTGAGGTTGCCGGATTGCCCGGCTATGAGCCGCGGGTGGTGCGGCAGCGATTTATCGCAGAGATTCTGGAGCCGCGGGCCCGGGAACTGTTTCAGTTGCTCCGCGACAACCTGCGCCAGGGCGGCGTGCTGGAGGCGATGGGAGCGGGCTGCGTGCTGACCGGCGGCGGAGCGCGGTTGCCGGGACTGCTCGAAACTGCGGAGAGCCTGCTGCGGGTTCCGGCGCGTTTGGCGTCGCCGGTGCCGCTGTCACGCATGCCGGCTGCATTGGCCACGCCCGAATTCTCAGTTCTGACAGGAACGATGTTGTATACCCACCGCACCAGCGCGAACCGTGCGGCGGAAAACCAGGGACTGCGCGCCAAGCTGCGCGCCATCTTAGCGGGAAGTGTTTAGGTGAAGGAGCCGATGCCCATGAAGAGCAAAGCGATGAACCAGCCTGAAGAAATCCGGATCCAGTATCACGACGAGAACCTGCGCGGCGCGAAGATCAAGGTCATCGGTGTGGGTGGGGGCGGCGGCAACGCAGTCAATCGCATGATTGCCGCGAGCATGGAGGGCGTGGAGTTTATCGCCGCCAACACCGATCGCCAGGCACTGCAGCTCTCGCACGCGCCGGTCAAGCTGCAGCTGGGAGCGAAACTGACCAGCGGCCTGGGCGCGGGGGCGAATCCCGACGTGGGACGGAAAGCTGCGCTCGAAGACTCGGAGAAGATTCTCGACGCACTCGCCGGGGCGGACATGGTGTTCGTGACTGCGGGACTGGGCGGCGGCACGGGCACGGGTGCGGCTCCGGTGATTGCGTCGCTGGCGAGCGAAATGGGCGCGCTGACCGTTGCCGTGGTGACGCGGCCGTTCGCGTTTGAAGGCAAGCGGCGCATGGCGCAGGCTGAGCGTGGCATGCAGGAGCTGCTCGAAAGCGTGGACACGATGATCGTGATCCCCAACGAGAAGCTGCTGGCTGTGGCCAAGGACGCTGGATTCTTCGAATCGTTCCGCATCGCTGACGATGTGCTGCGCCAGGGGGTGCAGGGGATTTCGGACATCATCACGATACCGGGCATCATCAACCGCGACTTTGCCGACGTGAAGACGACGATGGCCGGCATGGGCTACGCGGTGATGGGGACCGCGGTTCGGGGCGGATCGAATCGCGCGATGGAGGCGGCATTGGCGGCGATGGCTTCCCCGCTGCTCGAAGATGGAGCGATCGACGGAGCGCGCGGCATCCTGATCAACATTACCGGCTCGGCTTCGCTGAAGCTGAGCGAGGTGAACGAGGCTTCGACGCTGATCCAGAACGCGGCGCACGAGGACGCCAACATTATCTTTGGCGCGGTGCTCGACGAAAAAATGGGCGATGAAGTGAAGATCACGGTGATCGCGACGGGATTCCGGCAAGGGTCGGCGGAGCGGCGGGACCATATGCTGGGCGCCGCGTTGCGCGAGGCCCAGGCGCCGCGGATTGAAGCGCGTCCGATGACGCCGCGGTTCGCGAGCGAAGAGGGCGACGAAGAGATGGCGCCGGCAATCGTGCAGCCGACCCACGGGCCGGTGCTGGTTCCGGTTTCTTCGCGGGAATTTGTGTCGGCGTTTCGGATCCACGAAGCGGAGCCAGTGAGCAGCGAAGGCAATGTGCCCCAGGAACTCGACTACGAAGAAGAAGCAGCGGAGCTGGTGGGGGTGGCGGTGGCCGAACATGCTCCTGAACCGGAGGGAATGGAGATCGCTCACCCGACGTTTGTGGAGGAGCCTGGGGAGAACCTGGACATCCCGGCCTTTATGCGTAAAGGCACGCTCTGATTCGACTTCGGGCCGAAGGCAGGGGCCACCTTGTGACCGGAAAGAGGGACACCGGTGAGCGAAAATGTACTGGACAGGCAATAATTTCCGGTTATAGTGAACACATAGTCCCTGCCAGCCATCGAAGCCTTTGCAGTCTGGCTAACCCCTTTGGGGGCAACTGCTGGGGTGTCTTTAGGGTTTGAGTCGGCATGGTGAGGACCTGGCTCCCGAGCGTGGCACTCAAGTTTCAAATCGGGAAAGCCGATGATGAACGGTATGCCGTAACGTACGAAGTAATGTTTCACCGGACAAGATTCTGCGGCAGGATCAGTCAGAAGGTCTGGATTCTTCGAACGAGAGTTGATTGATGAAGCGTGTCGCTTTTTGTTTCATGCTGACTGTCCTGGTCGCGCCCTCGTTCCTTTTTGCGGCGTCTACCACCACTGCGCATCGCACGGTTCGTCATCACTCGCGTGTTCATGAATCGGCCACGGCGCGCCAGCACATGGCTACGATGCAGCACAGCCAGCGGGTCACGAGCGCGCATCTGGTTTCGGCCACTTTGACGACACACCGCTACGTTCGCCGCACACGCCATCATTATTATGGCGAACGCTTCACTGCCAGCTCCTTTGCCAATTCCGATCTGACCGCCGGGGACATCACCGCGGGCGAGGATCCTGTGGTCCGCCAGGCTGCGCTGGACGCGCTGGGCGATATGAACGGGACGGTAGTAGCGATCGATCCTTCGAACGGCCGCATTTTGGCGATGGTGAACCAGAAGCTGGCCCTCTCGAGCGGCGCCGAGCCGTGCTCGACCATTAAGCTGTCCGTTGCCCTGGCCGCATTGCAGGAAGGGATCATCAATAAAGATACGCCGGTGAATCTGGGCGGCAGCTATCATCTGAATCTCACCGAGGCGCTGGCTCACTCCAACAATCTTTATTTTGAGACGCTCGGCCGCCGGTTGGGCTTCGATCGCGTTCGTCACTACGCCACGGAATTTGGGCTGGGCGAACTGGCCGGCTACAACATTCAGGGCGAGCAGCCGGGACTGTATCCGGATACGCCGCTGCCGGAGAATCTGGGCGGCGTGGGCCGCATGTGCTCCTTCGGCGAAGGCGTCTCGATGACGCCGCTGCAATTGGGAGCGATGGTAGCCGCGATCTCTAACGGCGGGACGCTCTATTATCTGCAGCATCCCACGACGCCGTCTGAAGCGCTGAGCATGCAGCCGCGCATCAAACGGACACTGGACATTGGGAATATCATCCCTGAGATTCAGGACGGCATGCACGCCGCCGTCCAGTACGGAACGGCGCGGTCGCTGCGCGCGAACTTCAACCAATTCCCAGTGCTGGGCAAGACTGGCACCTGCTCGAACGACGGCACACGATTCGGCTGGTTCGCTTCGTATGCGGACACGCAGTACGGGCGCATCGTCGCGGTGTTTTTCCTCGAAGGTGGACGGCCGACGTTTGGACCCAAGGCCGCGGAACTGACGGGCGTTTTCTATCGCGACCTGTGGACCAACAGTTACTTTGCCGCGAAGCAGTCGCCGGAGACACCGGATTCGAACGCAACACCGGCGGTTGGGGCTCCTCAGTAAGCTGATCCTCTAAGAGAATAGGAACCACGGACGCCTCGCTACGCAGCGGGGCGTTTTTGCATGGTCTGACGCTGTTCCAATTGCTCTCTGGCCAGTCTGAGCTGCTGGCGTTCGGCGGCTTTCAGATGTCCGCGAAAGAGCGAGTCGCGGCGCTTGGCCAGCTCGGCGCTCGCTTCGGCGCCGATCAGGATGGCCAGCGCGGTCAGGTACATCCAGAACATGAGGCCGATCACCGCGCCCATGCCGCCGTACATCCGCGAGAAATGGGCGAGATGGTTGAGGTAAAACGCCAGCCCGGCGGATCCGGTGAACCAGAGCGCGATGGCGACGACCGCGCCCGGGAGCGTCGAGGTGAACCGCTGCTTCATGTTCGGGGCGAGGAAGTACACCAGTTCGAGCGCGACGACGAAGGTCACAAAGACGGTCGCGAGACGGATCAAGGGCCACATTCTCTCGAAGGCAGCGGGGATGGGGAAAATCTCGCCAATAAAATGGCCGAAGTGCGGGCCTGCGATCAAGGCCAGCAACGATACGGTCAAAAGACCGCCGCTGGTTAAGGTCAGGATGAGCGCCTGGAGGCGGTCCCGCAGCCAGGAGCGCGGTTTTGTCACGTCGTAGGCGACGTTGAGCGCCGTGATGAGCGAGGTGAACCCGCCGGTGGTCGACCAGATATAGCTCAGAATGCCGAACGACAGCATGCCGCGGTGCGGTGCGAGCAGGCCGCCGACCATCTTCTCCACCATGGAGAGGGATTCGGCGGGCACCAGGATTGCCATGACGCTGAGCAGCTGCGGCACCAGCCCTGGCAGACGCAGGAGCGAGAGCAGGGCCGCTATGGTGATAAGCAGGGGCACTAGGGACATCATGGACCAGAAGGCGAGCCCCGCCGCGACGTCGAAGGTGCGTGTGCGGATCAGCTCTCTTGCGACGATGAAGGTGAGCGCGCGGGTCTCGCGCCAGCGGCGGCGCACACGATGGCGCCAGCGTGCGAAGGTTTGGCGTCGCCGTAATCTACACGCCGGGCGAGCACTTCCCTGCCAGCGCGCGGCAGGATCGGCCTGCGCTGCGTTCCCTGAGTCCGAAAGAAGAGTGTCACGCGGCACGAGGCGGCTCCACTTAGGTGCGATGGCAAATTCCCCGTTGCGGATGTGTGCGATGCGCGGCTTTCCGGCCGCCGCTTGATTCCGACCCCCGTTTTCTGCGATACATGAATGGTTTGCCCGGAGGAGTCGCTATGAAGCGCAATCTTTTTGCATGGGCCCTCGTTGTTTTCCTTGGCGCGTCGATCGCCGCCGCCAGCGTTAATCCAGCGAACATGCGCCAGGTCACCTTCCCCAGCGGGAGCGACACCGGGCAGGGCTTTCTCTACATGCCGGGTGGCTCCGGGCCGCATCCGGCAGTCGTTGTTATCCAGGAATATTGGGGCGTGAACGACTGGGTCAAGGAACAGGCTCAGCATTTCGCGAATGAAGGCTACGTTGCGCTGGCGGTCGATCTCTATCGCGGCAAAGTCGCCACAGATCCAGAGATGGCGCACGAGCTGATGCGCGGACTCCCCCAGGATCGCGGCGTGCGCGACCTGACTTCGGCGGTGGCGTGGCTTGAGCACCAGCCTGGGGTTGACCCGCATCGCATTGGGGCGATCGGATGGTGCATGGGTGGCGGGTATGCTGTCCAGCTCGCCATTGCCGATCCTGGCCTCAAGGCGTTGGTCATCAATTATGGTTCCCTGCCCACCGACAAAACGGCTCTTGGCAAAATCAACGCGCCGGTGCTGGGGAACTTTGGCGGTCAGGATCGTGGGATCACGCCTGACGACGTTCACGCCTTCGAAGATGCGATGAAGTCTCTGGGCAAGAGCACGGACTTGAAGATCTATTCGGACGCCGGGCACGCCTTCGAGAACCCGAACAACACAAACGGCTATCGGGCAGAGGATGCCCAGGATGCCCAGACCCGCTCGCACCAGTTCCTGGCGGAGCAGTTGCACCCGGTTTCAAGGTAGGCAGCGAAAGGCAGCAGGGATGGCGGCGGGGCTATTGTCCAACGTTGTTCTGCCGAAATCTCGGGGTTCCCGTTTCGGAACGGCAGAGTACGAAAGTTGGAGGGGGCCGCGAGTCCGCAAGCCTGCTTTCTATGCCGCTAAATGCCTGAAAAAATATGCAATACCAGACACAGGTAACCGTCTTTCGTGCCCACTTTGGTTACCAAAGTCGGGAAAATATTTCTTGCTTGTGCATCTCGGAACGTGTTAACTATGCAGGCAATATCTTGAAAATCCTGCCTTGCTGTAACCAGGGGAAAGTGCGGTCTATAAGGCCATCACTATGAAAATTGGAATCACTATACGAGGGTACCGCCTGTCGAAGGGGTTATCTCAAGGGGATATTGAAAAGCGTACGGGACTTCTCCGCTGCTATTTATCGAGAGTGGAGAATGGACACACAGTTCCCTCGCTGGACACCCTTGCCAAAATCGCTGGCGCGCTCGAACTTCCGCTCGCTCAGCTGTTTGCTGAAGACACGCTGGGACGCCAATTCCAGTCTCAAAAGCTTTCCGACGACGAGCTCCGCTTCCTGACTCAAATCCGGCGGTATTCCACCAACCTGAACGACAGCGACCGCAAGCTGCTGCTGGCTATGGTCAAGAAGTTCGCTGCAACCGCCACGCGATAACCACCCGTCCCCCGAAGATTCCCGCGCACGTGACTCCGGACCAACTCTCCGGGGTCTGGGGAGAGCCTCACCCGGAGGCTGCGGCCTCGTAGTACGCCCGCAGCCCCCAGGCAATCAGCAGCAGGACGAAGACCATAATGCCGATCGCGAGGGCGCGTCTGCGGACGAAGATGTCGCGCGGCGCCCCGATGCGGGGCACGAGCGGGATTCCAAAGGCCACGCCACTGAGGAAGCCGCCGAGGTGCGCCATGTTGTCGACCTGGAGACGGGTGTGCGCGAGCCACAGGCCGCCGTCGATGATGAAGTTCAGCAGCGCGAAGTACCACACGCTGCGGCGTAGCTTCTTCAGTTCGAAGGCGGGAATCGGCAGCAGCGGCGAACGCAGGAGCATGAGGAGCACTCCGGCGAGGCCGAAGACCGCGCCTGAGGCTCCGGCGCTGAGAGTACCGCCAGCCGGCCCAGGAAGCCGCTGGTTGAAAGTCACGCTCAGCAGGTTCCCGGCGACTCCGGTGAGCACATAGGCGGCGATAATGCCAAACTCGCCCAGCAGCGGTTCGCCGAGCAGGCCGAGATTCCAAAGGCACCACATATTGGTGGCGATGTGAATCCAGCTAAAGTGCACGAAGATGGAGGTGACGAGCCGCCACCATTCGCCCCCGAGGACGAACCCACCATTGCACAGCAGTCCGTAGGAGAAGCTGTCCTCGAAGGTCGGCCCCGCGGCAGTGTGGCTCAAGACCAGCGTCAGCAAATAGACAGCGCAGTTGATCCCAACCAGCGTGTAGGTTGCAGGCGCCGAGGCCCAGTGACGGCGGGGGCGCGGAACCGGCTGCGGCGGCGGATACCAGCCACGCGGCTCGGGCGGCGCCGGAGACGGCTCGGGATCGATTCCCGGCGGCAAAATCTCTGGTTGGGAAGTGAAGCGCCGGCCGGTGCCCTGCTCGGGATCCATACTGCTACCCTATCGTTCCAGCCGCGCGCTGACAATCCGCCGGCCGATGCAGACGTTTTATTCCACGCGCACGCGATCGGAAGAGCGAAGCGAGCGCGGCTGTCGTGCTCTGAATTCGGATAATGAAGACCTGGCGCGCACCCAGCCGATCAGCGCAAAAGGCGCCATGATAAAAACGGAGATGAGAAAGCTGGCCGCGACGATGTCGGAGGTGGCCCAATGGTGGCCCCCTGCGTCGATGATGGTCTTCGGCGAGTGAGGCGGCTGGGCGGAGGGAACCGCCACGAGCAGGTTTCCCAGGGCGACGATGCCGTACATCAGCACTGCCAGGCGACTCCAAGCGGAGTCTGACGGCGCCAGCGGCTGATGGCGCAGCCATAACGCGAATGCCTGATAGAAAATCCACGTGGTGAGAAGCCAGCCGAAGAAATTGCTGAAGGGGACTCCGAAGTAGCCACCTCCGTCGAGCCACACCCAGGCGCGGTCGATGTTGGCCCACACTGGATCCATCGCGAGGTCCCAGGAGCACATTACCGCTGCGGCGACGCAGGGCACGACAAAGACTGCTGCTCGCGAGTTTTGCGGCGCGCCGACGATCGACGAGGCCACGACCCACGCAAGATAGCCGACGCCAACATAAGCCAGCGATAACAGGATGGGAAGCTGGAACAGCTTCGGGCCCATCACGCCGGTGAAGTAATAATGTCCGAAGGGGAAGCCGGTTCGGAGGCTAAGACTCTCTAACGCGCTGCCAATCGCGAGGCAGAGCACCATGAAAACGACGATGCCCCTGGTCCCATAGACGCGCCTGCCGTGGATGAACGCGAAGACTGCCGGCGGAAGCACGTGGAGGATGACGATGAGCAGCGCGGGGATCTGAGTTGGGAAAATCTGCAGCACGCGCGCGAGGGCGTAGAGGAGCAAGAGGATAATGAGTCCGTTGCGCGAGGCACTGCGCAAGTCGCTGTGTTCCACCATGCGAAGATTGTAGCGGCGTTTCCTGGCGGTGCACGCGCACGCCATTGTTTACAATTCTCTTTCACGCCCGAACTTCAGGGCCAATTTTCCGGAGCCATTATTTTGAGCGGTGATAAAAAGATCGCCCGCGCGCTGCTGAGCGTGACGGACAAAACCGGCATCGTGGATTTCGCGCGCTGCCTTACACGCCACGGAGTCGAGCTGGTTTCCACGGGAGGCACGGCGCGGGCGCTGCGCGACGCCGGACTCACTGTGCGCGAGGTCGCGGACCTGACCGGATTTCCAGAGATGTTCGACGGCCGCGTGAAGACGCTGCACCCCAAGGTGCATGGCGGCATCCTGTACATGCGCGGCAATCGCGAGCATAGCGCGCAGGCGGCGGCGCACAAGATTGAGCCCATCGACATGGTGGTCGTGAATCTCTATGCATTCGAGAAGACCGCCGCGAACCCGGACGCAAAGTTTGCCGAGATTATCGAGAACATCGACATTGGTGGCCCGGCGATGGTGCGTTCGGCCGCGAAAAACTTCGAGGATGTCGCCGTCGTGACTGCGGCCGCCGACTACGAATTCCTGGCCGACGAGCTCGATCTGAACCGCGGCATGCTGAGCCGCGAAACGCGATGGCGCCTGGCGCAGCGGGCTTTTGCCGCGACCGGGACTTACGACACCGCGATTGCAAACGCGCTGGAGCGCCTGGAACCTTCGGCCCCGGAACTACCGCTCCGCACCAGCGATGAGTTTCCGTCGACGCTGCGGATTTCGTATCCGCTGGGGCAGACGCTGCGCTACGGAGAAAATCCGCACCAGCGAGCGGCGCTTTATCGTGACAACTCGGGCGGTGGTGTGGCCGCGGGGCATCAACTGCAGGGCAAGGAGCTGAGCTACAACAATCTGGTCGATCTGGACGCGTGCTGGGATCTCGCGCAGGAATTCGACGAGCCTGGCTGCGCGATTATCAAACACACAAATCCCTGCGGCGCGGCCACGGGTTCGAACCTGCTGGAGGCGTACCGAAAGGCGCTGGTCGCCGATCCGGTTTCGGCGTTTGGCGGGGTGATCGGCGTCAATCGCGAGGTCACGGGCGACACGGCGGAGGAAATGGCGTCGCTATTTGTAGAGGCGATCGCCGCTCCCGGATTCAATGACGATGCGTTGGTGCGGTTCTCCTCGAAGAAGAACCTGCGCCTCGTGGTGGTGAAGCCGGCGAATCCGTCGCGGGTTCTCAAGCAGATTTCCGGTGGGATGCTGATGCAGGATGCCGACAATCCGAGGCTCTCGGTGGCCGATTTGAAGGTGGCCACGCAGCGTGCTCCGACTGGAGAAGAACTGAACGCGTTGCTGTTTGCGTGGAAGGTCGTCAAGCATGTGAAGTCGAACGCGATTGTTTACGCGCGCGATGGGCAGACGCTGGGCGTGGGCGCGGGACAGATGAGCCGCGTGGACGCAGCGCGCTTCGGCGCGATGAAGGCGGTGTTGCCGCTGAAAGGTTGCGTCGCTGCATCGGACGCGTTCTTTCCCTTTCCTGATGGGCTGGAAGTAGTTGCGCAGGCCGGGGCGACGGCGGTGATTCAGCCTGGCGGATCGGTCCGCGACAAGGACGTAATCGCCGCGGCGGATCGCCTGGGATTGGCGATGATCTTCACCGGCATCCGGCACTTCCGCCACTAAGACCGCGGTGAAGGAAAAAAGCAGGCCAGCGGCGCATTATTTCTTTTGGTGCCGCTGCGACCATAGGATGCGAGTTGGTCGCCGGTTATGGTAAATCTGACGGATGCGAGCTGTTGCGGAAAAGCTGCACCTGAGCGAGATTTCGCCGGGGATGGTTCAGTCGGAGATTCGCGCCATGACGGTGGCGTGCGATCTGGCGGGCGGAGCGAATCTGGCCCAGGGCGTTTGCGATACCGAAGTTCCGTCGCCGGTGGCGGCGCGGGCCGTGGAGGCCATTGCGCAGGGGCTCAACATCTACACGCGCATGGACGGCATTCAGCCGCTACGACACGCCATCGCCGACAAGCTGGCCCGGCGCAACGGCCTGACCGCCGATCCTGAAGGAGAAATCCTGGTCACCTCCGGCGCCACCGCGGGCTTTCAGGCCGCGTGCATGGCGCTGTTCGATCCTGGCGATGAGGTCATCCTCTTCGAGCCGTTCTACGGCTATCACCTGGGCGCGCTGCGGGCTCTGCGCGTAGAGGCGACGTCCGTCCCGCTGAGCGCACCGAATTGGGCTCTGAATCTCGAGGCGCTGCGCGCGGCGATCACACCACGCACGCGCGGCATCGTTGTTAACTCGCCGTCGAACCCTAGCGGCAAAGTTTTTTCGCGCGCAGAGCTCGAGGCCGTCGCGGCTCTCGCGATTGAGAACGACCTCTTCGTCATCACAGATGAGATTTATGAGTACTTCGTCTTCGACGGAACGCAGCATATTAGTCTCGCGACGTTGCCGGGCATGGCGGAGCGGACCATTTCCGTCTCAGGATTGTCGAAGACGTTCAGCATTACGGGCTGGCGCGTCGGCTATCTGATTGCCGATCGCCGCTGGATGGGGGCGATCAACTACTTCCACGACCTGGTTTATGTGTGCGCTCCTTCGCCCTTCCAGCATGGAGCGGCCGCGGGACTGATGCAGCTTCCGGATTCGTTCTACAGCGATCTTTCGGCCGAGTATCAGGCCAAGCGCGACATGCTCTGCTCCACTCTGACCGATGTTGGGCTGACCCCGTCAATCCCGCAGGGCGCTTATTATGTGCTCGCCGATGTTACAAAACTTCCGGGAGCCACGGCGCGTGAGAAGGCTCGCACGTTGCTGCGCGATACGGGAGTCGCGGCGGTGGCGGGAACGGCGTTCTTTGCGGAAGGCCGCGGTGAAAATTTGATTCGGTTCTGCTTTGCCAAGCGCGACGAAGACCTGGAGCGCGCGTGCGCTATGCTGCGGACGCTTTGAAAAATCAGGCTGCGGTAGCGTTCGCGATGTCCACCAGCGGATAGCCGAGCTTTCGCCACTCTTCGAATCCGCCCCGCAGCGGGCGCACGCGATAGATCCCCAATTCGCGCAGTTTCAACGCCATTCGCGCGGCCGTGGCCTCGCTGGGACAGGTACAGAAGAGCACAACTTCCTGATCGCGCGGGATGCGGTCGCTCAGTTCGACGAGCTTGTCCGGGGTGAGACTGAGCGACCCGGGAATGGTGCGCGGATCGGGCAGGTAATCGAGTGGGTGACGCAGGTCGACGATAAACACCGGCTGCCCGGAGTCGATCAATTCCTTCAGCTCGTCAGGTTCCATGCGCGACATCCGGATCGAACGCAGGAAGGCGCGGCGCTGGAGCATGCGGTACACCAGAAATCCGAGGAATAGCAGCCCGAAGATCAGCCCGAAGAAATGGGCGGCCTCAGAGAGCGCGTGGGGATGATGTTTCAGGTAGTCGCCGAAGAAGCGGCCGCCGAGGGTGACGGTGAGGATCCACAGCAAGATGCCGCCGGCGTCGGCCAGGACGAACTTACCGTAGGGCATTCCGACTTGCCCGGCGATCGGCGCGGCGACCGAGCCCAGGCCGGGAACGAATTTCGCCAGCAGCAAAGCAGAGGCGCCGCTTTTGGTGAAGTAGCCCTCGGTTTTGCGCACGCACGCGGAGCTTTCAAAACTGAGACGGCACATGAGGCGCACCACAGCGGAGCCGTAGCGCTTGCCGAAGATGTACCAGGTGGTGTCCGCGATGAGGCTGGCTGCCAGTGCCGCAGCCAGCACGAAGGGCAGACGAAGCTGGTGCGTCGCGGTCAGAGTTCCAGCGGTGAGCAGCAGCGGGGTGCTGGGGACCGGGATGCCGAGCTGCTCAGTGAGGACCCAGAGAAAGATGACCCAATAGCCGTATTTGATGAAGAAGTCGAGCGCGATGGGCATGGCGGGTCGTCTGTGTGGACAGGAGCTTCAGTATAGATGTGGCGAATGGCGAAAGGGAGCGGGGATTCCGGCAAGTTTGCGGCTAAGGCTTGTCTACCTGCAGCGGAATCTCCACCGTCCCAATGCGCCCGCTGATCAAATCGTGGACCCCGACGCGAAGGAAGACCTGGCCCGGGGGCAGATCGATTTCCTGACGCATGCGGATTCCCTGTTGCCTTTCCTGCGCAGGCGGCGTGTCGATGGCAAAGCCTCCGTCGGTGTAGTTCAGGCGGATGCCCCCTGGATCGTACGCAACCTGCGTGAGCTCCAGCTCATGGTGCAGGCGGCCGTCGGGCAGCGTTTTTGACTCGAACCCGCTGGGGTCGATGCTGTAGTCGGCGACATAGCGCTGGAGCGGCGGCTTGAGAGTTTTTGCTAGTGCGCCAGCGGGATCGGGCGAAATCTTTTCACCGCTCACGGACGGATCGCTGGCTGGCACGACGCGCACGCGGAACAGGACCTGCGACTGCGGCAGCACTCCATGCTGCATGGCAGCGATCAGCGGCGTCAGCCTTCCGGGCATCAGCTTCGCGGTCTGCGACGGATCATCGGCGTAGTATCCATGGCGGTAGTTCAGCTCCGGATGTGTTTCGGAAATTTCGACGTCGATCTTGCGGTAGGCGCCGTTGTAGTTTTTGTTCGCGGGGACATAGCCCAGCGTGTAGTAATTGGCGCCGTGGCTAATGGACTTAACGATGGCTTCGCCGACCGCATTCGTGTTGTAGAACGCCTTGCCGCCGGTATCGATGGCGAGCTGATCCATCATGGAATGCTCAGAGAAATTCTGCTTCAGAAACTGCGTGTTGCTCTGGTCGATCAGGGAGGAGGTAGTCGGCATGGCAACCGCCACTGGCCCTCCTCCTGGCACCTGCAACACAATGGCTGGATTCACATAGTTCGTTCGGGCCTCGGTGGTGGGAAGGTTCGTCAGCCCACGGGCGTCGATCGGATACACAGCCACACGCGCCAGGGTCATCAGAGCCGCTAATTTTGTCATTCTGGCCCCGTAATCGCGCATTGCGGAGGTCGGATCGGTTTGGGTGGAATCCGGCTCAATCGTGATGGGGATCGATCCCGTATACCAGATGAGGTTTTTTCGTCCGGGAACCGTGGTCAGGTAGCGAGCGAGTTGTTCCATCGCCTCGATCGTGATGTCCAGCCGCAGGTCGACCTCAAACGTGGCCTCATCCGCCGCAAACTGGTTCATCGCGGCGACGGCTTGTGCACTGGCGCCTCCGCCGTCGGCCATGGGTCCGATGGATGCCATGACCTGGTCGTAGACCGGATCGAGGACCGCGGACTGGCGAGGATTGCTTTGTTGCTCCCGCAGCGCTTTCTCGATGGTGCCGGAGTCGGTGGTGAAGCCTTCGATCATGCGCAGCCTGGATGCCAGGGTGAAGACCGCAATGCGGGTTCCGGGAGGAATGTCGTGCAGGTATTTCAGCATCCGCCGCCGAACGTACACCTGATCGGAGAGAGGGGTGTTGAGCGCATCGAGCAGCAGCACGTTGGCGGCACTGGCGATGGCGTAGTGCGGCGTGTTGCTGTAGGTGTGCGCGGGCAGATTCTCGACGGCGGCCGATTCCACCGCGTCGGTCGCGCGGTGTTCCTCAAAGGTGGTGATGGCTTGCTGATGTCCATCCTCGGCGATTCGGAAATCGGAAGCCTTGAGCCCCTGCACGGGGTCGCCTTTATCCGTGGCCACCACATCGACGAGGACAAGGTTGGCGTTGGTTCGGAAAATCGCCGGCTGATCGCCGGCCGTTTGCGTGGGCGTGGGCGTGGGCAGTGTCCCCGCGGAAGTACCAGACTGTGCCACCAGGATCCACGCAGGAACCAGCGTCAGGACCGCGCTGGCGAGGAAGGGGAACAAACGGAAGCGGATCATGACGGACTCCGGGCAGGGGAATCTGAGTTCACCCATCCTACTCCCGGAGAGCCATCGCCCGCCCGGAGAGCCGTCGCTGTATCGCTACTGCTTCGCCACAACCAGCGGAATTTCAACCGTACCGATTTGGCCGCCGATCAGGTCATGAACTCCTATGCGCAGATAAACCTTGCCGGCGGGAAGGTCGATTTCCTGATGCAGATGAATGCCGTCGTGGTCCTGCGCGGCCGGCGTGTCGACGCCGAGCCCCACATCGGTGTAGTTCTGGCGAAGGCCTTCGACGTCGTAGACCACCTGCGTCAGCTCGACTTCGGTATGGCGGCGTCCATCGGGAAGCATACGGGAGCCGAGGCCGTCGGGGTCGATGGTGAAGTCGGCTACATAGCGCTGGACTGGCGGCTTGAGCGATTTGGCCAGCGTGCCTGCCGGATCGGGTGAGAACTTCACGTCTTTGACCACGGGATCGGTTGCCGCGACAACGCGGACCTGAAACGGCACCTGTGACAGGGACAGGACGCCGTGCTGCATGGCGTCGAGGAGCGGGCTGCGGCGGCCGGGGAACAGCTTGTCCTGGGTTGCCGGATCGACGGCAAAGTAGCCGCGCCGGTATTGCAGGTCGTAATGGACTTCCGGTGTCTTCACATCGATTGTGCGGTAGGCGCTGTTGTAGTTGCGGTTTTCCGGCGCGTAGGCCAGGGTGTAGTAGTCGGCACCGTTTTTGATCGCGTCTCCCAGGGCTTCCCCGAGTGCATTCGTGTTGATGAATGCCTTGCCGCCGGTTTGTTTCGCGAAGGCTTCCATGTTCATGTGGTCCGAGACGGTCTGGGCGAGAAACGATTGATCTCTTTGCTGAAGGACCTGGCTCACGGTCACGGTTGGGGATCCTGCGAGCGCGGTGCCGGTTTGCAGAGGAGCGGTGCCGATGTTGCTTCCGGCACCGCCTCCCTGGACGCTGGTGAACATCTGTGGATTCATAACCCGAGTTTCTGCGCTGCCGCTGGGGGTGGTGAGAAGGCCGCGGGCATCAACGGGATACAACGCAGCCCGGGCGAGAGTCAAAAGCTCCATGGTCTTTTTGGCCTGGTCCTGGAGATCGGCCATCTGATCCTGGTCAGGGCGTCCCCCGGTGGTCAGATTGAACGGCATCGAGCCGGTGAACCAGATCAGGTTTTTCCGGCCAGGAATCGTGGCCAGATAGCGCGCCAGTTGCTGCAGAGAATCCAGCGTCATGTTTCCCCGCAACAGCGCTTCGAAATCCTGCGTGTCCGCAGCGAACTGGGCCATTCCCGCCTGGGCCACCGCGGCCGATCCACCCATGCCCGGCAGGTTCGCAGCCTCCGCCAGGGTTTGATCGAAGTCAGGGTCCATGACCGGGGACTTCTCGGGATTCCCCCTTCCCGAGAGGGCCTTCTGGATCACGTTCGAGTCCGAGGTGAATCCTTCGATGATCCTCAAATGAGAGCCCAGCGTGAACACTGCGATCCGCGTGCCAGGGGGAATGGTGTGGAGGTATTGGATCATGCGACGGCGCAGGTAGACCTGGTCCGAAAGGGGTGTGTTGAGGGCGTCGAGCAGCAGCACATTCGCCGCGCTGGTAACCGCATACCGCGGAGCATCGTTGAACGTGTTGGGCGCTGGATCCGGAGGCGGCGCGGAGACCTGGAGAGCGTCGGTGGAACGGTGCTCTTCAAAGACGGTGACCTTCTGCTCGCGGCCGTCCTCGAAGACGTGAAAGTCGGAGGCCCTGAGGTCGTGAACGGGATTGCCCTTATCGTGGACCACGACGTCGATGAGAACGAGGTTGGCGTTGGTGCGGAAGAGAGGAATCGAGTGCGACGAGTCCTGCGTTGTAGATGGAGGGTTAGTCGATGGCGGCGCTGTCTGAGCCTGGATTAGAGAGAGATTGGTCAGAACCAGGATTCCAAGGCTGGAAGAAAAGAACGTACGAAGGCGGATCAAAGCGCACCTCCTCCGCAGCAGAAGACGTACAGGAGATTGCGGAAGACCCACCTAAGTTAGACCTGGCCGGGCTTTTGGGCAATAACTTAGTCGGGGACTTCGGGGCTAACTAATTGGGCGCGGAACCGTCTCTAGCTGGGCGGTTCTTTCCCGGGACTTTCGGCCTGAGCCCGAACGATCTCATCCAGTTCCGCGATGAGTTCCATCAGCCGTCGTTTTCCGCGCTCGGCGAGCAGGGTGAACTCGATGCCGACTCCTGGGCCGAGATGCCGCTGGCGGACGAAACCCTGGATGCGCACCGGCAATTGCCGGACGCAGAAGGTCATCTCCACAGCTTCGCCTTTTCGAAAGCAAGGATCGTTGCCCAGGCGTACCAGGCAACCCTTCAGGCTCAGATTCACGATCATTCCCGACCTGCGCAGTCCGGACGATAGGCTGCGAATCTCCGCCACCCCGTCGCACTGAAACCGGGGATGCTGCCTTCGATCCTCTTCGCTTTGCGCCACGCCGCTCCCCTGAGGTCTGGTGACCCTGATAGGGATATCGGCGGGCGCGCCAGAATGCATCAGGATCATAACCAGACGATGCGTTTCGCACAGGTGAGCCCACACGACATGCATTTCGTGACTGCCGATACAGCCTCCTTGCGGCACTCGGGGTACTCTGTCTCCATGCCACCGGAGATGGTCGCGCCATCGAAAGACAGCACAACGGGACGGTTTGCCCCGGCGCGCGCAGTCCTGGAACGAGCCATCGTGGAACGCGTGTTTCCCGGCGCTGCATATGGTGTGCTGCATCGGGGCTCCATCGCCGCGCTCGACGCCGTCGGCCGTTTTACGTATGAAGCTGGCGCGACAGCAGTCAAGCCAGAGACCGTTTTCGATCTCGCCAGCGTCACCAAAGTGGTCGCGACCACAGCAGCGGCGATGCTGCTCGTCGACCGGGGCGTTTTCGATCTCGATGCGCGTCTCGGCGACATACTTCCTGGGTTTGTCGTCGGCATGGAGCCGGGCAGCGGCAAGGAGCGCTTGACACTGCGCATGCTTCTGGCGCACACGTCGGGCCTGCCCGCCTATGAAACACTCTTTCGCGAGCACACTACGCCGTTGGCTTTGCTGCGTGCGACTTTGAGCCTGCCGCTCGAAGCCAAACCCGGCGTCCGCACTGAGTACTCGGACTTCGGCTTCATCCTGCTGGGCAAGGTGGTTGAAGTTCTCAGCGGCGAGCCGCTCCAGAAATTCTGCGCGCGCGAAATCTTCGCTCCGCTGGGCCTCGAGGCCACACGCTTTTGTCCGCTGCGCGAAAGCAAGTCCTCCATTCCGCCGACGGAGGACGACCGGACCTATCGCGACCGCGTGATTCAGGGAGAGGTGCAGGACGAGAATTGTTTTGTCCTCGGCGGAGTGGCCGGGCACGCGGGTTTATTTGGCAACGTTCAGGACCTGCTGGGCTTCGCGCAGTGCATCCTGGCACAGGGCCGCACCAGGCACGGCGCAGCGCTCTTCCGTCCGGAAACTGTGGAGTTGTTCGCAACGCGCAACGGAACGCCGGACGGCAAGTTTCGTGCGCTGGGGTGGGATGTACCGACGGAGGGCTCGTCGTCAGGACGCTACTTTGGGCCGCGCTCCATCGGGCACCTCGGCTATTCGGGCTGCTCGCTGTGGATCGATCCGGATCAGGAGCTGGGCGTGGTGCTGCTAACGAATCGCACCTGGCCGGACCGATCCAATAACGCGATCAAGCAGGTCCGGCCTGTGTTTCACGATGCGGTTGTGGAAGGTCTGCGCTGACGGTTCCTGGATCTGCCTCGGGCTCGTGATGTGCAAAGCGGGTCCGCCTGAAAGTCCCTAGTTCCCGCCTGGTCTCCGCCCCCAAAGTCGCCTCCTCCAGGATCTCCGCCGGGATCGCCCCCAATATCCCCACCGCCGGAGTCATCGAGGTAGACCTGCGCGTCACCGGGGTCGTCGCCGCGCTCGTCGTCAGACGGACCCTGCGGCTGCTCATCGGGACCACCAACGTCCGCCGACGCGTCGTAGGGACCCTGCGGTTGCTGGTCCGGCCCAGCCACGTACGCGTTGGGATCGGCCGCCTGCTGAGGGTCCTCGTAGTAGTTGTCGATCACCGTCTCGTGCGGGCCTTCGCCAAAGCCACCATAGCCGCCACCCATGCCGCCATGCAGGAGCGATTCGATTCCTTCGAACGCGAGAATTCCGCCGGCAACTCCCACGGCCGTACCCGCGGCCGAGCGAAGAAAACCGCCGCCACCGCTACTGGGGGCCGGCTGATACGCGTATTCCGGGGGAGGCACGTCTCGCGGAGGCGGCGGAGACGGCGCGAACGGTGGCTGATTCGGACGAGCGGCACCGCCCAAGAAGCTGGTGGCTTGTCCCGGAGCCAGCTGCTGCTGCATGCGCTGCATCTGCGCGCGCGCCTGTTCGAGCGCGATGTTCTGGATCAGCACCGTTTGCGCCAGCTTGTAGAGCGCATCCGGGTCACGCGCCAGCCCGTCGTTCAGCAGCGCTGCGGCATCGGAATCCTTCTCGGTGAGCTGCGTTCCCTCGACCTTGCGGACCAGGTCCTGCAGCATTTGTGCTTCCTGAGGAGTCATTGCGATGTTTCTCCTTCAGAGACGTATTACGCAGGATGCTCCACCCTGGTTTCCCGGTCATCCGGCGCCGCCATCTCATTGGAACGCAAAAAAGCCTTCGCACCGGTATGGCGGCGAAGGCCTTTGCGTTTCCGGCTCCGAAGGTCAGTAGATCCGGAAGTTAACCTCGATGTTGATTTCCACGGGAACCGGTTTCCCCTGGAAGACGGCCGGCTTGAACTTGTACTGGCGTACCGCTTCGAGCGCTTTTTCGTCCAGACCCATGCCCAGCGGCCGGACCACCCGGACGCGCTGCGGATTGCCCTGTGAATCGACAATAAGACTGACGACGCAGACGCCCTGATACTTGGCGCGCCGCGCCTCGTCGGAGAATTCCGGATCGGGCGCGTAGACCAGCACCGGGTTGGAAACACCGCCGCCCGGACGCATGAGCCCACCGCCATACCCGCCGCCCGTACCCGGGCCAATGCCATTGCCGTTTCCGGAGCCGATGCCACCGCCGGAGCCGCTGCCGAATCCAGAGCCCGACCCGCCGCCCTGCGAGGCCAGCGCAATCTGCGGCGACTGGGGTACGCCAATGTTCGGCATGTTCGGGTTATCGGGCAGCTTGATCTGCTGCGGCATCATCACGGCCGGCTCAACCGCCAGCTTGGGATGATCGATCTTGAGAATTTGCGGAGGCGCCAGCGGCTGCTTCACCATCTTGGGCAGCTTGCCCTTAGAGGCCTCGACCAGCTCGTGATTGCCGCCACCACCACCGCCGCCCATTACATCCTTGGCGGGCGCGGCGGGAATAAACGGTGTGACATCGATGGGCGTTACCATTGCCTTCTTCGCCAGAGCACGCTCGTGCCACTGCTGCAGCGTGAAGAGCAGGATAAGGCCGATGATCACAGCATGGGTGACGAACGAAACCGCACTCGAGGCCGGGCTGCGCTTCACCGCCATTGGATCGCGTACCGCGATTGGCACGGAGCTCAGCTTGAGCGGCGGCAGCTTCTTTGGGAACAGCACATCCACGACGCTGGCGAACAGCGTCTTCCAGATGGGCTCTTCGACAATCGAATCCAAGCCGGCAAAGTGCAAAGCCGGCGGCTCTGGTTCCCTACCCCGATTTGAATCCGGTATCAGATTCGGAGACGTCAAAACCGTATTCCCCATGGTTGGTCACCGAACGTTGCGGCTCGGCTTCTCCTGATTATGAATGACAGCGACCCTCTCTGTCTCGCTCGGGGTGTTGCTGCCCTTGCTGAGATGCAGCCACGCCCCGAAAAATTACCTGCAGTTCTCCCTTCATCGATAGACGCATGATTTCGCAGGAAGTTACTGTTGTTCCGGCGGATACAATGAAGTTTTACCCAACTGAAGCTGGAGAAACGATGTCTTCTGCGCCGCCATCGGGCGACCAAAAGCCTGTTGCACTGAAGGATACCCTTTCGCTGCCTCGCACGGACTTCCCCATGAAGGCGAATTTGCCTCAAAATGAGCCACTGCGGCTCAAGGCATGGGAGGGTTCCCGCCTCTACGAGCGTATTCGCGAAGCCCGCCGGGGCGCGCCTCGCTGGATTCTGCATGACGGGCCGCCGTACGCCAATGGACCGCTGCATCTTGGGCACGCCCTGAACAAGTGCCTGAAGGACTTCATCGTTAAATCGAAGACGATGGCCGGCTTCAATTCGCCCTACGTGCCTGGGTTTGACTGCCACGGGCTGCCCATCGAGATCAAGGTGGACGAGAAGCTGGGCCGTAAGAAGCTGGACATGCCTGCCGGAGAATTTCTGCGCCATTGCCGCGAATACGCGCAGAAATATGTCGATCTGCAGACGAGCCAGTTCGTGCGACTCGGCGTATTTGGACGCTGGAACGACCCCTACCTGACCATGTCGCGCCCGTACGAGGCGCGGACCCTGGAGACTTTTTATCGCTTCCTCGAGGCAGGCTTCGTCTATCGGGGACTGCGGCCGGTCTACTGGTGCATCCACGACCGAACCGCGCTGGCCGACGCGGAAATCGAGTACGAGCAGCACTCCAGCCCCAGCATTTATGTGCGCTACGACCTCACCAGCGATCCTGCGGCGATCGATCCTGCGCTTGCCGGAAAGAAGGTCGCGACGATCATCTGGACCACCACGCCCTGGACGCTGCCTGCGTCGCTCGCCGTCGCGTTTCATCCTGAATTCGACTACGTTGCTCTGGAGCAGGCGGGGCAGGTTTACATCGTTGCTGAGGCGCTCGCCGCCTCGGTGCGGGAGGCCTGCAATCTGGAATCCGCCGTCCCTGTCGCGACGTTCAAAGGTTCGCGCATGGAGCGGGTCACGTTTCAGCATCCATTTATGGATCGCTCGATCCTGGGGGTGCTCGCGGACTACGTGACCGCTGATCAGGGAAC